>Ga0209257_1003163_pt1 | contig 14654 bp, 22 predicted proteins | sample AraplaCvi_mCL_r2_FD_184277 | JGI IMG/M metagenome (GOLD analysis project Ga0209257, IMG submission 184277) | Arabidopsis root microbial communities from North Carolina, USA - plate scrape MF_Cvi_mCL_r2 (SPAdes) (version 2) | ecosystem: Host-associated > Plants > Roots > Endosphere | place: USA...
ATGTCCGCCGCATTTGCCGTACTTGCCAATAAACCTAATGAAACTGCCCAAGACAGGATACGTAACAACGCATCCCGAGATCTGAGTCTCTTCATTTGCATCTCCTCTATTTATCGTTGGTTGTATTCCCAGCCCGCGGCGGTGCCGGTGCTGACGTTGGAATTCTTTTGAGGCGGAAGGGATGCAAACGGTGCTGCCGCGCGGCTGTGGGACATCCACGGATGCGACGAGCCAGCCAATGGCGCGGCAAAGGGTTTGAGCACGCTTGTCTCCTCGGTCGGTGTCGTATGCCCGATCCGTTATCGATAACATTAATGAGCGAGGCTGTCGCGCTCTTGATGTTTATCGCAGATTTTAGTCAGCAGAATCCCTCTTTACTTATGCCGTTTTGACGAATTGGGCTGCAATTTTGGGATAGGTGGCCGCTTTGCTTGATGTTTTGATATCGATAACACCTTGCCCGTCACAGGACTTGGCGCGTGAATGCGCCGTGGTAAGATTTGCTGAATCGTCAACTCAATGCGTGTCGTCTTCACGGGCGGCGGCTGAATGACAGTGCTGCCACAGGAGAAAACCGATGATCAAAGTTAGTGTCATGTACCCGTACGCTGAAGGTGCACGATTCGACCATGTTTACTACCGTGAGAAACATATGCCAATGGTGAAACAGCGACTCGGCACTGCTTGCCTGTACTACACGGTGGACAAGGGCATAGCAGGTGGTGGTCCGGGCACCGACTCTGTTTACGTAGCCAAGTGCGACTTCCTCTGCACTTCCCTCGAAGCTTACCTGGAAGCCCGCGGCCCGCACGCGCAAGAGATCAGGGGCGACATAGCCAACTACACCGATATACAACCCGTGCTGCAAATCAGTGAGGTGGTAGTGGAACATTCGGAAGAATGAGTTTCCCGGTGAGAAATGAACGGTAATTTTCACTTCGCCTTTGAATCAGACTGGCGCTATGTTCCTGGCGCATTTTGGGTGCACCTTCCAGTGGCGGCAAACCCCGGCACGTTTGCGCCGGCTGCTCCGCTGCCAGTTCCGTACAAAGGCTTTCCGGTCCTGCATGTTGAGTTTGGAAAGCATGAGCTCTTGTTCGTATCCACTGCGCACCTCGATCATTACATCGAGATCCTGTCCCGAAGGGCCTTGCCAACTTCGCGTCAGCTTTCTGAAGCGAGTGGCATCGAGACCGGCCCCAATCAACATTGGCTTAGTCGCTTACCTGGTGAGCTAAAGTCCCCGAAGAAGCGTCAAGAGCTGGTAAAGGTACTGTCGGCTGCAAAGGCGTTCGCGGCAAACAATGCGCCTACCGCTGCATTCAATCCTGACGCGCTTAAGTGAGATGAAACTGAGGCCGATTCCGAACATGCCCTTTACGCGCGACGCCGCGGTTCAAATGCACAAGTTCACTTAATTGGTTGGCAAAAGAGTAAGTGGGTAATGTATTATCCCCATCCATCGGTCAACTGGATTGTCCGCACGATGTGCGCTCCAGCTGCCGTTTAACATGCACACGAACGATCTCCATATGGGCTGGGAGCCAATTTCCGAATCGGGTATCTGCGACTTGATTCTTGCTGCAGAAGTACGAATGGAGCCTCCCGAAGCGATGCTGTGGGAATGCGTCCGCATCCCTCCCCAAATGTGGAATGAACCGACTTACGGAAAGACTGGTGGCGGATTCTGGGCTGTCGGTGTAATCGGACGTACTGTGATCTGGTACAACGACATTGAAGACGGATTCAATCAGTCGAACTACACGGACTTCGGCACGATTGGAGAATACTGGTGCAATCAGGATGAACTTGAGCACGCGTTGATAAGCCTGCGTTACCGAATCGAGTCTGGACTGACAAATGCTCGTGCTTGTCCGCCGGTTTCGGTGCACCTCTAACGCCGTCGTGCAGGGGAGGGGAATGCATATCGTTGACGACCATGAAGTCACCAAATCCGAACATGTTACGCGTTTCGTTTGCGGCGCAATCCTGGGCGTTGCGGTGGCCGTCGCAATTATCTACAGGCTTGATCTTTCATCCGTGATTTGGAAAGTGCTGATCGCGATCCTTTCTATCCTCGGTTGCGGCATCCTTGCTTTGATCCATGGCGATAGTTTTTGGCAATCCATCCTGGGTGGCAAGTGAAATGAATATGGCGCCTGACTTCGAAGGTAATTTTTACGTGCTGCCAAGCGATGGCCGGCGGACACCAGTGCATTCCGGTTATCGCCCGCAGCACTTAATTCATGAAAACTACCAAAGCTCCGGTGATCACACCTATCCGGACCAGGAATGGGTGAATCTTGGGGAAACGGCTCGCGTTCACGTACGCCTGATCTCGCCGGCATGCTACCCGATCTGGTGCTATTCCTCAGGGGCCGTTGCACTTATTGCCTGCCTTTTTTCTGCCCATAAGCTTCGCGATGCGGCACGCCACGAAGGAGTGATCGGCGGACTGGATTTGCTTGGCGAAGATTTGTCGCCCGGTGATCTGGATGATTGAGGCCACCAGTAGACTGAGCGATGATACGCAAACTCCTCACTTCCGCGGTCATATGGGGAATCTCTTTGAGCGCAATGGCCAGCTGTCCAACGAGTCATTTCGAGCCCAGCGTGGAGATGTTTTCATTCTTTCCCGGCGTTGACCAGATCCTGGCGGAGCAATTAACGGCGACGTCCGATGCAGAACTGGCCTTGGTGTACGTCGAATTCGGAACGCGCGAGCCTGGATTTGGTTCAGCATATTTGGTCTCGCTGGTGCGGCAAAGAGGAAGTGGCGATGGGATGCTTTTTTTGAATCGACTGAAAGACGGAAAGCCGGTTTCCAGTCACGTGCGAATGACTGCCAATGACATGCAGGGGCTGGTCAATGACGTAACGCCGATTCTTTTGAACACCCATTATTCGCCGTCTGTTTGCCAGGTCCACTTCACTCACGGGATTTACGTTCAGATGGCCGTTGAACAGCCCGGTCGAGGCCTTGTCGGCGGGCAGGCTTTTGGACCGATCGAGGAGTCGGAGGTTGGCAAGGCAGTCGCCATCGGACGCATGCTTAAGAAGCATGCGCTTTCTGGTAAAGGAGGATAAGGTTTTTGGACACCAATCTTCATTCGTCCATGGATTCAGCACATAAATACGCATACCGGTACCTGATCTATCAAGGGACGCTCAGCATACGCTCCGTTGCATATGTCGGATCTGCTTGGTGGGAGCGCTGGAACCTCCTGTATTGGTTTCGGGAGAGACGGCGAATTCGCAGCGCGGGCCGGCTAGCGAACTGGCTGCATAACCTCGCGCTTTTTTCCGCGATAGACTTTGTCGGCTTTGACGAAGATACTTTCTGGTCTGAGCTGGAAGAGCTGAAATTTGCTTTTCCCGCAGATAGCTTTGGGCGCTTTCGCGACTATTTTAAGTTCGCGGTGTCCGAGTTCAATGAAGGCCGCGAGCCTGCCTTCGAAGTCAGGAAATCCGAACCCTGGGCAACCATCATTTCAAATTGGCGTCGAAGCGATCTGCCAATTCGACAGGGCGTGGCATTGGAGTCGATAAAGGAGTTCGAAGAGAAGTACCATGTCACGTTGCCAGCTGACTTCGCTGAGTATTTGCGGACTGTCGATGGGACTGGAGTCGAAGAGTCGGATGAAAATGTCCTTAGCTTCTTGCCGCTTTCCGAAATCCGGCCTGTTCATGAGGTACTGGATGACTCTGGAGGCGTCGTATACTCTGACCGGTTTGCATACCCCGATTGTTTTGTATTCGCGGACTATCTCATTAGCTCGTGGCTATACGCTGTTCAGATTACGTCGGACCCTGATAATTCAGGACCTGTTTATCGCGTGACGGCGAGCGACGCTCCTGTTCATATGGAAGCGGCTTCCTTTCGCGAGTTTATGACGAGATATGCCGCTGACCCGGGAAGTGTCTTGTAATGAGCTTTTGTCATGTTGTACCCGTCTCTTGAGTCAATCGTAGAAGGATGTGATACATGAATATTCGCGCTGCCACGATCCACGACGTTCCCAAACTCGCTGAAATGGTCGGCGAGCTGCTTGCCGAAATCATGGCAGCCATTGGTGAGCAGGCCTTCAATTTTGACCTGGCGGCGACGATTGACCGGTTGGGAGCATTCATCAGCCAGGAAAAGTATTTTGTCTTCATCGCCGTCGACGGCGATTCCCCCGCTGGATTCGTGGCGCTGTATGAAAGCTATGCGCTGTACGCCGAAGGCGCGTTCGGCACAATCCCGGAATTTTATGTCCGACCGGCTTATCGTTCGCAGGAGGTTGGCTTGCAGCTTCTTTCCAGGGCAAAGGCATTTGGCCGCTCGCGCGGCTGGAAACGGCTGGAGGTGACGACGCCACCATTACCCCAGTTCGACAGGACGCTCGCATTCTATGAACGCGAGGGCTTTTCTATCAGTGGTGGCCGAAAGCTGAAGGTGGCGTTGTGATCGAAGGTCCTTTTTATCATGGCACCAAGGCAGACCTTGAAGTCGGCGACCTGATAGGGCGCGGATTCGCGTCCAATTATGGCAGCCGGAGGCAAGCCAATTTTGTTTACCTTACCGCAACCCTGGACGCGGCAACATGGGGCGCAGAGTTGGCAGTGGGAGAGGGGCGGGGCCGGATTTATATCGTCGAGCCTACAGGCCCCATTGAAGATGATCCAAACCTGACCAACAAGCGATTCCCGGGTAATCCTACCAAGTCGTATCGCTCGCGCGAGCCGCTGCGTATCACTGGTGAAGTCGTGGATTGGATCGGACATCCCCCCGAGAGGCTTCGCGAGATGCGCGATCACCTTGAAAAACTCAAGGAGCAGGGGATTGAGGCAATTGAAGAATAAGGCGCGAACGTTTGCTGAGCGGGTTCTGAAAGTGAATCACGCTGGCGAGAACGGAGCGGTGCACATCCATGCGGGGCAACGCGTTTTTGGGCGCCTGACTGCGCCGGCGATGATGGCGGAACTGTGTGAGTTCAGGATGCACGAGGAAAAGCATCGCGAGATCTTTGCCTCCGAATTGCGGCGTCGCGGGGTAAGGCGCTGCCGCAGCTATCTACTGTGCGGAATTGGGGGATATGTGCTGGGCCTGTTCACCGGGCTCTTTGGACGGGCTGCCATTGCCGCGACTACGGTGGCGGTGGAGCGGGTTGTGCTCGCCCACTTGCGGGAGCAATTGCGCGTGCTGGGCGAAAGCGATGCGGAGGCTGCGGCCGCAATCTCGCAAATCGTGGCGGACGAACAGGAGCATCACGACCGCTCGGCGGCGCAGGCAGCCGGTGACAGGTTCTGGAACGCCATCCTGGCGCCGGTGGTGGCCCTTTCGACCGAATCGGTGATCTGGCTCGGCATGCGGCTGTGAGCTTGTGAGGCTAGGTTATCATTTGCGAAAACTGAGGGAGGGATAATGAAAACAATGTTGAGCGCAATCCTGCTGGCGGCGCTGGCCTGCACGGCACAAGCGCAGGTACAAAAGCCGCCAGCCTACGACGCCGAGCTGGCGAAGTCGCTCGGCGGGAACGAAAACGGCATGCGCAAGTATGTATTCGTGGTGCTGCGCACGGGACCGAACAAGGTGCCGGCGGGGCAGGAGCGGACCGATATGTTTGCCGGCCACATGGCAAACATCCAGCGCCTGGCCAATGAACGCAAGCTGGCTTACGCCGGACCGCTGGATGGCGTCGATGGTGCGCGCGGCATCTTTATCTTTGCCGTGGAGAGTATCGACGAGGCCAAGGCGCTGGTGGCCACCGATCCGGTCATCATCAAGGGGGAGATGGTGGCGGAATTCCATACCCATTTTGGTTCCGCAGGCCTGATGATGGTGAACCAGGTCCACTCGCAGATCTCAAAGCCGGCCGCGAAGTGAAATTCTCCACTGTCCGTACCTTTGCCATGTCGCTGCCGGACGTCAGCGAGGAGCCGCATCACCACTTTGGCTCGTTCCGGGTGAAGGGAAAGATCTTCGTCACCGTCCCTCCAGGGGAGGAATTCGTCCATATTTTCATCCCCGACGAAAGCCGCGATGAGGTGCTGGAGCTGTATTCGTCCTTCGCGGAGAAGCTGCTTTGGGGCAGCAAGGTGCTTGGCGTGCGGGTGGAGCTGGAGAAGGCCGATGCGGCGGTGGTCAAGCGCCTGGTAAAGCAGGCATGGGAGCATAAGGCGCCGAAGCGCAAGGGGGCCTGACATTCGCGCCGGGAATCCGACCATTCGTCCATCCTGATCGACCATTCGTCGGCGCGGCCACCCGCGCGGGGGCGGGCGCTATTAGCATCCGGATTTTTAAGGAGACCTGGCCGTGACGAAATTACCCGCGATTCTCTTTGCATCACTATCCCTTCTGCAAGCCACTTGCGCGATGGCCGACACACCGCTCGAGCAGCGTCTCGACGCCGCGCTGGCCCCGATGTTCAAGCCAAACTGGCCAGGCGCTACGGTCATCGTCACGCGCGACGGCAAGCCGGTTTTCCGCAAAGCTTATGGCTTGGCCAACGTGGCGGAGAACACGCCGATGCAACCGGACATGCAGCTTCGTATCGGCTCCATCACCAAGCAGTTCACCGCCGTCGGCATCCTGATGTTGGCGGAACAGGGAAAGCTATCGGTGAAGGACGATGTCCGAAAATACCTGCCCGACTTTCCCGACAAGGGCAGCACCATCACCATCGAGCACCTGCTGCAGCACACGTCCGGCATCCCGAACTATACGGCGCTGAAAGCTTTCCGCGACCTCCCCGATGACGGCGTGACCCTGGCCCAGGTGCTTGACGTCTTCGCGAAAGAGCCGCTGGATTTCAAGCCGGGCGAGCGATACAGCTACAGCAATTCCGGCTACTTCCTGCTGGGCCTTGTCATCGAAAAGCTGTCCGGCATGAAGTACCACGACTTCGTCGCGAAGAATATCTTTGAGCCGCTCGGCATGCGGGATACGGCGCATGAAGGCTTCGAGCGCAGCGCCAAGCGCCACATCAAGGGCCATCGCCTGAGCGGAAAAGAGATCGTGGCGGTGAAGGATATCGACGTCACGCTGGCCTATTCGGCAGGTGCCCTGGTGGCCACGGCGGACGACATGGCGCGCTGGGATGCGGCCGTCAGCGGAGGAAAGCTGCTCAAGCCCGCGACCTGGCGCCAGGCCTTCGCATCCTGCAGCCTGCCGCAGGGTCTGCCTTGCAACTATGGCTACGGCTGGAATATCGGCACCCTGGCGGGTCACAAAATGATCCACCACGGCGGTTCGATCCCGGGCTTTACCGCGCAGGCTTTGCGCCTGCCGGACGACAAGGTGTTCGTGGCGGTGCTCACCAACGGCAATGGCGGTGCAGTAAACACCCCGCTGATCGCCTACAAGGCGGCAGGCATCGCGATCGGCCAGCCGTTCGCCGATTTCAAGCCGATTGCTTTGGCGCCGGAAGCGCTGGATGCCTTCGTCGGCACTTACGTCGGCGCGGACAAGGTCAAGCGGGTAGTGCGCCGCGATGGCGACAAGCTGCTCATGCAGCGGGAAGGGCGCGATGCGGCGACGATCATGGCGCATGCGCCGGACAGCTTCTTCATGGAAGGATCGCTGGCGAGCCTGGAGTTCCAGCGCGGCGCGGACGGCAAAGTCCACAGCCTGCTGGTACGCCAGCCTGGCGCAGACGAGACCGCGCTGCGCCAGTAAAAAGAGGCCGCCAGCTTCACTGATTGCTGGCGGCCCAGACGTGCCCGCGGCTAGCGCGTCATGAGGGAGGCATAGGCCAGCGGTTTATCTGGCAGGTCCTCATTCAGGTATACGATGCTGCCACTGACATAGCCCTGACTTGAAATGACGATGTTGAGCGTCATGGACTTGTCGACCGACTCGAACATGTTCTCGCCGGTTGCAATGATCTCCTTTTCCTGTTGCCTGCCCACTTGCGCGTACAGGTGGTTGGCTATGCGGTTGATAAATCGTTCTTTTCATGGCGCCCCCTTTTCAGCGTGAGGCGAATTCCACCAGTACAGGGAACGAGCCTGCACTGCGACTGCTATCGACATAAGCTACATTGCCGGTGATCTGTCCGTCCCAGGTATATTTGATGTGGACGGAAAGCTTGCCGTCCACCGCGTGAAACTTGCGCATTCCTGTGGCGATCAATTCGTGCTTCGGTAGCGAGCCAATCTGGCCGTACATCTTGGCGCCTTGCCGGGTGAGGTACAAGGTCTTGCCGTTGGCGAGCTGGTAGTCGCCAATATATTCAAGGATATCGTCGGGCCACAAAGTAAGCGGCTTCACGTCCTTCTGGGCAGGCACCACAACTGTTTCGACCGAAGTCTGGCTTTGGGCTGGAACGCTAAAAGCGAAGAAGCCCAGGCCGCACGCGAGCAATAGGCGTTTCACGATAGCCTCCCATGGCGTCAGCGCGATGCAAACCGAATGCTGATGACCTTGGAGTCAAGGCCGGCCATCGAGGGTGATTCGTCGACATAGTTCAGGCTGCCGCTGACGGAGTCGTCATTGGCCCACACGAGTTCCATCCACATTTTTCCATCCAGTGCCTGGAATTTGCCGTTGCCGGCGCGGGTGATTTCGTGTTCGCTCTGTTCGTCGACACGTGCATACATGCGCGTTGCCTTGCGAATCAGGTAGAGCGTCTTGCCGTTGGAGAGATCGTATGCGCCCCTGTATTTGCTGAATTCGCTTGGCGCCATATAGGTGCGCTGGATCTCTTTCGATGCTGGGATCAAAACTGTTTGGTCGGTGCTCTGTGCGTACGCCGTGAGGGCGAGCGCGAACAGGCAGCCGGTAGCCACTAACCGCTTCATGATTGCCTCCGTTGTTTTGGTGTGGCCAGGGCTCTAAGATTGCCTGGCTCTTTCAATATAGCGCCCGGTTGGGCGGGTTTCTACCCTTTGCGACACCGCGGGTCGTGGCCGCGGCGCGCAGGCTTTTCCTCGCACTTAGCGCGAGGCTATTGAGAACGTCGCAGGTACCGGCTGCTGGCCGGCCGTGCGAGGAGAGAAGTTCAGTTCACCAGTGGCGGTGTCTTCGTTGACCCAGACGATGTTCATGTCCAGGCTGCCGTCGGCTGCAGTGAATTTGCCGTCGCCGTGCCACAGGATTTCCTGCCGGGGGTGTTGGCCGATTTGCGCGTAGAGGCGGACTGCGCCGCGCGACAACGTGAGGGTCTGGCCGTTGGACAGGGCATAGGCGCCCTGGTATTGGTAGAACTCTTGCGGTGAGATGAGCTTGCGTTCCAAATTCATTTGCTTCTGCGCGGGCACAACCACCGATTGGTCAGCGCTGGTGCTGCTTTGTGCTGCTGCGCTTGCAGCGAGCACAAATAGCCCAGCGGCAGCGAAGTATCGCTTCATGACTGCCTCCATTCGTGGACCAAGGGTGCCAGTTCTGAATTGTTGTCTGGCACTTTTCAATATAGCCCTGGAAGAGGCCGACGGAATTTCAATATTTTGATGAAACCATCGGTGGCGATACCTTGCGCATATGCCCCATCAACGTTGGTAGGTAACGCGATACACCTTGTGTCCGTGGTCGTCCGAAACCAGTATCGAACCATCGGGCATGACCGCGATATCGACCGGGCGCCCGCTCACTTCTTCGTTCTGCAGGAAGCCGTCGATGAAGGCGGTGTCGCTGACCAGCTTGTTGCCATACAGGGTGATCAGGCGCACCTGGTAGCCGATCTTGTTGGCGCGGTTCCACGAGCCGTGTTCTGCGACCAGCAGCTGGTTGCGGTACTGCTCAGGGAACTGGGTGCCGGTGTAGAAGGCCAGGCCGAGCGGCGCCACGTGCGGGCCCAAGGCAGCCACAGGCGGAACGTAGGCGTCGCAGCTCTTGCCCTTGCCGAATTGCGGATCGGGCAGCACGCCGCCGTGGCAGTAAGGGAAGCCGAAGTGCAGGCCGGCTTTCGGCGCCACGTTCAACTCGCAGGAGGGCATGTTCTCGCCCATTTCGTCGCGGCCGTTATCGGTGAACCACAGTTCCTTCGTGACCGGGTGCCAGGTGAAGCCGACCGTGTTGCGCACGCCGCGTGCATACAGTTCCCAGTTGCTGCCGTCGGGGTCCATGCGCCAGATCTTGGAATAGGCCTCGTTTTCCTTGTCGCAGACATTGCAGGGGGCGCCGATCGGAACGTACAGCTTGCCGTCCGGGCCGGCCTTGATGTACTTGGCGCCGTGCCAGGTTTCCCTTGGCAGGTCGCTCTTGATGACTTTGTAGGCCGGCTTGCTGGCGTAGGTCTTTTCGATGTCGTCGAACTTGATGATGCGCGAGATTTCGCCGACGTACAGCGCGCCGTTCAGCAGGGCCACGCCATTGGGATTGTTCAGGCCTTCGGCGACGGTGACGACTTTGTCGGCGACGCCGTCCTTGTTGGCGTCGACCAGGGCATAGACCTTGCCTGCTTTTTGCGAACCGACGAACACCAGGCCGCTGTCGCTAACCGCAAGTTCGCGTGCGCCTTCGACCTTGTCGGCGTAGACGGCGATCTGGAAGCCTTTCGGCAGCTTGAGTGCCTGCAGGCTCTTGGCCGGGGCGGCGGATGCGCCGGCGGCGATGGTTTTGCGGGCGGCGGCGTTGGCCGGTAGCAGGTACTCGGCCAACTGGTTGAGCTGGGCGCTGCTCAGTTGCTTGTCCCAGGCCGGCATGCCTTTCTCGGCCACACCCTTGCCGATCACGCGCACCAGGTTGGCCTTGCTGGGCTGGCCGTGCAGCCAGGTGGCATCGGCCAGGTTGGGGCCGGCGGCGCCTTCCAGGTCTTTGCCGTGGCATTGGGCGCAGTTGGCCTGGTAGAGCTTGTGGGCGGCGGACAGGTCGGGCGCTGCGAAGGCGGGGGAGGAGAGCAGGGCGGCGGCCAGGGCCAGGATGTTCTTGTTCATTGTTTTTCCCTCTGGAATGACGAAAAGGCAGGCGGATTATCCGCCTGTTCCCTGTTTTTTGCATTTCGTCGCATATGGCGGGACGGTGGCGGGAGGCGCCGATATGATGGAACCATCGAAATACAGTCATTCGGGGAGCGCAAAATGAAAATCGCCAAAAACATGGAGGCCATCTTCCTGGCCACCCTGCTGGTCCTTGGTGGTATAAATATGGCAACCATCGTTGTCACCAGTGCGATCCCTGAGCTGCCCTTTGTCCTCGCGGCGGCCAACCTGTGATCATGCCGATGACTTACCAAGGATACAAGATGAAGAAACCATTCCAGTTTGGCTTGCTGTTCACCGCACTGTGTCTGTTCCTGGGCCTGGCCCGGGCCGACGACACGACGACGGAAACACGGGCCATCGATGCGCGGGTCGTGCGCGTCAAGCTCGACGGCGTGATCGACCTCAAGCTGCGACGTGGCGACACTCCGGCGCTCAACATCACCACCGACAAGCGCTACGTCAGCAAGGTGACGGCGGTGCAGACCGGCGACACGCTCTACCTCGATACTGAAAGCCGTGGCGTCAAGCTGAAATCGGCGGCGGTGAAGGTGGAACTGGTGCTGCCGCAGCTGCGCGAACTGGTGTCGGAAGGCGTTGGCAGCACGGAGGTCAGCGGTTTCAGCGGCGAGAACATCGACCTTACCCTGGACGGCGCGGGCAGCATGAAGGTGGTCTGCGACTACAAGAAACTGAAAGCAAACCTGGGTGGCGTGGGCAGCATGCATGTGTGGGTGACCGAGAACGAGAACGTCGACCTCGACCTGCAGGGCGCCGGCTACATCACCATCGGTGGCCGCAGCAAGAACCTGAAGGCAACGCTGGGCGGCCTGGGCGGCCTGAATGCGCAGCAGTTCAAGGCGGAGGATGTGAGCCTGGACTTGAGCGGCCTGGGCAACGCGACCATCAATGCCTCCAATAACGCCAACCTGAACCTGAGCGGACTGGGGTCCGTGACCGTGTACGGCAAGCCGGCCACCCGCAACGTCAGCGTGGATGGCCTGGGCAAGGTGAGCTGGAAGTAAGAGACATTCTGCAGTGCATAAAAAGAGATAAATCCAAGCACCATGAAAAAACTACGAGGCGTGTTAATCGCGCTCAGCATCGCACTGGGGCTGCAGGCCAGTGCGCATGCGGGGTTCGCGGAAGGGGCCACGGCGTATAACAACAAGAATTATGCGCTGGCCTACAAGGAGATCCTGCCGCTGGCCAAGGCGGGCAATACGGATGCCGAGCATTTGCTTGGCTTGATGTATTACATGGGCCGTGGCGTGCCGCAGGATTACAAGCTGGCGCTGAATTGGCATCGCAAGGCCGCGCTCAAGGGCAAGGCGGATGCGCAGTACGTGGTCGGGGCCATGTACTACACCGGCAATGCAGTGATCCAGGACCATAAGGAGGCGGTGACATGGTTCCGCAAGGCGGCGGAGCAGGGGCATCCGGATGCGCAGCAGGTTCTCGGGCTGATGTACCGGTATCACATTGGCGGCATGCCGCAGGATAATGTGATTGCCTATATGTTGTGGAACCTGGCGGCGGCGGGGGGATCGGCCAATGCGGCGGAGCAGCGCGCGGCCGTGGCGCGCGGAATGTCGCAGGAGCAGATCGAGGAAGGGCAGGCGCTGTCGTCGGGGTGGAAGCGGAATACGCCGTTGCCGCGGTCGTCGCGCACTGGGGGCGGCTGAAAACCGGTAAACCTGGGTCTGACCCAAGGGTCAGACCCAGTCTGCGCACCCGTAGCGGGGTTGGTTCCGTGCTCCCGGCCCGGAGACCGTACGGGGTCAGACCCTTGGGTCTGACCCCGGTTTACCGGTTTTGGGTTAAAATCCCGCCCGTCATTGGGGAGTAGCCTCTCCTCCACCCGGAGGAGGCATATGTCAACACACTTGGCCCACAGGCCATGGCATATGCGGTCCCATACTTGGCAAGACCTTTGACCACAGCGCCACCGTTTTTAGGCCGGGGGCGAGCTGTGGTCATTCGTCCGTGCCCGGCCTGGAAACACAATATGGAATCCCTCCTCGTCTCAACCGGAGTCGTCGCGCTGGCCGAAATCGGCGACAAGACCCAACTGCTGGCTTTCCTGCTCGCCGCCCGCTTCAAGAAGCCGCTGCCGATCATTGCCGGCATCTTCATCGCCACCATCTTCAACCATGGCCTGGCCGGTGCGCTAGGCGCCTGGATCACGTCCCTGCTGACGCCCGAAGTGCTGCGCTGGGTGCTGGGCCTGTCCTTCCTCGGCATGGCTGCCTGGACCCTGGTGCCGGACAAGATCGAGGACGACGAAACCGATATCGCCAGCCGCTTCGGCGTGTTTGGCGCCACCCTGGTGACCTTCTTCCTGGCCGAAATGGGCGACAAGACGCAGGTCGCCACCGTGGCGATGGCTGCCCATTACCCGGACCCGCTGATGGTCGTGGCCGGCACCACGCTCGGCATGCTGATTGCCGACGTGCCTGCCGTCTTCGCCGGCGACAAGCTGGCCGCGAAAATCCCGCTCAAGCTGGTGCACGGCATCGCCGCCGCCATGTTCGCCGCGCTGGGCCTGGCGACCCTGCTCGGCATGGGCGCGCGCTTCGGCCTGTAAGCGCTACAATCGCCTCTTTCCCAGAGAGGTGATGCCATGATGCGTGCGATCGAAATCCCGAAACCCGGCGCGGCCGACGTGCTGCGCCTGTGCGAGCGTCCGCTGCCGGTGGCGAAGGAGGGCGAGCTGCGCATTCGCGTGCACGCGGCCGGCATCAACCGGCCGGACGTGTTCCAGCGCATGGGCAGCTACGCGCCGCCGCCTGGCGCCACCGACATCCCCGGCCTGGAGGTGGCGGGCGAGATCGTCGACGGCGACCTGGCCGCCAGCGGTTTCAAGATCGGCGACATGGTGTGCGCCCTGGTGCAGGGCGGTGGCTATGCCGAATACGTGACGGCGCCGGTGCAGCAGGTGCTGCCGGTGCCGCGCGGCCTGTCGCCGCTGGAAGCGGCCTCGCTGCCGGAAACTTTCTTTACCGTCTGGAGCAATGTGTTCGACCGCGCCGGCCTGGGCAAGGGCGAGACCCTGCTGGTGCAGGGCGGTACCTCGGGCATCGGCGTGACGGCGATCCAGCTTGCGCGGGCGCTCGGCCATCGCGTGTTCGCCACGGCGGGCAGCGACGAGAAGGCGAGGGCGTGCGAGGCCCTGGGCGCGGCGCGCGGCATCAATTACCGCACCGAGGACTTTGCCGCCGTGGTGCGCGAACTGACCGGCGACACCGGCGTCGACGTGATCCTGGACATGGTCGGCGGCGACTACCTGCCGCGCGAAATCAGTTGCCTGGCCGATGATGGCCGCATCGCCATCATCGCATTGCTGGGCGGCGCCAAGGGCACGCTGGACATGGGCCAGGTGCTGAAGCGCCGCCTGACCATCACTGGCTCCACCCTGCGCCCGCGTTCGATTGCCTTCAAGGGAGCCATCGCGCGCCAGCTGCGCGAGAAAGTGTGGCCGCTGATCGAGGCGGGCGACATCAAGCCGGTCATCTACGAGAGCTTCCCGCTGGAGCAGGCCGCCCAGGCGCACGCACTGATGGAAAGCAGCAACCATGTGGGCAAAATTATGTTGCAAGTGTTGTAACTTCCTGGCGCGTTCCTTGCCCGAGGGTAGCGGCCCGAGCTACAATTACGGGTTATTAAAAATTAAGCTACTATGCGCCGCAAACTCGTCATCGGTAACTGGAAAATGAACGGCAGCCGTGCCGCCAACACTACCCTGTTGGCTG
>Ga0209257_1003165_pt1 | contig 14645 bp, 14 predicted proteins | sample AraplaCvi_mCL_r2_FD_184277 | JGI IMG/M metagenome (GOLD analysis project Ga0209257, IMG submission 184277) | Arabidopsis root microbial communities from North Carolina, USA - plate scrape MF_Cvi_mCL_r2 (SPAdes) (version 2) | ecosystem: Host-associated > Plants > Roots > Endosphere | place: USA...
CCGGGGCCAGCGCGCCTTCGCCAGCGAAGCGGAACGCCCCGGATGAGGCTCCCGCTCGGCGCGATCTGGCCGACCCTGGTCGGCGCCTTCTGGGGCAATGTGATCGCCAACGCGCCCTTCCTGATCGTTCGCGATCACTTCGGCCTGCCCGACGTCCTCGTCGAATGAGTGATCCCGCTGACGGCGACGCTCGCCGGCGGCGCGTGGGGCTACCTGCTCTGGTTGGGGCGCTGCGGGCCCACGGGTCCGTTGACCAGCCACGGCAGCGCCCAGTTCGCCGACGAGCGCCGCGCCCGCGGCGCGCTCGGCGGACCCGACGGCTTGATCATCGGCCGCGCCGCCGGCGGCTGGCTGATGCGCTACGATGGGCCCGGCCACCTGCTGACCTTCGCGCCGACCCGATCGGGCAAGGGCGTCGGCGTCGTCCTTCCCAACCTGCTCACGTCCGACAGCGCGGTCCTCTGCGTCGATCCCAAGGGCGAGAACGCTCGTATCGCGGCGCGCGCACGGGCGCGTTTCGGGCCCGTGCATGTGCTCGATCCCTTCGAAGCGTCGGGCCAGTCGACCGCGAGCTACAATCCCCTCGCCGCCCTGGACCCGTTCGGCCTCGACCTGGCCGAAGACGCCGCGCTGATCGCCGAAGCGCTGGTCTACGATCCGCCGGAGCAGGTGAGCGAGGCGCACTGGAACGAGGAGGCCAAGGCGCTGATCGCCGGCGTGATCATGCACGTCGTCACGCACCCGCCCCCCGAGGGCGCGACGCTCGCCGCGGTGCGTGACCTGCTGACGGCGGCGCCCGCGCGTTTCGCCGCCACCCTGAAGGCCATGCAGGCCAGCCCCGCGGCCGACGGCCTCGTCGCCCGCGCCGCCAACCGCCATCTCGGCAAGGCGGACCGCGAAGCGACCGGCGTGCTCTCCGCCGCGCAGCGCCATACCCATTTCCTGGACAGCCGCCGGATCACCGACAGCCTGGCGCGCGCGGACTTCGCCTTCGAGGACCTGCGCGACCAGCGCGCCAGCGTCTTCCTGGTGCTGCCGCCCGAACGGCTCGGCACGCACGCCCGCTGGCTGCGCCTGCTCGTCGCCCAGGCGCTGCACAGCCTGGCGCGCGGACCCACACGCGGCGGCACGAACCCCTCCCCGGTCCTCTTCCTGCTCGACGAATTCGCAACGCTCGGGCGGCTGGAGCCGCTCGCCCAGGCCTATGGCCTGATGGCCGGCTACGGCGTGCAGCTGTGGGCCATCCTGCAAGACCTGCATCAGCTGAAGGCGCTGTACGGCGAGCGGCACGGCACCTTCCTCGCCAACGCCGCCGTCACCCAAGTCTTTAACGTCGCCGACATCGGCACCGCCCAGTGGGTCTCGCGCACGCTCGGCGTCACCACCGAGACTTTCATCGCCCACGGCACCTCGATGAATTCCGGCTCGACCACGTCGCTTAAAGGCGGCTCGAGCTCATCGGGTGACGGCGAATCCTGGAGCGAGCAGCGGGTGCGTCGCGACCTGCTGACGCCCGACGAAGTCATCCGGCTCCCCGACCACATGATGCTGGTGCTGCGGCCCGGCCGCGACCCGCTTCTCGCCGGCAAGGTCCGCCACTACGCCGATCCGGAATTCGCCGGGCTGTTCGACGTCTGAGCAGTACGCTGTGATCGGCTAACCCCCGTCCACTCGCCGCCGGTCGAATGGTCCACCCGCGGCCAAATAGGCGTCCGCTTCTGGACCCCATGCCAGTGCGGGCTTTCGACCCATTGCGGACGCTCATCACCGCTGCGTTCGCATAGTCCGGCCTTCGCGAGTGTGACGGATGCCCGTTTTTGGCTGACAGGTGGAGAGCAAGGGCTCAGCCTCGCCATACGAAAAGGGCTTTCCCATGCGCGTGGCGCAATACGTCCGCATGTCCACGGATCACCAGGACTGCTCCATCGCCTACCAAGTGGCGCACAACACCGCGGTAGCCCGCGAGATGGGGTGCGAGATCGTCGAGACGTTCGCGGATGAGGGCATCAGCGGCCTGGAGCTTGAGTCCCGCCACGGCCTTCGTAGGCTCATCGACCACGTGACGAGCGGCGCTGCCCGGTTCTCATCCATACTCGTCTACGATGTCAGTCGCTGGGGGCGCTTTCAAAACCCCGACGAGGGCGCCTACTACGAGTTCCTCTGCGCCCGCGCCGGGGTCCCCGTCGTCTACACGGCGGATCAGTCGCTGAATGACGGGAGCCTCACGGCGACTTTGCTCAAGTCGATCAAGCGAGTCATGGCGGCAGAGTACAGTCGCGAACTGTCTGGGCGGCAAACCGCCTCAAAACGCTCGCTTTGCCATCGTGGCCTTTGGGCCGGCGGCCCGGCGCCATTTGGCTATGTTCGTCAGCTGATCGGCCGGAATGGCGCCGTGGGACCGCGGCTTTCCTACGGCGAGCGGGTCATCATGCCAGGCTTCCACACGATACTCGTTCCCGGCGACGCCGCCGAAGTCGAGACCGTGCGCTATATCTATCGTCTGTGCTCGCGAGGCCTTGGCGTCAACGCCATCACCAAGAGGTTGAATGGCGAAGGCAGAATCTTCCGAGGACGGAAGTATTGGTACCCGGGGGCGGTCAGATGCATCCTGCGGAACGAAATTTATATCGGGATCCTCGTTCATGGCCGGCAACGGAAGGTCCTTGGACACACTCTCAAGGGTCCAACCGCGCAGCAGCTACGTATTGAGGGCTTCGTCGATCCGCTGATCAGTAATGCGGTCTTCGAGCGGGCCCAGCGACAAATGAGGGCGCGCAAGACGGCGTACTCCTGCGGGGACCAAGCTGCGCTACTGAGGCAACTCACGGCGTCGCTTGCGCGGCATGGCCAGCTCAGCGCGAAGATTATCGATGCCGACCCCGAATGTCCCTGCAGCACGACCTACAAGCGAGCGTTCGGCACGCTGGCTGAGGCTTACAGACGCGTTGGGTTCGTCCAATCGGAGCACGGTCAGATGCTGGTGGAGCGGATGCTGCACTGCCGTGAAGTGGCGCAGCAGCACCGGAAGAAGCTGAGCCAGGAGCGGCTGTTGGCTGATCTCAGGGGCTTGCTGGCCCGCGAGGGCAGAATTAGTTGGGAGTTGGTCCGTGGGTCAGCCGATCTTGCGGCGCCTTCGACCTACTTGCGCCATTTCGGCGGAGCGGCCCGCATCTACGAACTCCTCGGACACATGCCAGACCGTAGGCAGGCCGCCGGTATCCGACAGCAGGATAAGCGCATCCGCGCGGGGACAACCAGGAGCCTAACTAGCTAGGCACCAGGCGTTCGGTCCATGGCTCGGACCTACCTTCGGTTTCGACCCAAGCAAGGCTGGGGTACCGACAGGGCGGTCCGACGCCTTTTGGATTCCGGAGGGCATTGATCGCGCCCGACGGGCGCGTCCTTAGGTGGCTCGATCGCGGAGAGCGGAAGGCGATCACGGGTGATCGCGTCCGCCTCGTTCAGGGCGATGAGTCCGAGGTGCGCCAAGTCCGAAACATCTTCCGATGGTTCGTGAGAGATCGACTCAGCTTCACTGCGATCGCGGACCGCTTGCAGGCGCGGAGGGTGCGGCCGGCCGGCCGCAGCGGCAGGTGGACCGTCCGTGCGGTTACGACGATCCTCCGGGACGAGATCTATCGGGGGAACTACGTCTTCAATCGGACCACGCAGCAGTTGCGGTCAAAGCGTCAGCCAGTGCCGCCGGAGGAATGGATTCGCGTCCCCGTCGTAGACCCGATCATTGGGCCACGGACGTTCGCCGCGGCTCAGGAGCTGGCCGGCCGAGGTCACCACAACCGGTACTCCGATCGGCAGCTCTTGGACGGGCTCAGGCGGCTTCTAGAGCGCGAAGGGCGGCTGTCTTACAGGCTTGTCGCAGCCGCAAAGGACATTCCGCACTGGACCACGTACAAGCAGCGCTTCGGATCGCTGCGGGAGGGCTTTCGCCGGATTGGCTACACCCGCCTTCGGCCACCGGCCCCTCGGGTCAGGACCTGGAGCGAGCACGAGGCGATTGCCGAGCTTCGCCGTGTGTTTGCGAAGTACGGCTACGTGACGGCCTGGGTCCTCAAGTGCGACCCACGTGCGCCTGGTCCAGACTACTACCGGCGCATGTTCGGTAGCTTGGTTGAGGCTTACGCGCGGGCCGGCCTCGCGCACTCGCCGGGTGAGGCAATCAGGGCTGGGTTCCAGCGGCGCCGAGAGAACACGGCCGCGTTCCCGAGCCAGCCTCGCCGTCAACGGGAGGCCGCATCGCAGGCTCTCCAAGCCGAATGAGGCGCCCGCCGTCGCGGCTCCGGCTCGGGAGCTCGGCGGCGGCGCCCGGAAGCGCCGCCGCCGGAGGCCTCAGTTCGCCGGACGGGTGTTGCGGGACCAGACCAGGCTGTAGCCCTCCTCCGCGTCCACCAGGTTGGCGTAGATCGGGGCCGGGAAGCTGGGGTCGTCGAGCTTGACCGAGAGGTAGTCGCGGTTCTCGCGCGAGGTCTTCTTCCAGGCCGCCCCGAACTCGGTGCCGGCGGCGAAGATGCGGAAGTCCGGGGCGTTCTCGCTCTCCTTGCTGACGGGCTTCAGCTGCGCCTGCTTGACGTTGAGGCTGAGGGTCCGGATCGAGCCGTTGTAGCTGCCGTCGCCGCTCTTCATGAAGGTGCCGATGGTCGCCATGGGAAGTCTCCTCTGAGTTTCGGACCGCGCCTGCCGCGGCCTCGATGGCGGACCTGGAGTCGAGGGCCGGCGGGCGGCGCAGCCGAAGGCCCGCAGCGTCAGCGGAGGATGGCGGCCGTCGGCTTTCTTGGGCCGCGAGGAATGGGCGTCAGCCCAGGGGAAGAAAGCCGCCGGACGCCGTTGCGCCGCCGGCCGGACCTTGAACCCCTTGCGCCAACGAGAGGCCGCGCAGGCCGAGCCGACAGCCGGAGCCGCACCCCGCGCCCACTGGTCTCCAGAAGCGCCGACGGCCCCCACGGCCGAACGCGCCGTCCCACGACGTCTGCCCAGCCCAGCCCGCGGCATGAGCACGATCGCAGGGCTTGCCGTCTTCGCCGAGCCACCCCCAGGCACGACGCCGGAAGCGCCCACGCCGTCACCCGCCCGCAACAGGTCTTGCCGCCGCCCCGGTGTCTTCCGCCCCTCGATCCCGGCGGCCCGCGGTGTGGGAGGCTCTGCCCGGTCTGGCCTACAGCTTCAGCCGGACTCCGGCCCCGCCCTCGGCGTCGGCGCGGATGAAGATCACGCCAGCCTCCTCGAGCACCTGCTGCACGCGGTCCATCGTCCCGCTGTGCATGCCGCCGCGGCCGTTCTCGAAACGGGTGATGGTCGACGGCGCGACGCCGGCCGCCTTTGCGAGATCGCGCAGGCCCATGCCGACAGCCGTCCGGCCGAGCTTGACTTGCAGCGGTGTCAGCATGGAATGCTCAAAATGCACTCATGGCGTTGACTATCGCGCTCAATGACATCAATAATGCGCTCAACGTACCGACTATCGGCCTCACGTCCCGGGGCCCGCGCTGCGCGGGTCCAGCTAGAGGAGACGTAAGATGACGCGCGAGTCCAGGAAAGCGCCTTTCGCCTTGAACCGTCGCGGGCTTCTCGCCGGCGTCTCGGCCGCACCTCTCCTGCCCGCTCCGGACCTCGGCGCACCGCGCCACCCTTTCGACCGCTGGGTCGCCGAGGCCTACGCCACGATGGATCTCGCCTGGAGCCTGCCGGAAGACCCGGAGGGACCCCGGGACCGGCTCTTCCGGCGCGTGGACGACCTGGACCGGCTGATCCTGCTTACCCCGTCGACCGACGAACCGGCGATCCGGGCCAAGTTCGGCTACCTCCGCTGGATCCTGAAGAACAATGGCGACGACGACGAACTGGTCGCCCTGGATCACGTCGGCGACTTCATTCGCCAGCACTGCGCCGGCCCCTGGCGCATCTACACGCCGCGTTGAGCGGCGGCCCCATGAGACGAGACCGGCGATGACGCCACGAACCCACAACCGGGCGGCCCGCTACCTCAGGCTGGGCGAGGCCTATATCTCGGCGGCGCGCCGCGTCCTGGCCGCCTCCGATTTCGAACAGGTGCGGCTGCCCTTCTACGGCCTCCTGGGCCACGGCATGGAGCTCGCCCTGAAGAGTGTCGCCGCTCGCGCGGGCTGGGACGACGAGCGCCTGATGTGGCTGGGCCACGACCTCGACTGGGCCTGGCGCGTGACCCGGTCGGACGCCGGCTTCGAGGTCTCCGGCGCCCGAGCGGTCGGCGGCGTCATCCGCCAGCTGAGCCGTCCGCACCACGCCCAGGCCTTCCGCTACCCGGCGCTCCTGTCGTGGCCCCTGCCGGACCCGCGGTGCGCCCTGGCCGCCGCCGAGGCCTATCTCACCCTCGTCCGTGACCGCGATTGCTGAACCTCAAGGAGGCGAGATGACCGACGATCCTGCTTCCCGCCCGCCCCGCCTGTCGCGGCGGGCCGTGCTCGGCGCCCCGGCCGCCGGGCTCGCGGCGCCCGCCCTCCCCGCTACAGCCGACGCGGACACCGTCGCCCTCTGCCGGACCTGGCTGGCGAACAAGGCCGAAACGATGCGGCTCCTGGAACGCTGGGGCGACATCGAGGCCGAGCTGATGCGGCTCCAGGGCCCTTCACGGCCGGGCGAGTCCTTGACGGCGGGACCCCAGGCCGCGCCCCTGCGGGCGATCGACGCCCGGCTCGACCAGCTGCATGCCGAGCGCGAGGCGCTCGCCCCCAGCCTGCCCCTGTCCACGGCGACCACGCGCGAAGGCGTGCTGCTGAAGTTCGAGGTCGTGATGGCGGAGTTGTTCGTTCAGGACTTCCCGGTCATCTACGGCCTGCTCCACACCGCCGTCCGCGACCTCAAGGCCCTGTGGTGAACCTCGCCCAACAACCGCCACGCCGCTGGTCGGACCCTTGCGTGCGCGGTGCCCACAATCCGATATGAGACCATGCCCCTGAAGCCCGAGACCCAACGCCACCCCATCGACATGGCGGTCGGCGCCCGCACCGGCCGGCCGCCAGCCCGGTGTCGTTGACCCCCAACTCTACGAACGGCCAGCGCGGCCGGTCTGACTCCTAGTTCCGCGACTGACCCCGAAATGACGCGGAGCTGACTCCAAACGCCGGGACTGGGCACTAGGGCGCCTATTGAGACAGCCGGAGGAAGGAGTTGGCTGCGGCGCCCCTAAGCAGACCTCCGGAAAGACTGAGTGGGGTGGACATACTTTCCTCCACTCGCAGCGCGTGCGTCGCTTTGCACGCTGGCGCTAAGGTCGACGCCCATTAGCGGACCTTCCCAATGGCTCTGATGAGCCACCAACAGACGATGAGCCCACCCTCCGAGTCCTAATGGAGAGCCGCTTCCGCAAGGCCTTCCGGCTGGGGCCGGGGCATTTTGCGTCGCACGCGTAGGAGGGGCGACGTCAGGCGCCCGGCGTGAGCTGGCGACGGTCAGACTACAAAGCCCTCTTTCGCGTAAAGGAGCTTGACGCACCTCAGTTCACCTAATGATTGTGAAGCTTGGCTGTTCAACAAAGGGGAGACTGATGAAGAACCTAGTGCTCACTGCCGCCGTATTTGCGCTGATAAACGGTGCGCCTGCAGTTGCGCAGGTAGCTCCGGCCTCGGCGTGCAAGGTTCAAGAGGATGAGCTTGCGCAACTCTCGGAGAAGTACAAGCCCGAGCAGGACCGCCTTGCGGCGCGTGGTAAAGAACTGGAAGATGAAGCGCCAGCAAATCTCAAGATCAGTGGGGAAATCAAGTTCCAGGATGAGCACATCGCCCTCGACTTGCCGCAGGTGACGATGAAGGTCCAAAAGGTCGGGTTCGATGTACCTCAGGTCACGATGAAGCAGCGCAGCATATCATTCAACGTTGTTGATACGGTTATGGAGCGCCAGAAGATCGGCGAGAAGCCGAACATCACCTGCAGGAATAGGCCACATTTTCCCTACACTCCAAGATGTACAACTACCTGGGACCCTATCTATGCAGACGTGCCGGTTTTGAAGACCACGACTAAGAGCTTCTCAACGGACATTCCGGAGGTGAAGATGCAGCGCACCGACTTGTCGCTGGATATTCCCGAAGTCGCGATGAAGCGCGTCGACATGTACTACAAGCTTCCGACTATCACCGTGAAAAACCCAATCCCCGAGACCGGCCCTATCGAGAAGGACGGAAAGGAGCTTGAGGCGGAGGCCCAGGGCCTGGCTGGCCGGATCAACGCAGACGCGGCAGAGGCAACGGCTGCCCTCTATCGCTGTCACACGGACGGGCTCGTGGCTCAGCGGGCGGAGATCGTAAAGGACTTCGATGGGGCGTCTGAGCAGCTGACCTCCGCCATCGCAACTGTGACAAGGATGGGTGCCAATCCGGCGAGCTTCACGACGGAGAGCGGCACCGTGAACCTCGTCAAGCAGCTGGACGATCTCTTGGCGATGCGGAAAGCGGCGCTCGAACAGATCGACGCGGCGATCAAGCAAATGCGCGCAGAGGGAGAAAAGGACCTGAAAGCGGCGGCGGCGACGAAGGCCTAAGGCGGCCGATCCGCCCCTCGGCGGGGACGCAAGCCTGAGACCCCGGCCGCCTGGCCGGGGTCTGTTCGCGCTCCGGGGGCCTTGACCGACTGCGGTGCCGTTGGACGGTCTGGCTGGCGTGCTGGCCCGGTCGATCAGGTCACTTGCAGCCATGAGATCTTCGAAGTTTCGGACGAGCGCGCCCGCCACATCATCCTGCCAAGGGTGCCGCAGGCCACACGGACCAGCGGTGGGTTGGGAGGTCTGATCACGCTCATCGCCCGTGACCTAGGCCGGGGCTACGTGTGGAGGAATACAGAGGTCCTGAGCAGCTGGTTTGCTAAATGCGACCGCCAGTCTGATAGGTCCGATCGACCTACGCGAGTGACTCGCTCCTCTAGATCGATGCCCAGCTAGCCCGCCGACACCGCCCGAAAGTCGACCTTGGTGATGTCGCAGATGGGTCGGGATCCGGCTTTGACATCCGGCCGACAAGCAGACGTTCCTGCTGGCGCGGTGAGAGTCCGGTTTTGGGACGGAAGGCGTCGTGACCTAGATCAATCGGGACGCTTCAGCGGTGAGGACGTCGAGCAAGTTGGTCAGCTGCGACGTCACAGGTGCCGACCTCAGGCTCGCGGCATCCTGACCCCAGCCCGTGGGGTGTGGATAAGCGGTTGGCGACGTCTACCTCCTCCCGGTAGCTTCACCGTTCGCTGCGGGGGAGTGAGGGCTTGGACTATCATCTCGAGGGCACGGTCGTTCTGAATGACAAGCCGGAGCACACGAACCTCTACAAGTGGTCCCTAAACGAGGTCGGAGAGCCGTCGCTAAAGTTCAAAACCGATCAGATCCCTTGGACATGGTCGCTCTACTTCCTACTGTCGGACATAGAGCTCCATGCTGTGTTCAAGCTCGATCCCTGGGGGGCGGAGGACGAGGCCGCAGCGAAGATCACCGCCCGCGATTTCATCCGCGCCAACCTGCGTCCCGGCAGCCGCCTGGGGCCTGACCTGGTGCACTTCTCCATGTTCGGCACGAACCGCCGGATCGAAGACATCACCCTCACCGTCCGGCCCGCGGTGGACGGCGTCGAGCATTGCCGCGCCTGGGGCGTCGTCTCGTACACGACCGATCACGACTTCCGGGACGTGACCACCGACGACAGCCTCGGCTTCGAACTCTACCTGTCTCCGGAGCACTTCGCGCAACTGGCCAACCGTGTTGCGGCCCGGGCGGTCGGCGGCGGGTGCCTGCGCGTCGACAGCGTGTCGGGCTTCTATTCGGACTGGTCCCCGTCCATCTCGACCTACCATGTGAAGGTGCTGACGGACGAAAGCACCCACAAGGTGGAGATCCCTGAGGGCTGCAAGTTCATCCCGCCGCGGCTCGAGACCGTTCGGGCCTTTGACCTCTCGGTGTGGAGCGACGCGATCCGGCCGACCGCAAAGGTCGGCGCTTCGACGGACGATGACGAGCGCCCACTCGACCAGTGGCCTGAGGAGACGGCGAAGCCTGCGCAAGTGAACCTCTTCCCGGTTCTCAAGTCGCTGCGCCTGGCAGTCTGGGTCATCGCCGGACTGCTCGTGCTCGTGGCGCTCAAATAGTCGGACTAGTCTGACGCGGTATCTCGGCATCGAGGTGGACGACGCGCTAGAGCTCTCGCAGCAACTTAAGATCTGGCGCGAAGGGCGGGTGGCAATGCGGACCCGCCCGACGTCAGGAACGGGTGGAAAGCGGAAGTGGCGCCTACCCGCCGTGCTTACTTGCGGCGGGTCGAACTCGGTCAACAACACCGGGCCGAAGAGCGGACATTGCAGCAGGTCCGCTTTGGGCTCCAAAGGTGAGTGGACTCGGCGACACCCCGGTGCGCTCGCCCGTCTTCGGCCGCTGCATGACGAAGGCGCCCGCCAGCCCCGCCAGGCGCCGCCGACGGGCGCCTGACCATTTTCAGGTCCGTTCGGTGATCCGGACGCAGCGCAGCCCGCGGCGCCGCGCCTCGTCGGCGAGGTTCATGACCGGCCCGAACGGCGGGGCTCCGGCCTCGGCCGCGCGGCCAAGGCTCTCGGGCAGGACCAGCACGCACACGGGCGACAGCGCCAGCATCTGGTCGTTGGCCCGGAACGGCGCCGCCCGCCCGAAGCGCGCAAAGTCCGGCTTGGCGAGCACGAGGCGCACGCCCTTCTGCTGCGCCCAGCGCTTGGCCAGCCGCTCGCCGCCCTTGGCGTCGGTCAGCGCCAGACTCATGTCGGGCCACTCAGCCCGCGCCCAGTTGAGGGCGTCGAAAATGCGCCGGGCGTCCTCCGGCGCGTCGCTCCGCGGCGAGGCCCGGAACGCCACCACGGCGTCGCCCGGATCGGTCTGCGAACGCCGCCGGGCCTCCCGCGACCGCAGCGCCGCCTGCGCATCGATCTGCGCCGCACTCGTCGCGCCGCCCCGCACGCTCCCGCGCCAGGGGCTCCACACCTCGCCGGTCGCCGAGGCGTAGGTCTCGGCCGCCGCATCGCGCACGAACTCCAGCGCGGCTGCGGCCACGTCCAGCGCGTCGGCCCGCGTCTTGGCCTCCTGCAGGTCGACGTCGGCCACTTCCGAACCGTCGAAGTCGTGCAACAGGTTGGCCAGCGCCTCGCGCTCGCGGTCCGCATCGCGCTCCAGCCGCTGCACGCCGGCGTGCAGTCCGCCGATCAGGGTCTCGCAGATCGTGGACGCGTGATCCTCGAGCGCGCCGGCCAGGACCGCGTCCAGGACCTCGGTCATCAGGCTGCGGCCCAGCTGGACGAGCTGCGGCTCGGTGGGATGTGGCCTGGGATCCTGCAGGGCGGCGGTCCGGGCGTCGAAGCCGTCGAGGTCGGCGGTGTTGAAGAAGGAAGGTGCGGTGCGCATGGGGGCTCCTCAAAGGGTCACGAGCCGAAGCTCGCGACCTCCGGCCGCCGCGGAGCCGGCGCAGGCCAGGGCGCCGTCAGGCGGCATAAGCGGACCCTTGCCGGCGGCGGGCCGCGGTGGCGCTCCGTCGCGACCCTCCGCTTCGGCCGGCCCTGAGAGCCCCGCTCAGCGCCGCAGCAGCCGCGCCAGCTCCGCGACGTCCACGCCGCGCCCCCGGTAGGCCACCCCCGAATGCGCCGGGCAGTACGGCTTCGTCTCCACCGGCCGGCCGCAGAACGCGAAATCCGCGGCCTGCGGATCACCGAGGGGCCAGTGGCAGGCCCTCGATGGCAGGTCCTCCAGCCGCGTGACCAAGCCTGGCCCGACATCGGCGGTCAGCTTCGGCGGCGTCCCAACCGGCGCGGACGCGGGCGCCCGCGCCGCCGATGCGACACGCCGCGGCTTCACGTGCCGGGGCGTCGGCGCGATCGCCGGTGGCCGCCGGCGCCGGGGCTTCGACAAGCCCAGCCGGTGGATCTTGCCGAGCACGGCGTTGCGGGTGACGCCGAGCCGGCGCGCGATCATCGCGGCGCTGAGGTCGCCCGTGCGCCAGAGCCGGACCAGGGCCTCGACGGCGTCGTCGGTCCAGCCGCCGGACGATCCGGCGGCGCGAGAGGAAGCAGTCATGGGAGAGCTCTCCACCGCCAGCCCACCGCGGGCCGGCTCACCCGCCGCGGCCCTGCCCCCGCCTCCCGGACGCCAGCACGACAAAGCCCCCGCGCGGACGCGGGGGCCTCGCCGCCTTGGCCGTGGCTACTCGGCGGCGATCGCCGTGGGATCGGCGGGCGACCGCACCCGCCGTAGCAGCGGCGCCACCGACCTGGCCCGCGCCGCCGGCGCGAACGGCCGCTTGGCGTAGGCAGTCGGTGGGAACGCCATCCAGCGCGGCGTCCAGGCTTCGACCTTCGGCCGGTCGTTGGCGCCTTCCAGGTGGTCGCGGAGGATCGCCTTCTGGGTCTTCACCCGCTCGGTGAGGTTGCCGTCGGCGACCTTCTTGCCGCCCACCTCCCGCAGCATGGCGTTGACGGCCTCCCGGTCACGGATCAGGTCGAAGAAGGCCTCGTCGGGCGACCAGAACCGGCTGATCTCGACCTTGAGCCAGCCGCCGGCGGCCTCCACCTCGGCGCTGCCGGCCGCCAGGGCCTCGGCCATCACGACCGCCGCGACGCCCAGCACCTCATCGTCCGGCATCGCCAGCAGCCGCGCGAAGGCCCCGCTGACTCCGCCTTCCGGGCGCTGGCCCACGAGAGCCCGCCGCTCCGGATCGAGACCCAGGCTCCGGGCCACGGCCTGCCGACGCTCGGCGAAGGCGCCGGTGGCGGTGTTGGCGGCGAGGCTGGCCGAGAGCGCGGCGTCGCCCTGCCGCCCGTCGGTCTCGACCCGCCAATGCGCGGACCCGACCAGCGCGTGCGCCACCAGCAGACGGAGGGCCACTCCCGGCGCCTCGGTCAGGGCGACCCGCACGGCGGCCAGGCGGTGCAGGTCGATGTAGGTCTCCTGGGCGTTGGTCACCTCCGCCCGCACGGCGACCGGCGGGGTCACATCGGCTTCGCCGCGCGCCGCCTTCTCGGCGGCGGCGCGGACCTTGCGGGCCTCCTTGGTCGCGAGCCAGCCCTCGTGCACGGTGACCTCGCCCCGTCCGCTCACCTCGATGAACACCTTGCCGCCGGCCCGCTTCCCGACCTGCTCGTGCGTCCAGGTGGCGAAGCGGTCGCCGACGTCCAGCACAACCACCTCGCTCCACCCCGCCGCATGCAGCGCCTCGACGCGGGCGGCGATGGCGGCGTTCTGGTGGGTCCAGAAGAGGTCCGGATCGGCGAAGTAGCTGTCCTCGCCGAACAGATCGGCGACCACCTGGCCGGGATAGTCGTCCAGCGCGAACAGCGCGTGCTTCGCCGGGATCGACGCCCCACCGAACAGCCACGCCTTCAGCTGCGGACCCGTCGGGGCCCGCTGCTCCGGATCGTCGAGCAGCGCCAGCCAGGCCTTCTGCTGCGCCTTGCTCGCGAGCGTCAGGCACCGCACCGTCGCCACGTCGATCGTCTCCCTGCGGTAGAGGGCGCGGATCCGCGGCAGCAGCGCACCCAGCGCCAGGGTCCGCTTCACCACCGCCTCGGACATCCCGAAGGTGGCGGCGATCGCCTCGACCGTGCGGCCGGCCTTGGTCAGGCGCGCGAAGGTCTCCCAGCACGCCACCTCGTCCGGCGGCAGGCGGTTGAGGTTCTCGATCAGCGAGGCCTCGATCGCGGCGGCATCGTCGCCGGGCTCAAGGATGGCGACCGGCACCGGGTCGAGCTCGACGCCCTCGGCGAGGGCCGCGAGCGCCGCCGTCCAGCGCCGCCGGCCGGCGACCACATCGAAGTGGTCGGGGACCACGACGCCGTCGGCCATGGTCTCCAGCACCAAGAGGGCGAGCAGCACGCCGCGCCGGCGCACGGAGGGCAGGATGTCGGAGACATCCGGGTCGGGACGCCCATGGTGCATGTTGAGGGGCGAAAGGCGCAGGTTGCGGGGATCGGCAAAGGCCAGTCTCATGGTCGGACTCCTGGGGGTCAGGGGTGTGAGTCGGCCCTCGCCACCCACGCGGTTCACGCGGGATAACGGCGAGGGCTCTTGCGCCCGGATGGCGCGGGTCGCGGCCGGCGGCGCCGGACCGCGGATCGCCGGGACGCGCCCGGTGAACTCGAGGTCAGGACGTGGCGGTCCCGTTGATGGGGGGCAGCGCGCGGACCACCGCTTCGGCGGCGCGGATCGAGCCGGTCGCCCTTGCGATCTCCATCCACCGCGAGATCGGCACCCGGCCCTGGAAGCTCACATCGCGCTCGATCGTCAGGCCCAGGGGGAGCTTCACCGAGGTGATCTCCGACAGGCTGACGGAGCCCAGCTCCGGGAAACCCATGTCGAGATCGCAGAGCCCGAACAGGGTGTCGCCGTCGTCGCCGAGCTCGGTGATCAGCCAGGTCCCGGGCCCGGCGGGATTGAACAGCTTCAGGACCGGGACGGGGTCGCCGTCACGCAGGCCGTTGGCGATCAGGGTCGGGCGCAGGTCGTCGGGAATCAGGACCAGGCCGGTGTCAGGGGTCGTCGTGGGGGTCATGGCAGGCGCTCCGGGCCGGCGGCCCGGACCACCCGTCCGCCGCGCCCGCCCGCCCGGGCCTCACTTCCTCTCCGGGATCGCCACCCACGCCTCGTTCCAGTCCCCGAACGGCGCCGGCGG
>Ga0209257_1003166_pt1 | contig 14641 bp, 10 predicted proteins | sample AraplaCvi_mCL_r2_FD_184277 | JGI IMG/M metagenome (GOLD analysis project Ga0209257, IMG submission 184277) | Arabidopsis root microbial communities from North Carolina, USA - plate scrape MF_Cvi_mCL_r2 (SPAdes) (version 2) | ecosystem: Host-associated > Plants > Roots > Endosphere | place: USA...
CGGGCATCATCGCGGCCGAATCGCCGAACCCGATCGTCAACCACCTGGTGATCATGCCGGACATCGAAAAGCGCCTGGAGGCGTTCGTCCGCATCGGCCACGGCATCATCGTGTTCCCCGGTGGCGTGGGCACGGCGGAAGAGATCCTGTATCTGCTGGGCATCCTGCTGCGCGAGGAAAACGCGGGCCTTCCGTTCCCGCTGATCTTCACCGGCCCGACCGCGGCAGCGCCGTACTTCGAGCAGATCGACAAGTTCATCCGCCTCACGCTCGGCGATGAAGCGACCAGGCGCTACGAAATCATCATCGGCGACCCCGACCAGGTGGCCAAGCGCATGTCCGCCGGCATCCGCAAGGTGCGCGAGCATCGCATCGCGGAGAAGGACTCGTTCTTCTTCAACTGGTCGATCGACATCCCGCTGACCTTCCAGCGTCCGTTCGTTCCGACGCACGAGGCGATGGCGGCGCTCGACCTGCACCACGGCCGCAAGCCGCACGAACTGGCGGCGGATCTTCGCCGCGCGTTCTCGGGCATCGTCGCCGGCAACGTGAAGGAAGACGGCATGCGTCGCATCGAGCAGTTCGGTCCGTTCGAGATCCACGGCGATGCGGACATGATGCAGTCGCTGGACGCGCTGCTGCGCGCGTTCGTCGAACAGCGCCGCATGAAGATCGCGGGAGAATACAAGCCCTGCTATCGCGTGGTGGCGTAAGCGATCACCGAAGGCCGGCGCTGTTCGCGCCGGCCTTGTTCGTCATGGGGAATCGATCCGGCGCGATTATCGCGCCTTGTCGCCGTCGGTCGGCAATCGCACCGTCGCGATGAACCGCCGGCCTTCCAGTTGCGTCAGCACGCTGCCACGGCCACCGGTCAGTGCTTCGATCCGCACCTGCGAGGCATTCAGCCCGACCTGGTGGCCGGGCCTGTTTTCACCGCCCGTCGCGAGCGGATTGATGATCCGCACGACGACCGTATCGGGCATCGTCGACACTGCGATCTCGATCTCGCCACCTTCGGGGCGGCGCTCGATGCCATGCCGGATCGCGTTCTCCACCAGCGGCTGGATGGATAGCGACGGCACCATCACGTGCGGAATCTCGCGCGGCAACTTCCATTCGATGCGCAGCCGCTCGCCGAAGCGCAGCGATTCGATTTCCAGGTATCGCCGCGCGAGCGCGAGCTCGTCTTCCAGCGAGATGTCGCGCGGACCTGCGAGCGCGGCGCGGAACAGGTCGGCGAGGTCGAGCAGCAGACGCTCGACCTCCTCCGGGCGACGATGCACCAGCGCCGCGCCGGTGTTGAGCGTGTTGAAGAGGAAATGCGGGCGGATGCGGGCCTGCAGCGCTTCCAGTTCCAGCTGCTTGGCACGCAACGCCAGCTGGCGTGCGCGCCACTGGCTCTGGAAGACCGCGATCCCGAGCGCGCCGATCGTCATGACCATGCCGATCAGGCGCCACTGCGTCCAATGCCACTCGCCGAGGTCCATGCCCCAGCCCTGGCGGAAGAAGAAGCCGATCGCGGCGGTGATCACCCAGGTGCTGACCAGCAGCATCGCCAGCACCACGTAGGCGATGCGATGCGGCGGCAGCGAGCGCAGCGGACGGCGGACCAGGTACAGCGACGCGATGCTCCACAGCAGCACCCACTGGATCGCCACCGACATCAGCCCGAAATAGCGCAGGCGTTGCTCGTCCAGTCCGGGTGCCAATGCCAGCAGCAAGGCCAGCGCTTCGCCGGACAGCATGGTCCAGACGATCGCCGTGGGTTGCCAGAGGGCATCCAGCGGGCTGTGTGCGGGTTGCGAACTGGGCATTGGAGCACTGCACTGGCGCGGTCGCCGGGTCACCATATTGCCTGCCGGTCCGTGGCGGGGGCCATAGCCGGCGGGCCGAGAGGGGAGACCCGGCGAGATGGGCGTCACAGCGCCTGCCGCGCCCATCGGCCGATCCGACCGCTCATCCCCGGTGCGCTTGTATGGGGCCGGCGGTCAGGGAACCATGCCCTCGGGGTGTAAGGGGAATACCAATCCATGACCAGTTCCGCGAGCCGGGGGTTCACCCTCATCGAGCTCATGATCACGATCGCCGTGCTCGCCATCGGGAGCGCGCTGGCGTATCCGTCGTTCTCAGGCGTGATCAAGTCCAACCGCGTTGCCACTTCGACGAATGGCGTCATTGCGGCGTTCAACATGGCGCGCAGTGAGGCCATCCGCAGCAATCGCGGCGGAGGCGTCTGCCCGTCCACGACCGGTACGCAGTGCAACGGCACGGACTGGAGTACCGGATATCTGGCCTACACCGACATGGACTCCAGCGGCACCTGGACCGCCGGCGACACAGCGATCCGCTATTTTGAAGGGAACGTCGCGCTTTCGCTGGCCGCGACGGCCAATGGCGGCGGCGTCAGCCAGATCGCCTTCGACCGCACGGGCCGCACTACCCAGGCTGCGGAAGTCATGCTCAAGCTCGCCGCCTGCAAGAGCGGCGAGAACTACCAGCGACGCATCTTCCTCGCCCGCTCGGGCCAGGCGCGCATGCAGAAGGAGAACTGCCAATGATCCGCCGGCATCGCGCCCCGGGCAGCGTACGCGCGCAGCGCGGTTTCTCCCTGATCGAAGTGCTCATCGCGTTGCTGGTCCTGGCGCTGGGCCTGCTCGGCCTTGCGTTCCTGCAGGTGCTCAACGTGCGTTACACCAACAGCGCCCAGCACCGGACGATGGCGACGAACCTGGCCAGCGAAGCGATGGACATGATGCGCTCCACGCCGCGCCATCTGGTCGTCTACAACCGACTGACCGAAGCGTCGTTCGCTGGCGTGACTGTTCCCGCAGCCGGCTGCAGCGCGACCGCCGAGGATGCCGCGTCCGCGCTGAAGAACATCGCGCGCTGGCGCTGCGACGTCGTCTCCCAGCTTCCCGGCGGGCGCGGCAGCGTGCAGGTCGTCCAGAACGCGGCCGGTCAGTCCGTCGCCACGGTGACCGTCATCTGGGCGGACAACGTCAGCCGCACCGACGACGCCGCCAGCGGCGGTATCGAAGGCCGCCTCACGAGCTTCCAGGTGACCTCCACGCTATGAGCACGCGCAATCTCCAACATCCGCGCCACCAGCGCGGCCTCTCGCTCATCGAGCTGATGATCGCGATGATCATCGGACTGGTCCTGCTGCTCGGGCTGGTCCAGGTCATGAGCGCATCCCGCAACGCCTACCAGCTCTCCACCGGCGTCGCGCGCACGCAGGAAAACTCCCGCTTCGCGGTGGATTTCCTCCAGCGTGATCTGCGCATGGCCGGGCACATGGGCTGCGTCAACGACCAGGCCCACATGGCACCGGAGCGTCCGGGCGCCAGCGACGCCAGCCGCCAGGGCCTCAACCTGTGGTTCCTGACCGAGGCGCAGCGCACCGCACGCAACTACCAGGCTGCGGCATTCCCGCTGCGTTTCGACATGGGCGTGCAGGGCTTCGAGGCGCAGACCACCGCACCCGGCGACACGCGCACGCTGACCGCCGGAACGCCGTCCGTCGGTAACGCCAACCAGTGGTCGCCCGCGCTTCCCGACGCGATCAACCGACTGAGCCCGCTCGCCGGCAGCGACATCATCGTGGTGCGCTATCTCTCCCGCGACGGCGTTCCGGCCACGCTGGCCGCGGCATCGCAGACCTCCTACAGCATCACGCCCGAAGCCTACGGTTCGCAGGTCAGCACCACTGATTCGACCGGGCTTTTCGGCCTCGCCGACTGCCAGCACGCGAGCGTCTTCGCCTCGTCCAGCGTCAATGCGGCCGGCGTCGTCGCCGCAAGCGTGGCCGGCTTGAACGGCAGCGGGCTGGTCGGCGACGAATGGAGCCTGGAAGGCAACACGCAGAACAAGCCTGTCCTCTATCGCGCTGAAGCGATCGTCTACTACGTGGGACTTGGCGCCGGTACCAACGCCGATGGCACGCGTCCGCCGGCGCTGTTCCGCGCGCGCGCCATCGTCGACGCCGGCAACGTGCGCTTCGATCCGGAGGAACTGGTCGAAGGCATCGACTCGCTGCAGCTGCTCTACAACATGGACGAGCACCTGCCCAACGACCTGCCGCGCGGAAGCGTCGAGCGCACGCGCGTGGCATCGGCGGTCAACACCGTGCCCACCAACAATCCCAACAACGCGCAGTCGGACGAATGGCGTCGCGTCGGCTCGGTGCAGATCGGCCTGCTGATGCGAAGCGCCGATCGCTCGGCTGCCGACCAGGCAACCAACGCGCCCAACGTGTTGGGCCTGACCCTGAATCGGCCCGCGACGAACGATGGCCATTACCGCTCGGTCTACGAGACCACCGTCGTGTTGCGCAACCGCCTGTTCGGCAACTGAGGCCGACCCGATGAAACGTTCCCAGATCGCTTCCCCGGCCCGCCAGCGTGGCGCCGTGCTCTATGTCGCCCTGATCTTCCTGGTCCTGATGTCGCTGCTAGGCATCATCGGCATGCAGGTCGCCGCCCTGCAGGAGCGCATGGCGTCGAACTATCGCGCGGTCAACACCGCCTTCCAGCGGGCAGAAGGCCTTGCGCGCGTGGTCGAAGTGCAGGTCAACTCCGACAACCGCTTCGTTCCCCGCTCCGGTGAGCGCGACGAAGAACGCCGCTGCGACGATCCTTCGCCGGTACGTGGTTCGGCCTGGGCAGGATTCCGCGCAGCCGACGACGATCCGGACACCGCCATCGTCGCCACGCGCCTGAACGAGTGCACGCCCGGCTACTCGATCGCGCAGGGCGCGCAGCCGGTCAACGAAAAGCCCGTGATCTGGCAGATCTCCGCATTCTCGACCGATGTGGCGGCCGACCCGACGTCGGATGCCGCGGTCGAAACCGTCTTCATGCCTTAAGGCGCCTACACATGAATCTCGAACGATTGCTGATCGTTACCGCACTGGCCGCCGGCGTCGCTGGCGTGCTCGTGCTCACCGACGTGGGAGCCAACGCCACGCGCCAGGGCGATGGCACGCTCGCGCAGGAGCCGATGCATCTGGGTTCGACCGTCTCGCCGAACTTCATCATGGCGATCGACGATTCGGGTTCGATGACCTTCCAGACGATGTTCCCCGGCAAGGACGGCGAAGGCTGCTGGAGCACGAGCGGCAAGAGCTTCTTCAACGGCACCGCGCTGCGCACGACCGGCACCTGTGACTACCTGTACGTGCTGCCGGGCCCGCGCATCAACAATTACTACGGCGTCCCGCCGGTCGACCGCTACGGCTTCGCGCGTTCGCCGGCCTACAACCCGACGTACTTCAACCCGGACGTGACTTACGAGCCGTGGATCCAGAACACGCTTGCTCCTTATGCCGCGGCAGGCATCAGCGAAACGCTGATCGACCCGCGCAAGACGGACAAGGTGAAGCTGTTCGAGAAGCGCTACGCGAAGGACGTCAACGAGAGCTTCTTCATGCAGGTCGGCATGGTGCTCCCGGCGGGCACGAACTACACGACCTTCAAGTGCGACCAGTGGAACAACGGCAACTGCACGCGCTGGAACGGCGGCGAGGACAAGAACTACACCGTCGGCTCGACGGATCTGACCTGGAGCGCATCGGCGCAGCCGATCGCCATCGAGCACACGCCGGCCGTGGTGTACCTCAAGGAGAACCGCACGATCGCGGGCTTCACGACGGCCGTGCAGATCGCCGACGCCTGCGGCACCGGCTGCTCGCTTTACAAGTACGAGCCCAACACCGACGCGACCAAGCAGAACTTCGCCAACTGGTTCAGCTTCTACGGCAACCGTAACCGCGCGATGGTCGCGGGCCTGACGCGTTCGCTGAAGGACACCGAAAAGCTGCGCGTGGGTTACTTCACGATCAACTCCACGCTCAAGGACCTGACCATGCGCGACATGGACGTGGTCGCGGAGAAGCAGGCGCTGTACACCGACGTCATCAAGCTCGGCGCCAGCGGTAGCACGCCCAACCGCAAGGCCGTGGCGCACATCGGCAACCAGTTCAACAACAACGCCAACATCATCCAGAATGCCTGCCAGAAGAACGCGGGCATGCTGTTCACCGACGGCTACAGCAACCAGGGCGGTCCGAGCAATGCCCTGAAGGCCGACGGCACTGACGGCGATGCCTACGGCAACGCCGACCAGAACCTGGGTACGCCGTTCAACGATGGCCACAGCAACACGATGGCGGACATCACGGCGTACTTCTACAACACCCGCCTGCGTGCAAGCACGCTGGCGGCGGGCAAGGTGCCCACGGCCAATCCGACGGTGTGCGAAGGCACCGGCGACAAGCGCGGGGTGGACTGCAACACCAACCTGCACATGAACTTCTACGGCATCACGCTGGGCGCCAAGGGCAAGCTGTTCGGCGTGACGTACGGCGTGAAGGCCGACGGCACCAATAACGGCGCACTGGCGACGACGCAGGCTCTGGCACTGACCAGCTCGCCGGCGTGGGAGCAGCGTACCGACGACAACGAGAACACCGTCGACGAAATCTGGCACGCGACCATGAATGCCCGCGGCCAGTACATCAATGCGCAGACGCCTGCGGACATCACCAATGCGATGCGCAACGTGCTCGCATCGGTCGGCGTCGGCGGCGGCGTGTCGGGCAGTCTGGCCATCACCGGCTCGCGCCTGGGCGACAACTCGCTCTCGGTGACCCCGCGCTTCGATCGTAACGGCACCGACTGGTACGGCGACCTGAACGCGTCCAAGCCGCGTCAGATCCGCAATGCCGACGGCACCTCCAGCTTTACCTACACGCGCATGTGGACGGCGAGCGAGCAGATGCCGTTGGCCGCCGCGCGCAAGCTCTTCTACGCGACGACCACGGACGACAGCACGCCGGCCGTGGCCGACTTCTACACGGCCGGACCGAGCACGCTGACCGCGCTGTGCGCCAACTACGCCAGCGGCTGCGGCCCGGTCACCGGCGCCGACATCACCGCGCTGGGTGTCACTGCCACTGAAGCCGTGCAGTACCTGGCCGGCGATCGCACGCTGGAAGCGACCAAGCTCCGCAAGCGCACCACCGTCCTGGGCGACATCATCAATTCCACGCCGATTGTCGCGGCGCCGACGGACGACTACGGCTACGCGCTGATCCGCAAGGCCGATGGCACCTTCGAGTACGACCCGTACAAGTACAACGCCTATCTGAAGGCGAAGTCCACCCGCAAGCGCATGGTGTACGTGGGCGCCAACGACGGCATGCTGCACGGCTTCAACGGCCTGACCGGCGCCGAAGTCTTCGGCTACATCCCGGCGACGGCCGTGGGATACATGGGCAACCTGCTGTTCCCGACCAGCCCGAGCTTCGAGCACCGCTACTACGTCGACGGCCCGGTCGTGGTGTCCGATGCCATGTTCGGCACGACCTGGAAGACGGTGCTGGTCGGCACGTCGGGCGCAGGCGGACGCAGCGTGTTCGGCCTGGACGTGACGTCCGCGCCGAATACCGGCTTCCAGGACAGCGACGTGCTGTGGGAAGTGAACGACCGCATCCCGGGCGCCGTGGGCGACCGTATCGGTTACGTGCTCGGCAAGCCCGTGATCGTGCCGGTTCGCGACAGCAACGGTAAGCCGGTGTGGAAGGCGATCTTCGGTGGCGGATATGGCAACAAGCTGCAAGGCGTCACCGCCTCGCAGGGCACGGTCACGCTGTTCGTCGTCGACATGGCCACTGGCGACGTCGAATATATCGACGCGAAGGAAACCGGCGGTCCGGCAGCGGCCAACGGCCTGGGCAACATCGTCGCCATCGACCGTTACCAGTACGACACGACGGCAGCTGGCTACCTGCTCGGTTCCGACGGCATGGTGGACACCGTGTACGGCGGCGACCTGCAGGGCAACGTCTGGAAGTTCGACCTGACCAAGACCGGCACCGCACGCGTGGCGCTGGGCGGAAAGCCGCTGTTCACCGCGAAGGACGGCACCGGAACCACGGCCAAGCGCCAGGCAATCACCGGCGGCTTCGAAGCTGCGGTGGGCCCGCGCGGCGGCGTCATGGTCTTGTTCGGCACCGGCAGCTTCTCGTACAACGGCGACAAGCAGAACACCGACCTTCATACGATGTACGGCGTGCTGGACATGCCGAATGAAGCCATCACCCTGCCGCTCACGCGCGCCAACCTGGTCGCCCAGACCGTTGCGGCCAGCGGCGCGGTCACCAACACCTCGGTGAATTTCTTCACCCAGCGTGGCTGGTTCGTGGATCTGGCGGTTACCACCACCACCGGCCTGACGCTGTCGGGCGAGCGCATGGTCAGCTATCCGAAGATCGAGGGAGGCACCTTGTACTTCACGACCTACGCCCCGAGTGCAGGCGACGCATGTTCCGGTGGTGGTGCGAATTATCTCTACGGCCTGTCCACATTGAGTGGCGGTGGCAATCTCGGCACGGTGAAGGTGGGTTCGCCCGGCGGCAACAACCTGGGTGAGGGTAGTGGACGCCTGCAGCTCAGCACCGATGGTTCCGCGCCGGTGAAGGACGTCAGCGTCTACACCACGGGCAAGGAAGCCGGCCTCACCGGCACGCCTGACGATGCGGCCATCGCCAATTACGATGCGTTGAATCCCGAATACTGCATGGCGATCGTGTCGGTGGCCGGTTCGCAACCGCTGTACCGCGTCCGTCCGTGCGGCCGTCAATCCTGGAGACAGATCCGATGAGTTCCGTTGCTCTTCCCACCCGCCGTGCGGCCCGTGGTTTCACGCTCATCGAACTCATGATCGTTGTCGGGGTAGTGGCCATCCTGGCAGCCATCGCGTATCCGGCCTATACCGATGCGGTGCGCAAGGGACGTCGGGGCCAGGCGAAAGCCGACCTGATGGAGCTGTCACAGCTCGCGGAACGCTGGAAGACGGTCAACAACACCTACGTGGGATTTGGGTCGCCCGGTGGCGGCGGCGTGCTGAATGGTGAGATGGGTCGCTCGCCCCGTACCGGCGCGCAGTTCTACAGCGTCAGCATCGCTGCGACCGCGACGACGTTTACCCTGACCGCCACGCCGGGTTCCGGATCCGACCAGGCCAATGACGGCTGCGGGGCGTTGTCCATCAACCAGGCCGGAGCGAAAACCAAGACAGGAAGCAAGGCCGACTGCTGGTGATCGCACCATCGGGCGCGGGGCACCATTGCGCGCTCGAACTCCAGAATGCAGCGAAGGCCGCGGGTTATCCGCGGCCTTCTTGTTGGGGAAGGTTTCGCAGGTTCCAGCGGAGAAAGCCGATCCGATCTGTACGGCACTTGTCTGAAGGGCAGCTCGAGATCGTTGGTGCGTGCTTTAGGCGAATCTGGACAAAAAAAGAGGCCGCGATTGCTCGCGGCCTCTTCCATTCAAATCTGGCGCCCGAAGTTGGACTCGAACCAACGACCCCCTGATTAACAGTCAAGTGCTCTAACCGGCTGAGCTATTCGGGCGGGGACCGGCATTGTAAAGCCTCGAGCGATAAGGTCAAGACACGGTCGATCAGAAAACGCACCCCGGGTCGGGCTGGCGGGGCCGCTCGGTACGGATTCTGCCGGGGCGACTCACCACGACACGGCCCACCTCGCGTTGCGCGCGGCGTTCGCACAGCAGGATCGTGAGATTGTTGGTGGCGGTGTAGCCGCTTGGAACGTAACGCACGCGCTGGCGTCCGCTGGTGCTCCGTAGCGTGAGCGCGTTCCGGTCGATGGTGAAGCGCTGCAGGACGTCCGCCGGCGTTTCGGGTTGGTCGCGACTGCGCAAATCCCGGTAGAGGATCCAGCCGTCGTCCCAGATCGAATCGTTGCGACATTGTCGTCCGTCCGGGCTCGGGCACACCGTGACCGGAAACCGCCGCGACACCGCAGCCATTCGCGCGCCGGCAAGCGATGTGCCCAGCAGATGCAGCGCGGTGGTGCCCTTCGCACGCAGCATCAGCGAGCTGAATTGCGGCCAGGCCAGTGCCGTGCAGATCGCCAGGACGGCGAGGGCGGTGATCAGTTCAGGAAGGGTGAGGCCGCGGGCCCGGTCCATGGCGTCGAAACTGCGTCGGAGAAGGTCTCCAGCGTCGCGATTCACGCGACTCGTCGGCATCGCCACATGCCGTCGGGCAGGGTAGGGAAATGCCGTTCCCGCCCCCATCCATGAGGCGGTCTACACTGAGGAATTTTCCGGAGCCATGCCGATGAACGACAGCCTCCATCCCGCCGGATTCCAGCTCGTCTCGTCCTACCAGCCCGCCGGCGACCAGCCCCAGGCGATCGTGCGGCTGGTGGAGGGCTTCGAGAGCGGCCTGGCATCGCAGACGGTGCTGGGCGTGACCGGTTCGGGCAAGACGTTCACCGTCGCCAACGTCGTCGCGCAGGTGCAGAAGCCGACGATCGTGATGGCCCCGAACAAGACGCTCGCCGCGCAGCTGTACGGCGAGTTCAAGTCGTTCTTCCCGCACAACGCGGTGGAGTACTTCGTCAGCTATTACGACTACTACCAGCCCGAAGCCTACGTTCCGTCGTCCGACACATTCATCGAGAAGGACAGCTCGGTGAACGAGCACATCGAGCAGATGCGCCTGTCGGCGACGAAGGCGCTCCTCGAACGTCGCGATGCGCTGATCGTGTGTACCGTCTCGGCAATCTACGGCCTGGGCGATCCGAACGAATACTTCCGCATGGTGCTGCACATGGTGCGCGGCGAACGCATCGACCAGCGCGAGCTGATCCGCCGCCTCACGGAAATGCAGTACACCCGCAACGACACCGAACTGCGCCGCGCCACCTACCGCGTGCGCGGCGAAGTGGTGGACGTCCATCCGGCCGAAAGCGATGCCGAGGCGCTGCGCATCGAACTGTTCGACGGCGAGATCGAGCGACTGACGCTGTTCGATCCGCTCACCGGCGAAACCTTGCGCCAGGTGCCGCGCTACACGATCTATCCCGGTTCGCACTACGTGACCACGCGCCGCACCGTGCTCGACGCGATCGAAACCATCAAGGAAGAACTGCGCGAACGCCTCGAGCAGCTGTACGCGCAGAACAAGCTCGTCGAAGCGCAGCGCCTTGCACAACGAACGCAGTTCGATCTGGAAATGCTGGCTGAAGTGGGCTACTGCAACGGCGTCGAGAACTACAGCCGCCACCTCACCGGACACATGCCCGGCGAGCCGCCGCCCTGCCTGTTCGACTACCTGCCGCCCGATGCATTGCTGGTGGTGGACGAATCGCACGTGACCGTTCCGCAGATCGGTGCGATGTTCAAGGGCGACCGTTCGCGCAAGGAAACGCTGGTGGAATTCGGCTTCCGCCTGCCGTCGGCGCTGGACAACCGGCCGCTGCGTTTCGAGGAGTGGGAGGGCCGTTCGCCACGCGCGATCTACGTGTCCGCGACGCCCGGCCCGTACGAGCTGAACAAGTCGGAAGACCAGATCGTCGAACTCGTGGTGCGTCCGACCGGCCTCATCGATCCGGAAGTGGAAATCCGCCCCGTCGCGACGCAGGTGGACGACGTGCTGGGCGAGATCAACGAGCGCGTGAAGATGGGCGATCGCGTCCTGATCACCACGCTCACCAAGCGCATGGCCGAGAACCTCACCGAATACCTCGGCGAACATGGCGTCCGCGTGCGCTACCTGCATTCGGACGTGGACACCGTCGAGCGCGTGGAGATCATCCGCGACCTGCGCCTGGGCAAGTTCGACGTGCTGGTCGGCATCAACCTGCTGCGCGAGGGCCTGGACATGCCGGAGGTGTCGCTGGTGGCGATCCTCGACGCGGACAAGGAAGGCTTCCTGCGCTCGGCCGGTTCGCTGATCCAGACCATCGGCCGCGCCGCGCGCAACGTGCGCGGAAAGGCGATCCTCTATGCCGACCGCGTCACCCGGTCGATGCAGGCGGCGCTGGACGAAACCGATCGTCGCCGGCAGCGGCAGGTCGAACACAACCTCGAGCACGGCATCACGCCGCGCTCGGTCGCCAAGCCCATCGTCGACATCATGGAAGGCGCGCGTGCCGAGCCCGGCGAGGCCAAGGGCCGTGGCAAGGGCAAGAAGGTGGGAGAAAGCCTGGCCGACTACGCCAAGCTCTCGCCGTCGCAGTTCGCCGCGCGCATCAAGGCGCTCGAGCAGCAGATGTACGAGCACGCGAAGAACCTGGAATTCGAGGAGGCCGCGGGAGTGCGCGACCGCCTGCGGCAACTCAAGGACGCCGGGTTCGCCGCCTGAACCGGCGCTGGCGTGACCCGGATGCGCGCGAACCTGTTGCCGCCGCCGGGCCGACGGGCTACACTGCGCGCCCCTCGACGAGCAGTTCGCGGCGACGGGAAATCCGGAGAATTCCGGGCGGTTAGCTCAGCGGTAGAGCACTACCTTGACATGGTAGGGGTCACAGGTTCGAACCCTGTACCGCCCACCACTACACAGTGGTTCTGAACGGCGCGATCCTCACGGGTGGCGCCGTTTTCTTTTTGGCGCTTGCGGCACGCGCCATGCCCGGCGTTGACTTGATCGGCTCCAGCCCCAACACTTTCGGACAGGCCGGGCGCATCGCCCGGAACACGAACGAGGGTGGCCCACGGCAAAACCGCCGGCCGAGCGTGCGACATGAGCACTACCACCGCCCACTGCTGAGCGCCCACGACGCCCCTTGAAGACGGCGCCGCGGCGCCGTTTTTCGTTTCTGATCCTCGCTTCGCATTCCCGTGCCGCCCCCGCATTGCCGCGCGCAGGGGCGCCGACATCAACACAGCCAGCCGCGCACCGCGCGCCCGCAGACGACCATGATCGCCATTACGCTCCCCGACGGCAGCCGCCGTGAATTCGAACAATCCCTCTCGGTGGCCGACGTCGCCGCGTCCATCGGTGCGGGCCTGGCCAAGGCCGCGCTCGCGGGCAAGGTCGACGGCAAGCTCGTCGACACGAGCTACCGCATCGATCGCGATGTCGCGCTCGAGATCGTCACCGACAAGCATCCCGACGCGCTCGACGTCCTGCGCCATTCCACCGCGCACCTGCTGGCTCAGGCCGTGCAGCGCCTGTACCCGGGCGCGCAGGTCACCATCGGCCCGGTGATCGACAACGGCTTCTACTACGACTTCGCCTACGAGCGTCCGTTCACGCCCGAAGACCTGCCGGCCATCGAAGCCGAAATGCAGAAGATCGTGAAGGAATCGCTGCCGGTCTCGCGCAGCGTGAAGTCGCGCGACGACGCAGTGGCGTTCTTCCGTGGCATGGGCGAGGCGTACAAGGCGGAGATCATCGAATCGATCCCGGCCAACGAAGACCTCTCGCTCTACAACCAGGGCGAGTTCACCGACCTGTGCCGCGGCCCGCACGTGCCGTCCACGGACAAGCTGCGCGCGTTCAAGCTGATGAAGGTTGCAGGCGCCTATTGGCGTGGCGACCACAACAACGAAATGCTCAGCCGCATCTACGGCACTGCGTGGCTCAACGACAAGGACCTCAAGGCGTACCTCACGCAGCTCGAGGAAGCCGAGAAGCGCGACCATCGCAAGATCGCGAAGGCGCAGGACCTGTTCCACCTGCAGGAAGAAGGCCCCGGCCTGATTTTCTGGCACCCCAAGGGCTGGTCGATCTGGCAGGTCGTCGAGCAGTACATGCGCCGCGTGTATCGCGAGACGGGATATGGCGAAGTGCGTTGCCCGCAGATCCTCGACGTGTCGCTCTGGCAGAAGTCCGGCCACTGGGACAACTACAAGGACAACATGTTCTTCACCGAGTCCGAGAAGCGGACGTACGCGCTGAAGCCCATGAACTGCCCGGGCCACGTGCAGGTCTTCAACCAGGGTCTGCACAGCTACCGCGACCTGCCGATCCGCTACGGCGAGTTCGGTGCCTGCCATCGCAACGAGCCTTCCGGCGCGCTGCACGGCATCCTGCGGGTGCGAGGGTTCACGCAGGACGATGGCCACATCTTCTGTACCGAAAACCAGATCGAGTCCGAAGTGCGCGCTTTCCACGAGCAGGCACTGAAGGTCTACGGCGATTTCGGCTTCACCGACATCCAGATCAAGATCGCGCTGCGCCCGGATTCGCGCCTGGGCGACGACGCCACCTGGGACAAGGCCGAGAACGCCCTGCGCTCGGCGCTGGGCGCGGCTGGCGTGGAGTGGCAGGAGCTGCCGGGCGAGGGAGCGTTCTACGGCCCGAAGATCGAGTACCACCTGCAGGACGCCATCGGCCGCACCTGGCAGCTGGGCACGATGCAGGTGGATTTCATGATGCCCGGCCGCCTCGGCGCCGAGTACGTGGACGAGAACAGCCAGCGCCGCCATCCGGTGATGCTGCACCGGGCCATCGTGGGCTCGATGGAGCGTTTCATCGGCATCCTGATCGAGCACCACGCCGGCCAGTTCCCAGCCTGGCTCGCCCCGATCCAGGCCGTGGTGATGAACATCACCGATGCCCAGGCCGACTATGTGGATGAAGTCCGGAAATCCCTTGCAAATCAAGGCTTCCGGGTCCATTCGGATTTGCGCAACGAGAAGATCGGCTATAAGATCCGCGAGCACACGCTGCAGCGCGTGCCCTACCTGCTGGTAATTGGCGACCGCGAAAAGGAAAACGGCCAGATCGCCGTCCGGACGCGGGGAGGGGAGGATCTGGGGACGATGTCCGTCGCCGATTTCGCCTCGCGTTTGCGCAGTGAGGGCGTACAGTAGCGCCTGCAGGC
>Ga0209257_1003169_pt1 | contig 14631 bp, 17 predicted proteins | sample AraplaCvi_mCL_r2_FD_184277 | JGI IMG/M metagenome (GOLD analysis project Ga0209257, IMG submission 184277) | Arabidopsis root microbial communities from North Carolina, USA - plate scrape MF_Cvi_mCL_r2 (SPAdes) (version 2) | ecosystem: Host-associated > Plants > Roots > Endosphere | place: USA...
ACCGGCGGTACCGGCGGGATGATCACCGGGCCAGGCGCGATGTCGCCGTCGTCGTAGATATCGGCGCCGGTCTCTGTCAGCACGAAGGCGAAACGGAGGTCGGCGTCGCAACGCCACTCCGAGACCATCCAGTCCTTGCCCTGGTAGGTGACCCATTCACCTTCTATGACCTTCAGGCCGACGCGTCGGCTGACCGGAAGCGTCACGGTACCGCCCTTGCGGTTCTGGCGATAACGGATGTTCAGTAGGTACTGCGCAATATCGGCATCATGCACCTGCAGAAAGTCGATCGAGGTCTGGCGCGCGCGCTTGTCGGCGACGACGTCGGCGTTGACGACGATCGGCTTCAAGCTCTCCGGGTTCCACATCGAATCCGGCGAGGTGAACTGCCCGGACAGATGATTGAAGAGGTCGAAGGCCGACTTGCGCGGCTGGCGCGGCTTTGGTCGATCGCTTGGAATATCGGCATCCGTGATCGTCAGCACCGGGATCTGCGGCGCACCGACAACGACGCCCGAAAGTCCGCGACGGTTCAAGCCATAGCCTGCCATCGCATCGTCAAGGGCCGACAAGGCCTCAGTGTGATCGGTCTCGGAATTGACCCAGAGCGAGCACTGGTAGATCGGCTTGCCCTTTCGCAGTGTCCGGCAATAATTGATCGCGACGAAGTACGACGACAGATCGAGCTGGCCGAGCGTCTTGCCCTCACCGATCAAGGTGCGACCGGAGAGCAACCCCCTCAGGCCGAGCTGATAGTTGAGGCGATGGATCGCCGGGTTCAGCGTATGCACATGTGTCGACGGGTCGTTGAGCCGCTGCGAGCCATTCCCGCCTGCGACAGTCGAATCTTTCGTCGGGTCGTACTCGCGCAAGCCGCGCAGCATCCACTCGATGTCAGGCCGACCACGGCCAGCATCGCGGAAAAACTTCAGGTGATAGTAGCGGTAAACCACAACGTAGCAGACGCCACGCAGCCGGCTCGTCGCCTTCCACGTGTTGCCGAGCGGAGCGGTAGACGCGACAAGCTCTGCATCGTGCACCTGGTCAGGGCGGCCGTCATAGAAGCGAATATCGATCGAACTGTTGCCATCGCCATCGATGAAGCCCTCGACGCCATAGCGGGCAGCCTCTCCACCAGCGAGGGCCATCGGCACGAGATTGTATTTCTCGCCGAACATGAACATGTAGGGCTCAAGGCCATCGCACCAGCCATTCGCGAGCGCGAAGACATCGGCGTTCATCTTATTGCCTTTGCCCCACTTGGCATAGAAAAGCCGCTGACCGCGCGTTTTGCCGGTACCGAGCAGCGCACCGACCGGCACGTCGCCGCCCATCTGCACCTCGCCCTGTACAGCGGTGAACTTATGTTTCTTCTGCTGTGTCTGACCGAGCTTCGTCAGTCCAAGCTTCGCGCCGAATGCCAGCGTTCCACCCACGAGATTGCCGATAATGGTCGAGCCGAACAGGGCGCCGAGCCCCGTCGTGATCAACGAGAAAATTGCCATGGAAGGGATTACCCGAGATGGAAAGTCGCAACGACGTCGGAAAGGCCGTGGTCGCTACGGCCCCTCTCGGTTTTGGTGGTGAAGCGATTGCCGATACAGACGCCGACATGCTCGGCGCCATCAGCAAGGCGTAGGATGACCAGGTCGAAATAGCACGCCGAGGCGGCACCATCCGGATCTTGGCCCAGCTCCGCCGACCAGAAGTCGACGAGGCTCAAAAATCCGCGCCGACGGAGCGCGATATGCGCGCCCCTCAGCGTCTTATAGGCGCCCCGGTATTTCTCGACGAGCGAGGTGCCATGCAGGGCATCCGCCATGGCGCAGCCGAGGTGAAAACAATCGGCTGGGCCATAGGCATAGGGTGCCGTCAGCTCACGCTCCAGCGTGGCCGATCCATTCCGAAACCGTTCCATAATTCTATCTCGACACCTGTCCCCATTCCTCGGGGATCGTGCCGACCGTGGCGACATATTCGAAACCGGTATCGGTCGCGTCGTTGTCGAACTGCTGTTCGGCCTTGCTGCGCTTGACCAGCGTTTGACCGCGCGCCGATCGCCCTGGCGGCTGCAGATCGATCGTCAACGTCAGAAGCCCCGAGCCCTTTGCGTCGAGCGCATCGTCATTGAAGCTGATCCGATCAATCTCATAGATGTTCGAGACGAGAATGCCGACAACCTCGTTGGTCGCGGGAACGCCGGCGAGGTGCGTGATGATGACCGGAGAATTCGGATAGTCGTACTGCTCGATCTGGGCGACCGCGTCATCCGGGTTCGCGACCGGGATGTTTGAAAACACGATCGTGCGCGTTGTAACCGCCACCCCAACGGCGCTGTTGACGTCGCCAGCTTCAAGGAAGCGGTTCGGCAGATATGTGAGGCCGTTGTAAGTGAACGGCCGCCCACCGCGATGATAGCCGACGGTCTTGCCGGGCAGATCGAAACGGATCAGATCGAGCACCGCGAACTCGCCGCTCTCGACGATCGCCTCGACCGCAGGAGAAAGTACGCTCATGAGAAGAACAGCTCCGTAGCTGTGAACTGGACATTGTAGTTCGGCCAGGACTTCGGAAGGCTGTAGCTGCCTTCGTCCATCTCCATGATGCAGGCCGGTTTCTCGAAATGGACGGTATTGCCTGCGGCAAACGTCTGGGTATCGAGCGCGAAGCGAATGGCGAGCGTCACGACACCGCCTGCATTCGCGAAAGCTGGCGCCGTGATCCGGTGCAGGGAGCGAACCAACGGTGCCTTTCGCACCTCGACATAGTCGCCAGGCGAAAGCTGGAAGCCAGCCGGCAGCCCGTTGACCACGATCGAGAGCGGGTTCGTGATCGATTGCAGCACTGCCGACCCATCAAACGCGCCCCCGCCTGCCTTCACGCCGGAAAGCGGTGTATCGCCTTGATAGGCAATCGGCCGAGGCCTGTGCGGATCGTAGCCGGCGAACACTCCGCCATCGCTGGCGAGCATGTTGAAGGCGTCGAACGCCGCAGCCTCCGCCGTCGTCAGCTTTCCCGCGGCATAGGTCGCCACCCAAAACGGCGTGCCGCGAAGCAGCGTTTCGGTGCGCCGACCGAGCATGCGCGAAGTGCTACGGGTGCGGATCGGGTCAAAAGAAATCGATGGCCCATAGACCACATTCGGAAGTGCGATCAGATCCGGCATCAGTAGTCCCCGCCGTTCTGGTGGATGTTCTGGCGCGCCGCCTCGTTCCGCTTCATCAACTGCACGGTCTGCCCGCTCGCCTGTTGCAGGATCTTGGCAACCAGGTCCTCGCTCAGTTCTAGCTGGATAACGGTGCGATCGTCGCCGCCGCCACCGGTGCCGCCATCCCGAAGCTTCGAAGGCGCGATAATCCTGCCGTGCTGCGACGGCGAGAAAAACTCCTCTTCGTACTCGTTGACCCGGTAGATGCGACCCGGCGAGACATCGCCGCCGCCGGCCCGCGCGCCGCCAGTGAGGAAGTCGCCGAGGGTCGTGTTCGGTACGAATTTCGGAGAGAAGAACCCCTTTCCGCCGCCGCCAAAGCCGCCGGAGAACGCTTCGAATAGCGAGCCGAAGAGCCCCTTTCCATTGGTCTGCACATTGATCAGTTCCGTCAGCAGAGCCGCCAGGGCTTCCTTCGCGTCGAAGGTACCATCGACGATGCGCATGAGCTGATCATCGAGCGTGTCGCCAACCCGCTGCGCCGCATCGCGCATGCGATCCTGCTGCTCGATCAGCTCTTCTTCGGCCGCCATCTGCCGATACTTCTGGTCGATCAGCTTGGAAATTTCCTGCCCCTCTTTCGAGGCGAAGGTAACACCAGCTTCACGCAAGGCGATCGTCCGCTCGCGCTCGATGTCCGTCAGTCCCATAACCGCGAGCTCGTCGCGCAGAGACTGGATGACATCGTCGATCGCCTTCTTTTCTTTCTCAGCCTCGCTGGTAGCCTTGGAGCGGCCGCCGTTCTTCACCTTCGCGCCACCAGAACCAGCCTTAGAAAAGGCATCTTCAATTCGCTGTTGCGCGAACTCGCCACGCAGGATGTCCTGCGCTGACTGAATGCGGCCAGCTTTCGGAGACGCCTGCTTTTCAACGCTGTCAACAATCCCGGCCCGCTTGTCCAAAAGGCTCTGGATCTGGTTCATTTCCTTATCGATCCGGGAGATTTCCGAGGCACTGTCCCGACCAAAGATTGATAGGAAGCTGTCCTCAGCCGTACCCTTCACGCTCAACGCTTTCTCGCGGGCCGCCTTCAGCATGGACTGACGATAGAGAAGGCTGCCGGTCTGTTGCTTCTCAAAAGCTCGGAATGAATCTGTGAAGCTCAAGAAAGCGCCAGCGGCGTCAACAATCGCGGCCTTTAGGTTCGTGCCGACGGTCGTAGTGATCAGATTGAACCTCCGGTCGATCTCTTCCGCCCGCGCAACCAGTTCCTTGTCCATCACCAAACCAAGGTCATGAGCAGCCTTAATCTGATCGCGGATGCCTTCCTCGCCCAGCCTGATCAATTGAAGGAACTGTTCGCCGCCAGCACCACCGAAGACCTCATCAAGAATTCGGATCTGTGCTGCTTTGTCGAAGTCCTGTAGCTTTCCAATGATTTCGGTAAAGAGAGCCGATGGGTCTTTCAGCTTGTCCTTCAGCTTGTCCGCGCTGTAGCCAAGCCGTTGGAAAGCCTCTGCCGCAGAGCCGCCGCCCGTCTCGATGAACTCGTCCGCCCGCAGGTTCAATTCCTTAAGGCCATCCGTGAGAGCATCGACGGCAACGCGGTTCTGCTCTGCCACAAACTTTAGTTCCTGGAATGCCTCAACGCTGACACCTGCACGCCTGGCCTCTTCCCCGACCGCAGCAATGGCATTGGCGGCGTCTCGAACAACGGCAACAGTCGACGCAGAGATAATGCTGGTGGCAAGCCCCGCCGCGCCGCCAATCATCCCTTTGATCCGGTTGAAGGAAGCAACGACGTCGGCCGACGACGACTTGGAAAGAGCCCGGATGCGGGCAAGAGCAGATTCGAAGCCCTTGGCGTCACCGGATATCGTGACGGGAATATCAGGACGCGACATGCGATCTACCCCTTTGGGGCCCCTATGACTTGATGATTGGGATTGGTCTTGAGTGACGGCCTGACGCCGTACGCCGCCGCGGCGCGGCGAACCTCCTCGCGAGAGACAAACGGTGCACCGCTGAGCTTTCCGGAAAGCCCCTCCAGCGCCATCTCAAATTCGGCGGCCGTCGCCTGCCAAAAGACTTCCGGCGACCAGGCGAGAAGTTTCGAGGAAGTGGCTACGCGATAGGCCGTCTTGAGATGGTCAGAGATCAGGAGGGGCTGACGGGCTTCCCCAGGACGGCATCCGAAGCGAGATCGTTTGCCGTCTGTTCGTCTCGGCGGATGCGCCCGGCTTCGATATGGCCGGCAAGCGCCGTCTCCACTGCATCGCGCCAGTTCACCTGGTCGGCGATAGAGATATTGCTATCGTCGAGGATCCTGGCAACCAGCGCGTCGAGCTGGTCGGCATCGTCGACGACAATGAGGCAACGGACGGCGCAGGCGACGGCCTTCGGCTCGAAGCCGAGGAGCCGAGCATAGATCTCGTCGATCGTCTTCGCGCCCAGCGCCTGCGACAACCGCGCGAGGCCGGAGAAGGTGACAGCGATGCGGAAGTCGATGGCGCCGATCTTGACCGGCGCCTCTCCACGGAGGGGGTTGGCGAACTCCACTTTGTCCCCCTTCACACAGCTGCAACGAAGGTGACGACGCCCGTCATTGCGCCGCGGATGTCGGCCTGCAATTCGTTCGTCTTGTCACCGGAGAAGGTGCCCGAGATGAGCACATCACCTTCGAAGGTCCCCACGCCGGGAACGGTGATCTGCCACTCGCGGACCACCTGGTTCACGACGTCGGCCGAGACGGACTTCATGGTTGCGGTGTTCACGAAGGCGCCCTGGCCATTGAAGCGGATCGACTGGATGCCATACATCAGGGCCAGCACCAGCTTGCTGCCGGGGGCGGCACAATTCGGTTTGGTGATGTCGATCTCTTCATTGTTGATTTCGAGCGAGCGAGACTCGACGATGCAAGCGAGTTCGAAAGTGCCCGTGTCGTTGGAACGAGCAAAGGTAAGTTCGCGGCCGAGAGCCATGGCGATGTCCTCTGGTTGACTGGAGCGTGAGCGCTAGAGCGCAGGCTGCTGGGGATCGGCCGCAAGCGACTTGTAGGCGATCCAGTAGTTAATGGAGCCGGCACAGAGCGAGGTGCCGGTCTGCGAATTCACGTAGTGCCGCTCGCTCTCGAGCAATGCTTCGATCACGAGACCGCCGAGTTTGATGTCAGCCCCCATGGCGCTCTCGACCTCGACACAGATCTCGTCGAACTCGAGTTCCGGATCTTCGTCACGAAGATGGACGACGATCGAGAGCGGCAGACTGCGATCGTAACCATCCTCGCCGTTCGGTCCGGAGAATGGACGAACGGTGGCGACCTCGTTGCTGTCCGCCCAGGTGAGCGTCAGCGCCGGCAAGGTTTCCTGCTTGATCGCGCCTTTGCGGCCGCGAACGACCTTGTCGGCGCCGGAGAACCGCGGGATGGCGACAAGCCGCGACTTCACCGCGTCGAAGATCTGCGTGCGGTGGTGCGCCATGTTAGGCTACCGTCTTGCCCAGATCGCGCAGCGCCTGGCCAAGCAGCTCGACGGAATAGCCGAGCGCCACGATCTGCTCGCGCGTCTTCTTCTGGTCGACAAGCCGACCAACGTCCGAACGGATCGCTGAACGCAGACGCGACGGCAACTGCTGCCACGGCCGCTGCGTCATGCCGCCGACGGCCTTGCGAGCAGCATCCTTCTTCGTGCCTTCGTCGATGGCGAAAAGCGCCTGGCAGATATCTTCGGCCGGGTCGACCTTTGCGGCCACCGACGCGTCCTGTTCCTGCTTCATGTCAGATGTCTCCTGAAAGCGAGAGCTTGAGCATGGCCCGGGCGTCGTCGCTCACGTTGATGATGGGATAGGTCACGCCGTCGATGGCGACTGTGTCGCGCTGGCTTTCGAGGCCGGGAACGTCGGTCGCGGCAACGGACAACACATGCGTGGTGCCCTCGACGGCCTGGTCCGCCTCATCGACCAGATCGACGCCGCGCCAGACGCGGAAGATACCCCGAACCGCCTTCGGGCTGATGACGCCGCTAATCGTGAAGACCGCGTCGACATTGCCGAAGGCGTCGGAGAATTCCGCACCCATCCCTTCGAACAGAGATGGGCGACAGCTCATTTCTTGGCCTGCTCGAGGTTGTCTTCCGCGTCCTCGAGGGCGTCGATTGCCTTCTTCAAGGCCTCATGGTCGGCGTCTGTGGCGTCGGACTTCTCCGCCTTCTCGAACGCGGCCTGATAGGCAACCTTCGCATCAGCCAGCGCCTTTTCGAGCGCTGGGATGTCGAAGGCCGGCGGCGCGGCGGCCTGCTTTCGCGCCGATGAACCGCGAACAGGCGTGAAGGTCACGCCCTTGCTCTTGAAGAGGTCCTCGCGCTCCTTGCTGAGCGGCAGGATCTCGACACTGGCGAGCTTGTCGTTGGGCCAGACCGTCAACGTGCCGCCAACAACCGGCACGGCAACCGCGCGCCCACCTTCGTGGGCAATTTCTACCTTGATCGTCTTCATGGAAATCTCCGGGGGTTGTCAGGAGGCATCGGCTAAGCCGAGCCTCCTGATCCGCGTCAGGTGCGGGTTGCCTTGCGCAGGACTTCGGGCTGCGTGCAGAGATAGAGCGGGTATGAGTAGAGCTCGCCCTTGGTCCATGCCTGCCGATCCTTGTCGACGATGTTCAGGGCGTAGGTGTCCTGACCGCGCGTGTTGACGAAGGGCCCGAACTCCGCCGGCGACATGGCCTTCTTGAAGACGTCCTTGGCGCCGACCGGGAAGAACTTAGCCTCGGCCACCGGAACGGCCACGGCGTCGTTGTCATCCGTGCCGCGGTAGTTGTGCCAGGTGATCCCGCCGAAATAGAAGCTCTCGAACGCCGTCTTCTCGCGAAGGGCCTCGGCGGCCGCCCAATTCTGGTAGGTCTCCTTGACGCTCTGATGCTTGATCAGATCGTCATAGAACTCATCGCCCGCGATCGCATGAACCTGCGTCGCAGGCGTGAACGAGCCCTTGGCCGATCGGGCCATGGACCGAACGACCTTCTGGCATTCGGTGCGAACGTCGGTACCGGCAACGTCGAGTTCGAAGCTGACGGCCGCCGGCTCCGCGATGTTGAACTCGGCGAAATAGTCGTAGATGACCGTTACGCCGTCTGCATCGAGGAGCTTCCCCTGCAGCGCGCCGAGACGATGATACTCGTGCGTCAGGTCCATGTTGCTGCGCACGGTCGCCATGCGCGTGGCATACTCGACCTGCAGCGCTTCGAACTCCGATTCCGTGCCGAAGGCGCGGATCGCCTCTACCTCGTATGCCCACATGGTGAAGCTGTCCGAGAGGCGGGTCGTGCGAAGATCGCGGATATCGCGACCGGCGCGATCGGTCTCACGGGGAGGAGCACCGAGGGGCGAAGTCGGGATCAGCGACAGCTTGTTCTCGCGGCGCTCGACCGCAACCGTCCGACCGTAAACCGGCACTGGATCGAAGATATTAAGCGCACCGAGAAGACCCGGAACGAAGTCGACCTTATCGACAGCCGCGGTCAGGTTGACCATCGAAAAGGCCCGGTTGTTGAATGCATCCATAGAAAGTGGCATCGGGGCCTCCTTATCGAACGATGATGTTGAGCGCCGCGAGAGCGGCGACGCCGGCTGCGATCTGGGGACCGGCGGCACCGGCAAACCAGGTGAGTTTCGAGGCTTTCACCTCGCTGGCGCGCGCCGTCATGGTGCGCACGTCGCCCGCGCCGCCCGCCTCAAAGAGAATGCGAGCGACGTTCTGGCTGCCGTCGTTGGCAGCGGGATCGTAGAGCTTGTAGGCACCGGTCGCGATGACCTTGCCGAGCACGCTGCCCGCCGGCAGTTCGCCGACGATGCCGGCGGCGAGCGCGCCGGTCTCACGCGAAAGGTGACCGTTGGCTTCGGAGATCAGATATTCGGCCGTGCGGGGGCCTTCCTTGAACGTCGTCATGTTACTTCCCCTTCATCTTGACGCCGGCCTTCGCCAAGGCGCCGTCCCAGGAACTGGTGGTGTTCGCGCTGCGAACATCGCCGTTAACGCCGCGGCCGGTCTTCGACGGACCGCGGGCCTGCATGCGATCGGAGAGACGGCCGGACGAGGCCTGCGTTCCGCCATGCTTGAGGGTTGCCAGCGCCTTCTTCGCGCTGTCAGCCGTCTTGAAGGCAAGGTGGGCTGCGAGCGACGGGTTGCCCTCGGCGCGCGGCGAACCGAGGATGGTGCCGATACGCTTGCGCTCGGCGCGACGGCCCTTGGCGAAGGCGGCCTTTTCCTTGTCGTTCATGCCTTCCTGCGGGTCGTCTTCGTCTTCGGCGTCCGGATCGCCGGCATCATCGTCGTCGACCGGATCGTCCTCGGCGTCCTTGTCGGGGTCGCCGTCAGCATCCTTGCCCGGATTGTCGTCGTCGGCGACCTGCTCGTCCTTATCGACATCGGCAGCCGGGTCGAGGTCCTCGTCTTCGCCGTCCTTCGGCGGATCGTCGGACATGCGGCGGGGTTTTCCGCCGGCCACCCGGCGGATCATCTGTGCAAGCGACATTGCGCTTCTCCTTTGCTGGGATAAGCCCTCGGGCGGAACGCCCGCTGTTGCGGGCGGTTAAGCGGCCTTTCGGCCGATCTCTGTGATGAACGTGTTCGCGGCGACAATCGGGTCACCGACCTCGTCAATGAGCCCCATCTTCACGGCATCGGCGCCCATGAAGGTTTCGGCCTCGGTCTTGCGCAGCGCGTCGGCGTTGATACGCCCCTTGCGGTAGCGCGCGACCGCCTCGATGAACATGTCGCGGACGGTGTCAGCCTCGGCTGCCGCCTTTGTATAGACGTCCTCGCCGAGTTCCTCGTACGGCGAATAGTCGTTCTTCCGGGCGCCGGAGAAGATCGGGGTGATCTTCACGCCCGCCTTATCGAGCGCCTTTGAGTAATCGACATGCAGCATGATGACCCCGACCGAGCCGGCGAGCCCGGTTTTCGGGATCACGCCACCGGTCGCAGCCGACGCGAGCAGATAAGCCGCGGAGCAGGCATGTTCGGTCAGGATCGCCAGAACCGGCTTTTCCTGCGCGAGCTGGTGAATGGCATCGGCGCAGGAGAACGCGCCGGCGACTGCACCGCCGAAGGAATCGACCTCGAGGATGACGCCACGGACATCCTTGTTCGCCCGGCAGTCACTCACCTGCGCATGGATGCCTTCATAGGAAGTGGCATCGCACATCGCCCCGATCCACTTACCCTTCGGTACCAGCGCCCCCTCGGCCTCGATCACGGCGACGCCGGTTTTGCCGATCATGCGGGGACCGGTATAGGTCGGGTTACCCTCCCAATCGACAGCGTCGCGGATAGGCTCGCCGACAATGCCGGCCTGCCACTCACCGCCGAACGAAACCGGCCCACCGAAGATCCTCGGCGCCATGGCGCGGGCATATTGCTCGAGCGCTCCGCGATGGGCGAGCAGCGGCCGGTTGAACAGCTGCGCTGCGATCTGGGGATAATGCGTCATGCTGCCTTCGCTTCCTGACGCTCGCGGGCGTCGCGTTCATCCGGTGTTTCTGGTTTCTGCGGATCTGCGCTGCCGGCCGCGTTTGCCGGGAAAAACAGGCCGAGCGATGACAGGAAGCGATGCTCGCGAGCGCGCTTGCGAGCTACCTGCTTCCAATCCATGCCCTGCTCTGCGCATTCCTTCTCGAGGTGCGAAATACCGAGATCGAGGCGGAGACCTGCAGCCTTGGCTTCCTTCTCCGGATCGACCCAGCCGCGAGCAGGGCCAATCCAATCGACACGCGACCAGGCAGCGGGTGCGGCCTCGAACGAAACGGCCACGCCCGGCAGTTTGATGATGCGGCGGTCAAAGGCTTCCTCGAGCCATGCCCGATAGATCTGGTTCATGAACTGCGCCGCAAACATGTCCTTACGAGCCGTCAGGCCGCGCCAGACTTCGAGGATCGCGGCACGCGCCGAGGAGTAGTTCACCTGGCTCCAATCCATGGTGAGCTGCTCGTAAGTGAGGCCGATGGTCGACGCGACATTGCGCAACGCGGCGCGGAAGAATGCCTCAAAACCCGAGTTCGGGTGTCCCGGCTGGGTCAGCGTTACACTGTCACCGGGATAGAGGAAGTGCGCCATGCCGGCCGGGATCTTCGGCGGTGCCTCTCGATACGCGGAAAAGCGATCGTACGTGCGCTTGTCCCATCGCTTGGAGGCATCCTCATCGGTGAGCGCCTCGGCGATTTCGCCGTGATCACCCGGTGAAGTGATAAACGCCGCGAGAACTGAGTTGACCAGGGCCGCCTTCAGTTCCGCCTCATCATACTGCGTCATCTGCTTCAGCTTGCGCAGGATTGGCGAGAGCGGTGGCACGCCACGGAACTGGCCGTCACGATCTGCCTCGAAGGCATGAACCATGACCGGACGGCCCCATTCTGTCTCGCGTGGTACCCGCACCCACGACGGCAGTGATGAACCCCAGACATAATCGTCGTCGGGATGTTGTGTGCGGACCCAATAGCCCATCGCCGCGCCGTAGCGATCGAGCTCGACCCCGTCGCGACGGTCGAAGGTGTCTGCCTCGTCGAAAGGGTTCGATACGCGGGCGGGGTCGATCAGCTTGACGAAGGTGCTGTATGGCGCACCCCGCGCTTCGTCCCAGCAGAGTTCCGCCAGCGCTTCGCCATCGCCGAACCTATGACGATAGGCGCGGCCGAGAACAGAAGCCATCGGTCCCTGACGCTTCGCGTCAGCCCAGAAGGCCGGGTCTGTCGCGTATTCGGTCCACTTCTCCTCGATCTCGTCGGAGAGTTCGTCAGCCTGCTCCTGGGTGAGATTGAGCGCCTTCTCCGGAAGATCGACGGCAATATCCCAGCCCGAGCCAACGATCGTATCCAGGTGACGCGAGACCGCCGCCGACGCCCAGCCATCATTGCGTGCGATGTCCTGCACGCGATCGACCATAACATCACGCTCGATCGACAATGCCGACTGACCGGAAACCGAACGCGGCACCCAGTCCGACATATCAGGATGGGTGTAGCTCGCAGACTGGTAGGCACTATCGCTGGCCGGAAAGCCACGCTGGCGAACCGAAGCGTGCTGCATTGGCCTACCGGTATGGTCGAGGATGACGCTCTTGCTCATATCCGCACTCCCGGCCGGCGCGCAGAGTGGATCATGCCGAGTTTCGCCTGCAGCTCGCGGACATAGTTGCGCAAGCGCGCCTCGTCCGCGGGCTTATAGGTCACGCTCTCGCCGTTGTAGTTGAGCGCAACCGCGCTCTTTCCGAGCACCAGCTTGTGCAGGGCGGCCTCTGCTTCGGCCAACTGGCCCCGATAGAGGGTCTCCTGTTCGAGCGTAAGCGTCGTGAACATCCGTCACCTGTTGTTGAGTTGGCGCATGGCCTCGGCGGCCGTGAGTGTGTTCGTGACCGGGCGAGCCGGTCGTTCTTCCGGCGTAGGCGCTGCGGTCGGTTCCGATGCTACCGGCAACTGCGGCTGCACCTGGTTGATATGATCCTCGAGGTCTCCTTGGCGCGGCGGCTCAAGCTTGCCGAGCCGGTCCTCGATCGCGTCCCACTGTTCCTCGGTCCAGTACGGAATGCCAAGGCGGTAGGCGCCGGCGAGGCTCTGGTTGAGCATGTCGAGGACTTCGTTGCGGCGACCTTCGGGCAGCTTCCAGACGTAGCGGGTGTGGCCGCTTCGGGTTTTCTCGGCGACACGGCTTTCGGCGGTCGCCTGCTGAAACAGATCGTCCTCGAAGCCTCGGGCAAACCGGATGAACCCGGCCCGCTGCGGATCGTCTTTCTTGAAGTCGCGGTAGAGCCGAAGTTTGAATGACGAAGCCGCGAAGGTGTAAAACCGCGACGACCACTTCTGCTTCTTCGGCCTGCCCTTGTTGTCGTACTCGCGCGCCTGGGCGATCGGCGGCGCGTTTTCGTTGTTGCCACCGCGGACCATGATCACCTTGGAGCGGGGATGCTTGCGCACCCAGTTCCAAACATCATCGGTGTAGGCGTTACCGTCGATCGCCGTCATGTCGACGGTGCGCTTGCGACCGGCTTCGTCGGTCCACTCCCGCGCGATCAACGCGTCAAGAGCGCCACGAACCTCCGGTTCGGAGATATGACCAGAATGGACACGGTAGCCTGGCAGGTGGCTGCCTGCCCTGTTGTCAATCACGACGCGCTCTACGACAGCACGAAGGCGATTCCTGCCGTAGCCGATCAGCAGGCACTCGACGCGATCACCCTGCACGTCGATACCCCAAACCAGCGCCAGGACGCCGGCCGGGACGATCCCGCGATAGGTGTTCTCAGCGACGGCGGCGCGGTCGCGCAGGATTTCCCAATCAACCGCCTTGTTGTCCGCCTCGTAGGCGAGACCGAGCCAGTCGTTGAAAAACGTCTGTTCCGCACCCGACCCGTTCTCGCGCTTCTCCGGTCCACCGGCCTGCAGCGAGATCCATTCACGCGCCAGGTTCTCCCAGCGCTCGAACGGCGAATAGGCCATCCAGATCCGGAACGACCGATGACGACGGGCCCGCTTGGGATACTTCGCCACCCACTTCGCGCCGTTCTCGGGCCGCACCATCCATTCACGATGATGCTCGTGGATCTCGCTACCGCACCCGATGCAGACGAAGTGCGCGTTTTCCGGATGCTCGAGATCGATATGATCCCGCATGTTTTCCCAGCGAAGCTCCTGCAACTCGCCGCAGTGCGGGCAAGGAACGTGGTAGCTCTCCTGCGTCCCCTCGCGATAGTTCGCCGTGATCTTGCATCCCGGCTCGACCATCGGCGTCGAGATTTTGAAAACCTTGGCGTTGAAGAACGCCTTGCTGCGGCTGTCCGCCTGAACTTCCGGATCTCCGGCCTCGTTCATCTGCCACTTGGCAAGGTCGTCCTGGACCTGCTTTCGCGGCGAGATCATCGACAGGCCTGCAGGCGAGTTGGCGCCGGCGGCCTGAATAGCGCCGCGGCCGTCGATGCGCTCTTTGTAGAGCACCGAGTTGCTGGCATCACGGCTGTTCTGCGAGAACAGCTTGGCGACGGCCGGCATCTCGCGGACCAGCGGCATCAGCTTCGTCTTCGACCAACGAGCGGCGTTTTCCTCAGTCGGGTGGACGTAGAGGAAATCGCCAGGCGCCATGTCGAGCGAGCCCAGCGTGAAGATGTTGGCGCAGATGGTGCCGCCGATCTGAGCCGACTTCGCCAGGCTGACGATGTTGCACGGATCTTCTGGCGACAGCGCCCTAAGGATCTCCGAGAAAAACGGGACCAGGTCTTCGTTGTACGGTCCCGGATGGTCCGTGATGCGCTCCGAAAACACAATGTTCCGCTTGGCCCAGTCGAGATAGTCGACTGAAGGCGGCGGCTCGCAGATCTCGGCCAGCACATCCAGCGCGAGCCGCGCCGGATTGTACATCATCGTCACGGCTGATCGTCCTCGGTGTGCTCATCGAGATCAGCGGCGGCGGCAGCGAAGCCCTTCGCCTTTTTCGCCCGATAATCG
>Ga0209257_1003171_pt1 | contig 14625 bp, 10 predicted proteins | sample AraplaCvi_mCL_r2_FD_184277 | JGI IMG/M metagenome (GOLD analysis project Ga0209257, IMG submission 184277) | Arabidopsis root microbial communities from North Carolina, USA - plate scrape MF_Cvi_mCL_r2 (SPAdes) (version 2) | ecosystem: Host-associated > Plants > Roots > Endosphere | place: USA...
CACGTCGCACCCGGCATCCGACAGGAACGCCACCTGCTCCTCCGTCTCCACGCCTTCCGCCACCACCGACATATTCAGCGAATGCGCCATCGCAATAATCGCCTTCGCGATCGCCGCGCCATCCCCTGGAACCGCATTCACAAAGCTGCGGTCGATCTTGAGCTGGTCAATCGGGAAGCGCTTCAGGTAAGCCATCGACGAATACCCCGTCCCGAAGTCGTCGATTGAAAGATGAATGCCCGCCGCCTGTATCTTGTGCAGCAGGGCGATATTGGCGTTCACGTTCTCCATCAGCACGCCCTCGGTAATCTCCAGCTCCAGCAAGCGAGGCGGCAAGCCAGTCTCCATCAGCAAAGCCTGCACCTCGTACATCAGCTGCACATCCTTGGTCTGGCAAGCCGACACGTTCACGGCGACATGCTCGATGTCATCCATCAGCCCCGCCTTGCGCCAGGCCGCCGCCTGCCTGATCGCCATTTGCAGCACCCAGCGGCCCAAAGGCACGATTACGCCGCTTTCCTCCGCCACCGGAATGAATTCCGCCGGGCTCACCATGCCGCCCAATGCCTCGCAGTGCCAGCGCACCAGCACCTCCATGCCGCGCATGCGCCCGCTGCGCACATCGATCTGCGGCTGGTAATGCAGCGACAGCTCATTATTCTGCAGCGCCTTGCGCAAGTTGGCCTCCAGCGCCAGGCGCTTGCTGGCCCGCTGCGCCATCTCCGCATGGAAGACTTCATAGGCATTCTTGCCCTTGTTCTTGGCGTGGTACATGGCGATGTCGGCGCAGCGCACCACTGCCGCCGCATCGGGAGCGTCCTTCGGATAGACGCTGACGCCAATACTGGCGCTGACGAAAAGCTGGTGGGTTTCGACCATGAACGGGTCGGCCAGCGCACGCAGGATCTTGCGCGCCACCTGGTCCGGCTCTTCTTCATCCTCGGCCGGTTCCACGATCACCACGAATTCATCGCCGCCGATGCGGCAGATGATGTCCGTGCTGCGCAAGGTCTGTCCCAGGCGCTGCGCCACCTGGCGCAACAGCATGTCGCCGATGTCATGGCCCAGCGTGTCGTTGACGACTTTGAAGTTGTCGAGGTCGAGCAGCAGCATGCTGACGCTGGTCTCCTGGCGGTCCGCCCGTTTCAGCGCGTGGGCCAACTGGTCGTTGAAGGCATTGCGGTTTGGCAGGCAGGTCACCGGATCGACGTGTGCCAGCACGTGCAGGTTCCGCTCGGCCAGCGCCACCGCCGCACGCATGCGCCGCACCAGCAACCAGGCCAATGCAAACGAGCCAAGGGTGGCGAACGCAGTGAAGGTGGCAAACGCCAGCGAGCGGCGGTAAAGCGGCAGCAGCGTGGCGCGAATGGAGACGCTGCCGATGAGTTTGTGGTCGACCGTGATCGGCTCCTGCACCTCGATATAGTCCATGCCGTATTCGTGCAGGGATTGGCCGGTCTCGCTGACCGGCATTTCGGGCACCGGCGCGTTATTGCGGCGGAACTGTGCCAGCGGCGTACTGCCGACAATGATGTTTGCACTCTGCACGCTGGGCGATGCCGACAGGCCGTTCAGGATTTCCTCCGCCGCACGGGCATCGCTGAAGAGCAGGGCGGCCGTGCTGTTGTTGCCGACAATACGGGCCTGCACCTGAAGGTCGCGCAGCAAGGTGCTGCGCAAAGCCATGAACTGGAACACCACCATCAGCATGCCGGCCAGGCACAGGGCGGCGCCCGCTGCCAGCATGGTGGAACGGACTACCTTGCTGCCGATCGGCAGCAGCGCGGTGTTGGCGCGCGACTTCATTGCACACTCCTTGCCAGCCGCAATAGCTTGGAACTGAGGGTGAGGCGAGCCTGGCGCACGGGCACCAGGTCCACGTCGAAACCCACGCGGCGATTGTCGATACCAAAAGAAATCATGGCGCCGTTGGCGCCAATGATCCTGTCATCCGCGACCGTCAGCACGCTGCTGGTCGCCAGGTCATGTTTGAGCAGTGACCAGCGTTCGCGGTCCTGCGCGTCCAGCACCAACAGGTGGCAGGTCGCCAGTTGTGCGCCGCCCGGCGCCGCCGGCAGCGTGCGCACGGAAACGCGGTGTCCGTTAACCTGCTTTTCCTGCAAGCCTGTCAAGGCGGTCAGCAAGGCATTGCCCTGGAAGACGCACAGGCGCAATGGTGCACTGGCGGGCAGGGTGTCCGCGGGCCATTCGGTGAACAGCGCAAAATTGTACAGGATGGCCGCCTTCAGTTCCGCTTCGTCCGCGCCCGCAGGAAGCTGGGCGCGAGCATATTCGCTCGCGGTCACCAGCAGAAGCAGCAAGGCGAAGAGGTGGCGCATCATCAGTAGGCCGCCTTCAGCTTGAGGTAGACGCGGCGGCCATCCTGCTCGATGGAATGCTGCAGCAGGCCGAGCGAGGACGGATCCGCATAACGCCGGTCGAACAGGTTCTGGATACCCAGCGAGGCATCGAGATGGCGGGTCAGGCCAATGGTAAAGAAGTTGATGTTGGCAAGCACAAAGCCTGGCGTTTCGCCGCCATCGAGCAGCCTGCGCGCGCTCATATACTGGCCCTCGATCCCAACATGCCAGACACCTGCCAGCTGCCCGGTGGCATTGAACTTGGCCAGCCAGCGCGGTGAATTGACTTCGCTGATGCCGCCCGAGACCGTCTGCCGTGAAACGCTGGTTCGCAGCCTCGCGCCGTTCTTGAAGGAGCGCTCATATTCAAGTTCGATGCCGCGGGCGCGCGCGCGGCCCAGGTTGCGGAAGATCGGCAAGCCGAATTCCTCGTCTTCGACTTCGGTGACCAGGCCGGAAGCCTGATTGGCATAAGCGCTCAGCGTGAAGCGGGCATTGGCGCCCAGCTGCCGGACCAGGGACAGTTCATGGCTGCGAATGCGCTCGCGGCCAAGATTGGGATTAGCCAATTGACCGCCTTCGGTGTCGATACCGTAGAACAGTTCATAGCTGTTAGGCGTGCGGAATGCGCTGCCGTAAATTGCCTTGACCGTCGTTTCCGGCGAGAGCTCGGCAATCAGGGCCAGGCGCGGGTTGAATACGCCACCAGTGCTGGTTTCGCGGTCGTAACGCAAGCCAGCGTTGAGCAGTATGCCTTTGGCCAGTGTGATTTCATCCTGCACATAGATGCCGAAACGCTTGCTCTGTGAACGGTCATCCAGGTAGCTGACGAAAGGCTCGGTGTCGAAGTTCTGCTGCAGCACGTCGTGGTTGTACTGGTAGTCCGCGCCGACGACCACTTTATGCGACTCGAGCAGCTGCAGGAACAGGTTGACGTCTGCTCCCCACCATTTCGCGCGGGTCCGGTCCATATTGATGGTGCCGAAAGGATCCTGGTTGACGAAATGTCCGTCATAGAGGTATTCGGAATGATACAGGCGGGCCGAAAGTTCACCGTGCAGCGGCAGCATCGAATTGCGGTAGCCAACTTCCGCCATCCGCAATTCGTCGATGGTCAAACCGCCCGCCACGTTGAACGGCTGGCCATAAGATGCTGTCGGCATGCCTTTGGTGCGCTTGCCGTCGATCAGTGCCAGCGACCATGCGCCGTACTGGCCGCGCGCGAAGAAGCGCGAGTAGCGTTCCCAGTCCAGTCCCTGTGCAGTGCCGCCGAACTCGGGGAAGTAGAGGTCGCGGCCATCGCTCAGGCCACGGTTGACTGCCAACAGCAGTTCCGCATCACCATTGCGCCAGCCATAGCTCGCACCGCCCGAGCGCGTGCCGGCCTGGCCGGCTTCCAGCGTTGCGCGTGTTCCCTCCAGGTCGGGCGCGCGGCGCGTGATGACATTGATCACGCCAAAGAAGGCGTTGGTGCCGTAGATCGACGAACCTGGCCCCGGCACAAATTCGATGCGATCGACCAGTTCAAGGTCGAGCGGGAACTCGGCGCCAAGCTGCGCCTGGTCGAACACCGGATCGTTGATGCGCGTGCCATCGATCTGCAGCAGGAAGCGCGTATTCAAGTCTCCCGGCCGCAGGAATCCGCGCGCGCCAAGATAACTGTAGCTGCGGTCGTTACTGGTGTACAGGCCACGGATGCTGCGCAACGCATCGGCGAGCGTGCGCCAGCCGTAGGCACGGATGTCAGCCGAAGTAAGGACGGTTACATTCGAAGGAGCTTGTGTCGCCTTTTGGTTAAAGCGGGAGGCGCTGAAGACCTCCATCGACATCAATTGCTCAAGCGGCAAAGTGGTCAAGTCGGCATCTTGCGCGCACGCGTTCGTCGCCGCGAGCAGCAAGACTGCCAGCGGCCTGTAGCGAAGGCCTTGCAGTGCTGTGATTCTCATCCCGATGGTGTGCTTTTTTTGGTGTGTTCACATGGTGGCATTGCCCTGCGGGAATGTACAGCGCAGCAGGCACCACCAGCACTTTTAAACAACAACCCTTAATTGTCGAGCAACGCCCGCCAGGTACTGGGCGCCTGGCCCGCCACCTGCTTGAAGGCGCGGCGGAAAACGGCCTCGTCACTGAAACCGGTTTCAATCGCTACGCGCCGCAAACTGACGTTCGGTTTTGCCAACAGGCGCTTGGCTTGCTCGATACGGCACTGAAGAATGTACTGCACCGGTGTGACGCCGAGCGCCGCGCTGAAGCGACGCGCCAGGTTACGCTGGCTCATGGCGATATGGCGTGCCACGTCATCGGGTGTGATGCCAGCACAGCTATGTTGTTCAATATAACGTTGTGCAGAATGTATCCGTGCGTCGTCGTGTTCGTGATGGCCGCTGGCGACGCCCACGTCCGCCAACCGGCGCGCCGAGTTGGCATAGCGCGCGAACTTCAGTGCGGCTTTTTCGCCGTGGAACCGGCGCACGAGGTGGGCACAAGCATCGATGGTGGGCGTAATGCTGGCCGCCGTAATCAACCTGCCATCCACGACAAGCGGCGATTGTGGTGACAGGCGTACTTCAGGCCGCATCGCAGCGATTGCGCGCCGGTCCGCCAGGTTGCAAGTGGCATCGCGCCTATCGAGCAAACCCGTTTGCGCCAGCAGCCGCACGCCACTCGCCGAAGCCAGGATGCAGCCGCCAGCCTCATAGTGCCTGACGATCCAGCGCAGCAGGGCAGGGCTGGCGGGCACGTCGCCATAGAAGGATGGCAGCACCAGTATGTCGGCCCGGCGCGCGTTGCGCAGGCTGCGTTCCGGCAGCAGAGCCGGCCCGGTAAATGAGCGCACCGGCTGCATGGTTGGGCCGACGAGGGCCACATCGAACATTACCGCAGCGTGCAAATCGGGTTCGCGGGCATTCAAGGTGCCGGCCACCGCCAGCAATTCGCGGATCAACATGACGCCGCCAGCCCAGCAATTGTGGTCGATGTAGATATTCGTCGGTATGGCTGAAAAAGTATGCTGCATGGCGAATAATGTACCACGTCGAGGGAGGCGCATCGCTAGGATGATCACATGAACATCCTCTCCTACATCGACAAGCAGGAACTGCGTGCCTTCACCACCGCCGACAGCTGGCGTGCTTCAAGCGTCGTGATCGTGAACGTGGCACTGGTTGCCGCCGGGTTTGCGCTACCAGCACTGTGGCATCATCCCATCGCCTGGATCATCGCCAGCATGGTACTGGCCGGCCGGGCGCTCGGCTTCGCGATCCTCACGCATGATGCCGCCCACCTGAATTTCTTCACTTCGCGCAGCGTGAACCAATGGATGGGGAAATGGGTCTTCGGCGCCTTGCCGAACGTGCCCTACGCAGCCTACCGCCGTGGCCACCTGGAGCACCATCGCACAGCCGGCACCGGCGCCGACCCGGATCTGGCATTCGTTACAGGCTATCCCGCCACCCGCGCCAGCCTGCTCCGCAAATTATTGCGCGACATCTCCGGCGTGAATGGCGTGAAAGGGATTATTTACCAGTTCCAGCCAACCGACCGCGGAGCGCTATATCCAGTGTTCTTAATGCACGGGCTGATCACCGCCGCATTGTGGGAATTAGGTGTGCCCGAGGTCTACGCCTGCTGGTGGCTTGGCCAGCTATTTGTCTTCCCGCTACTGCTACGACTGCGCGTGATGGGGGAGCATGGCGGCGTTGTCGATCATATGGACCGGGACCCGCGCCGCAATACAGCGACCACGTTGGCGGGCCCGCTCGCGCGCTTGCTGGTTGCTCCCAACTTCGTCAACTACCACGTTGAGCACCACATGGCCGCAACGGTGCCGGGCTACAAACTGCCTGCACTGAATAAGCTGCTGCGTGAGCGCGGCTACTTCGAAGGCACAGAATGCTTAGCTAGATCCTACTGGGGCGTGATCCGCCGCTGTACGGCCACAAAAGGAAGCGCCGCGGCGCGTCGAACTAGCGGCACGCGTGGCGCGTTGGACAACATGGGCTGAGGTTACTTTGCCGGCTCAGCGAGCGGCTTACCTTTCTCAACCACGTACGTCACAATTACCCGCGCGGTGGACTGTCCGACATTGCGGGCGTCGTGAACCTTTCCAGCAGGGATAATGAAAGCCTCGCTGACCTGCTCCCCAATTTACTACGGCCCCGAACTGGAGTCTACGGTTAGTAACCCTTCAGCAAATTGCTTCGGCGTCAGATTCTTCAGCGTACTGTGCGGCCGTTCCTCGTTGTACTCCCGACGCCAGGCTTCGATCACCTGGCGGGCGTGTCGCAACGAGATAAACCAGTGCTCGTTCAAACACTCATCGCGAAACTTGCCATTGAAGCTCTCGACGTAGGCGTTCTGTTGCGGCTTGCCGGGCGCAATAAACTTCAGCTGAAGCTTGTGCTGATATGCCCACGTGTCCAAGGTTTTTCCTGCAAACTCCGGCCCGTTATCGACGGTCACTGAGCTGGGTAGGCCCCGCGATTCTGCGAGACGTTCCAGCACCGAGGCGACGCGCCAACCAGGCAGCGAGGTGTCGACTTCGATGGCCAAGCACTCCTTCGTGAAATCATCCACGATATTCAAGCAGCGTAAGCGCCTGCCATCGAGAAAGCCATCCGACACAAAGTCCATCGACCAGCTTTGATTTGCGCCAGTGGCCAGCACTCTGATCGTGCGTTCAACCCCGGCGATGCGCTTGCGCTTCCTGCGCCGAACCATCAGGCCTGCCGCGTGGTACACGCGGTAGGTACGCTTCCAATTGAGCGTCCATCCTTCTCTGCGCAGCAGCACATGCAGGCGGCGGTAACCGTAACGCCGCTTCTGGCCGGCAAGCGCGGTTAGCCGCGTCAATAATTCACCATCGTCCGGGCGCTTCGCCACATACCGGAACAACGATCTGGAGATCCCAATCAGCCCACAAGCCCGCGTTACGCCCAAAGCATGGCTGGTCATCAAATGCGCCACAGCGAGCCGCTTAGCCTGCGGGCCTACCACTTTCGACTGACCACGTCCTTTAACGCCGCGTTATCCAGCATGGCGTCGGCCAGCAGGTGTTTGAGCTTCGAATTTTCCGCTTCGAGCTCTTTCAAGCGCTGAGCTTCCGAGACCGTCATCCCGCCGAACTTCGTCTTCCAGTTGTAAAACGTCGCTTCGGCTATGCCGTATTTCCGGCTGAGATCAGCGACCTTGGCGCCAGCTTCGGCCTCCCTCAGCACGCCAATGATCTGCTCTTCGGTAAATCGCTTTTTCATGCCTGCCTCCCATGTGGCAGACTCTAGCTTAGCACCGTACTATTTCAGGGGAGCAGGTCATCGCCGGCCTTGATTCTGCGGGGAGCTGCTCCATCGATCAGCATTTCGACTTCACCGCTCTCTATATAGCCGGCCTCTTCGCCGTAGTGTGTATGTCGTCCTACGGAACCTGTGGCGGGAATTTCAACCCGTACAACAACCGCCTCCCGACCCGCCAGCGAAATTTCTTCCTTCGCAAGAATCGTTCGTTTGAAGGCGCTAGTTTGTGCTGCCGCGATCGCACAAATTGTCAATAGTATTGATGCTGTCAGTTTTCGCATGGGACGAACTCCGATTTGGCCACAAAGACACAAAACGGCCCCTGGGGATTCAGTCGATTGCCTAGGGGCCGTCTGGAAGTTTAGCCAGGTGGATTGTTGTCCGGAACACCGTCAAGCGCAGCTACCATAACGCCTTCCATGCCTGGTGGGTTATTCTCGATCATTGGGTAATCTACGGTTTCGACCCGTCCCTTAGGGGAACAATCAATGTTTCCGTGTTTGTTCTTATAAGTGAAATCGAGATTGAAGGTGGCGCGAAGCGTGTTGATGTCATTCAGAGTCACCTGTTTGCCATTCTTGCTAATGGACGGTGTGCTCAGTTGATCTTGATCTTTTTGTTGAATATCAACAGCGCTTACTACTACGTCATCCGGGGTCGGTGTGACAAGCTTAAAGTTGATCACCGCACCTTCGCTGTACACGTCGATGATCTTTGGATCGTAAGTAGCCTCGTACGAGTCACCATTTTTCTGCACTGTTACTTTTACGTGAATGGTGTCCGAACCGAGCGTATCGTGCGTCTTATCCCTCATAGCTTACCTTTCAATAATGGGTGGGACGAAATGAGCTGCATGAACCGGGCTTCGTTATAGCCCATGCCCCGCAACCTGGAAACTTTATTGATTACAGACCCCGTTTCACCCCGGCATAGGTCGGCACGGGTCTGCAAGGCCAGTAATGACAGGTCATTGTCAGCGTTGGGGGCTGCCTCTAACAACTTGGATGCGCGCTCGCAATAAGGCTCAAATGATCCTGAGACTCCAAGCCTTTGCGAAAGTTCGGCCCTGACCATCATGCCTTCAGCTAAAAAGGAGACAAGAATGTTATCTTTCGGTGCTTTCGCATAGAGCGCCTCGAGCTTGGTAAGTGCGTTGTCTGCATTTTGCATAGCCTCTTTGTCGCGCCCTAAGGACTGAAGCATTGTTGTGCGCCCTAACTCGAATTTGACGGTTTGATAGGCGACAAAGGAGTTTCCGGGGTCTCGTGCAAGAAGCTGGGCCATCTTTTCGCAGACATCTTGTAGGTGCGCAAAACTGATCTTGGCATTTTCCGGAGTCATCTGAGCCTCCGCAAGTCGACCTTGTGCCTGAAGCAATCTAGACCTCCAGGTATCATTTGTCGGATCCTTAGCGACCAATGCCTGCATAATTTGCTCAGCTTCTCTAATAACGCGCACTGCTTCTTGGCGATCGCCAAACGCAACATTCAACAATCCTTGGCGCATCAATGACAGCGCCAACTTACTCGCTGAGGTTGCACTGCCCTGATTTACTGCACGGAGGAGCGCCTCTTCCTCCCGATATAGCTTCATTGCGGACTTCGGATCACCGGACTTTAGAAGACTTTCCGCGTACCATGAAGTGGTGCCGGCTAAGTCCATTGAAACGAGCGGGTCGTCCGGGCGCTTGCTGAGCACTGCACGGTTCAGCGCTACGGCCTCCTTAAATGCCGGAATTGCGGCTTGGTAATTGGAGCGACGCATAGCTAACGAGCCTAGGTGCACTTGCGCGTAGTATTGCTCCTTCAGATTGTCTATCGCATCTGCGTCGAGCTTAACTAGGGCAGTGCTAAACCTGAGGTAGTCAATAAAGCATTTCTCGGCTCGGTCGAGTTGGTTGTTCTGTAAAAACTGCTGTCCAAGCTGGGCATTTATCTTTCCCGCCTCCATGAGGAACTCAACATTGTTTCGAAGTGCCATCGGTGCGTTCAAAATTAACTCTTGAGCCGCATCCATCGCTTTATAGCCGGCCTCTTTCCGACTACGGTTGAAATGAACTTCCGCAATGATTCGAAGCGCCTTCATGCGATTGATAATCGAGGCCGAACTTGAAACATTCGTGTCAACCCGACCCAAATACGTCAGTGCCTTGCTTCCAACATCATCAAGCAAATCGAGTTTGCCAATAGGCCGAAGCTTTTCAACAAAATCACCCAACATAAAGGTCATCAAACCTTCTGCTTCAATTCTGTTTCGTTCAGCTTCGCGTTGCGCAGATCGAGCGCCGATTCCGAAAAACGTGGTGAGTACTGCCAGTAATCCGACCAGCGACATGACTCCGATACGAAGTCGATCGGCGAGTTTTGCTCGCTGAATCGAGGCACGCACAAACTCTCTGTCGAGTGGAGCCAAGGAGAAGTCGCGAATTTCCAGCAATGTCGAAGCTTGGCTAACTTGTAGCCCACCAGGCAGCAACAGGTCACGGCTCCGGCCGCCGCCTGCCCAACGTTGAGCTTGATTTGATATACTCGAACGAAGTCTAAGTGCTCCGCGATGTCGATCGATCCATTCGACCACTCGTGGCCATTGGCGCAGCAAGGCTTCGTGAGCCACGCCAAAGCTCGGAACCTCACCAGCGAGTTCGCTGACAAACAGCCTGGCCTCTACCATAACCCGCACGAACTCCTTCTCGTCTTCATTGCGTAGCATTGAGAGGGGGCTTCGACGTGATGTCACGGCGGATTGCTCTTCGCTAATGTTGACTAGTAAAGACAGTATGTGAGGCAAGGCATCAAGCTGTGCCGACGTTAGTCCAGAAACGACCTGCTCGGCACGCACGCCGACTGCACCTTCGATACCACCTAGCTGACGGTAGACTTCGAATTTCAACGTCCCGTCAGCGTCGCGCTGGCGGTAAAGTTCATTCAATGTATATTGCAGCAGCGGCAGCATGTCCGGATTGCCACGAGCTGCATCACATAAAACGTCATCAAGGTTCGCGCCTGTGGACTCGTCTTTCTCAAATTTAAGTTCGGCAGCTAGCGCTGGCTGACGCACGATCTGGGCAATATCGGCCCCATCGGGGGCGAGGACATCGAAATGGCCGCTGCGGCTCTTTAATCTAAGCAGGACGGACTGCGCCATTACCTCCGGGTAAAAGTCATTGCGGCATGCCATCAGCAAGAGCAGGCAATTCGACTCTGCCAAAGCTTCAACAGCTTCCAAAAAGTGATCTGCCTCGCCAGGCTGGGCTCGGAAGACGGCTTCGAGGCGGTCGATGAATACGCCGACCGAGGTGCGGGTGCAGCCGCGTTCGCGCAGTTCTGTCGCTACGGCATCGGGATCTGACGCGAGGCGTTGGCCGAGGCTGTCGGCGCTGGCACCGGGGAACAGAGGTTCGCCGTTGATTTCTGCGTCGATCAGGGCGCCGGCCAAAGCCTGGAACAGGGTGCCGCTGCCGAGGTCGGCGCAGTCGAGGTAGACGGTGCTGGACAGGCCGATTGGCTCATCCGAGCGAATCGCGCCTGCCATTAATTGGGGCAACAGGCCGGCACGGACCAGCGAAGTCTTCCCGGACCCGGAAGGTCCGAGGACTAATGCCATGGGGCAACCATGGGCTGCTTGGGTTAAAACCAGTTCGCGCAACTGGGCGGTCGCCTGCACGCGGCCAAAGAAGATGGCGGCGTGGTTTTCCTGGAATGCTTCCAGGCCGCGGAACGGGGAGCCGCCTTCCCACGTGGTCGCGGGCGGCGCAGCCAAGGTCACGACCGGAGCAATCGCACGGTAGCCGCGCTTGCGGATGGTCTCGATATAACGCGGTTCGGTGCTCGAATCACCGAAGGCGCGGCGCAGTTGGGTGATTGCTTTATGAACCGGGTTGTCGCCCAGTTCGCTGCTGCCCCAACACGCCTGCAGGATCTCTTCCGCTGGAATCACCGCCCCCGGGTGGCGGCAAAGATAGCGCAACACCGCCATCACGCGCGGCTCAAGTTGCGTCTTTGCATCCCCTCTGCTGACGATATTGGCTTCTGGACTGACCAACCAGTCGCCGAATTGAAACTCCATGGATTGTCCAACCTTCTTTTTATATGCCTCTTATAAATCAATGACTTGCAAACCTTCCGGAGCATTTCTTCCGGTCCGGAAGGTTTTCTTCCGGCCTCCGGAAGGTTGCCGGAAGGCGAGGGAAGGCTTTTTTTCTTACAGTGCAGTCATTGCCAAACGGCCAAATCTTAACATTCTTAAAAGCAAAAATGGTCACAACTAAAGCGGTATTTTTTGAAATCGGTCCCGACACCACGACTTCGGTGCAACAGCTGTCTGCCAGCTGGTTCACGTCTGGAAAGTTTCTGGAGAGCACGATTGACGCCATGCGGGCCGCCGGAGAGTTTCCTAATGACATCCGTTACGGGAGCATGGAAGTGGGCAGCCTAGCCCTCGGCGGCGAAGGTGAAGACCGTGCCGAGTTGCGTCCGGTCGAGATCCGTTATGACTCTGCGGCACCAACTACTGCCCAATTGACCTTGACGCTTTCGTCCGGGAATTTGCGCTTTTACAACGCTTACGGCCGGCGTGAAATCCTGCGCCAGCCTGTGGCCGGATGGCGCCTGGAATTCACCGCTGCGGTCAATGAATACGGCGGCCTGGTGCTGCAGGCGGCATTGTGTGACGTGGATAAATCTCACTTGCCGTGTGACAACGGTCCACTGAAGGAATTCTTTATTACCGCGGTTGGCCACTGGCTGCGCAGCCAGGCAGCGGCGGTGCTCAATAAAACGGCAATGCGCCGCGCGGTGATCGGCCGTGAAAGCTTCCTGCGCCAGTACATCTACCCGATGGTGGTGGAAAAGCTACAACGCCGACTGGACTCGCTGCCTGACTATGTGGCGTCGCGCGATGGCGTGGCCCAGGTCAATCCGCAGGAATGCCAGAACGAGAAGTCGGGTGTCGAGGCGACCCTTTGCAATGGCGAACGTGCCCGCTTCATCCGCAACAGCAATGGCTGGACCTACCGCGACCACGTATTGCTGAACTGGCAGGAAGCCAACCGTACCTTGCACGACCGCGAGTCGGAGCAGGACCTGCAATGCATGGTGACCATGGGCCGCCAGGCCGGTCCCGATGGTGTTCCTCGTCCGACCATCGACATCAGCAGCGTACTGGGCCGCTACGAGTGGGACAGCGTGAAGCAGGAACTGCCGCTGTCGCGCCAGCGCAGCTATATGGGCAAGGCCTGGGCGCGCGCCACGCTGCAATGGTCGCTGCGCCTGCAATGGCAGGTTGAAAACGGCCGGGTAGGCGTGGCTGCGCTGGCGCGTAAAAGCGTGCCGGCTACCGATGCCGGAACCACCGGTATTTATGTGGTGTCCGACCCGCTGCCGCACTTGCTGAACCTGCAGCGCATCAACCTGTGGTGGGAAGGCAATGCTGCAAGCCTGGCCTCGGTTCAACAGGATATTGCTGGTTTCCTGTCAACGGCTACCGGCGACATGTTCGCTGCCGTTGCGGAGGGACTGGCCCCAGGGCGCAAGCTGGGGTGCCGTGACTTGCGTATCAACGAGTCTGGTGACATTGAGATTGAATTGGGGGAGTGAAGCATGTCTGTGCTGATGACATCTGTGCCGGTGGCGCAGGTCCGTAAATGGGGTGGCGCCAGTGCGTCGGGTGCCTTGAGTTATGCTGCCGCGCGCGTGGCGCGCATTGTGCTGCAACGTGAACCGATGGCGAGCGAAGCGCTGTCGTGGACTACCTTGTATAGCTGCCAGGGCGAGGCGGTGCGTGGCCGGGCCGAACTGGCGTTGCACCTGCTGGCGCGCCCGGAACTGGCCGAACTGGATGTGAAGGAACGCCTGCTGCGTGCCTATAACGCGGTGTTCGACCGTTATGATGCGTCGCAGCCGGCAGACATGGCTTACTGGCGCAGCCAGGTGACGGCTGGCCGTGAGCTGCCTGCGCTGGTGCGGCAGGAGCTGGTGCCGCTGTACGAATCGGGTTACCGCTCCAGCCCTTGCGCAGCGCCGGCCCAGGCCCGCTCGCCGCTGTTCGTGGTGCGTGATGCTGCCGGACTGCCGCTGGTGTTCACGGTCGGCGCCAATCGTTCGCTGTATATGTTCCGCCGCACGCCTTTCGGTCGCTGGTCGCAGACGGACCTGAGTGGCATGCTGCCATTGAACCAGCCGGGCAAGGTGCAGGCCGTCGATGTGCAGCAGGCGCCGGACGGAACGATCGCGCTGGCGCTGGCAGTTGCGCCCTGGGCCAGTGGCGGCGGGCCGACCCTGCACGTTGCAGTGGGCATCCCCAATCATCTCGACGAAGCGGGCTGGGTCGAGACCCTGCGCGGCATGGCCGCGCGCCACGTACCGGAGGTGGAGGATGACGTAACGCGTATTTCGTTCGGCTTGCTGCAAACCGGCGCCGTGCCGATGGTGCTGGTGACGGCGACGAACACCTGGTATTTCAATGCCGCCCTGGAAGGTCCCTTGACATCCTGGGAAGAGCAGGAGGGCGAAGATCCGCTGGCAACGGCAATCGGGAGCTACCGCGTGCCGGGAGCCTGGCGCCTGAGCGATACCCCTTGCGGCCGCACGCTGCGCTTCAACAGTTTTGCGCGCGCCGCGGCGTGGGGGATTGCGATCGACTACCAGGGTTTACCGCGTCGTGCCAACAACTTGCACCTGGCGCCGTCCAACGTGCCCAATGTGCCGGACGTGTTCGTGGCAGGTGAGAGTATCGTGGTCTATCGCGGCGGTCAGTCGGTTCCGCAACCGGTTGCCAATATCGGCGGGGCTTGCGTGCTGTGGAGCGAGGCCTGCGCTGCCGGTGAGTACCTGGCCTATGGCGACGGCGCTGGCGGCCTCTGGCTGGTGTGCCGGAAGCAGGGCGGCCAATGGGGCATGCCGGTGCCGATTGCAACCACGCTGGTAATGGCGGCGCTGATGGCGGCCCCGAACCACGGTGGCGTGCACGCCATCGGC
>Ga0209257_1003176_pt1 | contig 14614 bp, 16 predicted proteins | sample AraplaCvi_mCL_r2_FD_184277 | JGI IMG/M metagenome (GOLD analysis project Ga0209257, IMG submission 184277) | Arabidopsis root microbial communities from North Carolina, USA - plate scrape MF_Cvi_mCL_r2 (SPAdes) (version 2) | ecosystem: Host-associated > Plants > Roots > Endosphere | place: USA...
TGAACAACGACACCAGCGTTAATTACCTGGTGGCCTGCACCCGCCCTGAATAAAGCCAGGCGGCCTGCGCGCCGCCTGCTTCGAAAGCCCTCCCCCATCATGAGCCTGTTCCCAGCCCCGCGCGCCATCCTGTTCGACCTGGATGGCACCCTGGCCGACACCGCGCCCGACCTGGCCGCCGCGATCAACCTGCTGCGCACCGTGCGCGGGCTGGAACCGACGCCATACGAGATCCTGCGCCCGCAGGCATCGCACGGCGCACGCGGCATGATCGGCGTGTCCTTCGGCCTGAAGCCGCAGGATGAAGGCTTTGAAGAACTGCGCGATGGCTTCTTTACCAATTACGAAGCCGCCATGGTGGTGCACAGCACGCTGTTCGACGGCATCCACGAACTGCTGGCCGGCATTGCCGAAGCCGGCCTGCGCTGGGGCATCGTCACCAACAAGCCAGCCCGCTTCACCGACCCGCTGGTGCCGCAAATCGGCCTGGCGCTGGCGAGCTGCGTGATCTCCGGCGACACCACCCCGCACGCCAAGCCCCACCCTGCCCCGCTGCTGGAAGCCGCAAACCGCCTGGGCCTGGCGCCGGAAGAATGCTGGTACGTCGGCGACGACCTGCGCGACATCCAGGCCGGCCACGCCGCCGGCATGCGCACCGTAGCCTGCCAATGGGGCTACTGCGGACCGGTCGAACCGGCCGCCTGGGGCGCCGACCACTTGCTGGCCTCGCCAGCCGACCTGCTTGCCCTGATTCGCGCAACCGTACCATCCCCGACACCGTTGGCAGCGTAGAAACTGCGTTATAACTTGCCCAACAGCAATAAGTTTCTATACTATAGTCAGTAGCAAATACTGAGAAAAGGCATTGGAGATCTTATGGACGGGGACGACAACATCGAGGCGGCGCTCCCACCACGCAGCAGCGCCCCCCAAGCCTGGGAAGCCACGGTTGCCGAGAGCCGTTTCTACTGGTACGACCTGCTGATCAACGACCCGCTGGTGCCCGACTTCCGCGACCCGATCGGCCGCTACCAGCGCCGCATGCAGTTCGCGCTCGACGCGACCATGGAAAAGCATCTGCTGTTCTTCGTCATTTCCCGCCCTCGCCTGCGCTTCGACATCAAGAAGGGCACCAGCTGGGGCTTCTTCGGCCTGAAGCTGACCGTGCCGCTGCTGGCCGGCGTCGACAACCGCAAGGAATCGATCACGCTCGAGCTGGAAGTGCCGTTCGAAGCCACCTTCAAGAAGCCGATCGTCACCCTGCACGACAAGTACATCACGCTGAACTGGGGCGCGCTGACGGAATGCTATTCCGCGCACGACCTGCTGCAAAAATTCCCGAACGACCTGAAGTACGAAAGCACGGTCGAATACATTGGCGTAACGCGCGACCAGCAATCGCGCCTGGCCAAAGGCCGCCTTCCTGCCGTCAACCGCATCATGGAAGAAAACGACGGCACGCTCGACACCTTCCTGCTGATCAAGCGCATGGACGTGAAAGTCGAAACCGCAGTCCAGGACGCGCTCGGCGAAGCCTCCACCCGCTCGCACGTGGAAGTGATGGAAGGCGCGCTGATCCGCTACTTCGAAGGCGAAAAGCCCGCCCACCACGGCACCATCGAAAACAACAACCGACGCAACCGCGTGCAGCAGCTGGTCGAGACTTACCAGCTTGAGAGCCTGACCGTCGACCTCGGCTTCAAGGAAGCCGACAGTTTCCACGACCTCAAGTCCGCCAACGTGCCGGTCTCGCGCCGCCACCTGGTTGAATTCACGTTCGGGCCCGGCGGCGACATCCATGCCAAGCGCCTGCCCGACGACGCCCGCCCACTGGTTTCGCTCGAAGAGTGACGCCAGACAAAAGATTCAGGTAAAATACAACTTCCTTCTGTGGGGACGACCTGGTTTCGACGTGGGTTGCAAAGCAGAACAGGGCATACCGAGGGCTGGTTACCTCGTAAATACACCCAGAAACAAACTAACTGCAAACGATAACTCGTACGCACTGGCAGCTTAATCGCTGACCTGCCCGACAACACCTCGCCCTTCGGGTGTGGCCGCAAGGCCGTGTTGGGTCATTTAGAAGGGATCGGACTTCGAGGGTTCACTTCGAGAAGTCCTAAATCTAAGGTGAATCGCCTGTCCGGAACGTGCACATCCGTGCCGTACAGGTTAAATTAAATGATAGTGCTAAGTATGTAGAACTGTCTGTAGAGTGCTTGCGGACGCGGGTTCGATTCCCGCCGTCTCCACCAAGAATTCTTTGCTAATCAATAGGTTAGCTTGAGAAGGCTGTCATTAGTTGGGTATTTTAGGGCTGTTTTGGCACTGAAATGCCAGCAAAATGACAGCCTTTTTCTTTTTTGTCGGAGGATGGGTTGGAGCAGGCAAAACCGCGAGTTTTCATAGCTTCTTCAGTGGAGGGGCTTCCGATAGCGGAAGCCATTAACGCCAACCTAGATCACTCGACGTTTCCTACGCTTTGGAAGGATGGGACCTTTCATCTAGGCTCCCACTCTCTGGAAAGCCTTGTTAAAAAATCTTCAGTCGTAGATTTCGCGATTTTCGTATTCACGCCCGATGACGTTGTCGAAATTCGTGAAAAAAAGACCCCCGTTGTGAGAGATAACGTGCTCTTCGAGCTCGGACTTTTTGTAGGAGCGATCGGCAAAGATCGCTGCTACATCGTTCGTCCTCGAAATACGGAGATGCACCTGCCGTCCGACCTACTTGGCATAACGACTGCTGATTACGCTACAGATCGAGGAGATGGGGAATGGTTTTCTGCTTTAAATGCGGCTTGCACGAAGATCAAAACTGAGATCGCGCGTCTAGGCATCTTCCGTGCTCCAGCCCCCAGCAATACAGTCACGCCTGCAATTCCAGTCGCCAACCCAACTGTGTATCAGATCAGGCAACTTGATTATCTAGTTCTCGGGATAGTTGCTAGGACACACGTAACCGATCCTGGTGGGATGCCCTTCTACTCAATCAGCAATGAAATGGGCAGTACGCCCCACTCCATCGTTGCGGTAAGTCTTACCAAGCTGCTAAAAATGGGCTGCGTTGAGCGAAATATCGGCGAGGACAATCATGGCAACAGCTACTATCTCTTTTGCATCACAGAGGATGGTATCGAGTTACTGCTTGCAAATGAAAGTGAAATTCACCCATCACTTCCAGCTCCGCAACCAGCGCGTCGGAGTCCTACGCCACCAAAGCCATTCGACGACGACATTCCATACTAAATTTGCGGTTGATTTATTGAAGAGCCTCAAATTCTGCTAAGTGATTGAGGCTATTCTCCCCATAAGATGCGGCGATCAGCCACCTCACTGTGCGCGCTCATCAAGAACGTGAAGAGCCATTTCAGATGGGGTCTGACCGCCATCCCTGCTTTGGCAATGGCGCGATGCCAGTTTGCACCAGCCATTCTTGTCGATATTCGACGATCTGGCCTTGCTCATTATTGAAGCGCTCGATCCCGCGAATCCTATGAATCTCTGTTACTTTCCGGCCTTCATGATGCAGCAGTACCTTTCCCCTATGGGAAATCACCCCTTTTAATCTCTTCCTTTGCCAAAAGTTACGCCCTCTTTTGCACGTGGCACCGGAGTCCTGAGTGCCCGCCACTAAGACGGGGACGGTCATCGGGCAAAAGCGTACACGCGGCTATGAAATTTAAAGGGTATAAACGACGAGCCGTTACAAGTTCATGCGCGATTATCATTTCGTGAGATTTTGCGCATCTTTCGCACCAACAAGAATGCTATCCTTTCATCAATCGGCTGGTTACTTTCAGTAGTTGCAAACGAAGAGGAACTTTAATGGATCGGGAAGCTATCGGACGGAGGGCTCAGGACGTACAGTCCGGCCTTCGAGACGTCGCGGACTTGCGTGTGTCAGCAACCATACCGATTACGCGACAGATCGGCATGGCTGCTCAACTCGCGGTCCACATCCGTGGTTTGGACGCTATCGAGAATATTGTTGGATTCCACGGCTTTTGCAGCAATCTCGGAATTTCGTCGGACTCACTGCCTACCGTTTTGGGGACACTGGAACAGATCGGTTGGATACGCGTAGTTCCAAATGTCTATGCGCCTACCCGCATTGAGGAATCCATCCCGTATTTTCAAGAAGTTTACGACGCGCTTGGCGAGCAGTGGGCACTGCGCAAACCCGGTGAGCTCGAACAAGCAACGATGGCCATTATCGATCGCCTCACCGTAGCGCCAGTGCCGCTCGAAACATTGGCGTCCGAGTTAGGCCTCAAGTCGACTGAAATCCAAACGATCGTGGATATCGGCGACCTAGGCGGCTACCTACGCCAGTACGACTCCCCAAAAGACCAGGTACCGATTCTGTACGCGCCTCTTTTCACCGAAGAGAATCCAGAAACCTTGCTTAATTTCATTGCCAAGAATCCAGGGGCTCACCAGGAAATCGAGGCGGTGTTCCGTGCGGCGAAGTCACATCCTGGCGCGCCGATCAGTACACTGGAGCAAACCAACCCACTGGTTTTAGAATTGGTGAACGAAAATATCCTGCGCGCTCCTGCGATCGTATCGTCGGGTGGGGCGCAGTCATTTGCATTTGCACCATTCAAGACGACGCATCCTCGTGCCATCTTAGAAAAGGCGCGAATCATCCTAGCGTGCGTCCGCTATGGTGAAGGTTACTCATCGATCACCAAGATTTCGGACCCCAGCGCGATCCTTAAAGGACTGAGAGATAGGAAGATGATCGGGCGCACGCCTCATTCAAATATTCAATCGCAGTATGCAGCTGCAGCAAACATGGGGGTCGGGTGGATTGAGCCTGAAGACGGGCGCTTCCGGTTTCGTCTGTACGACACCGAGGATAACTTGGCTGCGGTAAATCTGGCTATTGCTATGTGCTCGGGCCAGAGCGAAGATGCCTCGTCGTCACTGCTGCTTCCGGCTGAAGTGAAAGGCTATTTCTCCAGGTCTGAGCCCGGTGGACTGCTTCTCCCCGAAGCTAATAGGACGCGTGCCCGCAGTGTAATTGCCACCCGTAAATTGGATCCAAAAACCAGCACCGCGTCCCGGCTCGGTCGCGCGCTGCTCGACGACTTGCGAGGAATTCATCGTGTCATCAAGTGATCAAGATCATTCCTATAAGTTGTTGGGCAAACGCATGGCATGGGCGTTGGGTTACATACCATTGCTCAATGTTCCCGTGACTCTTCCAGCGGATACAAGCTCGCGGGCTGGTACAGACTTAACTGATGCAGACGTGTTCGGATTTCGCTTCAGTGCGAGTGGCGGAGTGTCACGGCTTTTGATCGATTGTAAGACTGCCAGCGGTCGCGCTGTTGATCGTGTATTGTGGGTTAGAGGTTTGCAGGATGTGCTTCATCTTGAGGAGCTCTACCTCTTCAAAAAGAAGATTCCTGAAAGTGCACGGTGGTTGGCGCACGAACTAAAAGTGAATTGCATCGACGATAGCGAACTGCATGAACTCGATGCTCGACTCGGACTAAGTCGTTTAAAGGGGCCGTATTTTGATGGAACTGGATACGACAGTATCGATGCTCTGCTCACGTTTCCCAAGGGTAGTGAATACCGTGATTTAGCCCAGTTTCTCACGACGACTCTTTGGACCCTGAAACCCTCGCATAGGGTCTTAACTTTATTGAACCTCGGGCAGCAAAATCAATTGCACCGTAAGCTTAGGCCGGACGATCGGGCCCACATTGGGCTTATCCTTCTTGCGACTCGCTCGCTTGCGATAAGTCTGGGCTTACTGATAAGTGAGTTGAACGTCCTCGACGTGCTCAAAATCGAAGAGCGGCTCCGTGAAGAGCTTCATGGAGGGGCGGAGTCGCTGGCGCAAAAGGTACGCTTTGCAGATGCGATTTACCGACTTACCGGTGAAGTAGATTCCGAGCAAGCCATTGATCACAAAGGGTTCCCACTATTACTTGAGGAGGTCAACCGACTCTTAATACGGCGCTATGCCCTGAACGATGCCATTCGTATCACCGATTTAGCGCTACATTACTTTGCTGCGGGCGCTGGGTCGTTACCTCGCCATTTGAGCGGAAGTGACTCTAATCTCTCAGCGAAAATGGCATCTGACATGCTTGCTCTTTTCGTGAGGAGCAACTCATTCGATATCAGTTTTTCCCGTGCCATCATCGGGCTACTGGCGACTACATCAGAAGGAGACTCCGAGACTGCTGAAGAGCGGCGTACGGAAAGCAAAGATATAGGCGGGCAGATTCCATTGCTAGCACCCCTGCCACCGTTAGAAGGGACATAGCGCGCCTGATTTCATGACAAGAGAACCGAAGGCGCCAGATCCATTGTCGACCACTGATTTTCGATAAGCTGACTTGATCTAGTACACATTAACGCGAGAAGACCGAAGTCTCTTCTGACCTTTCTTCGCTTTCGGGCTCGTTATGACGTTCTATCGCAACGTCCGTAATTCCGTTTGTCGCGAGGAACGCCAAAGCGCGATCAAATCCTGTGGCGCCGTCCTTTGCATTAGGGTAAATGTATGCATCGGCCGGGGGACCATAGGCGATTGCGCACACTGCAACTTCTTATGTAGGTTGCTTGGACAGATAGCATTTGAGCTCATGACGTGCTGCATCCCAAGTATAGCGAATAATGCCTAGTAATGCCACGTCGATCACTCCAATTCCCCGCTCAATGTCGAGAGCAGGATTGTGTCTTATACGTGGGTCAGATTCGTTTGCAATTGATGCGGCAAAGTGTGTCAGTTTTCGCTGCAAATTAACATACCGAGCAATAGAATTTTGATTCCACGATCACATCACTTAGAGCGACAGCGAACGTCTGTCGCAAAGTTTCTGTTGAACAAGGTCGATCAAAGTCTCCGCCCCCAAATGGGGAGCCTGAAATGTATGATTTACTTTTCCAGCACCACACTGATGGGAGAACAAAACTTAGCGCGAAAGCACAACAAATTTTCAATTTCGCAAATAACAGAACACTGGCGAGAACGGGCCCATGCACCCCTCAAGGTTATTGGCCCGAAAGCTAAAATTCCTATCGATATCTTGGCCATTATAAAATGACAATCCACGCACCACGGAGGATGCAGTATTTATTCAGAGTAGTAGCCCCATCAACAATAGCTTTATCTTGGATCATATCGCTAGGGCCGCAAGTTCAGTTATATTTACTTTCAATCTTAAATAGTAAAGCTCCCACGATTTACGGCTCAGCATACAGTGATGAATTAGTATCATTTCTACCTTTGAGCAGTTGGGTTGCAGATGGGATTAACTGGAAATATCTATTTACCTCATTGGTGATAATCCTATTTTCAATACGAGACCCTAAGCCTAGGGCCATATTTTGGCGCTCCGCGATCTCCAGTTTTACGATCCTGTCTTTACTGGACATTCTTTTCTTTGTTTATTATCGAACACTTTCCGTCAGTTCGACATCCGAGAACGTAATTAGCAACCTTATTGGCGCACCGCTAATTTCAGCAATATTGGTCCTTACCCTATGTGCGGCAGATTTTCTCTACATCCATATTCCAACTAAAAATTTTGCAAAAACCCTTGCTGCATCAGTGGCTGTTCTTGTTACTGGTTTCTTCTTCCTTTGCATTGGGTATTATCTTGCGGATCTGTTCTATAACCCACTCCCTGTCAGACTTGAGGCTCATCTATCGGCGCCGTTTAATGGCGTAGTTGCTTACAAGCTGACCGATCAAAACCGTATTAACAGGGATAATTCACAGCTTTCATCACAGTCTTTAATTCCTGAAAAAATGATTAAAGCCGAAGCGACATTAACCTCTCCTGCTGGCCATCAAACAGTCACCATTCACAGAATAGGGAGTGAGAATAAATATAACATTGCCATAACTTTGCTTTCTGGGTCATGTACTGTAGATGCAGTAAAGAAATTGAAGCTTACCTCCCCTGCCATCGAAATAAATGGAGTTACAGAAAGTGACGTATCGTTCGACAAAGGAATGACGATTCTCAATACAATTACTCAAGAATCGTCTCATACCCAATACACAATTAATGGTGACGGCATTTTCCCTTTTTGGATGGAGCTAAACGATAGCACTAAGACCAAAAAGCTAACGCACTTCTTAGGTAAAACGTCGACTGTTAGAATGGAAAGCTCAGATGAAGAACGTTCATTCCTATTGTCTGCTCCTGTGTTCTCCGTAGATAAAGGGCAAGCTCGGTACACGCCGCGCTTCCTCAGCGTTAATTCAGACAAACAAACCTATTCGATTAAGTTTGCGCCAGAAAGTTTGGGCGACGCAAGTTCAAGTGCTAAATGCGCGGCCACTTCTCTTGGCAATGCGAACATAGGCAAACCCGGGTTGGTCACAGCAGCTACTGAGAATGTGATGATGTTCGCAAGTGCATTTATCACGGTCACACGTGCAGATCCTCCTGGGACACTGACGACAGACAAAACTCAATTGCTGATTTCCAGCGGAGGTGGTTGGTTTGCCCTCGATCCAATCGAAGGAGCTGAACTAGAAGGTCATCGGGTCGGAACGCTAAATTTGATCAAGATGAGCGGAAATATCAACGAGCTTGCCCTCGATAACGCGCCCGCCTCTGCGCGCCCGCTCAGTATGTACACGGCAGCAGGTGAGCTTTCAGCAAAATACAGCTCGGAAGGCACGTTAGTTATATCCGGTCTCGCCAAGTCGTTATGGAAAGACAGCACTCGACTCAACACGACAAAATGGGAAAAACTTGCGTGGGAGCCCTCGATATTTTTGCTGGGACTGTTATTCAGTGCGACTGGCTGGGCATTTGTCGTCATTGCAAACTGCTTACGTAAGAATGCGCCGTTCAGTTGGATGAACTAGTTCGATCAGGAGGCCTACAGGACTCTACATTAAGCTGCCATATAGCTGAATGACAGCGGATTGCCAACATCGGCCCCAGAGACCGCATGGCTGCGAGGTCTGTCGCGGGTTCGATTCCCGCCGTCTCCACCACCGAACAAAAAAATTGGGCTCCAAGCGCAAGCTTGGGGCCCAATTTTTTTATTCGTTAGCACAGAGTTGGCGGGAATTGGATCCGCATCGGCACGGGCGCAGGGCGAAGCTGGAAATTCGGCTCGTACCTGCCCGTCCGTGTAGGAGAAGCAGGACAATATCCTGCTTTAATGACAGGAACCTTCTCGTTGTTCCGCAGAGGAATTACCTGGGGTAAGATTGCGTATCACCTAGAAGAGCCGACTGCGCCATGCCGACCGATCATTTGACCGAAAACGATTGCCGCGAAGGTTCACTAAGAACACTAATCGGAGAATGATTTGGCAAATTTGCTCCTGTACTCGACCAATCCTTGGATGACCTTGGAAATCGGCCGAAAGTATCGAGGTGGCAAGTATTTTGTTTGGTGCAGTGAACACTACGACCCACGAAAGGCCCCTGGAGCATCCTCTGCAGCGTTGATCGCGCCTAGCTCGAGTCCTAAAGGCATCTTTGACAATCTGCACAGTGACTGCGAAAGCGAGGATGTGCATAGTTCGTTAATAAAAGGCTATCGAAGAACTTTCAAACGATTAGCAAAAGCTTGGCTTGCCGACGGCTCTCTTACGAAAGTGCAACACGACGAGATCGTCAGCTCGATTCAATCGAATAGTTGGCAAATTTGGCGTCCCGTGCTATTTGTGATACCGAAGGGTGGAATCACACCGAGCAGAATCATTGACGTTCCTGCACGAGATCGAGCGGCCTACGGGCCCGAGTACCAGATACACGACCTGGACGCTTCCGAGTTTGAGGTAATGGAGCGATGAGCATGGGAATAACGACCTTGCACGGATTGGACTCCGTGACCGCCTCCGGCATCCTTGCCAGGGCCGCCTTGTCATTGTCCGATTTTATGAACCCGGCAGCAAAATATTTGCTGCCGGATGAAGAGAACATGCGTAAGAAGGTGCTCGATGAAGTTAGGGCCCACTTGGGGATTCGTGTAGACAGCGAGGCTCCGTCAGACTTGGAGCGCATCGTAGACTTTCTGGATTCCGAAGCCGACTCGTTGGATGAACCCATTGACGAGAAAAAAGCTCTTGAGCGCCTTTCGGAACGCGGTGAGCTACCCACGGACTTGTACGACGTTATCATCTCCAACGAAGTACAAGACGTGTATGAGTTCCGTCAATTCGATGTGGAACTCATAATCAATACTGTACGGAACCCCGACAAAACACAACATTTCCGGCCAACCGGCGACACAGTAGACGTCCCGTTGATCTCGATGTTCGCAAAACACTTCAGGCACAAGTACCTCAACCAGAGCTTCACGCTGCTTGTGATTGGTGTTCGAAGTGGGCTTCAAGTATTTGTCGGCCAAGTATGGAGAATCTACGCAGATTCTTCTGCGGGGCGTGCCGGGGATCTAGTGGACTTTTTAAAACAGTTCATTGAGGATTTTGGGCTTTACATTCGGATAGATGGGAAGAAAACAAAATTCGTTTCCGAAGTGACTTCTGATAAACCATTTAGAACCATTTTCGATATCGACTTCACTGACGACAACGCTAAGGCGTACCGCAACAAATCGAAGCAGCACAAATTCCAAACTGCTCACTACGCTCGTATGGACAAAAACGGATTCGAGAATTCGAGGCTAATCTATGCTGTTGACCTAATCAAATACAAGTCAAAAATTGAGGCACACAATTGGCGAAATGAAAAAGCCGGTGACATTTTGAATGTCAGCGCTACAACTTTTCATTGAATTTCCGAACCGAATGCTAGCGAAAGGCAAAGTATAAAAAATTGGAATGACTGCAAGATGGCAGCGTACCACCTAAGAAAACCACTACAGTTAAATTGAGTTGTTCAAGTAGATCACAGTAGTACGCATGAACTTTGCTTGATAGTACAAATGCACCTCAATTTTTGAACTTGGCCATTTCCACTTAAACAGCCTTCCATTCGTAAAAGAAGGCGCGCCGAGTTCCCTCGTGATAGCGCCTTTCATCCTTTCGAAGTTTTCCTGGCCGTCTAGCCACGCACTGCCGCTATAAAATTTACCGTAAGTAAAGGAATACATTTCCTCTGCAACGGGGATACCTAACAATGGCGCCAACGCCTGCCCCGACTTCGGAATATATAGTGCCGTGCCGTCGCTAGTGGGACCTGAGAGCTTCTTTATTCGATTAGAAATAGGTGACCCCCAACTAAAGTCCCGAAAGCCCTTTGGCGGTTGCGTTGCATTGGCAATTCCTGTTAGGAAAATTCCCAAGCAAATCACCAGATTCGAAAGTGGCCACTGATTCATCGGTCACCTACGTTAGGAGTACCCGTACATCAGATACGGGATTGCAATCCAATCATTTAGGTGATTCTGAACTGCTATGACCCGAACAAATGCACGCACCGGCATCTCCGAGTCACGAAGGGCAACTTGGTGCATCTTGAGCAATGCGTCTAATCCCGACACGAAGTAGTCTGGAGTTGTAATGAGCGCCAACTTCAGACCGTCGTTTCTAAGCGTAAAACACCCTTGTTGTTCGCTTTCCGAGTAATTCTCAGTGTCTGGTATGCCCCGCACTAGCTTTCCCGTCATGGTGCCAAGTTTCGCGGTGACCCAACCATATTTTGAGCAGGCGCCTTGTTCCGGCCCGGATGTGATGACCGACTTGTCATTCTCTATCTCAGGTATTACTGTTTCGATCATCTTCAAGGTTGAGATCGGATACGTTCGAGTCTCGATTGAGCTCACCTCTGCAGAAAAAATCGGAATTTCTAGGCCGGCCTTTCCCCCTTGCGCTTTGGTAATCTGGGAACTCGCAGGCTTTCCAGAAATGATTTCGTACTTTCCGGCCACGAATTCTCTATCCAGGTAAACGAGGGACGAGTGAATTTCATTAGATGTCATATTGCCTCCCGCTCCATCACCGCTCTAAGAAGCTCTCTACCCCGATCTGATACGCTTGCTCAGCGAAGGTACGATGTCGCGCATCCTCTCGCGATAATTCCTGTTCGTAGGCGTCAAGGTACTGAAGTCGATTGGACCTACCATCATTTATCGACTGGGCGACCATCATACCCACTCCACAATAGCCCTCAAAAGTTCCGCGCATAGTCTCACCTGGGCAGTCACGTTCAAATTGAGCTTTTAATGCCCCAATTTTCCGCCCTCGATAGATTCCCCCAAGTAATAGCTTGAAGAGCCCTATCTTAAAACCTCCTTGGCTGCGAGATTGAAGACAACTCGACGCGTAGAACAAACGTCAAAATCGGCTTTGCCCATCGCACTCCCGGTCATCTTCTCAGCAAACACCAAAGTACTCCAACCTTAAAGGCCGAGCAACTCGTAGCAATCGCACATTATCTCTTTGCAACACCTTTCATAGCGATATTTGGAAGTCCAGTTCGACGGCGCGACGATCGTACCTAATGGCTAGGAAATGACAGCATTGCTGCCGAGAACCGCATACTTTCGTGGACTGTCGGGGTTCGATTCCCACCGTCCCACCACCGAACAACAACTGGGCCTCCAAACGCAAGCGTGGAGTTCCAGTTTTTTTGCGACACGCAACCATTCGAGCAGTTGTCGTTTTCGCTTACAGAATCGCTTGGCTTGTCGTTTTCCCTCGCATTTTCCGGCTCATCAAGACAGATTTGTCGTTTTCCCTCGCATTTTCAGGGTGTTTTGTCGTTTTCCCTCGCAGAATTCCACTTACAGTCCGCATGCCTCGGCTGCATAAGGGCTCAGATTCGCACGACCTTCCGGTGTCAGGTTTTTGGCGAAGAAACAGGCATATGGCCGATCGGTCGACTGGTCAACGTAGAGGTACTCGGTCGGCACGTTATACGCAATGTCGAATTTCGACGCCGGCTGGGTTGGTGAAAGCGCCTTGAACGCCAGGTGCAGTTTCAAGCCAAAGTTCGGATGATGGAAGTCGAAGCATCCCTCCGGATAAGCGCAGCTTCCGTTCTGTGCAGGCAGGTGCAGGGGCACGACTGTCTGCAGCAACTGATCGGTCGGCATGCGCTCGTAGCGCATCGCGATAGGCGGGTCATCAGTCGTGATTTCGTTGATTGCACTGCCCGGCTGGTGGAAGTTCGCGTAGAGCTGGTCAAATGCAGGCCAACTATCCGGGTGGATAAAGGTCTGCTTGACCTGGTCTTTCTCGTAGCTGGTTTGCGCCTGCACCGCATATACAGCCCTGACACGCGAAGACTTGGTCTGGTACGGGAACGGGCTCTGGTCATCGGCGAAGTTCTTCGACAAGGCGTTCATCAGCCCAAGCGTGCCGCGTGATTGGCCGACGATGAAAATATTCGTGGCATCAATGCCGAGCATGCCGGAGCGGTGCCGCGCCCATTGCACTGCGCGTGCGATGTCCGTGTTGGGTATATCGAGATTGGGCGGCTGGCCATACCGTTGGCTCGCAACCGGATGGCGGAATTCGAGCGACATGAAAGCGAAGCCCAGCGCCAGCGCGGGCGTTACCAGTTTCGGATAAAGATCGCCCTGCTGCGGCAGGTTATCGGTCATGCCGTTCGGATGCGCCCAAATGATCAAGGGCAGCCGTTGCGACGCAGGCAGTGAAGCGGGACGGTAGAAGTCGAAGCGCTGGTCCAGCGTAACGTCGTAAGCGCCGGCTGGCGACTTCTCTTCCCACGACGTGCCCTCTGCATAGCAGATGTCCCTGGCTACTGTGGCCAGGGTTCCCTGTGTTTGGGTGTAGCTGGAAAGTTCGGCTTCTGTGCTGATCTTGCGGCATGGCTCTGCTGCTGCGAAGCCTGCGGAAGCCATCAGCAGCAGGCCGCTGAACACACGCAGGAATGATCGGAAACGTGGCTGGATATCTTGTCGCATTCTTTGCTCCGGTATTGGTGTTTGAATGGTGGACAGCCGCGTTACATTATCATTAAAACAATTCAATGTTCGCATCAGAGGCGAGTTGGAAAAGTTCGAGAAGCTGTTTTCCTACGGGACGTTGCAACAGGAAGGTGTTCAGCTTGCGACGTTTGGGCGCAGGCTTGAAGGCATGGTGGACAAGTTGAACGGGTATAAGCTCGGGCTGCTGGAGATCGATGATCCTGCCGTGGTCGCGACGAGCAGCAAGACACACCATCCGATCATTTCGCACAGCCGCAGCGAGGAGGATGCTGTCACGGGTTCGGTACTACTTGTCACACCTGAGGAGCTACGACAAGCAGACCAGTATGAGGTAGCAGCGTATCGTCGGCACAGCGTCACGCTGGCATCCGGAACTGTTGCGTGGGCTTACGTGGACGCCCGCGACTTAAGTTGAAGCCATCGGCCATTGAGCAAGCTCAATCGAAACGATTGACTCACGCGTATCCAGCCAGGGTCTAGTGCAGACCAGGGATACCACAATGGGCCGAACGTTCACTCCTAAAATGGGGGGTATGATTGGTACAGGATTTTGTCTAATGCTATTGCTGGCTGCAATGAATCAACGCGGGCAAGCTTCAGGCTGGCAACCTCGACTGCCGCTCAAGGTCTTCGCAAGCCTCCTGGTCATTGGAGTACTAACTTTAGGCTATTTCGCACAAGAGGGAGCTTAAACATGACCGAGAACGATACTGAAAATCGGCAATACATCCTGATGAAGCTACGTGACCGATTCGC
>Ga0209257_1003178_pt1 | contig 14611 bp, 10 predicted proteins | sample AraplaCvi_mCL_r2_FD_184277 | JGI IMG/M metagenome (GOLD analysis project Ga0209257, IMG submission 184277) | Arabidopsis root microbial communities from North Carolina, USA - plate scrape MF_Cvi_mCL_r2 (SPAdes) (version 2) | ecosystem: Host-associated > Plants > Roots > Endosphere | place: USA...
TGGATCTTGGCTTCCAGGTCGGCGATGGGCTGCTCGAAGTCGAGGTAGTTCGGATTCATGCTCGGGCCGGTGGCCGGAAAGTGGGACAGTCTAGCCGAGGCCGGGTGACCGTACCGAGAGGTGTGTTGGCAGTATGGAAGCCGACACGCCGCCATTGAAAACGTCTTCATGAACCCGCCGCGCGGCCCGCGTGCTTGAATCCGGGCTCGGATCGACGGGGAGACGGGGATGAAGGCCACTCGCTGGACGCTTGCTGCAGCGCTCGCATTCGCATTCGTGGGACAGGCCGCTGCGGCCGGTTGGCGCCATCTGGGCGACGCCGGGCGGATCGAGCGCCGCCCTGACGGCGTCGTCGTCCAGAGCGGCCCCGCGCGGCTGCAGGTGAGCGTTCATGCCGACGGCGTGTTCCGTATCCGGATGGCGCCCGACGGACGGCTCGACGGCGACGCGTCCTGGGCCGTGGTGCAGGGCGCGCAGCCCGGCGCGGTGGCGATCGACGAAACACGCGACGCGATTCGCGTGCGCGAAGGCGACGTCACCGCGATCGTCCACCGCGCCCCACTGCGCGTGGATTTCGTCGATGGCGAAGGGCGTTCGCTGCTCGCCGATGATGCCGCGCTGCCGATGGCATGGCTCCCGGGCGAACACGGCACGCGCGTGCGCGTCTGGAAATCGATGCCGGCGGACGAGCATTACTACGGCCTCGGCGACAAGGCAGGCCCGCTGGATCGTCGCGGCCGCGCGTTCGCGATGTGGAACTCCGAGTCGTACGGCTGGCAGGGCACGAGCGATCCGCTGTACAAGTCGATCCCGTTCTTCATCGGCCTGCGCGACGGCGTCGCCTACGGCGTGTTCTTCGACAACACGCATCGCAGCAGCTTCGATTTCGGCAAGGAGTCCGACGGCACGCTGTCGTTCGGCGCCGAAGATGGCGTGCTCGATTACTACTTCATCGCCGGCCCACAGCCGGCGCAGGTGATCGAACGCTACACCGCGCTCACCGGCCGCACGCCGCTGCCGCCGCTGTGGTCGCTGGGATTCCAGCAATCGCGCTACACGTATCACCCCGAAGCGAAGGTGCGCGAGATCGCGAAGCAGCTGCGCGAGCATCGCATTCCCAGCGACGCGATCTACCTCGACATCGATTACCAGAAGGGCTATGCGCCGTTCACCGTGGATCGCGCGCAGTTCCCGCAGTTCGAGAAGATGATCGCCGACCTGCGCCGCGAAGGCCTGCGCACGGTGCTGATCACCGACCTGCACATCAAGCACGACCCGGACAACGGTTACGCCGCGTTCGACTCGGGCATGCGAAACGATGCGTTCATCCGTAATCCCGACGGCTCGCTGTACATCGGCGAAGTGTGGCCGGGCGATTCGGTGTTCCCGGATTTCACGCTGGTGCGCGTGCGCGACTGGTGGGGCGGGCTGTATCGCGATTTCGCCGCGATGGGCGCCGCCGGTTACTGGAACGACATGAACGAGCCGTCGGTGTTCAACGTGCCGGGCAATACGATGTCGCTCGACGCCGTGCATCGCATGGACGATGGCACGACGCGCGACCATCGCGCGATCCACAACGTGTACGGCATGCTCAACGCGCGTGCGACGTACGAAGGGTTGTTGAAGTTGCAACCGCAGCAGCGTCCGTTCGTGCTCACGCGCGCGGCGTATGCGGGCGCGCAGCGTTATGCGGCGACGTGGACGGGCGACAATACCGCCAGCTGGTTCCATCTTGCGCAGAGCACGCCGAACCTGCTGAGCCTGGGGCTGTCGGGCATGGCGATGTCGGGCGACGACGTCGGTGGTTTCATCGGCTCGCCGCCGCCGGACCTGTTGACGCGCTGGTTCCAGTTGGGCGCGTTCAATCCGGTGTTCCGCAACCACGCCGCCACCGACACGCGTCCGCATGAGGCATGGGTGGACGGGCCGAAGCATGAGGCGCTGCGTCGCGAGGCGATCGAACTGCGCTACCGCCTGATGCCGTATCTCTACACGGCGGCCGAGGAGAACGCGCGCACGGGATTGCCGATCATGCGCCCGGTGTTCCTGCGGTATCCGAAGGCGGAGACGTTCTACGGCAACGATCGCGATTTCCTGTTCGGCGGCGATCTGTTCGTCGCGCCGGTGGTGGACGAGCGGCTGGATGCGCATCCGGTGTCGTTGCCGCCGGGCGCGTGGTACGCGTTCGGGACGTCGCAGCGGTTCGTCGCGGCGAAGGAGCCGATGAAGCTCGATCCGCGTCCGACGGGCACGCCGTTGTATGCGCGTGCGGGCGCGATCGTGCCGATGCAGGCGCTGGTGCAGCACACGGGCGAGAAGCCGTCCGGGCCGCTGGAATTGCAGGTGTACCTGCCTGAGGCGGATTCGAACGATTGCCGCGGCGCGCTGTATCAGGACGACGGCGAGAGTTTCGGGTATCGCGAAGGGAAGTTCCTTCGCGTGGCTTATTCATGTGCCGTCGATGCGTCGGTTACGTCCGTAAGTGCGAGCTTTGCGCACGATGGGTTCGTGCCGTCGTGGAATGCGGTTCGCGTGACGTTGTTTGGCGTCGCGCAGAAGCCGTCTTCGGTGCGGGTGGATGCGAAGGTGGTTGCCGGCTGGAAGCATGATGCTTCGGCGAAGACCCTGACGCTGGATGTGCAGGATGCGGTTCGCGATTGGAAGGTCGAGGTTTTGCGTTGATTCCACCTTTGCCCGTCATCCCGGCGAAAGCCGGGACCCAGGCTGGTGACGCATCAAATACACACACCGTCATTCCAGCGAAAGCTGGAACCCAGTTTGATGTTCGACGTGCGTTCGGGCAGCGGCTGAAAGCGAAGCATCGCAAGCGCGAGCGTGCTCGCACGCCCCGGCCCTCACCCCAACCCCTCTCCCGGTGGGAGAGGGGCTCAAACACGGGCCGGCTTCAGGGAAATCAATTCGCCCAGGGCTTCGACAACGCCAGCTTCACCGCGCGCACGCCCGGCGTCGCGCGCAGACGTGAAGCCAGGTCCGCATCGGCGCGGATCGACTGCGTGCCGTTGAGATCCAGCGAACCGGCGGCGCCGCGACGCACCAGCAGGTCCATGCGGATCGGCGTGGAGCCCGGACGGAACGAGGACAACACCGCATCCACGCGCTGCATCGTGCCCGGTTCGCGCAGGTCCAGTCGCAGCATCAGGCGCTGCGCATGCTTCTCGCAGATCTGATCGAAGCTCCAGCAACGCGACGCGCGCAAGGCGAAGCCGCCGCTGAAACTGTCCTCGCGCAGTCCGCCCTGGATCACCAGCAGACGATCGCGCACCAGCAGCTGCGCGAACTCGCTGTAGCTTTCGTTGAAGAACGCGCATTCGAGCCGGCCGCGACCGTCCTCGATCTGCACGAACATCTGGCTGTCGCCCTTCTTGCGTAGCCCCACGACGAGGCCGGCGACGATCGTCTCGACTTCCTGGCGCCAGCCGCCGCGCTGTTCCGGACGGTTTTCCCAGATTTTCTCGAGCCCGCTCAGGTCGTTGCCGATCAGGCCGCGCACTTCATCGCGGTACGGGTCGAACGGATGTCCGCTGAGGTAATGGCCGAGCGTTTCGCGTTCGCCGTGCAGGATCTGCGTGAGCGGCCACTCATCCGTTTCCGGCAGGTCCAGGTGCAGCGCGGGCGCGGCGGCTTCGAAACCGCCGAACAACGACACCTGTCCAGCCTCGCGTTCCTTGGCCAGCTGGTCGGTCGCCTTCAGCACTTCCGGCAGCTGGAGCATGATGCTCGCGCGGTTCTTGCCGAGCTTGTCGAGCGCGCCCGCCTGCGTCAGCGCTTCGAGCGCGCGACGATTGAGCTTGCCGCTGTCCACGCGCTTGCAGAACGCGAGCAGGTCCTCGAACTCGCCCGCACGGCGGGCTTCGACTATGGCTTCGCACGCGCCGCGACCCACGCCCTTCACCGCGCCCAGGCCGTAGCGGATCGTGCTGGCGTCCTTCGCTTCGAACATGTATGCCGACTGGTCCACGTCCGGCGGCAGCACGGTCAGGCCCATCACGCGGCATTCGTCGAGGAAGCTGGTGACCTTCTCGGTGTTGTCCATGTCCGAAGAAAGCACCGCGGCCATGAATTCGGCCGGGTAGTGCACCTTGAGCCACGCGGTCTGGTACGCGACCAGCGCGTAGGCGGCCGAATGCGACTTGTTGAAGCCGTACTCGGCGAACTTCTCCATCAGGTCGAAGATCGGCGAGGAGATCTTCGGCGTGATGCCGCGCTCGCTGCAGCCGGCTTCGAACTTGGCGCGCTCCTTCGCCATTTCCTCGGGCTTCTTCTTGCCCATCGCGCGACGGAGCATGTCGGCGCCGCCGAGCGTGTAGCCCGCCAGCACCTGCGCGATCTGCATCACCTGTTCCTGGTACACGATGACGCCGTAGGTCGGCGACAGCACCGGCTCCAGCGACTCGTGCGGGTAGGTGACCTCGGTGTTTCCGTGCTTGCGATCGACCCATTCGCGATCCATTCCCGAACCCAGCGGGCCGGGACGGAACAGCGCGGCGAGCGCGATGATGTCTTCGAACGTGTCGGGCCTGGCGCGCTTGAGCAGCTCGCGCATGCCGCGCGATTCGAACTGGAACACCGCGACCGTGTCGCCGCGCGCGAACAGCTCGTAGCTGAGCTTGTCGTCCAGCGGCAGCGAGGTGATGTCGAACTGCGGTGTCGCGACGTCCTTGAACGTGTAGGCCATCGCAGGGCCGGCGTCGATGCCCTTGGCGACGGCGAGCGCGAGGCGCTTGTTGATCGCCTTCACCGCCCAGTCGATGATCGTCAGCGTGCGCAGGCCGAGGAAGTCGAACTTCACCAGGCCGACCGCTTCGACGTCGTCCTTGTCGAACTGCGTAACCGGGTTGCGGCCGCGCCCTTCGCCGTCGTGTTCGGCGAACAGCGGGCAGAAGTCGGACAACGGGCTGGGCGCGATCACCACGCCACCGGCGTGCTTGCCGGCGTTGCGCGTCAGATCTTCGAGACTGCGCGCCAGGTCCATCAGGTCGCGCACGTCTTCTTCGGCGTGGTAGCGCTGGATCAGGTCGCCCGAAGCGAGCGAGGGATCCTGCCTGGACGCTTCCGATTCGCCCATCGCATCGTCGAGCGAGATCCCCAATGTGTTCGGGATGAGCTTCGCGATGCCGTCGACGAAGCCGTACGGGTGGCCGAGCACGCGGCCGGTATCGCGCACCACGGCCTTCGCGGCCATGGTGCCGTAGGTGATGATCTGCGAGACGCGGTCGCGGCCGTACTTGCGCGCGACGTAGTCGATGACCTCGTCGCGACGGTCCATGCAGAAGTCGATGTCGAAGTCGGGCATCGACACGCGTTCGGGGTTGAGGAACCGCTCGAACAGCAGATCGTAGGGCAGCGGGTCCAGATCGGTGATGCCCAACGCCCATGCCACCAGCGAGCCCGCACCCGAACCACGGCCGGGACCGACGGGAATATCGTGGTCCTTCGCCCAGTTGATGAAGTCCGCCACGATCAGGAAGTAACCGGGGAACCCCATCTTGATGATGACGTCCAGTTCGACGTCCAGGCGCGCGTCGTAATCCTCGCGCGTCTTGCCCGGGGCGAGCGGGTTCTTCAGCAGGCGCTTCTCGAGGCCTTCGCGCGCGGTGCCGCGCAGCCAGCTTTCGATGGTGTGGTCGCTCGGCACCGGAAACGCCGGCAGCGCGTATTCGCCGAGCTTCATCTCGACATTGCAGCGCGTGGCCAGCGCGAACGCGTTGTCGATCGCGTCGGGCACGTCGGCGAACAGCGCCTGCATGTCCTCCGACGACTTCAGGAACTGCTCGGCGCTGTAGTCCTTCGGACGCTTGGGATCGTCGAGCACGCGGCCGGAGGCGATGCAAACGCGCGCTTCGTGCGCGTCGAAGCCTTCGGCATCGATGAAGCGCACGTCGTTGCTGGCGATGAGCGGCAGCGAACGCTTGGTGGAGGCGTGCAGCGCGAACGCATTGAAGGCGTCCTCGCCTTCGCGCCCCGTGCGGGTGAGTTCCAGGTGCAGGCGTTCGCCGAACACGCCGCGCCAGTCCATCAGCCAGGCTTCGGCCAGTTCGTGGCGATTGCTGGTCGCCAGTCGCCCGGCGAGGCTGTGGCGTCCGGCCAATGCGAACAGGCCGCCGTTGTCCTCGCGCAGCCATTCCGGACGCAGCGCGACGCCATCGGTGCGATGGCCTTCCATCCACGCACGCGTGAGCAATCGCGAGAGCGTGAGGTAACCGGCGCGGTCGCGGCACAGCAGCGTCATGCGCGCGGCGGTTTCGTTGCCGTCCGCGAGGCCGACGTCGGCGCCAATGATCGGCTTGATGCCGGCGCCTTCGGCGGCCTTGTAGAACTTGACCGCGGCGAAGAGGTTGTCGAGGTCGGTCAGCGCGACGGCCGGCTGCGACAGCGCGACACAGCGCTTCACCAGCTCGCCGATCCGGATGGTCGAGTCGGCGAGCGAGTATTCGCTGTGGAGATGGAGGTGGACGAATGGGACTGCAGGCATGCGGTCGTCAGGTTAGCAGTCCGGACCGGCGCTGCGCAGACTTGAAAATTGCGCCAACCGGCCAGGGCCAGCTTCCGTAGCCCGGGTAAGCGCAGCCACCCGGGTTTGGGGCGTCACGGCGCACGGCTCCCCGGGTGCGCTTCGCTTACCCGGGCTACATGCGCGGTTTTTTTGCTATTCCCGCCCGCGGTCTCACGACACCCTGAACAACCCCCGCGGCAGGTTCCATGGCGCGTAATGCTGCTCGCGAACCCACATCGCGTGCTGCCACAACGCCACTTCGTCCAGGCGTTCGCGTACCCAGGCCGCGCGGCGTTCGTCGCCCGCGCCGGTGAGGTGGTTGGTGTCGCGGTACGCAACGAAGTCGCGGTAATCCTCGGCTTCGTCGGCGAAGGCCGGCCACGCCAATTCGATCAGCAACACGTCGTCGAGCTGGCCCAGCACCGGGATGCGGTCGGCGATCAGATCGTCCTCGCGATCGATGTACGCCAGCAGCTTGCCGATGCGCGCGTGCGCGGCTTCGTCGGCGTCCCAGTCCTCGTCGGCGAGCAACGCGCGCAGTTCCTGCACGCGTTGAAGGCGGCTGTCGATCACCTCGCGCGCCTGCGGCGTCGGAAGCGTCAGCAGCCACGCGGCGAGCTGTTCGAGGCGGTCGGTGTCCACCCGCGGCGCGTCGGCGTGGATCTCGTGCAGGAGCTGGTCGAACTGGACGACGGCGGCGTCGTTCAATTCGATCGGATGGGCCTTCTCGCGCGCGCCCATGCCGCTGTACATGTGGTCGAAGGGCAGCGGCTGCGCGGTGGGAGTGGGATGGAACATGCGCATGGCACACCTCGCTTGCCGGCCAGGCCGGACCCGCGCCGCGGCCGGCGGCGTCGCGCGGGCCGTCCCGCCGTGGGCGGGATGCAGGGTGATCATGCGCCGATGGTGCGGTGCGGGAAGGCCGGGACCGGGGACCCGGGACCCGGGACCCGGGGAAAGCAAGAGCGCGGCGCTCTTGACTCTCCCGGGTCCCGGGTCCCGTGGGACACCGACCCCACCCAAGCATCAACCTGCACCAATCAATGCACGCGGAAGATCGGCGAGGTTTCCGGCAGGAAGCTGCTTTCGCGGATGTGCTTCTCGTACTGGGCGAGGACCGCTTCCTCGTACCGCACTTCCTCCCAGTCGGCGCGCGAGAAGGCGTAGCCGGTCGGGGTGCGGTCGCGCTGGTGCGCTTCGCGGCTGCGGACGCGGACGTAGTCCAGGTAATCGTCCACTTCGGTGGCCAGCTTCGGCCAGGCCGATTCGACCACGATCGCGTCGTCCAGCCGACCGACCTGCGGCAGCCAGTCGGGGATCAGGTCGTCGCGGCTGCGGGCGTAATCGACGATCGCGGCGGCCGTCTCGACCGCGTCGTTCGCCGGATGCCACTGGCGGTCGGCCAGGAGCTGCTCGACGGCGGCGATCCAGCGCAGGCGCTGGCGGATGCATGGCGGGGCGGCGTCGGTCTTGCCGGGACGGCTGAGTTCGCGACCGGCGGAAGCCAGCTGGTCGGTCTCCAGGCACTGGCCGCCGATGCGGGCGAGCAGGGCGTTGAAACGGTCGACCTCGGCCGTGTTGAGCTGGAAGCCGTTGATGGAACGTCGCCGGGTCGGGCCGGCGAACGGCGTCAGGAGGATCCGGGGAAGCGGGTTGGCAGTTGAGAACAGGGCGTTCATGGCGAGACTCCGGGGGAGGGTGGCACCGTTCTTTCCGGCGCCGGATCAGACTCCACCCACGCCCGGCATGAGTCATGATGGCCGGGCGCGCCTTTCCACATCGTCCGCTCCGGATGATGAGGGAACCATGAGGTTTTCCCGATGACCCCCCACGGGAGTGCAGGCCAAGGCGGGCCGAACGGCGAAAGGTATCTGTTCGGCGACATCGTCGTCGACGCGGCCGCGCACACCCTGTCGCGTGCCGGCACCGAGCAGACGGTCGAACCCAAGGCCTTCGCCGTGCTGCTGATCCTGCTCAGGCATGCCGGGGAGCTGGTCGGTCGCGACGACCTGCTCGACCAGGTCTGGGGCCACCGCCATGTGACCCCCGGCGTGCTGACGCGCGTCATCGCGCAATTGCGCCACGCCCTGGCCGACGACTCCCAGCACCCGCGCTACATCCAGACCCAGCACGCGCTGGGCTACCGGTTCATCGGACAGCTCCACGAGACCGGCGCGTCGCCGGCTGCGGACGAACACGACGACGGGGTCGCCGTGCTGCGCCATACCGCGCCGGCCGCGATGACCATGGCGGCGAACGAGGGCGTCGCTCCGGTGGCGGAGCCGGAACCGTTCGCGGCGCCCGTGCCGACGCACGGCGCCGCGCGCCGGAAGAGCGCCGGCCAGCGGCGGTGGTGGCTCGCCATCGCGGCGCTGCTGGCGATCGCCGCGGCGGGCTATTGGTTCGGCCAGCGCGGCTTCGGTCCGTCCATGCCGGCGCCGGCGGCCGCGTCCGTGGCCGTCCTGCCCTTCACCAGCCTCAGCGAGGCGCGCGGCGAGGACTACTTCGCCGAAGGCCTGGGCGTGGAGATGGTCGACGCGCTGGCGGGCGTGCCGGGCCTGATGGTCGTCGCCGCGCCGACGCCCGCGCGCCGTGGCGAGGTCGACGTGAAGCGGCTGGGCGCGCAGCTCGGCGTGGCGACCGTGCTGGGGGCCAGCGTCCGCCGCGAGGGCGCGCGCGTGCGGGTCAGCGCGCGACTGGCCGATGCGCGCACGGGTTTCACGTTGTGGGCCCATAGTTACGATCGGGAAACCGGCGACGTGTTTGCGCTGCAGAGCGACATCGCGAACGAAGTGGTACGCGCACTCGTGGACGTGCTGCCGTCGGGCGAGCTCAAGGCGGCGAAGGCGTCGTTGGCACGGCGTTTGACGCCGACCCGCAGCGTCGCCGCCTACGACGCCTATCTCAAGGGCGAACAGCGCATGCGCGAGAAGGCCGGCGGCGACGCGCGCGGCGCCGACAGCGCGATCAATTTCTATCGCGGCGCGCTCGCCATCGATCCGGGTTTCGCGCGTGCGCAGGCCGGCATCTGCCAGGCGGAAATCGCGCGCTTCGAGGACGCACGCGACAGCGCCGCGTTCGCCCGCGCGCAGGCGGCGTGCGAGCAGGCGCGCAAGATGGACCCTTCGCTCAAGGAAGTCAGTCTCGCGCTGGGCGAACTGCATCGCGCGCAGGGCAACGCGAAGGAAGCCATCGCGCACTACGAGCGCGCGGCGTCGGATCCGGCGTTGCGCGTGCATGCGTATCTCGGCCTGGCGTCGGTTGCCAGCGCCCAGGGGCAGGGCGATGTCGCGATGAAATACTTCGAGCGCGCGCGCGAACTCGCGCCGCGCGATCCGCGCGTCGCGCAGAAACGCGGCTACCACCTCCTGGTCAGCGGCGACATGGCCGGCGCGATCGCGTCCTATCGGGAAGCGCTGCAATACGCGCCGGACGATGCCGCGCTCTGGTCGAGCCTGGGCGGGCTGTATGCGGTCAGCGGCGACCCGGACCAGGCCATCGATGCCTACGAACGTTCGCTGCAGATCAAGCCCAGCTATGAAGCGCTGAGCAACCTGGGATCGGTGAAGTTCGACCAGGGCGCCTTTGATCAGGCCGCCGCGCTGTATCGCCACGCCAGCGAGATCGATCCCGGCGATTTCCGCATCTGGGGCAATCTCGGCGATGCGCTGACCGCCGCCGGCGGCGAGGCGGCGCAGACGCGGGCGCAATACGAACAGGCCGCCACGCTGGGCCGGCGTTACCTCGAACTCAAGTCGGACGATGCGCAGGGCTTTGCGCTGGTGGCGTGGTACAGCGCGAACCTCGATCGCGGAAGCGAGGCGCGCACGTTGCAGGCCAGGGCCGAAGCGCTTGGCACCGAGCGCGGCGAGGTCGCGCTGCTGGGTGCGCAGACGATGGCACGACTGAACGATGCGCCCGCCGCGCGACGCTACATCGATTTCGCAAGGAAGCACGGCATTCCGCAGCAGCGCATCGACGCGTTGCCGCTGTTGCGTTCGTTGACCGCGAAGGCCGACACGACATCCAGACGCGAAACCGGTACGGCGCAATAGCCGTCCGTCGTCCCCGCCCGCTCCCCCCGGGCGCCTTTCCAAGGAGAAGAACAATGAACGTGATGCCTCTTGCGACGGCCTCGCTGGCCGTCGCAGCGCTATTGGCTTCCACCGGCTGCGGCGCGCAGCAGCCGGTGCTGTGCGGCGAGAAACCCGTGAGCGGAGCGGTGTATGTCCAGATCGACGCGAGCACACCGACGCCGACCGTGACGCCGAAGAACTGCCATGTCATGCAGGGCGCTTCGGTGACGTGGATTTCCGATTCGAAGGCGTTCTCGCTGCGCTTCAAGGACACCGGCAATCCGGGCGGAAAGGGACTGCCGAAGGATCCTTCGTCGTCGCCTTCGTCCAACGGCAAGCAGAAGTACAGCGTCAACGCCAACGCCGACGAAGGAACGTACGACTACGACGTCGTCGTCGCGGGGAAGACCATGGACCCCGCCGTCATCATCAAGCGGTCGCAGTAAGCGGCAGCTCGTCGATCACCGGTTGCGCGGCCTCGCCACGGCAAGCGGCCTGCACCGGCGCGAAGCTGCGCCGGTGTTCGGGACAGGGCCCGTGTTCGCGCAGCGCCGACAGGTGCACGGGCGTGCTGTAACCCTTGTGCTGGTCGAAGCGGTACAGCGGGAAGCGCTCGTGCAGCGACTGCATGTAACGGTCGCGCGAGACCTTCGCCAGGATCGACGCGGCCATGATCGAACGATCGCGCGCGTCGCCGTTCACCCATGCCTCCGCCGCGCAGGGCAGGCCGCGCGGCAACGCGTTGCCGTCGATGCGCACGACATCCACGCGATGGTGCAGGCAGGCGATGGAACGGCTCATGCCGGCCATCGTCGCGTGGTAGATGTTGAGGCGGTCGATTTCCTCGTGCGTGACGAACTCGATGTGCCACGCGAGCGCGCGTTCGATGATGCGTTCGTACAGCATTTCGCGGCGCTGCGCGGTCAGCTGCTTGGAATCGTCGAGTCCGTTGATCGGCGTGCGGCCCGGCGCGAACACCACGGCGGCGACGACCACCGGCCCGGCCAGTGGACCGCGTCCGGCTTCGTCGACGCCGGCCACGCGCGGCGGCGCGCCGCGTTCGCGCGACGCGAGCGAGAGCGCCATTTGCGAGGCGTCATGCGACATGGCGCGCACCGATCAGTTCGGCCACCGCATCGGCGGCGCGCGCGGACGCGTCCTGCCGAAGTTGCAGGTGCAGTTCGCGGAAGCGCGGTTCCAGTGCGGCGCTCGCCGAGGGATCGCGCAGGAAGGGCGCGATCGCATTCGCGAGATTCGCCGGCGTGCAATCGCCCTGCATGAGTTCGGGCACGACCGGTTCGCCGGCCAGCACGTTCGGCAGCGAGTAATGCGCCACCTTCAGCAGGCCCAGGCCCTTCACCAGCGAATACGTGAGCGGCGCGACCTTGTAGGCGACCACCATCGGCCGCTTGGCGAGCATCGCTTCCAGCGTCGCGGTGCCGGAGGCGAGCAGGATCGCGTCGCTGGCGATCATCAGCGTGCGCGCCTGCCCGTTGAGCACGCGCAGCGCGGCGCTGAGCGCGATGCTGTCCGGATGCGCCGCGAGCACGCGCTGGAACGCCTGGCGCGCGTGCTCGTTCGCCATCGGCACGACGACCTGCAGCGCAGGATCCTGCGCGAGCAGCAGCGAGGCGGCGGAAAGGAAGTCCGGGCCCAGTCGTTCGATTTCGCCCACGCGCGAACCGGGCAGCAGCGCGAGCACCGGTCGCGCCGCATCCAGCCCGAGGCGGCGGCGCGCGGTATCGCGGTCGGGTTCCAGCGGCATTTCGTCGGCGAGCGGGTGGCCGACGAAACGCGCGTCGATGCCGTGGCGCGCGTAGATCGGCGGTTCCATCGGGAACAGGCACAGCACGCGATCGGCGCTGTGGCCGATCTTCTCGGCGCGCTTCTCGCGCCACGCCCATATCGACGGGCTGACGTAATGCACGGTGCGCACGCCGCGCGCGCGCAGCCAGCGTTCGACGCCGAGGTTGAAGTCGGGCGCGTCGATGCCGATGAACACGTCCGGCTTCCACGCGAGCAGGCGTTCGCGGAATTCGCGGCGCAGCCGCAGCAGGCGCGGCAGATGGCGCAGCACTTCGGCCAGGCCCATCACGGCCAGTTCCGACGCGTCGAACCAGCTGTCCAGGCCCGCCGCGCGCATTTGGTCGCCGCCGATGCCGGCGAATTCGGCATTGGGGAAACGCTGGCGCAGTTCGGCGACGAGCCCGGCACCGAGCAGGTCGCCCGAGGCTTCGCCCGCGCACAGGGCGATGCGCATCGGGGGCTTGACGGGAGCGGGGGCGCGGTCGAGGTTCAAGGCGGTATCGCGGTGCGGTTGCGCTGGATGATAGCCCGCGGGCGTCGCAGGGGGATCGCTCGATGCCTTTCGCTCCCTCCCCTGCGCGCAGGGGAGGGTTGGGGAGGGGTGAAGTGGCGGCCTGTGCGATTGGGCGCCCCGGGTGCGCTGCGCTTACCCGGGCTACGTAAGCAAACATCGCGAATGCGTGCGTGGTCGCACGCCCCCGACCCTCACAACCCCTCTGAGCTCTGCACTCCCTGCGGTCGCCGGTGGGAGAGGGGCGCAAAGCTGCGTAATCAACGCAACAGCGGCCTTTCGCTCGCCTCGATGAATTCGAGGAACGCACGCGCGTCCTCGCTGCCGGCCGCCAGTTCGGCGAGCTTCGCGCGCGCATCCTCCAGCGAGCCGCCGGACATGTACACGGCGCGGTAGGCGCGCTTGATCGCGCCGATGCGGTCGGCATCGAACCCGCGACGCTTCAGGCCTTCGCTGTTGATGCCGCGCGGCCGGCCGTAGCCGTCCTGCGCGATCATCAAAAACGGCGGCACATCGCCGTTGACCAGCGCGCCCATGCCGATGAATGCGTGCGCGCCGACGCGGCAGAACTGATGCACGCCGGCGAAGCCGGACATGATGACGTGGTCGCCGATGGTGACGTGGCCGGCCAGCGTGGCGTTGTTGGAAAACACGCAGCTGTTGCCGATCATGCAGTCGTGCGCGACGTGCGTGTAGGCCAGGAACCAGTTGTCGTTGCCGATGCGCGTGATGCCGCCGCCGGTGCCGGTGCCGCGGTTGATCGTGGTGAATTCGCGGAACAGGTTGCGGTCGCCGATTTCCAGTTCGACGCGTTCGCCGCGGAACTTCTTGTCCTGCGGTTCGCCGCCGATGGCGCAGTGGCCGATGAAACGGTTCTCGCGGCCGATGCGCGTGGGGCCGTGCACGCTGCAATGCGAACCGAAGGTCGTGCCGTCGCCGACTTCGACCTCGCTGCCGATGTAGCAGAACGCGCCGACTTCCACGCCTTCGCCGAGGCGGGCACCGGCTTCGACCACGGCGCTGGGATGGATGCGCGGCGCGGTCATGGCTCAGCCCTTCGCTTCGGCGCAGACGACTTCGGCGCAGGCGACCTGCTCGCCGTTGACGCTGGCGACGCCGGTATAGATCGCGACGTTGCGGATCACGCGCTTGAGCGAGACCTCCAGGTCCAGGCGGTCGCCCGGGACGACCATCTTGGAGAACTTCGCGTTGTCGATCTTCACCAGATAGAACAGGCGGCCGTCGGCGGTGCTGTTGTTGGACAGCTGCGTCAGCACGCCGCCGGCCTGCGCCAGCGCTTCTACCACCAGCACGCCCGGCATCACCGGGCGGCCGGGGAAATGGCCCTGGAAATAGGGTTCGTTGGCGGTGACGTTCTTGTACGCCAGGATGCGCTTGTGCGCCTCGAATTCGACCACGCGATCCACCAGCATGAACGGATAGCGATGCGGGAGGAGCTTCTGGATCTCGATGACGTCGAGGGGGAGTTGCACGTTGTGGCTCATGGTGATCCTTTGCAGCGCATCCCGCGCGTCGATGGCCGCGCATCGTGCGCGGCGTGTCTGTGCCGGACTACCGGCCTTCGTAAGGGCCGAATCGTACCGCGACTGGTGCGCGGACGCCCGGACGGCCGGGTACGGTCAGTCCGTCCCGCGGCCGCCGACCCGGCGGGCGAGGGCGTCCAGCTGCTTGAATCGCGCG
>Ga0209257_1003189_pt1 | contig 14570 bp, 12 predicted proteins | sample AraplaCvi_mCL_r2_FD_184277 | JGI IMG/M metagenome (GOLD analysis project Ga0209257, IMG submission 184277) | Arabidopsis root microbial communities from North Carolina, USA - plate scrape MF_Cvi_mCL_r2 (SPAdes) (version 2) | ecosystem: Host-associated > Plants > Roots > Endosphere | place: USA...
CTCCGGCGTGCCGTTGTACTTGATCTTGCCTTCTTCGTAATACGGGATGCCGCAATTGCCCTTGGCGACGATGATGTCGTCGGGTGCCGCGGCTTCCGAGAGCTTCACGATGGTGGCAACCAGATCCGCCGCGCCGACGCCGCAATTGGCGCCGTAGGCGACCGGCTTCGGATCCAGCGAATGGACGAAGGCGACGAAATCCGCCGGCGAAATGCCCATCATGGTCTTGCCGTTGGTGTCGAAGCTCATGGTGGTGACGATCGGCAGGCCGGTCGTGGCCGCACCCTTCACCGCTGCGGCCACTTCCTCCTTCGAGGACATGGTTTCGATCCAGAGCACATCGACGCCGCCTTCCGCCAACGCCTTGGCCTGCTCGGTGAAAGCGGCGATGCCGTCGGCTTCGGTCAGGGCGCCCAGCGGCTCGAACAGCTCGCCGGTCGGCCCCATGGACCCGGCAACGATCACTTCGCGCCCCACCCCATCCTTCATGGCCTTGTCGGCGACCTTGCGGCCGATCTCCGCGGCGCGCTTGTTGATCTCATGCACCCGGTCCTGTGCATGGTGGAGCTTCAGCCGGTGGCGGGTGCCGCCGAAACTGTTGGTCAGGAACAGGTCCGCGCCGGCATCGACGAAGCTCTGGTGCAGGGCCTCGATCCGTTCGGGTTGCTCGAAATTCCAGAGCTCCGGCGAATCCCCGGTCATCAGCCCCATGCCGAACAGATTCGTCCCGGTGGCGCCGTCGGCCATCAGGAAGGGTCGTTCGTTGAGGAGCTTTAGGAAGCGGTTGCCCATCGCCGGTCCTGTTCACTGTCTATTTTCCAGGGCGGCAAGTTAGGCCCTTCGCACCTGCGGGGCAAGCTGCCAATTGGCCACGCAGCGTTGCGAAAAATGTAATACAATCAGTCTACTTGGAGCTGGTTCTGGGAGGCCGGCGGGGCAGGGCTGGATATGTCCGAAAAAAATCTTGTTGCGGGCGTATCCAGCGAAACTAGGCTCGGGACGGTTGATGCACATCATAATGGGTTGGGGATGCTGGGCACGGCAGGCACGTCAAGACGGGATGATGCGGTGTTCCAGGCACTGATCACCACGGCGGTCGATGGGATCATTGTCATCGACAAGCAAGGGCATATCCAGATCTTCAATCCGGCCTGCGAGCGCCTGTTCGGCTACCAGCCGGAAGAGGTGCTGGGCAAGAACGTGAAGGTGCTGATGCCGGCGCCCTATCGCGAGGAGCATGACGGCTATCTGCAGCATTATCAGCAGACCGGCGAGAAGCGGATCATCGGCATCGGCCGCGAAGTCATGGGCCAGCGCAAGGACGGCTCGACCTTCCCGATGTATCTCTCCGTCGGCCAGGGCAAGGTGGAGGGTGTCGATATCTATGTCGGCATCATCCATGACTTGACCGAGCGCCACACCACCGAGCGGCGCATGCAGGAGATGCAGGCCGAGCTGTTGCAGGTGTCGCGGCTGAGCGCCATGGGCCAGATGGGCTCGGCGCTGGCGCATGAGCTGAACCAGCCCTTGGCCGCGACCATGAACTATGTGAAGGCCGCGCAGCGGACCTTGGAGCCGAGCGAGGACGCGCGTGCGGTGAAGGCCAGGGAACTGCTCGGCAAAGCCGGCGAGCAGGTGGCGCGGACCGGCAATATCATCCGCAATCTGCGCGACTTCATCGGCAAGCGCGAGGGCAACCGGCGCGAGGAGTCGCTGCACACGATCATCGAGGAAGCGATCGCCCTGGGGCTGGTGGGCGCCGCCGATTCCAACGTCAAGGTGAAGGTGGCGCTCGATCCCGACATGCCCGCTGTCTTCGTGGACAAGGTGCAGATCCAGCAGGTGATCATCAACCTGGTCCGCAATGCGATCGAGGCGATGCAGCAGGTCCCGGTGCGGCAGCTCGCGATCCGGTCCGGTCCGGGCGAGGGGGAGACGGCCCAGGTGACGATCCGCGACAGCGGCCCGGGCTTCACCGAGGAGATCGCCAGCCGCCTGTTCCAGCCTTTCGTGACCAACAAGGAGAAGGGGATGGGGCTCGGCTTGACCATCAGCCAATCCATCATTAATGCACATGGCGGCCGGCTCTGGGCGACCCCCAACGAAGGCGCCGGCGTGTCGTTCCACTTCCTGCTGCCCTTTGCCGAAAAGACGGAAGACTAGATGGCCGACGAGACCGTTTTCGTCGTCGATGATGATGGCGATGTCCGCGAATCCCTCTGCGCCCTGCTGGAATCCGCCGGCGTCAGCGCCGAGGCGTATGAATCCGCCCAGGCGTTTCTCGACGCCTATCGGCCGGGGCGGGCGGGCTGTCTGATTGCCGATATCCGGATGCCCGATATGGACGGGCTGGAGCTCCAGGAAGAGCTCAACCGCCGCAAGTCCGGCCTGCCGGTGATCGTGGTGACCGGCCATGCCGATGTGCCGCTCGCGGTGCGGGCGATGAAGGCCGGCGCGGTCGATCTGATCGAAAAGCCCTATGACGACGAGCTCCTGCTCGGCAGCGTGCGGCGGGCACTGGCCCAGGCCCATGGCGCGCGGGAGCAGGCGGCTGTAGCCGATGCGGCCAAAGCCCGGATCGCCGGACTCTCGGCCCGGGAGCGGCAGGTGCTCGAGCTGCTGGTCGCCGGGGAGCCGAACAAGATCATCGCCTACGAGCTCGACATCTCCCCACGGACCGTCGAGATCCATCGGGCGCATGTGATGGAGAAAATGGAGGCAAAAAGCCTCTCCGACCTGGTGCGGGCCGCCATCTCCGCCGGGGTCTCGGGTGCGACAACAAGGAAGGCAAACTAGGGGGTATTGCGTATACCGCGGTACCGTCAGCCATCCTTATTCTGAACGATGCACTGCGCTGCCCGGAGGCTTTCTTGATTTCAGAGGAGCGAAAGACCGTCTTCATCGTCGATGACGATGCAAACGTTCGCGACTCCGCGCGCGCACTGCTGGAATCCTACGACCTCGTCGTCGAGGATTTCGAATCGGCCCGCGCCTTTCTCGACCGGTTCCAGGCTGGAAGCCGCGGCTGCCTCCTGCTCGATCTCAATATGCCGGAAATGAACGGTCTGGAACTCCTGGAGCTGCTGCGCCGGCGTGAAATCGGCATTCCGGTCATCATCGTCACCGCCGAAACCGATACCGAGGCCAAGGAGCGCGCCAAGCGTGCCGGAGCCTTCGCCTTCTTCGGCAAGCCGGTCGATGACAGTCTCATCACGGCGATCGATCAAGCCCTGAAAGCGGCCTGATTTCCCAATTCTTTCAAGCCTGTACGTAGTAACCCTTACGGGACTTCCCTAAATTTCGCCGGCCCCGGTTTGGAGCGATGCTTCGACCATCGAGACACCAAATCGGGGAACGACAATGACCGCCATGCTGCAAATCGCACCCGTCGCCCATGACAAGATTTCGGCCCGCACGCAGGCGCCCTGGCCGGTGCTGGAAGGTGGCAAGAGCGAGAGCGCCGATCCCATGAGCGCACTCCAGAACATCGGCTCGGTCCTGAAGTTCAAGCGCAATGCCGCAGTCTTCAACCAGGGCGATCCCGCCCGCCACGTCTACAAGGTGATCAGCGGCGCGATCCGCACCTGCCGCGTGCTGATGGACGGCCGCCGCCAGATCGCCGACTTCTACCTGCCGGGCGATTTCTTCGGTCTCGACTGGCAGAGCGAGCACGGCTTCACCGCCGAAGCGGTTGCCGATGCGGTGGTGATCAGCTATCCGCGTAGCCAGCTCGAAGCGCTCGCCGAGCAGAAGCCGGCGATGCAGAAGCTCTTGATGTCGATGCTCTGCAAGGGCCTCTCGGCCACCCAGAATCACGTCGTCATGCTCGGCCGCCAGACCGCGCAGGAGCGGCTCGCCTGGTTCCTCGTGAGCCTGATGCAGCGTTCCGACGACAACACCGATCTCGATCTGCCGATGAGCCGCCTCGACATCGCCGATTACCTCGGCCTCACCATCGAGACCGTTTCCCGCGGCATCAGCCAGTTCAAGCGCCAGCACCTCATCGCAGTCTCCGGCGCCCATCAGGTGACCCTGAAGAACGTCGAAGCACTGGAAGCCCTCGCCTGCGGCGAAAGCGAGATCTAAACCCCCGCGTACCTGAGTACCGCGTACCCGACCTCCCAATCCTCCAAAGGACTGCCCCTCTCTCCGTCGCAGAGAGGGGTTTTTCTTTGCGGAATTCTAAGGGTGCGGATCGGGAATGCCGCAGCGGATCGCGAGTGCCTTCAAGATCGCGTCCTTGCCGGCAACGAAACGTCGCCCGTCCCAATGCCCTGTCTCCAGTCCCGCGGGCGCGTCGTCGGCGAGAATGAGCACCGGCAGCGACTGGTTGTCCCGGCCGATATGGGCGATGACTTCGGCGCGTGGCCGCGGCCACGCGATGCGTTCGACGTCGATGCGTTGTGCCAGCATCGGAAACGTCGCGAGAAGCCCCTCCATCAACACGCAATGCCGGCAATAGAAAAGCTGGCCGGGATAGGCGGGATCCTCGAAGCCGGGCTTGAGGAGGATCAGCCGGTCCCGATCCATGCGCGCTGCCTCAGCGCCGCCGCAGGTTGACGACGGCGACGCCCAGCAGCGCCATCGCGCCGCCGGCAATGCCCAGCAAAGCCGGAATCTCGCCGAGCCAGAGGAAGCCCATGAGGGTCGCGGTCGGCGGGATGCAGTAGAGGAAGTTCGCCGCCCGCGCCGCGGGGAAGCGCGACACCGTCACCGACCAGCCGCAATAGGCCATGAAGCTCGGCACGATGCCGAGATAGACCGCGGCGAAACGCGCCGACGCATCCGCAGCGGCGAACTCCACCAGCGCATTCGGCAGTCCGGGCGCCAGGAACAGCGCGCCGAAGATCATCGACCAGGCGGCGACGGTGATGCCGTTGTGCCGCTTGAACAGCGGCTTCTGGATGATGGCGTCGATCGAGGTGCAGAGCGCCGCCGCCAGGATGAACAGCACGCCCGCATTGAGCGTGAGCTCGGAATCGTTGCTGAGCGCCACCAGAGTGACGCCGGCGAAGCAGAGCGCGGTGCCGAGCCAGCCGGCCCAGCCGAAACGCTCGCCGAGCAGCAGCATCGCCCAGATCGCCGTCAGGATCGGGCTCGCATTGACGATGAAGCTCGCCGCACCGCTGGAGACGGTCTGCTCGCCGATGTTGAGCGCCACCGTGTAGGTCGAGACGCAGATGAGGCCGCGCAAGGCCAGGCGCGCGAACTCCCGTCCGGTCGGCCGTGCGGGGCGCGTGATTGCGAGCAGCACGGCACAGGGCAGGGCGGCGATCGCAAAGCGCAGCGACCCCAGCTCCAGCGGCCCGAAGGCCGTCAGGCCGGCGCGAATCGCCGGAAAGGCCGAGGCCCAGCCGATCACCGTGCCGGCCAAGGCCAGGATGGTGACCCAGTCGAATTTCCGTGGCAAAGGCACGGCTTCCGAGCCCAGAGACATGCGCAACTCCTCTATCCCGCTGGAAATGTGCGAAAAAGCGAGCTGCTTGACAATCGACAGGATCAATGGCGAGCTGTGACGATGAATCACATCTCCGGCTTTGCCAATCGCGATCAGCTGCTGCCGCTGGACACGCTGCGGGCCTTCGAGGCCTCCGCCCGGACCGGCAGCTTCTCGGCAGCCGCGGATGCCCTCAACGTCACCCACGGCGCGGTCAGCCGCCAGATCGCCAAGCTCGAGCGCTGGCTCGGGCAGAAGCTGTTCCTGCGCCAGGCCCGCGGTGTCGATCTCACGCCCGAAGGCCTGCGGCTGTTTCAGCGCACGACCGAGGCTTTGGCGCTGATCGCCGACAGCTCCGACCGCTGGATCGAGGCCAAGGGCAGCGCCGTCGTCCGCCTTGCCTCGCTGCCTTCGGTAAGCGGCCTCTGGCTGATGCCCCGTCTCCGTGCATTGGAAACCGGCGAGCCCGATCTCCGCGTCGAGTTGATCATCGATCATCGGGAATCCAACCTGACCGATGACGGAATCGATCTGGCGCTCCGCTGCGGCCGCGGCGGCATTCCGAAACGGATCTCGGTGCAGCTCTTCGCGGAGCATTGCTTCCCGATCGCCGCACCGGCACTCGCCGCCGAGATCGGCAAGGGCAAGCCCGAGCGTCTGCTTGCCTATCCGCTGATCCACGATTCCGACGCCTCCGGCTGGCGCGCTTGGCTCGGTGCGCAAGGCCTCGACTATCGTCCGCGCAAACAGGACAGGCGGTTCGAGGATTACAACCTCGTTGTCGATGCCGCGGTCCATGGCCTCGGCATCGCACTGGCGCGGCCGCCTTTGGTGCAGGACGTGCTGGAGCAGGGACGGGTCGTCCCGGTCGATCCGCGCACCGTGCTCAATCCCGTCGCCTATTGGCTCGACCGCCCGGAAGGCACCCTCCGACCGGCCGCCGCGGAGTTTGCGCGCCGCATCATGCAGGCGGCGGGTCTCGATGCGGCGGCGATTTCGCGCTTCGTGGACGCATGATGAAAAGAACCGTCGGTGTTCTCCTGTTCGAGCAATTCGAGCTGCTCGATGTGTTCGGCCCGCTGGAAATGTTCAGCATGCTGAAGGATGACTTCGCGATCCGCCTGATTGGCGAGCAGGCGCCGGTCGTGACCGCCAATGGCGGGCCGCGCTCCGTCATCGATGAGCGTTTCGCCGACGGGCATCGCTACGATATTCTGCTGGTCCCCGGCGGCATGGGCACGCGCCGTGAGGTGGAGAACGGGGCGTTGCTCGATTGGCTCAAGTCCGCCGCGGACCGCGCCGAGATCGTCGCCTCGGTCTGCACCGGCAGCGCCTTGCTGGCGAAAGCGGGCGTGCTGGACGGCCGCCGCGCCACCACCAACAAGAACGCCTTCGAATGGGTCGCGTCCCAGGGGCCGAAGGTCCATTGGCAGCGCAAGGCGCGCTGGGTCGAGGACGGGCGCTATTTCACCTCGTCCGGCGTCTCGGCCGGCACCGATATGGGCCTGGCGCTGATCGCGGGGCTCTGCGGCATCGACCAGGCGCGTCAGGTCGCACACTGGGCCGAATACACCTGGAACGAAAACAGCGAGAACGATCCCTTCGCTCTCGCGCAGCGCTGACGCGGCATAACCCGGCCGGCCGCGGAGCTATCGCATTTGGCCGATTTCCCACTCGATCGTCATCCCCCGCGAAGGCGGGGGATCCACGAGTTGGTTGGAGAAGATGCGGCGTTGCAGAGGGAAATCGTGGATGGTCCGCCTGCGCGGACCATGACGAGAATTTATGAATCGCTCATATGCGATTCCCCTGCGGACAGCCGGGATTGGATTCTCGCGGCGATCTCCTGCAATTGCGCGCGCGGCAGGGGCGGGTATTCACGGCTTTCGAACCGCGTCATGCCGTTCGGCAGTTTTTCTTCGACGATTTCGCCCCGGATCATCTGGTCGTTGAGCGCGTCGTCTTGGCGATGCGGGGCCAGGTGGACATGCAAATGCGGCACGCCGTCGCCGAAGATATAGGCGTAAACCACCTCGGCACCCGTGACGTCCTTCAGCGCTTGCGTGCAACGCGCGATGACCGCGCCGAACGTCGCCGCTTCGGCTCCATCCAGCTCGGTGATGTATCGGATATGCCGCTTCGGCTCGAGATAGGCGAAGCCCGAGACTTCGGCGGCCAGCGCAACGGTGAGCCGCCAGTGGTCATCTTCCCAGACCTGAATGCGATCGAGCTCCGGATCCGCGGCCGCGCCACGGCACATCGGGCATTCGGCTTCGGTCATCGGAACATGCCGTCCCAGGCTCTAGTCGCTTCCGCCACCGCCATCTCCGCCACCGCCATCTCCGCCACCATCGCCGGAATCGCCGCCGCCTGAGTCTCCGCTGTCGCTGTCGCCGTCGCTGCCGTTGCTATCTCCGCCGTCGCTGGAATCGCCGTCGGCACCTTCAGCATCGCCGTCCTCGCTCTCGGCCTCGCTGAGGCCGGATTCGATCTCGCTGGACTCTTCCTCCGAGAAGCCGAGGTCGCCCAGCGCGACATCGGGGAGATCGGGGTCGCCGTCGAAGGACGCATCGTCGACGAACCCGTCATCGACCTCGACCTCGTTCTCACCCACGTCGCCCAGTCCCTGGTCGCTGCAATTGACGCTCTGCCCGGCTCCGAGCGTCGCCGTGGCGAAGGTGCGTCGCGAGGTGACCTCCACCGAGCCGCGGTTGACCGAGACCAGGGTGGTGCCGTCGGGCAGGACCCGGAGCTTGAAATTGGTGCCCCGCACCACGATGGCCGCCGTCGGGGTCTGGATCTTCAGGTTGTCGCTCTTGATCGCGCCGGAAACGAAGCGCAAGGCGCCGGCCGCGATCGTATAGGCCGCCCGCTCGGCACCGGTCTTCGGATCGAACACGAAGGCGTCGATGGTGAGCGCGGCATTCTCGCCGAGCAGCACATGCGATCCATCGATGAAGCTGATGTTCGCCTTGGCGCCGGCCTCGGTCTGCACCTTCTCGCCAAAATGGGCCGGCGACTTCACCTGTTTCGGCGCCGGCTGCTGGCCGGGCAGGGCGCCGCTGACCACATTGGCCACCTCGGCAAAACCACCCACGACCCTGTCGGCGGTGGCGTCGGCATGCGCGAAAGACCCGGCACAGAGCAGCGCCGCAATCGTGTTGAAGGTCGTAATTTTCATTCCCGCGATCCCCCGCAACATATCCTGTCGCGGCCAGGTGCTGAAAAGCAAGCTGTGACGACGGTTACTGTCACTGAAATTTAAAGTAGGCGATCCCGTAGGGCGGCGCTACTGTCGCGCTAGGGATGGTGGGTCTCGGACTTCGGCAGGAAATCGGGGAAATACCATGAAAGCTCCAACCAATGTTGCGTCGGCGGCACGCGCGCGGATCCGCGACGAGATCGACCAGATCCGGCATTCGGTGACCGTGATCGCCGAGGGCAGGCCGGGTGATGCAGAGCCCGACAGGGCGCGCCGGGAACAGGTCTATCAGGCCCGGACCGGAAGCCCGCTCTCCGAAGCGCGCCGGCGCGTGTCGCGTCCGGGAGAGGGGCAGGAGCGAATCTTCGGCAAGACTGTGGACTTCGTCGATGTCGCCTTCTTCGAGCGCGGCCGGCTGACGGCGCGGTCGGTGGTGCGTATCATCAGCCGGGACGGCGTGGCCATCGGCACCGGTTTCCTGATCTCGCCCCATGTGCTGATGACCAACAACCATGTGCTGGCGACCAAGGCCGGCGCCGCCGATCTGCTCGCCGAGTTCGACTACGAGCGCGACTTGAACGGCAATCCGCTGCGCACCACGCGGTTCGAGCTCGACGCCGGGGCGTGCTTCCTGACCAATGACGAAGACGCGCTCGACTATACAATCGTCGCGCTGGGCAAGCGGGTCAGCGGCGACAAGAATTTGCGGGACTTCGGCTGCATTCCGGTCAGCAACGCGCGCAACAAGCACCAGCTCGGCGATTTCGTGAACCTGATCCAGCACCCCGACGGGCGGATGAAAGAGGCGGTGTTGCGCGAGAACCAGCTGGTCGCGCGTTCCGGCACGACGCTTCACTATCTCGCGGATACCGAGCCTGGCTCGTCCGGCTCTCCGGTGCTGAACGTGAAGTTCGAGCTGGTCGCCCTGCATCATTGGGGATCGCCGCATCTCGAGCTCACCGATGCGAACGGCAAGCTCATCCCGAAGAGCGTGAACGAAGGCGTCCGCGCGAGCTCGATCTACAGCGACATGGCGACGCTGCGCGACTCTCTCGACCCGGGAGCGCGGAAATACATCGACGAGGCCCTGAAGATCGGCTTGAACGGCCCCGGTCCGGTCGGAACCGAAGCCGCCACTGGAACCGCCGTGCGGCAGCCGGCCGAATCCGGCGGGGAAGCCGCGTCGTTCAGCATCAGCGACGACGGCACGGCCACCTGGCAATTGCCATTGAGCGTCTCGGTCCGCCTCGGCTCTGCGGCGCGTGCATTGCTTGGATCCGCGCCGCCGGAGGGCGCACCGCCTTCCGACGCGCCGACGGAATCCGCCGGCGGCCGCGAGGCCAAGCTGGAGCTCGATCCCGATTTCGACCATCGCAGCGGCTACCGCGCGAATTTTCTCGGCAACGATGCGCTTCCGCTGCCGAAACTCTCGACCGCGCAGAAGAAGGTGGCCGCAAAGAATAAGGAGGCCAAGACCGGCCAGGATCCGTACGAGCTCAAGTATCACCACTTCAGCGTGGTCATGAACGGCAAGCGGCGCCTGGCGTTCTTTTCAGCCGTCAACATCGACGGCGCGGAGTCCAAGGATTACGATCGGACCACCGGGAAGATCACCGATCCGCATGATGACGAGGACGAGGGCGGTGAGGAGGGCGCGGAGCTGTGGTTCTCCGAAGGCCGCATCGAGGACGATCAGCAGACGCCGCGCGATTTCTATCAGGGCCAGACGGCATTCGACGCGCAAGGCAATGCCATCGAAGATAAACGAACGGCGGGACATCGGAATCGCATGTTCCAGCAGGGTCATCTCACCCGCCGGCAGGACCCGATCTGGGGCGATGATCCGGATCTGCTGAAATTCGCCAACTCCGACACGTTCCATGTGACGAACTGCGCGCCGCAGGTCGGGTTCTTCAACATGGGCGTCGCGAAATCGAAGAGCGAGGCGCTCGACGGAGCCGGGGAGGCGAAGAAGCCCTACCACCCTGGTGGCCAGCTCTATTGGCGCGCCCTGGAAGACTACGTCCTGAACAATGCTCGAGCGGACCGCAGCCGCGTCAGCGTGTTCACGGGGCCGATCTTCGACGCCGAGGATTACGATTGGGATCGCGGCCGGCCGGACATGAAGGGATTCAAGGCGCCGCGCCGGTACTGGAAGCTGATCCTGCGCAAAGAGAAGAGCAAGCTGGTGGCGACGTCGCTGGTCGCCGATCAAGGTCCGCTGATCGATTACCTGCCGGAAGCGGTGCGGCGCGGCGAGGCCGAGATCGCCCGCGTTCCCTACGAAACGATCGCGCATTACCACGCGAGCGTGGCCGAGCTCGAGAACCTGACCGGCCTGAGCTTCGGCACCAAGGTCCGGAACGCCGACAGCTACGTCAAGGGCCCCGGCAGCGAAAGCAAGATGCGCAAGGTCCAGACCATCGGCGAGATCGTCGGCAAGGACGCGAAGCCGAAGCCTGCGTCGAAGAAGGCTGCGAAGAAGGCAGCGAAGAAAGCCAAGAAAGCGACGAAGAAGGCTGCTGCGAAGAAAGCGGCCGCAAAGAAGAAGTGAGAACTGCCCGCCACGAAGGCCGGCGCGCGAGCCACTCGTCCTGCCTGTTGGGGTCCGGGATTGCTTTGGAACAAATGATGAACTATAAGGGAGGCTGGACCAGTCAGCGAGCCACACCGCACCGGGTTGGCCCTGTGTCGTTCAACGCAGGCAGGGTCCAGACGGGACGCGTCCATCCCCGAGCGGACCCGGACACGAACGCCCACACAGACGGGGAGCGGACGGAAGGATGCAACCCCGACGCCGCAGCCCAACGCAGACGCCGACAAAGAAGTTGAATCCCGACGTGCGGTGCAACGCAGACGGGACGCAGACGAAACAGCCGCTAAACCCCTGACGGAGCAGCGCAACGCAGGTGAACCGGCCAATCCCGATGATGCGGCGCAACGCAGACAGGACGCAGACGAAACAACATTCTAGCGGAGCAGCGCAACCCGGACAGGACCCGGACAGAACAAAGAGTCTCCGCGACGGATGCATAGCGGCCCGCCAAATGTTGGGGACGCTACGCACGCGGCGCAGACCGCGCGCCTCAGCTCCGCGGTTTCAGGTTCTCCGGATCGTAGAGCGGTTTGTACCCGACGCCGGCGACTTCGACCGGGTAGGTCTCGCCGAAATACTCGACGGCCAACTTGCGGCCTTCCTGGCAATAGGCCCAGGGCAGGTAGGCGAGGGCGATGTTCTTGCCGACCGTCGGACCATAGGCGACCGAGGTGGTGAACGAGCGGCGGCCGAGTTCGTCGACCAGCGTCTCGCCGGTCGCGGGATCCATCACCGGCATGATGCCGACCGGATAGCGGGCGACACCCTTGCTGTCGGTGTTCGCGGTCATGACCAGGGTGCAGAGCATCGCCGGCTGATGCTTCCGCGCGCGGTGCTCGAGATGCTTCGCCTTGCCGCGGAAGTCGGCCTCCTTGACCTTCGGGCGCTGCAGGTCGCTTTCGATCAGGTTGTATTCGGTGAGGAGATCCGCGTTTTGCAGCCTGAGAGACTTCTCCATGCGCCGGCTGTTGGCATAGGTCTCGACGCCGAACGCCATCACGCCGGTCGAGCGCAAAGCATCCCAGACCGCGAGGCCGTCCTCGTATTTCATATGCAGCTCCCAGCCCTGCTCGCCGACATAGGAGATGCGGAACGCCATCACGTTCTTCCCGCCGATCTCGATCGGCTTGATCGCGGCGAAGGGGAAGTTTTCGTGCGTCAGGCCGGACGGATCCTTGACGATCTTCTGCAGGGTCGTACGCGCGTTCGGACCCCAGATGCCGATGGTGACGAACTTCTCCGTGACGTCGGTGACGGTCACGTTGAAGCCCTTGTCCTCGGCCACGCGGCGGAGATAGTGGAAATCGCGCGGGCCTGCATCGGCGCCGTCGATCACGCGGCAGCGGTCCGCCATGCGGATCACGGTCAGGTCGGCACGCACCATGCCCTCGTCGTCGAGGAAGTGCGTGTAGATGCCCTTGCCGACCATGTTGTCGCCGCCGATCTTCGCGGCGCAGACCCATTCCATCAGCGCAACGTGATCCGGTCCTTCGACATCGCACATGTAGAAATGCGAGAGATTGACGATGCCGCAATCCTCGCTCATGGCGAGATGCTCGGCATTGGAGACGCGCCAGAAATGGCGATTGTCCCACTCGTTCTCTCTGACCGGCACGCGATTGCCGTATTTCTTCAAGAGATGCTCGTTCGCGGCGTAGCCATGGGCGCGTTCCCAGCCGCCCAGCTCCATGAAATAGCCGCCGAGCTCCTTCTCACGCTCGTAGAACGGCGAGCGGCGGATGTTCCGGCCCGTGGCATAAGGCTCGCGCGGATGGACCGCGGGATTGTAGATCTTCTGCGCCGCCTCGCCGCAGCGGCCCTCGACGAACTTCTCCTCGAGCTGATGCGGATAGAACCGCGCATAGTCGATCTTCGCGTGGTCGATCGGCGTGCGGCCGTCGGTCATCCAGTCGGCCACCAGCTTGGCCATGCCCGGCGCGTCCTTGACCCAGATCGCGACCGCGTACCAGAGCCCGCGCACCTTCTGGCTCTCGCCGATCGACGGGCCGCCGTCGGCGGTCACCTGCAGGAGACCGTTGAACGAGCGCTTCTCGTCATAGCCGAGCTCGCCGAGGATGGGGGTGAGCTCGATCGCGCGCTCCAGAGGCTCCAGGATCTGCTCCATCTCGAGATCGCGCTGCGACGGCGAAAGCCGCGCCTGGTGCTTCTCCAGGATGTCGCGCGGATGGCAGAGCCGCGGATGCTTCTCCTCGTAATAGCCCCATTCGATCATGCCGCCTTCGGCCGTCGTCGGGTCCCCGGTGTCGCGCATATAAGCGGAGTTGCCCTGGTCGCGGAGCAGCGGCCAGCCGATCTCCTTGCCGGTATTGGCGAACGCGTTGTACGGCCCGAAGAAGGTGAGCGGGTGGTCGACCGGCATCACCGGCAGGTCTTCGCCCGCCATCTCGGCGATCAGGCGGCCCCACAAGCCGGCGCAGACCACGACGTAATCCGCCATGATCGTGCCCTTCTCGGTCACGACGCCTTTGATGTGCCCGTTCTCGATCACCAGCGACTTCGCCGGCGTGTTGGCAAACGCCTTCAGCTTGCCGGACGCCTCCGCCTGGCTCACCAGCTTGAAGGCGACGGTCTGCGAGCGCGGGATGACGAGACCCGCATCGGGATCCCAGAGCCCGCCCTGGACCTGTTCCTCCTCGATCAGCGGGAACTTCTCCTTGATCTCCTTGGGCTCGATCAGGCGGGCGCGCGTGCCGAACGCTTTTCCAGAAGTGACCTTACGCTTGATCTCGTCCATGCGAGCGTCGTCGCCGACCCGGGCGACCTCGAGGCCGCCGACCTTGGCGTAATGGCCGAGCTTCTCGTAGAAGTCGATCGAGTAGAGCGAGGTCCAGCACGAGAGGAAATCGTGGCTGGTCATGTAGCAGAAGTCGGAGGCATGGGCGGTCGAGCCGATGTCGGTCGGGATGCCGGACTTGTCGATGCCGACGATGTCGGTCCAGCCGCGCTCGATCAGGTGATGGGCGACCGCGGCGCCCACGATGCCGCCCAAGCCGACGATGACGACCTTTGCTTTGGCAGGAAACTCGGCCATGGCCCTTGAGACTCCGATTCTGAATTTCCGCCGGACTATAAAGCGGCGGCCGGGCGATTGCCGCCTGTTTGCGACACCGGAAAAAACCCGGGCGACACCGGCGCCGTCCGGCCGGCCGAACCTGTATAACCCCTGGAAAGAGGCCGATTTCGGCGGGGCGGACGGGGGCGCGAAAAGGGCAGCGGCTGTCGCTCATCCGCTAGAGAGAAAGCCCCGGCAATGACGATATGGGACCAGTTTCAGCCCCAATTTCGCTCCAGGATGAGGCACTCCGATGACTGTT
>Ga0209257_1003201_pt1 | contig 14488 bp, 12 predicted proteins | sample AraplaCvi_mCL_r2_FD_184277 | JGI IMG/M metagenome (GOLD analysis project Ga0209257, IMG submission 184277) | Arabidopsis root microbial communities from North Carolina, USA - plate scrape MF_Cvi_mCL_r2 (SPAdes) (version 2) | ecosystem: Host-associated > Plants > Roots > Endosphere | place: USA...
CCGACCGGCGACGCGCCGGCCCCGCTCCGTCTCGCTGCGCCAATCCGGCTGGCGGCGCTCGACGGCAAGACGAACTATTTTGCGAGCGTGGTGCCAAAGGATGTTCCCGTGCAGGCTGTTCAACCGACGGACAATCCCGACCTGATCTGGGATCCCGTGTCGCACGACGTGATCGCGTGGGGCGACGTAGTCGCCTACGGGGTCGACGTTGCCAGCCTGCCGACGGTCGTTGACCGGACAGCGGCAATTCGTGAACTGAAGCGCATTGCGACCCGGTCGCCGCAGATCATGCGCATCTGGCCGGACGATCGCCAACAGCGTGCTGGCCAGACTGTCGAAGTTGATCTGTCTGATGTGGGGTCAAGAGCGGTGCTGCTGTTCAATGTGTCTGGCGATGGCACCATCCAATTGTTGTATCCGGTGGGTTCCGATGCGGCACTGGCCCGATCGGCGAGTTTGCGCCTACCGCTCAGGGTCGGCGAGCCGTTCGGTGCGGAACAGATCGTTGCAGTGACCTCGCAGCAGCGCATGGTCGATCTTGAGACAGTCCTGATGCAGCTCAACCGGCGCCGCGCTTCGGGGCAGGTGATCAAGAGCCTCGAGCGGTACTTGCCTGCGGACGCGCGGATCGCCTCGATCGGCTTCTTCAGTGCTCCCTGACTCTTAGGGAGAGCCGGCCATGCCGTCATCGCAGCCGATCCGCCGGGAGCGACCATGGCTCGCATTCCTGCTGCTGCTGGCGGGTAGCGGAGCTTCGTCCGCAGCACCGTTGCCGTCGGCATCGCTGAATGTCGGCACGACGTATGCACCCTGGCTTTGGCCCGTAAAAGCGGCGCGCAGGCAGGCCAATACCGCGAGTGTGTCCCTTCAGATCCTGCCGGGTCAGACCGTCAACCTCGGCGGCAAGGTCACGTTCGGCGTCACCGCGAGGAAGCCGGGATATCTCATTCTCGTCGACGTCGACGCGGAAGGGCGGATGTCCCAGATCTTTCCGACTCCCGAGCTATTGGCGCAGTCGGACGGACGCGACATCAATCTCGTCAAGCCCGGCGTCGAATTTGTCGTTCCAACCCCGGCGGCTCGGCAGCGTGGTTTTGAATATGTCGTCTCACCGCCGACTGGGTCAGCAGTGATGATCGCCATCCTGAGCGAGCGGCGGGTGCAGTTGCTCGATTTGCCGGACTTGCCGCGCAAGCTACAAGATCAGGCCGAGGCGTTGAGCTATCTAACGGCCTGGACCAGTGAGCTGCGCGTGCCGGACAACGGCAGCGGAAAGCTGGTGACGAATAATTGGTCGTTCGACGTCAAATCCTATTCCATCAAGTGAGCCCGGCAAGGCCAAGGCCTGTGAAGGCTAAAGCTTGCTCAGCCGACTGAAGAAGCCGCCCCGGGCGATCATGTAATGAATGTCCTTCGGAAAGGGAAAAGCGCTGCGAACGTTGGAAATCGCGCCCTGAAGGAATTCCCCGTGCTGTGGCGCCGGCTTGTGGCGCAGACTTGGCTGGTCAGCGACCTGCGGTATCATGAAGCGATCCACGTAAGCCGGGTCCAGGTCGTTGACCCTGACCATCTGGCCAAATGCCGGGAACAGGTCGTAATGACCGACCCTTACGCTAAGGTTCTTGAGAGCAGGGCGTTGTGGCTGTGCTTGATTGCCATCGGCCGTCGCCAGCCCGCGCCCGATCAGGTCCAGCTTCACCGATTGCGGGAGAGTTGATGGACCATACACGATCTCGAGCGCGCGGCCGCTCTGTCCAGACAGCCACTGGTACCAGAAGGTCGCATCGTCGGGCCGCGCATTGGCACCGTAGAGGCAGTCAAATCCCCAACAAGCCGTCAGCTTGCCCTGATACTTTCCAAGGCTCCCGACGAGATTGCGCATGCCGTTACCACCGCCGGAGTGGCATGCGATGATGAGCTTGCCGATCTGGAGCTGAGGAATGGACGTCGAGGAGAGACCCAGGAACCTGGCAAGAGCTCCAAGAATCTCCTCGAGATAGCGTTCGCCCCAGTTCGCGGTTGCCAAGTCAGACACGCTGTAGTTTCCGGCAAAGGTGTCGCCAACGGCATATTCGTAGCCCAGGAACGGCGCGATAAGCACCACGTCCTTGCCGGAATCCCGGACTTGTTCGCGCAGTCGCGCTGGATCGTTGTGGAACAGGAACTCATGGTTTTTGACGTAGAAGCCGTGAAGCCAGATCACGACATCGAACTTGGTGGCGGCTGTTGGGTGCTTTGGCGGAAGATAAACCGCCGTCGGCTTCATGCCGGGCGCCTGCCGCTTCGTGAAGAGCGTCACCCCTGGAAAGGCGTTGGCGTCCTTCTGCTCGAGCTCACACGCCACCACGCAGGTCGCTCCGCTTCGGCCAAGTCAGACACAAGGTCGTCGACCGAGCCGAGGTTAGGCTCGGCGCACTCGACCGGCGTCCCGATAGCTTCCTGACGCCGCCGGCGTAGCGTCTCGCCGCGCTAGTTGCAGACCTCGGCATTGGGATTGGCGTAGGGGCCACCTCCGCCGCGATATTCGAGATGGCAGCCGCGCTTGACGGGGCGGCACAAGAGGTCATTGCAGTAGATCTGTCCGCCGGCGCCTGATGCGCTGCGCTTGGCACCATCCGCCTGCGGCTTCGGGCTCGCCTGTCGCGGCGGAACGTCCGCTGTCGGCTGCCGACTCTGGCGGGCCGAACGATCCGCGCGCGACGGACGGTCATCCGTATTGCTCTTGGCAACCGGCTTCTTCCCGCGCTGCTTCTCGCATTCATTGTCGTCGTTGAGGAACGAGCCCTCGGCACAGGTGATTTTGCTGCACTGGTCGCCGTCGGGCCTGTAGCCGCGATCGCAGATCAGCGGGCAGACCCGCGATGGCCTAAGCTTGATCGCGTCAAGAGCATCCAAACTTGCAAGCTTAACGTCCAGTTTGGTGCCTGCGTGCCGGTTGAAGAGAGCCAACGAGCGCTGTGAGGCCGCATTCCATTGGCCGTCGACGGGGCCGGCGAAGCAGCCGACGCGGCTCAATTCGCCTTGTACGGACTTGGCGATATCGGCTCTTGCGATATCGGTCTGGCGCGGCTCGTCGCTCAGTGCCGCAAGCTTGGGCGTCTTGCTGTCCTCACCGGGCGCAGCGGCCGTGGGGTTATCCGCGACGGTACTCTCAGCGGCCGGCTTATTCCCGGAGAGTGCAGCGACGATTGTAGATTCGGATGCAGTCCGTTTCCGTTCCGCCTCGGTAGCCTGCTCCTGCGCCGCTTGCGTCGTCCTCTCGGCGGCAATCCGGGCCTCTTCCGCGGCCTTCAGATCCGCGGCCGCCTTCTCCTGTTCGGCACGCTGGGCGCCCTGGGACATCAGGCGAGCTTGTTGCTGCTCGGCCTGCTGCGCTTTCGCCGTCGCCGCGACGCGTGCGTCCTCGGCCTCGAGCTGATTAAGCTGCAGCTTGGCCAGATTTGAGTAGTATCCGTCGGGATGCTGGGTCAGGAACGCGTTCAGAGCGGGCTTGTTGCGGAGCTGCAAGGCCAATTCGTAATCGCGACGAATTTCCGACTGGGGGTTGGCTGCTTGTATCGGCTCCTCGGCCTTGGCAGCCGGAACAAGTGCAACGTCTTCGCCGCCCAGCGAGCCGTAGACATAGGGCTCCTGTCGGTTGCCCGTGGCTTGCAAGACATCGTCGCGGACGAAGCCGAAAGCCCTGCGCAAGTCGAGCCCCGGCTTTGCAATATACTTCACGAGAGCCGTCGCGTACGGACTATTCTTGCTGTTGCCATCCAGCGCGGTTAGTCCGGCTTTCGCGGCAAACGCGATCAGTGTGTTGGAGACGGCAGGTTCGACCCTGGCCAGCCCGCGGCTGATTGATCGCGAGGCAACTGTACGCTTCATTGAGTCGGCAAACGGATTGTTGCGGCACGCGTCGACGATCACAACGCGCAGCTGCCTCGCAGGCTCGATCGCCAGCAGGACACGGTCGAGCGAGAATGCTTCATCATAGATATCTGTGTCACGCTCGAGTCTGGCGTCTGTCGGGATCAGATAGTTCGTTCCGTCGATCTCGATACCGTGGCCAGCATAGTACACCAAGGCAATGTCGGCATTGCGGGCCTGATCGGCGAATTCTCTCAGGGCCCGCCGCATGTCGGTCGCGGCGAGGTTGAGCCTTGAGTCAACCACATCGAAACCTGCGCCCTTCAAGGTCGCGGCGATGGCCGCAGCGTCATTGGCCGGGTTTGGAAGCAGTGGGGCGTTTTGATAGCTGGAATTGCCGACCACCAAAGCTACGCGCTTTGTCGCCCAGGCTGGCTGAGAGGCCAGGAACAGCGAAGCGGCGAGAAGAAGACAAACTCGGAGGTGCCTGTACAATCTCATGGCGAACACCCAACCTATGCCCGTAGAACGGTAACGTCGCGAGGACGGCCGCGTAAGAAATAATTCCTGAATTCGTACGCTACTGGCGGCTGCCTATCTGCATACGGTACCGATCTCGAGCCCGATCCATTCCTATGTGTTGTTTTGAAATGCGGAGGCGTTCAAAAGGTGCGGAGGATTATTGCGGCCGGGCGTTGTGCGCCGATTCATGTGGATGATGGGCGCCCGCCAATGTTGAGCGGTCGCGCGACCTCTGTATAAGATGTTGATGTAAAACAGTTATTGTATTCTTGCTGGCCTGCTCGCGGCAGCGCACCAAAAGGCTCTGGCGTGGTTCAAACGAAAGTTCCGCTGACGGCGATCGAGGGGACGTGAAGTCCAAGGACGGGCTCGCGGATCGACGGTCTCGGTCGCAGCTTGCATTCAGGTCAACAGCGCGGAGCAAGGCCGTCAGTTCGGCTTCGGGCAGTGATGGACTTTGCGAAGAATTCGCGTCCATCGAGCCATGGCTTGGCGGCCACGAAGCCGTAGAAGTTCTCCAGGAGCTGATCCTCCGTGAGAGAGGACGTTCTTGTGGCCCTTGTACTCGTAATCTCCCCAAGTGATGACCGTCATTTTCAAGTTCCCGCCGGAGCGCTCGATCTTCGAGCGCAGGACGATCCGATGACGAGCTTGAGCCTCATCGAGCCCGACGTCGCCTGATCCGACGCGTCGAGCAAACTGGGCGTCGATCAGCAAACAGACGCGGTAGCCCGCGGCAAATAGCCGGCTCGCCCTGTCTATACTGCCGGTGCCCGACGGTGAAACACGAGATCGGCGTCTTCTTGGATGTCGGTGTAGCCGGCGCAGTATCTCCATCGGGGTCATGTCCGCCGGACATTGTTCCTTCGGTAGAGTCGAAATGAAACCAGTCCTCCGAATTGCGGAGGACAGCGGGCGGAGATACAATCGCAAATTCCGAACTTCGGAGAAACTAATGCCTATTCCCTTGAGGATTTACATCACGCCATTTGCCGAGAGAGGGGTGGTTGAGCCCAGGCAATGGAGCAGCGACACGGCCAAGAAGGCGCTCGACGTGGTCAATACGATCTGGTCAAAGGCCAAGATCGCGTTCGTGATCAGCGATTGCCTGATGGAGAAGCCGCTCGACATGGCAAAGAGCGCACGCAGCAATGATCAGCGATTGCTGGGTGTTCTTACCTCTCGGCACGATCCGGACAATGCCATCCACATCTACCTCGTCAATTCGATTGAAAATCTGTCCGCTGGCGGAGGCTCATACCCCAATAGCGAACCCGAGCCGGCAAGCTTCGTCCAGTGGTATGGCAATGACCACGCCAATGGACGCGCCTGGGCTCACGAGCTTGGTCATCTGATGAGCCTTGATCACGTCGAGATCGATTATTCCAATGAGAAGCAGGCGGCGCAGCGCGTCAAGAACCTCATGACGATAGGATTGAGCGCCGGCTCCGACTTGACTGGCCAGCAGATCGATGCAGCCAAGGGCTCAAAGCTGGTCAAGCGATTTGGCGGATAAGTCGTCGGTCGATCGCAGAAGTCGTCGCCTCCGTCGTCCTGCAGATCGCGCGTCCGCGCGAAACGGTCCGAACGTCCTCTGCGCAAGGCGGTCTCCACTGAATTCAGCCAAACGATTACATTGCGGCAATCGACGTAGTCGTGTGCTCCCGGCCCGACGTCGAGGCGGCCGGACTTACGGCAAGTTCCATCGCGCCAGGCCTCGCAGGCGGAGCCCTTGGCGAGCCCCTTGTCGGAAATCGAAAAGCAATTGAATGACTGCGTTTCGCTGCATGGCAGCGACAGCCTTAGTGAGAGTAGATCGAGGAAAGAGTAGATCGAGGAAAACGACGCCAGGTTCCTGTTCGCGAGAACCTCGTCGCTCCAGTTCAGACGTTTGGCTGCCGTTTTGACAGCGGTTGGGTAAGGGCTTCCAAGTCTAGGGAAGTTCCGCGAAGTCGTCGTGCTGTACGAGTTCCACGGCTGTCCTATCGCGACTCCTCCTAGGTCGTCGCTGCTCCGATCGCGACAATGATGTCGCGTTGCACAGCGCACACTGCTTCGGCGCCAGATCGAAATGGGAAGAAGATCACAACCTTCGTTGTAGCTGCCGATTTCATGAACTTCCCTTCTCTTGCCCGCACTAAAAACAAGGCGGTCCTGCGCCGTCCGGCCGATCGCCGACGAGTTGCTATCTGTTTACTGCAGGGCGAAGAGACATGTTTCACAAAACTGGTCCGGGCAGGGTTGACGTCGATCTGGATTTTTCAGGAGTGGGGGTTCTGCACGCGCGGCTGTGGAATTTCGATTTCGATGACTTTGCTGGTTACCAGTTTCGGGGCTTGAAGAAAGAGCATTCCGAATTTCTGAAGAGCAAAGTGGTCCCCCTACTCGAGGACGATGCCGGTCAGATCTGGATGACGGGCTCCGCGAGCCGGATCGGTGCGGCCGATTGGAATATGACGACGTCGGCCAACCGCGTGATTACAGTCGCGCGGTCTCTGTCCGAGATGGGCATCCACCCGGAGCAAATGCAGACGCACGCCATCGGCAATACGCAGACGGCAAATCACAGGCTGGACGAAGACAGCGATAGATCGGTGGTCCTTTGGGTGCTCCCGAAGGTCTATTTCGAACCGATCATAAAGCCAGACTTGCCGCGACCCGTTCCGCCGAAGCCAAAAGTTAGTCGAAATTTCAAGATAGCTATGCTGCTTGAGGTCGACGGTTCGATCTCGTTCGCCGCGAGAGCGGCCATCAAGCGCATCGTGAAGGGCAGGGCTGGAGCCGGAATTGCGTTTGCCAGCGCCTTGTTCTCCATATGGGACACGGAAAACAATTTGAAGTGCACCTACGTCTATGCGGCGGTCGGCCTGGGCTTTGGCTTAAGCCTTCCGAAGACTGGCGGTAGATCGGGTACCCTGCATGGCCCCTGGAATTCGTTTACGACTGAAAAGCCAATCTCCTGTTCGCAGTTCGGCAAGTCGATGCGCTTTACGACTATCGGCATAGGCGGTGTGAGCAAGAACTGGATCCTGCTGGAAACGCCCAAGGGGGTGAAGGACGTCTACTTGAGCATCAGCACCGGCACGACTATAGGCGGCGGCGCGTCGACATACCCAGCCCATCTGAGCGCTTTCGTCCCGCTGGAGAGACCAAAGCCGTTTGGCGGGCCGTGAGTGAACCGGCTCATCGTAACCTTTAGCCCGATATCGGCTCCGCCATGTACGCCGGACACCGTTTCAATGATCACAGCACGCATCCGCAGCGGGCGGATTGAGCATAGGCCAAAAGCCGAAGGTCGGCCCTAGAATGCCCCTCGCAAAAGCGATCGATGATTTGGGTCACCTTCTCACTATAGTCTCGTTGCCAGTGTCCCAACCCGTGCAGAGCGCTCTCCCGACAAGCAATCGAGTTGAGGTGAAGGATGCGCTCCATCGTACACAGCGCGCAATCGTGGAGAGTTGGCAGGTCCGGATCATTGGCAAGAGCCAAGCTCGGAAACACATCCCACCACATATAGCAGACACAGTTTAGTGTCCCCGCATCGGCTTCGCCAAGGTGAGACAAGCTGGGAGTACACCGCGGCTCGAACAATTTCGCAAATAGTTCTGCGACGGACTTCACGCAGCGGACACGGTCTTTGATCGGCACATCAGTTGAACATAGCCATCTGTTATCGCCGCTTGCGCTCGTATTTGCGAGGTAGGTTAAGCCTTGTGCGATTTGGCTGTCGGCAAATCCCTGTAATGCGGTCTCCGGGTCTTCAAACAGTCGCGTGAGATAAGACACAGCTTCTGCTGGTGGCGGGTCCCACCAATCATGTTCGGGATCGAAGTACCAAGGTGATTGCTGAAAACGGACCTCGCGTCCAAACGAGTGATCCAGCCAATCATCAAACGAGAGCTTTTGCAGGCGCATCATAAAGTCCGCCTTCCCGAAGACATGAAGCGCACAATGCTATGCTAGACCCGGAATTAAGCCAACGCGCGACCAATCGATGAGTGAGATCGGTTCTTCACCTTGCCCCAATGGCGGCAGCGGCCCGCTTCATAAGCCCGATCTCGAAGGCATTGACGAACACGCCCTCAGGACGCCGCTCCAGCAGGCGCTCCAGGTTCGCCTTCGGACGGGGAGGGCGGCCGACCTCGTGCATATCTTCAACATAAAGATCGATGGTGTCGCCAAATGTGCGGACCGGCGCAGCAGCCTTTGGTTTCGGTGATCCGCGGCGGTCAATGTTGCGCTCCATGTCGAGCGCCCAATCTTCACCATCCTTGCGACGGCGAAAGGTCTCTGACACATAGCGGTTCTTGCGGCGGACCTGGTCGCGCCAGTTCCCAGAGGGCAACTGAGTGTAGCTAGCCAGGCCGTGTGCACTCCCTAATTCGTGTGCGCTACGTGTGCACCGAGAGGTCAAACGGGTACAAACGTGTGCAATTTCGGCTAGTTGGAGTGCACAGGTTCGTGTTTCATCCTATTAAGATGATAGGATAAGTCATTGAAATCGCACGACTATCGCTTTTCTGTGGCACCCATGATGGATTGGAACGAGCGTTCAAGTTTTTCAACCAGTTAGAAGGCGGTTTCGCTAGGGCGCCTCGTGAGGCTGAACCAGATTGTCCGTCCACGCCTCGCCGATGTGGGGTAGGGTTAGCTCCTGTTTTCGATCGAGCAGAAGTTCGAGAACGCGCGGCGGTGTCAAAGGCAATTCTTGGACGCGCTTTCCGGTCGCGTTTGCTACAGCGCATGCGATGACTGCGCCTACATTCAGAATTGGTACCTCACCGGCGCCCTTTGTGCCGAGCGGTCCCCTTGAGGGCGCGCCCTCATAAAGGTTGATCTCGACCGGCACGACGTCGAGGGCGATTGGCACGCGATAGGTCTCGAATCCGGTCTGGCAGACGCGGCCGTTTGCGCCGATCGTCACCTCCTCATGCAAGGCATAACCGAGTCCCTGGACGACACCGCCTTGGATCTGGCCGTGGATCGCGCGCGGATTGAGCGCGCGCCCGACGTCTTGGACGACGCGATAGGCCAGCACTTCGACTTGTCCGGTCTCCGGATCGACCGCGACCTCGCAGTCGTGGACAGCGAAGACTGGGATGTCGATCGCGTCGATGAAGTGGCCGGCCGTGCAGCCGGGCATTGCCGGCACGCCGGCGCCGGTGAACGCACCGGTGCCGGAGATCGGGCCGATCTGGGCCTGGGCGCGGGTTGCGACCTCGGCGACCGTGCGACCCGAACCGGGCGCGCCGGCGATTTCGATGCGTCCCTGGTGCATCACGAGATCTTCCGGTGCTGCCTCGATCATGTCCGAAGCGACCTTGAGCAGCTTGGTCCGTACCTCCTGTGCAGCTGACAGGCTTGCCGCACCGAGCGATACCGTGGTGCGGCCACCACCGACGCCGACATCGTAGCCGGCTGCGTCGGTGTCGGCCGCACGCACGATGACGTCGTCGGGCTTGAGGCCAAGCGCGCTCGCAACAATCTGGGGAAGACTTTGCATCATCGAGCCGGAGCCTATTTCGACGCCCGAAGTCACCAGCGTAGCCGTGCCGTCGGCGTTCATGTTGACGGTCGCGGCCGAGGGACCGACGAACACGAACCAGGTTCCGACCGTGGTGGCGCGGCCAAACAACCGGCCGTCGGCCAGCTTGGGGGGCGGGGCGGCTGCATCGCGCAGCGTGTCCATCCGATCGAGCATCGGACCGAGCACATTGCCTTCAAACACCTGGCCGGTGGCACCAAGATCGCCGTCGCCGAGCACGTTGCAGCGGCGGAAGACGACAGGGTCCATGCCGAGACGGTCGGCGATCTCGTCGGTGTGCCGCTCCAGCGCGAAGGTGCAGTAGACACCATTGCAGCAGCGGAACGCGCCGTTTGGTGCGGTGTTGGTGTAGACTGCACGCGAGACCAGCCGCACGGCGCCGAGACGGTAGTTTCCTCCGAGCGTATGCGCGGTCATGGTGGTCAGGAAGATCTGCTCACCGCCATAGGCGCCGCAATCCATCAGGACGACTGCCTCGCGTCCGGCGATTTCTCCGTCGCGCGTCACCGCCGAACGGATGCGGATCTCGGCGTTCTCACGGAACAGACAGGTCAGCATCTCCTCTTCGCGCGAATTGACCAGCCGCACCGGCTGTCCGCTGGCGCGGGCGAGCAGGGCGGCGAACGGCTCGATCGCGAGATCGAATTTGAGACCGAAAGCACCGCCGACCGGCGGCACCGTGACCCGCACCTGCGATGGAGCAACGCCGAGAATGCGCGCGGTCGCATTGCGGATGGTCCAGGGGACCTGGGTCGAGGTTTCGATGTGAAATCGGCCGTCCTCATAGCTCGCTACCACCGCACGTGGCTCGAAAGCGACATGGTTCTGGCGGCCGACGCGAAAACTGCTCTCGACGATCTCGACATCAGGCCTTGCGAAGGCGGCATCGACATCGCCACGAACCACCGTTGCCTCCCAGGCCACGTTGCCTTCGCGTACGCCGCCTTCGAACAGCACCTCGTAATCGCGCCAGTCGGGATGAACGAGCGGCGCGGCGGTCGCTAGGGACTCAGCCATGGTGAGCACGGCCGGCAGCGGCGCGATCTCGACATCGATCGCCCCAAGCGCGGCTTGCGCCTGGGCAAGCGTGTCGGCAGCGACGGCCGCCAGCGGCTCGCCGTCGTAGCGAATCACGTCGCGGGCAAACAGCGGGTGGTCGGCGATGCCGATCCCGATCTTGCCGGGAGCATCCGCCGCGGTGATGATGGCGCGCACGCCGGGCATGCCTGCGGCGCGTGCGGTATCGAGGCGGACGATGCGGCCTGAGGCCATGCTGGCGCGCAGCACCGCCGCGTGCAGCATACCGGGCAGGAAACGGTCCATGGTGTAGCGCGTGCGGCCGCGCAGCTTGTCGCGGGCATCGCGGCGGCGGAAATCCATGGTGGCTGAGACGTCTGACATGGCAGGCCTCTATTCCTTCGCCAACGCGGCCAGTGCGGCGTCGACGATGCGTTCATATCCGGTGCAACGGCAGATGTTCCCAGTCAGCGCTGCACGAATGTCGTCACGTGTTGCGCGGGGTGAAGATGTCAGGAAATGTGTCAGGGTCACGACCATGCCCGGGAAGCACATGCCGCACTGGACTGCGTCACAGGCTTCGAGTGCCTGCTGGATCGTGTTCAGCGTGTCGCCGGCGCCGAGGCCTTCGACCGTTCGGATCTCGCAACCTTGCGCGAGCGATGCCGGCATCAGGCAGGATGGTGTCGGCTTGTCGTCGAGCAGCACCATGCAGGCTCCGCAAAAGCCTTCGCGACATACCGGTTTGGCGCCTGTGAGATGAAACTCTTCCCGCAGGACGTCAACGAGTGGCGTCACAGGATCGGCGGCGGACGTGCGGCGCTTGCCGTTGACGGTCAGGCTCAGGGACATGTTCTCCTCCAGCAATCTCATTCAAACGCCAAGAGCGGCGGCAGTCGCGCGCCTGACAAGACCGGGCAACACCCTGACGCGATACCAGGCGGGTACCTCGACGCTCTCGCGGCCGGTGAATTCGTCGGCAAGATCAGTGGCGATATCCGCAGCCAGTGCGGGATCCAAGACGCGGCCAACCAGAGCCGTTTCGAGCCGTTCCCAGCGGCGTGCGGCCATCTCGACCGAACCGATGGCGATCCGTGCCTTTCGGACTTGGTTGGTTGGATCGACATCCACCGAAAGGCTGACGATGGCGACCGGATAGTCTCCCGCCTTGCGCAGTGGCAGGCGCGAATGAGCAGTCTTGTGCCCGGATCGAGGCACTACGATCTTGGTGAGCAACTGGCCGGGTACGAACGTGGATCGCCGCTTCAAGAACGCGTCGATACTAATGCGTTCGTGGCCGTCTCGGCTTGAGACCTCGACTTGGGTATCGAGACAGAGCAGGGCCGGCACGCAGTCGGCCGCGGAAAAATCCGACGCAGAGAGATTGCCGCCAATCGTTGCCATCGCGCGGATCGCAGGGTTGGCGGAGCGGCCTGCGGCTGCCGCGAGGACTGCGAACTCGGGCAGATCAGTCAACGCCGCAGTCAGCGCGGCGTGTGTCACCGCCGCGCCGATCTCGATCGCATCCGTGCCGATCCGAATAACGGTCAGTTCGGGGATTTTCCCGATAGCGACATAGTGCGTTTTGAGCGGCTGGTGCCGGATCGGTGCGCGCATGATCCATGTGCCGCCGGCGAAGGCCGCACCGTCCGGACCATAATCGTTCAGCGTGTCGAGGGCGGCGGCGAGCGACGGCGCGACGTAGAACATTCCGGTCGCCTCGCCTTGAGAACTTGCCGTCATTGGCGTCGCTCCTGTCGCAGGCGATCGAGCAGCACACCGATGATGACGATGGCGCCGAGCACGACCATCTGGATGTAGCCGTCGATTCGGGTGAGATTCATGCCGTTGGATAGGATGGTGACGAACAGGGCGCCGAGCACGGCGGTGCCCACCCCGCCGCGTCCGCCTGCCAGGCTCGTTCCGCCGACCACGGCGCCGGCGATGGCCTGCAACGACAATGAGCCGCCGAGATTTGGTTCGCCCGAGCCGGTGCGCGCGGTCATCATGATCGCGCCGAGCGCGGCGAGTGTCGAGCACAGCACATAGGTCGCGATCAGGATCCGCTTGACCGGCAGGCCTGCGACCGCCGCGGCGCGCGGGTTGGTTCCGATGATGTAGAGCGAGCGGCCGAACACCGTGCGGCGCAGCGTCAGATGCAGCACGATGCCTATGGCGAGCGTGATGGAGATCGTGGCCGGGAAGCCGAAGATGCTGCCGCCGTAGAAGAGCTGGGAGAACAGTTTTGGCACCCCCTGGACCGGACGACCGGCAGAGAGCGTGGTCGCGACGCCGATGGCGATGTTGTAACTGCCGAGCGTTGCAACGAAGGGATTGACGCCGAGCAGCGCGATGACCATGCCGTTGAACAGGCCACAGGCGATGCCGAGGCCGAAGCCGGCGCCGAGCCCGGCGAGCAGCACGGTGGTCTGATCATGGCCAGCGGCCGTGGCGCCGGCCATCGCCAGCGCGGTGCCGACGCTGACCATCGAGACGGCCGGGCCCAGCGCGAGGTCGAAGCCGCGGGTCAGGATCACCACGGTTTGCGCCATCGCAAACAGTGCGAGATAGCTGGTCTGCTGCGCGATGTTGAGGAGATTGGCCGGCGAGAGCACACTGCGATCGACGGCAGCAAAGCCCAGCAGCAGGGCGACCAACGCGATCGGCAGCACTGCGCGCCAGAGCCAATCGGTCGGAAACGACTTTTCGCGGTTTGTCGGCTCGGTTGTCATGGACAATTCCAGGTCAGACACGGGCCTTGCTCCGTCGGCTCAATTCATCAAGCGCCACGGCCGCGACCATGATGATGCCGAGAAAGACCGGCTGCAGGCGGGAGTCGACATGCAGCAGGTTGAGCGCGTTGCCGAGGATGGTCAGGAACAGCGCGCTGACGGCCACGATCTCGACGCGGCCGACACCGCCGCGCAACGAGACCCCGCCGATCACGGCAGCCGCGATCGACTGCAGCATCATGCGATCGCCGCCAAAGCTCGCCTGGCCGGAGCCGACCTGCGCGGTGAGCAGGATGCCGGTGAGGGCCGCAAGAACGCTCGACACGACGTAGGTGCCGACGACGTGACGCTGGATCGAGACGCCGGAGACGACGGCGGCATCGACATTACCGCCGATCGCATAGACATAGCGACCGAACAGCGTGCGCCGCTGCACGAACATCATTACGGCAATGACGGCAAGCGCGGCATAAATGGCGGTCGGCAGGCCGAGCAGCTGCGCGCGCCCAAAACCCTTCACGAAGGCATCTGGCATGCCGTAGACAGGGATGCCGCTTGTGATCATCAAGCCGGCGCCTGCTGTTGCCGACATCGTGCCGAGCGTCACCACGAAGCCGGAGACCTTCAGCTTCGCGACGCAGAAGCCGTTGATCAGCCCGACGACGAGCCCACAGCCGAGCCCCACGGTCACCCCACTTGCGACAATCAGCGCGGTGTTGCCGGGGAAAGCGGCAGCGGTGGCCGCCATGGTCTTGGCGGTCACCACGCTCGCCAGGGCGACGACCGCGCCGACCGAAAGGTCAAAGCCGCCGGCGACGAT
>Ga0209257_1003203_pt1 | contig 14483 bp, 10 predicted proteins | sample AraplaCvi_mCL_r2_FD_184277 | JGI IMG/M metagenome (GOLD analysis project Ga0209257, IMG submission 184277) | Arabidopsis root microbial communities from North Carolina, USA - plate scrape MF_Cvi_mCL_r2 (SPAdes) (version 2) | ecosystem: Host-associated > Plants > Roots > Endosphere | place: USA...
CTTGCCCGCCGACTGGATCGCCGCCGCGTAACCGCGCTGGCGCGGATTCAACTCGGTCTCCAGCAGCAGCTCGCTCATGCCCAGCACGCCGGTCATCGGTGTGCGCACCTCGTGCCCCAGCGTGGCCAGAAAGCGCGTCTTGGCCAGCGAGGCCTGCTCGGCCACCTCGCGCTTGTGCACCGCCAGCTGCCAGGCCGCCTTGCGCCGCAGGCGCGCGTTGTAGGCCCAGGCGATCCACCACCCCAGCAGGGCCAGCAGGGCGATCTGCAGGGCCAGGCCCCATTGGCTGGCATACCACGGCGGCTCCACGGTGAACTGCAGCGTGGTGATCTCCGAGGCATTGCCCTGCGAGTCCATGCCCTGCAGCTGCCAGCTGTAGCGGCCGGGCTTGAGCGAAGTCAGCACCCGGCTGCCGTTGCTGCCCTGGTTGACCCAGTCCGGGTCGAAGCCCACCAGCCGCGAGCGGTAGTGGTTGCCGGGCGGATCGTCGAAGGCCATCAGCCGCATGTCCGCTTGCAGCTCGCGGTCATCGGCACGCAGGATGAAGGACCGGGAGGTGCCCAGGTCGATGGACTCGCCATTGCGCACGAAGGACAGTGCGGCCAGCCGCAGCACCGGCGCGTAGGGCGGGGTGTCCTGCATGGCCATGTCCATCAGCACGGTGCGACCGTCCATGGTGGCGCCGGCGAGCACGTCGCGCTCCACCCGATGCAGGCACATCGGGATGAATTCCTGCGTGGTCAGCCCGTCGCGGGTCCCGAAGATGCGCACGCGGGCGCGCTGCTCGGCATTGGGGTCGATGCGGAACAGGCCGCGCAGCGAGCTCAGCCAGATGCGGCCGCGAGAATCGAGCACCATGCCCTGGCTTTCCAGGATCGGCAGGCCGTCCTCGCGGCCCAGGCTGCGTTGGCGCCGCCACTGGCCCTGGTCGCGTGCCCACAGCTCCAGCCCCTCGGCGCGATGCAGCCACAGGCGGCCATCGGGCAGGAACTGGAAGCTGTAGATGAGCGAGCCGGCCAGTTCCTGGATGGTCGCCAGCGCCTGCGCATCGGCGTCCCAGCGCAGCATGCCGGCCGAGCTGGCCACCCAGGGCACGCCGTCGGCGCCGAGGGAAAGCTGCCGGTAGTCGAGCATGCCGCCGGCGCCGGCGTCCGCCTCCAGGGTGCGCAGCAGCTTGCCGCTGCGCAGGTCGCGGACCTGCAGGCTGCGGGTGGAGCTGGTCCACAAGGTCTGGCCGAACTCCAGCATGCCTTCGATGGCGCCACTGGCGCCCAGGCCGTCCGGGCCGCGCCCGGACCACTCGCGCAATGCGCCGGTTTCCAGGTCGATCTGCAGCAGCGCGGGCGCACGCGTGGCCAGCCAGAGCTTGCCGTGATGGTCCTCCAGCGCCGTGGTCGGCCGGACTTGCTGCAGCCTGGGCGAGCGCCAGGCCGTGGCGGTCACGCGCCCGCTCTGGGTATTACGCGAGGTCAGGTGGCCGTCCTGCTCCACCTGCCACAGCCGCTGCTCGCGTCCGGGCAGCAGCGGGCAGTACAGGCCATCGACATCGCCAGGGCTGCGGAAGATCGCAAGACGCCGCCAGTCCGCGCGCAGATAGCCCAGGCCGCGCCCGAACACCGCCGCCCACAAGCCGCCGTTGGACGTGCGCACCATGCTCAGCACATTGGCTTTGTCGAAGAACCGCAGTTCGCCGTCTTCTACCGGCGTGGGCGCCTGCGCCCCGCTCTGGTGCCACAGGCCGAGCTGGCTGCCGATCCACAGGCCATCGGCATCGTCGCCGACGATGGTCCAGGGCTTGTTGCCCTCGGCGAACATCGGCGCCCAGTTGGGCTGGCGCCAGCCGCCGCCGGCATCGCGGATGTGCACGCCTGCATCGCTTCCAACGTACAGGCTGCCTTGGACTTCACTGATGGACATCACCGCCGGCTGTCGCGGCCGGTCCAGCAAGGGGACGTTGCGGAAGGTGCGGCCGTCGTAGGAGGACAGCCCGCCATGGGTGCCGACCCACAGCACGCCGTACTGATCGGTGCGCACCACATACACCTGGTCGTCGGCAATGCCGCCCCGGGTGGAGATCTTGTTGAACGGCGTCATCCGCCCGTCCGGGGAAAGCCGGATCAAGCCGGCGCCGAAGGCCGCCATCCAGATGTCCTCGCCCTGCTGGGCGATGGCGTAGACATCGGTCTTCAGCAGCGGATGGTCCTGCGGCCGGTAATGGCGGAACCCGCGTCGGCGCTTGTCCAGCACGCTGATTCCGCCGCCTTCGCTGGCCACCCAGATGTTGTCGTCGCGGTCCACGAACAGGGCCTGGATCGCGTTGCCACCCAGCGAATCCGGATCGGTCGGGTCGTAATGCCAGGAGTCGTAGCTGACACCGTCGTAGCGGTGCAGGCCGTCATAGGTCCCCAGCCACAGGTAGCCCTCCCGATCCAGCGCCAGGGCGCTGATCGAGGTCGAGGGCAGCCCGTCGGCGATGGTGGTCTGCCGGAAGCGCGGCAGCTCGGGAATGCCGGCCACGGCCACCAGTGGCAGCCACAGCAGTGCCAGCCACCACGTTCGCCAGCCTCGACCCCGCTTACCCATGCGTCCCTGTGCCCCACCGCGCGATCCTTCGCGCATGCTCGCAACGGACCGTTGCGGGTGCAAGTTGCCACCCGTTACCGGGACTCTGTCTAGAATCGCCCTCATGTCCATTCCGCACCGCCCAGCTGCACGCCTTGCCGGCCTCGCCCTGGCCGCGCTGCTTTGCGCCCCCGCCGCCCCGGCATCGGCCCAGGCCGCCAGTTACCGCCTGGACCCGGTGCATACCCGCGTGCTGGTCGCCATCTCCCACGCCGGATTCTCGGATGCGCTGGGCACGGTCTCCGGCAGCCAGGGCACCCTGGCCTTCGACCCGGACGACTGGCGAAGCGCGCAGGTAGACATCACTGTGCCGCTGGCGCGCATCGATTTCGGCGATGCGGACTGGAACAAGGCCGTGCAGGCCGGCAACCTGCTCGACGTCAAGGACCATCCGGAAGCCCGCTTCGTCTCCAGCAGGATCGAGCCGGTCGACGCCACCCACTTCATTGCCCATGGCGCCCTCACCCTGCATGGGGTCACCCGGGAAGTCGCCCTGGACGTGCGCTTCAACCAGCTCAAGCGACATCCGCTGCCGCCGTTCCGGCGCACGGCCGGCTTTTCCGCCACCACCACGCTGAGCCGGGCGGCCTTCGGCATCGACGCTTGGAAATCGGTGATCGGCGATACGGTGACGCTGCGGATCGAGGCCGAAGCCACGCGCAGCGGCAAGGCCGACCTGGACACGCCGGATGCGGCCTCCGAACCCGTCGAAGCGCCCGAGGCAGACGAAGCCGCAGCCGCGGCAGAGTCCGCCGCGCAGGCAGCCGCCGATGCCGCAGCCGAGACGGCCGAGCCCGAGGCTTCACCCGATCCTGCCCCCCACCCACCAAAGCCCACCCCATGACCCTGAAGAACACGCCCGACCGCTGGGGCGCCGTGAGTCAATCGCTGCACTGGCTGATCGTCCTGCTGATCTTCGGCCTGTGCGTGGTCGGCCTGCTGATGGACGAGCTGCCGCGCACGCCGAAGTACTTCTGGGTCTACACCGCGCACAAGTCGGCCGGCATCACCGTGCTGGCGCTGGTCATCGTCCGCCTGGCCTGGCGCCTGCTGGCCGGGGGGCCCAGGCCGGTCCCCAACACGCCCGGCTGGCAGCACGCCATCGCCAGCATCACCCATGTGCTGCTGTACGCGGTCATGCTGGGCATGCCGCTGTCGGGCTGGCTGTACGACTCGGCCAGCGGCCTGCGGCCGTTCAAGTTCTTCGGGCTGTTCGACATGCCCAAGCTGACCGCACCGGACGATGGCCTGCGCCACCTCTCCCACACCGCGCACGAGTGGGGCCTGTACGCGATCATCGTGCTGGTGCTGATGCACGCCGGCGCGGCGCTCTACCACCATCTCGTGCTGCGCGATGCCACCCTGGCGCGCATGCTGCCGCGCGGTTGGCTGCGCCTGCCCGCCTCCCAATCCCCGGCCAAGGAGTCCTGAGTCATGTTCCGCAAGCTGCTGTTGTCCTCGCTCACCGCCCTGGCGCTGTCCCCGGCGCTGGCTTCCTCCGCCCTGGCCGCCGACTACGTGCAGGCGCCCGGGTCGACGCTGGTCTTCGCCAGCAGCTACGACGGCGAGGTGTTCACCGGCCGCTTCGGCAGCTTCGACACCAAGCTCAGCTTCGACCCGGCCAAGCTGGAAGGCTCCAGGCTTGACGTCACCATCGGGATTCCCGGCACCAAGTCCGGCAATGGCGAGCGCGATGGCACCTTGCTGGGCAGCGACTTCTTCGACGCCGGCAAGTTCGCCCAGGCCCGCTACGTGGCCACCCGCTTCCGCGCCCTGGGCGGAGACCAGTACGCCGCCGACGGCGAGCTCACTTTGCGCGGGGTGACCAAGCCGGTCACCCTGACCTTCACCTGGACCGCCGGCGCCCAGCCGGTGCTGAAGGGCAAGGCCACGGTCAAGCGCCTGGACTTCGGCGTGGGCGGCGGCGACTGGGCCGATACCAAGACGATCCCGAACGAGACCGCGGTCAGCACCCGGGTGGTGTTGAAGCCGGCACCCTGATCGATGCGGCCGCGCCTGCGCTGGCTGGCCATCGCAGGCGCTGCGCTCCTGCTTGCCGGTGTCGGCTGCTGTCTGTGGATCGGCGCCGAACTGGTCGCTGCCCGGCCCCGGCATGTCGGCACTGTGCCACCAGGATTTTCCACCGTGCAGGTGCCCACCGACGCCGGTCCTGTCCACGGCTGGTGGATGGTCCCAGCCAATGCACATGGCAACGTGCTGTTGCTGCACGGAGTTCGTGCCGACCGGCGCGCGATGCTGGGCCGGGCGCGGTTGTTGGCCAATCATGGTTATGCGGTGCTGTTGATCGACCTGCCCGGCCACGGGGAGACTGCGGGCGGCCCCATCACACTGGGTTGGCGCGAGGCTGACGCGGTGAGCGCGGCCTTGGCATGGCTGCACGCGCAGCGGCCTGGGGACAGGGTGGGCGTGATCGGCGCTTCGATGGGCGGGGCCGCAGTGTTGCTGCGCCGCCCCACCGCCGGCTTCGACGCGGTTGTGCTGGAAGCGGTCTACCCGGACGCGCGCAGTGCGCTGGACAATCGCCTGCGCATGCGCCTGGGACAGCCCGGCATCTGGCTGGCGCCGCTGCTCGCCGTCCAGTTCCAGCCGCGCACCGGCCTGTCGCTGGATGCGCTGCGGCCGGTGGACCACATCGCCGACTTGCATGCGCCGGTCATGGTGGTCGGTGGACAAGCCGATCTGCACACCACGGTCGGGCAAACGCGCCAGCTCTATGCACATGCCCTGCCCCCGAAGTCGCTCTGGCTGGTGCCCAACGCGGCGCACGTGGACCTGTACCGCCACTCGCCGGACGACTACGCCGCGAAGATCCTGCCCTTCCTCGATGGCGCCCTGCGCAAAGATGAAGACATCAGGACGCCGGCAGCCGGCTGATCGCACCCAACTCGAACGACAAGTCGGGTCGCAACATCGCGCAGCACCGGCACGCGCAATGCCTCCAGACCCGCTTCGCCATCGAACATCCCCAATGCGGTGGCGGTCGGCACACGGGTAGTTTTGAAGCGGGAGTGAGCAAAGAAGAGTCGGCAGCGGGGAAAGAAAAGCATCGCGCTCACTCCTCACTCCTCTCCGCTCACTCCTGGCCATCAAGCACCATGACTTCCTGGGCATGCGGGCGCGGGCCTGCGCGGCGCATCGTACTGGCACCCTCCCTGCCAGGCCTTGAAACATGCGTGCGCCGTTGATCGCGATGTTGTTGTCCGCCTTGCTGCCGCTCCCGGCGCTGGCCGCGACGTCCGGCGTGCCGGCCACGCCGGAGGCGGCCTTGCGCCAGTACCACCAGGCCGAGCACGACTTCGACCTGGAACGACTGCGTCAGGTGCTGGACCCGGCTTTCATCGAAATCAGCCCGCTCGGTCAGGTCGACGGTCACGATGCGGTGCTGTCGTTCTACACGCCCGAGAAGAAGGTCGACGCGCCGCCGACGACGATGGACGAGGTCATCGTTCACCCGCACGGCGACAGCGCGGTGCTGGCGACGCAACTGCGCTACACCGTGGGCGGGCGAACGATGGCGATGCGCCTGGGTGCCACGGCCCGGCGCACGCCCCAGGGCTGGGTGCTGATCTCGGCGCAGTACACGCCGATCAAGTCGAACACCCCGCCGTCGCACTGATTCGGCATGAGGCTGCATGGTCGCCGCAGTGCGGCAGGCAACCCCGGAATGTCCGCTCAGCGCCGCGCCAGTGCCATGACCGCCTCAACGTCGAACGGCCAGTCCAACTCGGCACCGGTGCCGTCATCGCGCAGCACCGGCACGCGCAGGCCGTAGCGGGCCTCCAGGGTCGCGTCATCATCGATGAAGACGCTTTCGAAGGCCGGGCAGCGCGCTTGCGCCAGCAGGTCCAGGGCCTGGTCGCACAGGTGGCAATCGTCGCGTTGGTAGAGGATCAGCGGCGCGTTCATGCCGCCATTGTGGGGCTGGCACGCCCTGGGGGCACCCGCTCGCTGAAAATCGAAATTAAACCGCCCGTTCGGCCCGTAGAATGCCCGAATACCCAGCTACCTTGCGTTAATTTCGATTTTATGGACATCGCCGTCGCTGGCACCCTGGCCAGCCGCATCCATCAGCAGCTGCGGCACGACATCGTGCGCGGGCGCCTGCGGGCGGCGTCCAAGCTGAAGCTGTCCGAGCTGCAACAGCGCTACCAGATGGGCCTGGCGCCGCTGCGCGAGGCCCTGGCCAGGCTGTGTGGCGAGCAGCTGGTGGTCAGCGCCGACCAGCGCGGCTTCTGGGTGGCGCCGCTGTCGCTGCAGGAACTGGACGACATCGCCAAGGTGCGCGTGCTGGTGGTCAACGAGGCGATGAACGATTCCATCGTGCATGGCGATGCGGCCTGGGAGGCCCAGGTCAGGCAGGCGCTGGACGCGCTGGCGGCAATCGAGCGCGATCTGTCTGGCAGCACCACCCAACCGCCGGGCGACGTGCTGGACGAGCTGGAAGCGCGCAACTTCGCCTTCCACCGCGCGCTGCTGGGCGCCTGTCGCTCACCCTGGCTGCTGCGCCTGCAGGACATGTTCTATCACCAGGCCGAACGCTACCGGTACGCCGCGCTGCCGCGCTCGCGCGACAAGCGCTTCTCGCTGGACGAGCACCTGGCCATCGCCGATGCGGCACTGCAGCGCAACGTGATCAAGGCCTGCCGCCTGCACGACGAACACATGGCCCGCACCCACGAAAGCGTGCGCGCCGCGCTGGCCCAACATCTGCAGACCGCCGCGGTCGCGCCCAGCGCGCGTGCCCGGCGCTGACCTTCAACCGCTGTTCTCTCCCGGATCAAACCATCGTGGCCGTCAGTACCTTCGACCTGTTCAAGATCGGCATCGGGCCGAGCTCCTCCCACACCGTCGGGCCGATGCGCGCGGCCGAGCGCTTCGTGCACCGCTGGCTGCTGGACCCGGGCCAGTTGGAGAACACCGTGCGCCTGCGCGCGGAGGTGTTCGGCTCGCTGGCCCTGACCGGCCGCGGCCACGGCACCGACAAGGCCGTGCTGCTGGGCCTGGAGGGCCATCGCCCCAACCTGATCGACCCGGACATCATCCCGGCCACGCTGGCGCGCATCCGCGGTGAAAAGCAGCTGCGCCTGATGGGCACGCACTCCATCGCCTTCGACGAGAAGCGCGACCTGGTGATGAACAAGCGCCAGAAGCTGCCCTTCCACACCAACGGCATGCGCTTTACGGCGTTCGATGCGGCCGACAACACCATTGCCACGCGCGATTACTACTCGGTGGGCGGCGGCTTCGTGGTCAACGCCGATGAAGCGGCCGAGGACCGCATCGTCGCCGACGAGACCGCCCTGCCGCATCCCTTCGCCAGTGGCGATGCGCTGATCGCGCGCAGCAATGAAAGCGGGCTGAGCATCGCCCAGCTGATGTTCGAGAACGAGCAGGTCTGGCGCAGCCCCGATGAGATCCGCCAGGGCCTGCGCGAGATCTGGAACGCCATGCAGTCCTGCGTGGCGCGCGGCATCCGCGAGGAAGGCACGCTGCCCGGTGGCCTGCACGTGGGTCGCCGGGCCCCGGCGCTTTATCGCGAGCTCTCCTCGAAACCTGAGGCGGCCATGCGCGACCCGCTGACCACCCTGGACTGGGTCAACCTGTATGCGCTGGCGGTCAACGAGGAGAACGCCGCCGGTGGCCGCGTGGTCACTGCGCCGACCAATGGCGCGGCCGGCATCATCCCGGCGGTGCTGCACTACTTCGACCGCTTCTGCCCCGGCGCCGGCGAGCAGCGCGTGTTCGATTTCCTGCTGACCGCTGCGGCGGTGGGCATCCTCTACAAGGAAAACGCTTCCATCTCCGGCGCCGAGGTCGGTTGCCAGGGGGAGGTGGGCGTGGCCTGTTCGATGGCCGCCGCCGGCCTGACCGCGGCGCTGGGCGGCAACACCAGCCAGATCGAGAACGCCGCCGAGATCGGCATGGAGCACAACCTGGGCCTGACCTGCGACCCGATCGGGGGCCTGGTGCAGATCCCCTGCATCGAGCGCAACGCCATGGGCGCGGTCAAGGCCATCAACGCCAGCCGCATGGCCATGCGCGGCGACGGCAAGCACAAGGTCTCGCTGGACAAGGTCATCCGCACCATGCGCGACACCGGCCGGGACATGCGCGACAAGTACAAGGAAACCAGCCGCGGCGGCCTGGCGGTCAACGTCATCGAGTGCTGACCTTCAAGTCCCGGCGCTTTTGGCTGCTAATGTGTTAACGCAGCACTTGCAATGGGACCGATGGGGAGCACGTTTCCAGCCATCGTCAGGCGTCCGCACCCCCCGCCGTCACGGTGGGCGGCTTGGCTGTTGGCGTTTCTTGCGCTGATTTCAGGCAGCGCGCAGGCGCTGCAGCCGGACAAACGATTCCAGGATTACGTCAGCAATACCTGGGCGCTGGAACAGGGGCTGCCGCAGCTCAGCGTGACCGCCATCGCCCAGGACAGCACCGGCTATCTCTGGGTCGGCACCCAGGCCGGGCTGGCCCGCTTCGATGGCAATCGCTTCACGTCCTACGACAGCCGGGGCTGGCCCGGGCTGGGCAATGGCGACATCCGCGCTTTGCTGGCCGATGCGCAGGCGCGCGTATGGATTGGCACCGCCACCGGGGTGGCGGTGCACGAACAGGGCCAGTTCTTCCAGGTCCTGCCCACCCCGCTGCCGGCCGGCCCCTTCGAGGTCAACGCCCTGGCGCGCGATACCCAGGGTCGGGCACTGGTGGCGACCAACCAGGGCGTGTATGTGGCCCAGGACCGGAAGCTGGTACCGCTGGCCGCGCTGCGCGACAACGCGCTGGCCCTGCTGCAGGATGGCCAGGACCTGTGGGTCGGTGGCATGGGCCAGTTGCGGCGCGCGCGTGGCGCTCAGGTGCAGACGATCGCGCTGCCTGCGGCCCTGGCCTCGGCAAAAGTGCGGACCTTGCGCCGCGCGCACGGGCAGCTCTGGGTCGGCACCAGCGCCGGCCTGTTCACCCTGCAGGACGGTCAGTGGCGCCACTTCGGCGATGATCCGGTGCTGCAACGCACGCCGATCGAGGCGATGCTGCTGGATCGCCAGGACAACCTGTGGGTGTCGGCGGGCGACCGGTTGATGCGCCTGCGTCAGGGCGCGGTTGCCGAACGCATCGAGAACGCGCCCCGCTTTGCCGCACGCAGCCTGCTGGAGGACCGCGAAGGCAACCTGTGGATCGGCAGCATGATCTCCGGCCTGACCCGGGTCTGGAACGGCACCACGCGCCGCTACTCCAAGGACGATGGCCTGCTCGATCCGCTGCTGTGGACCGTCGCGCCCGGACAGCGCGGCCAGGTCTGGGTGGGCAGCAACAACGGCGTCGCACTCCTGGACCAGGGGCGTTTCCGGACTGTGATCAGCGGGAGCCAGCTGCCGCACCCGGGCGCGTACGCGCTGCTGATCGAAACCACCCAGGCCTGGATCGGCACACGCTCGGGGGTGGCGGTGCTGCGCGAAGGGGCGCTGCTGCGGCCGCCCGAGTTGGCTGCGATGGATAGCGCGCAGATCAACGGCATCATGCGCGACCATGCCGGTGCGCTGTGGTTCGCCACCTCCGACGGCCTGTATCGCTGGCAGGACGCGCGGCTCACTCGCTTTGCCGCAGCCCAGGGCCTGGCCGATCCGCGCGTGCGCGTGCTGCTGGAAACCGGCGACCACCGCCTGTTGATCGGCACCTACTCAGGCCTGTACGAACGCAAGGGCGAAGGCGTGCAGCCCGTGGGGCAGGACCAGGGCTTTCCGCCCGACCTGCACGTCACCTCACTGCACGACCTGGGCCAGGGGCGGCTGCTGGCAGGCAACCTGACCCGCGAGACGCTGCTGTTGTTCAACGGCCAGCGCTGGATCGAGCTGGACCAGTCGCGCGGCATCCCCGCCAACTCCGCCTTCGCCATGGTCGAACACAAGGGCGATCTCTGGGTGGCCGGGCTGCGCGGCATCTACCGCCTGCCCTTGCGCGAGCTGCAGCAGGCCGCGACCTCGGCCGAGCCGCTGCCGCTGCATCCGCAGGCCCTGCTCAACGAACGCGGCGACCGCCACGGCGGGCAGAAGGGCGATTGCTGCAATGGCGCCGGTAATGCGCGCGGCTTCATCGCCAACGATGCGTTCTGGCTGCCCACGCGCGATGGCCTGGTGGCACTGGATCTGAACGCGCTCGATGGCAACCCGGTGCCGCCCACGCCGCTGGTCGAGCGCGTGCAGATCCGGGGGCGGTGGCGCGAGGTCGATGCCGGCGGCGAGTGGACCTTGCCGGCCGACGCGCGCGACCTGCGCTTCGAATTCACCGCGCTCACCTTCCAGGCGCCGGAACATGCCGACATCCGCTACCGCCTGCTCGGCTACGACCGCCAGTGGATGACGCTGGAGGACATCGCCCAGCGCAGCGTCAACTACACCAACCTGCCGCCCGGGCGTTACGCCTTCGAAGTCATCGGCGTGAACAACAGCGGCCTGGCCAGCCCGACGGCGGCACGACTGGCTTTCGAGATCGAGCCCTATTTCTACGAGCGCACCTGGTTCCGCCTGTTCGCCGTCCTCGGCGGCCTGCTGCTGGTGCTGCTGGGCTATCTCTGGATCGGCCGGCGCTACAAGGACCAGCGCGCGGTGCTGGAAGCCCTGGTGCAGCAGCGCACGCGCGCACTGGAAGAGGCTAACGCGCGCCTGGAGGCGCTGACCCTGACCGATCCGCTGACCGGCCTGCACAACCGCCGCTACCTGACCCGGCAGATTCCGCTGGACCTGGCCTTCTATTCCCGCGATGCCGGCGTGAACCTGCACGAGGATGCGGTGATCTTCGGCCTGCTGGACGTGGACTACTTCAAGCGCGTCAACGACACCTGGGGCCATGACGCCGGCGACCGCGTGCTGCAACAGCTGGCCCAGTGCCTGCGCGAACTCACCCGCCAGGGCGATTACGTGATCCGCTGGGGCGGGGAGGAGTTCCTGCTGGTGTTCCGGCCGATGCCCCGGGCGCAGCTGCGCATCCTGGGCGAGCGCGTCTGCCGGCGCATCGCCGAGCATCCTTTCGACATCGGCAACGGCACACCATTGCAGGTCACCATCTCGCTGGGGCTGATGGAGTATCCGCCCTTCCCCGACGCGCCGCAGCTGCTGGGCTGGGAACAGATGGTGGCCCTGGCCGATCGTGCGCTGTACGAGGTCAAGACCCACGGCCGCAACGGCTGGGCCGCCTGGCGCCCCAGCCGCAGCGCCACGCCGGCCACCGACTCGCCCTGGGAAGGCCCACCCGGCCAGCTGATCGACGACGGCCTGCTGACCTTGGTGGGTTCGCACGTGCGCCTGGATTAGCGAGCGACGGCACAGCGCCCGCCGCGCCCGCTCCTGGAATCGTCATCGGGCGCTCGCGTGGCGCTGGCTACCCTGCCCGCTCCTTCCCCTGAGAGCCTCACGATGCGGCGCATCCCCCTTGCCCTGTGCCTGTCTCTCTTCATCGCCGCCCCCGCGGCCGCGCAGGAGCAGACCGCCTACGGCCCACGCCTGGAAGGCTTCGACTATCCGCACCCGGTGCGCATCCATGCCTTCGACTCGCAGGGCCAGAAGCTGGAAATGGCGTATCTGGATGTCCCGCCCCTGGCCACAGCCAACGGCAAGACCGTGGTGCTGCTGCACGGTAAGAACTTCTGCGCCGCCACCTGGGAAGACACGATCAAGGCGCTGGCCGGGGCCGGCTATCGCGTGATCGCACCGGACCAGATCGGCTTCTGCAAATCCAGCAAACCGCAGGCCTACCAGTATTCGTTCGCACAGCTGGCGGCCAACACCCACGCGCTCCTGCAAACGCTGGGCATCGACAAGGCCGTGATCGGCGGCCATTCGATGGGCGGCATGCTCGCCACGCGCTACGCGCTGATGTATCCGCGGGAGACCGAGCGCCTGGTGCTGGTCAATCCGATCGGCCTGGAGGACTGGAAAAGCCTGGGCGTGCCCTGGCAGAGCGTGGACGCCTGGTACGCGAGCGAGCTGAAGACCAGCCTGGACAGCATCAGGAAATACCAGCAGGACACCTACTACGCTGGCACCTGGAAACCGCAGTTCGAGCGCTGGGCGCGCATGCAGGCCGGCATGTACCTGGGCGATGGCAAGCAGGCCGTGGCCTGGAGCCAGGCCCTGACCTACGACATGGTGTTCAACCAGCCGGTGGTCTACGAGCTGCCGCAACTCAAGGTGCCCACCACGCTCTTCATCGGTCAGAAGGACAACACCGCCATCGGCAAGGCGCTGGCGCCGGCCGAGGTCAAGCCCAGGCTGGGCCGCTACCCCGAGCTGGGCAAGCGCGCCGCACGCGCGATCCCCAAGGCCACGCTGGTGGAGTTCGCCGACCTGGGGCATTCGCCGCAGGTGCAGGACCCGGACCGCTTCAACGCGGCACTGTTGAAGGCACTGGTCGCGCCCTGAGGGCCAGCGGATCAGCTGTCTTTGCTTCAGCTCCGACCAGATCAGGTCCAAGCGTTGGCAGCCTCCTCGCGCAACGCGTCGTGACGACCGCACAATGACCGAGCGCCCCAGGCGAAGCGCATCGGTATCAGTCGCACTCAACTCTCAAGTACGAGCGGTTCAAGGTGGCCTAGGGCCATCAGCCGCGAAGAGGCCTTCCTGGTAAAGCCTCTTCGCGGCCAAAGCCGCTCCCACAAATCTCTGCAGCGGTCCTGCGGGGTGCAGCGCGCAGCCTGGCGCATTCCAGGATTGGACAACGTCCCGCGTGGACACTGCCGCGCCAGTCAGCGACCTCCAGCAAGTACAGCAACGGCGCGCCACCGCCGCATCGGACAGTGGGTGTCGGTACGCAGCGCAGCAACGGCACGCCGCATGTCATGCAAGCGGCGCGCACACGACATCGCACGAGACATGCGCAGGACTCCGCATCGCAGCACGCGATTGGTACGGAAGTTCCGTGAAGGAGTTCAAGCTTATTTCCCGCCCACGATGACAACGTTGTCTCCGCACCGTCTTCCGCACCTGGAAGACCGGTGCGATACGACCCGCGTCAAACGCGCATTGCAGCACGACGACCCAAGCACTCTGACTCGCGTTCGACGCATTCCAGGGGATGGCGTCCGGCCCATTGATGCCGGCTTGTTGAGACAACCAGGAGAGTTGGCCATGCAGGTGATGACCCGAAGGACATGGTGGTTGGGCTGTCTGCTGTCGCTTGGATTCGTCCAGGCCGCGCAGGCGCAGTCCGCGCAATGCAACAACGTGCCGCAGTGGAACGCATCGGCCATCTACAACACCGGCGACAAGCTGGTCTATCAAAACCGGCTGTACCAGGCCAGCACCCAGATCTGGAACACGCCACCGACCCATTGCCCCAGCTGCGGCTGGTACCAGGACCTGGGGAGCTGCAGCACCACCGGCGGCAACCTCGCCCCCAGCGTGAGCCTCACCGCCCCCAGCGGCGGCGCCACCTTCACTGCCGGCAGCAGCATCACCCTGACCGCTACCGCCAGCGACAGCGACGGCACCATCAGCAAGGTCGAGTTCTTCCGCGGCAGCACCTCGCTGGGCGTGGACACGAGCGCGCCCTACAGCGTGACCTGGAACAACGTCGCCGCTGGCAGCTACAGCCTGACTGCCGTGGCCACCGACAATGCCAACGCCACCAAGCAGTCGGCCGCGGTGAACGTCACCGTCAGCGGCGGTTCCAGCGGCGATACCACCGCGCCCTCCGTGCCCGCCGGCCTGGCCTCCACCGCGCAGACCGCCAGCAGCATCACCCTGGGCTGGAACGCCTCCACCGACAACAGCGGCGGCAGCGGCGTGGCCGGCTACGACGTCTACCGCAACGGCAGCCTGGTGGGCTCGCCCGCCGGCACCAGCTAC
>Ga0209257_1003212_pt1 | contig 14433 bp, 13 predicted proteins | sample AraplaCvi_mCL_r2_FD_184277 | JGI IMG/M metagenome (GOLD analysis project Ga0209257, IMG submission 184277) | Arabidopsis root microbial communities from North Carolina, USA - plate scrape MF_Cvi_mCL_r2 (SPAdes) (version 2) | ecosystem: Host-associated > Plants > Roots > Endosphere | place: USA...
GCGAGATCGCCGAAGTGTTCGCCTGCGGGACCGCGGCGGTGGTCACGCCGATCGGCCAGCTCAAGGGCGAGGGCTTCTCGGTGGGTGACCTGACCGCGCCGGCTGGCGAGGTGACCATGTCGCTGCGCAAGGAACTGACCGACATCCAGTACGGCCGCCTGCCGGACCGTCATGGCTGGCTGGTGCGCCTGGACGGCTGATCGTTCGACGCGCGTTGGATCCCAAGGCCCGCCTGGCAACAGGCGGGCCTTTTTCATGGGCGGCGCCTGCCGAAGCCCGGTCTGAACGATCCAAACGCACCCAACCCATTGACGCGCAAGCAATGTCTCGGTCATGACGCGCAAGACAGTGACGCAGGACACGAATTGCGTCCGGCGTGACCGCATCGGCACGAGGAAGTTTCTTCACATTCACAAACCGTTGACCCGAAAAGTCTCAGATCGAAAATTTCACAAGCCTGAAAGCGGGCTGAAACATTGTTGGGCCGAATCGAAACCACTAGCGTCCGGGTTCGGGCGGTTTCGCAGGGGAAAGCCGATCCGTCTCCCAGGTTCGATCCAAGCCACCGCTCCACAGCGCCGGATCTGACCGACCTTTGCCGCCTCGACGGCTCCTCAATCTTGAAGGGAATTCCGATGTCTCATGATCCGCAGCGCTTGCGTCAGCGTGCCTTGGTTGTACTCGGTGGTTCGGTGCTTTCGACCCTGCTCCTGGCGGCGCCGGCATTCGCCGGCGACGTGCAGTTGAGTGGCCTGGCCTCGGCCCCGACCCACCAGCGTTTCATCGTCAAGTACAAGGACGGCGCCACCGACGTGGCCACCCCGACCGCGCTGGCCAGTTCGCTCAAGGCCGCCGCCCAGGCCGTTCCTGCCGCGCAGGGGCGCGCGCTGGGCCTGCAGAAGCTGCGCCAGCTGGCCATCGGCCCGACCGTGGTCAAGGCCGACCGGCCGCTGGATGTGGCCGAATCGGAACTGCTGATGCGTCGCCTGGCCGCCGATCCGAACGTGGAATACGTTGAAGTCGACCAGCTGATGCACGCCACCCTGGTGCCCAACGACAGCCGCCTGTCCGAGCAGTGGGGCTTCGGTACCAGCAACGCCTCGATCAACGTGCGCCCGGCCTGGGACAAGGCCACGGGGACCGGCGTGGTGGTGGCGGTGATCGATACCGGCATCACCAACCATCCGGATCTGAACGCCAACATCCTGCCCGGCTATGACTTCATCAGCGATGCCGCGATGGCGCGCGATGGCGGTGGCCGCGACAACAATGCCAACGACGAAGGCGACTGGTATGCCGCCAACGAATGCGGCGCCGGCTACCCGGCTTCCAACTCGAGCTGGCACGGCACCCACGTGGCCGGCACCGTCGCCGCGGTGACCAACAACACCACCGGCGTGGCCGGCACCGCCTACAACGCCAAGGTCGTTCCGGTGCGCGTGCTGGGCAAGTGCGGCGGCTACACCTCCGACATCGCCGATGCGATCGTGTGGGCATCCGGCGGCACCGTCAGCGGCGTGCCGGCCAATGCCAACCCGGCCGAAGTGATCAACATGTCCCTCGGCGGCGGCGGCAGCTGCTCGACCACCTACCAGAACGCCATCAACGGCGCGGTCTCGCGCGGCACCACCGTGGTGGTGGCAGCGGGCAACAGCAACACCAACGTGTCCTCGTCGGTGCCGGCCAACTGCGCCAATGTGATCGCGGTGGCCGCCACCACCTCGGCCGGCGCCCGCGCCAGCTTCTCCAACTACGGTGCCGGCATCGATGTCTCGGCGCCGGGCCAGGCGATCCTGTCCACGCTCAACAGCGGCACCACCGTGCCGGGCGCTGCGTCCTATGCGTCGTACAACGGCACCTCGATGGCGGCCCCGCACGTGGCCGGCGTGGTCGCGCTGGTGCAGTCGGTCGCGCCCACCGCGCTGTCGCCGGCAGCCATTGAGACGCTGCTCAAGAACACCGCACGGGCCCTGCCAGGCGCCTGCAGCGGCGGTTGCGGCGCGGGCATCGTCGATGCGGATGCGGCCGTCACCGCCGCGCTGGGCGGGACCAACCCGAACCCGGGCACCGGCACGCTGCAGAACAACGTGCCGGTCAGCGGCCTGGGTGCTTCCAGCGGTGCATCGCTGGCCTACACCGTGGCCGTGCCCTCGGGCCGCTCGCAGCTGAAGGTGACCATCGCCGGCGGCACGGGTGATGCGGATCTGTACGTGCGCTCGGGCAGCGCGCCCACCGACACCGTGTACACCTGCCGCCCGTACCTGAGCGGCAACAACGAAACCTGCACGATCACCGCCCCGGCTGCGGGGACCTGGCACGTCCGGGTGAAGGCCTACAGCACCTTCTCCGGCGTGACCCTGACCGCGCAGTATTGATGTCATCGGTCACCCGACCAACGGTCGGGTGCTACCGGAGGTAGGTGCCGACCGTTGGTCGGCACGCCCCACGCGTGACGCGGTTACCGCGTCACGCGTCTTCGAACCGGTTCGCAGCGACGTTCTTTCGCACGTGTTCGGGGTTCCAGATGCGGCCGTTCATGGCGATGTACACGCCCGGCTGCAGCGACTGCACCGCTCCGATCGCACAGCCGATGTTGAACTCGGCGTCCGAACCACGGAAGCGCGCCGGGCTGAGTGCGCCGGTCATGACGATGGTCTTGTCGGGGATGCTCTTGAGCACCCGGCCGGTCTGCACCATCGAATCGGTGCCGTGGGTGACCAGCACGTGGCGGGTCGGCTGCGCGGCGATGGTGGCGCGGATCAGCTCGCGGTCTTCGTCGGTGATGTGCAGCGAATCCTTGCGCAGGATCGGAATCACGTTGAAGCGGAAGGTCACGCCCAGCTCGCGCAGGATCATCCCGATCTGGGGATCGCCGATCTGGTAGTCCGACTTGTCGTCGAAGTAGATCTTGTCGATCGTGCCACCGGTGGTGATGATCAGTAGTTCTTCCATTGCAGGCTTCCTGGAGTGCGGGCGGTACCGCGCGGCAATACCCGCGCTGGGTGCCCATGATACGGCTGCCGGCGCCCGCCCGCAGCCGCGCGCGAGGCGCTCAACGCTTCGAGAAACGCCGGCGCAGGCCAGGCGCGCTGGAGACCCCGATCACCGCCAGGGCCAGCAGCAGTTCCAACCAGGCGAAGTGCGCGGTTTCCGGGTGGCTCCAGGCACTCATCACGCCGTGGCTGAACCAGAACAGCGCCAGCACCCCGGCCCAGAATATCGCCTTGCCGCGCCCCGTGACCACGCCGAGCGCCAACAGCAGCGGCGGGGCGGTGAAGACCAGCTGGCTGGCCAGCCAGTGCCGGTCGTGCGCGAACCACACCGCAAACAGCGCCGCCAACGCGAGCAGCACGGTGGCCAACGTCCACTTCTGCGCGCGCGGGCTCATCCCAGCCGCCGCGCGATATCGGCCACGCGCCGGCCCAGCGCGCGCGCCAGGATCGCTTCGTCCTCGCTCGGCACCGGGTTGTCGTCGGCGCCGGCCACATGGCTGGCACCGTAGGGGGTGCCGCCGGTGGTGGTATGGCTCAGCGCCGGCTCGGTGAACGGAATGCCCACGATAAGGCAGCCGTGGTGCAGCAGCGGCACCTGCATCGACAACAGTGTGGATTCCTGCCCGCCATGCAGCGACGCGGTGGAGGTGAACACCCCGGCGGGCTTGCCGGCCAGCGTGCCGTTGACCCACTCGGCCCCCAGCCCGTCGAGGAAATGCTTGACCGGCGCGGCCATGTTGCCGAACCGCGTCGGGCTGCCCAGCAGCAGGCCGCTGCACTCGGCCAGGTCCTCCACGCTCACGTAGGGCGCACCGTCATCGGGCACCGGCGGCCGCGCGGTCTGGGTGACCGCCGCCACCGGCGGCACCGTGCGCAGGCGCGCGCTCATGCCGGGCACTTCGCCGATGCCACGCGCGATCTGGCGCGCAAGCCGCGCCACCGAACCGCCGCGGCTGTAATACAGCACCAGGATCTCCGCCATCTCGCTTCCGTTGTGTCCAGTCTGTCCGCAGTATGGCATTGCCTCCACCCGGCTTCAGGTACGCTTGCCACGATGGAACCCCTGGACACCCTCAACCTGTGGATGGAACGCGTGCGCGATCGCGCCCGTACCGCCAGCTTCGGTCGCTTCCTGTGGCGCCGCTTCCTCGACGACCGCCTGTTCCAGGCCGCTGCTTCGCTGGCCTACACCACCGTGTTCGCGCTGGTGCCGCTGGCGATCGTGGTGTTCGGCGTGCTCTCGGCGTTCCCGGTGTTCGACCGCTGGAGCGACACGCTCAGCGACTACGTGTTCTCCAACTTCGTGCCCAACGCCGCGCGCGCGGCCGAAGGCTACCTGCGCCAGTTCTCGGCCAGTGCCGGGCAGCTCACCGCCGCCGGCTTCATCGCGCTGGTGGTGTCGCTGCTGATCACCCTCAACAGCGTCGAGCAGACCTTCAACCAGATCTGGCGGGTCAGTTCGGCGCGGCCCAAGCTCACCCGCTTCCTGGTCTATTGGACCGTGCTCACCCTGGGCGCGATGCTGGCGGCCGCGTCGCTGGCCGTATCGGCCCGCGTGTTCGCGCTGCCGCTGTTCGGCACCAGTGAAGGCCGCCTGCTGGCCAATGCGTCGTTGACCCTGGCGCCGATCCTGATCGAGTTCGTCTGCATCATGCTGGTCTACCGGGTGGTGCCGCACCACACGGTGAAGTGGCGGCATGCCATTCCCGGCGCGATCCTTGCGGCGGTGATGCTGGAGCTGGTGAAGTGGGGCATGGGCGCCTACCTGGGCAGCTTCCAGTCCTACCAGAAGCTTTACGGCACGGTGGCCTTCGTGCCGATCCTGCTGCTGTGGATCTACCTGTGCTGGGTGTCGGTGCTGCTGGGTGCCTCGCTGGCCTCGTCGATCGCCGCGTTCCGCTACCAGCCGGCCGACCTGCGCCTGCCCACCGGCTACGAACTGTATGGCCTGCTGCGCCTGATCGGCCGCTTCCACCAGGCGCGCCTGGACGGACGCGGGCTGGACGAAGACGAGATCCTGCGGCTGGAGCCGATGCTGACCGACTCGCTGCTGCAGAGCATGCTCTGCGACCTGGAAGCGATCCGGGTGGTGCGCCGCGACGAACAGGGCGAATGGCTGCTGTCGCGCGACCTGGACAAGCTCACCCTGGCCGAGCTCTACGAATCCACGCAGCTGCGCATTCCGGTCAAGGAAGCCTACCTGCCTTACCGCGACGACAGCCTCGGTACCGCCTCGGTGGCGGCGCTGGATGCCCTGCGGCTGCCGCTGCGCGAGCTGCTCAAGCGCCGCGTCAGCGATATCTATTCCCCGTCTGGAGACACCCCATGACCTTCAAGCCCCTGCTGCTGGCCGTCGGCCTGCTGGCCCTGGCCGGCTGCAACAAGCCGGCACCGCAGCCCGAAGCGGCCGCCCCGGCGCCAGCCCCCGCAGCAGAACCGGCAGCCCCGGCCGCCGACCCCGCTACGCCCGACCTGGAGCGCAAAACCGTGGCGCAGCCGCGCCTGGTGCTGCCCGCCCTCGACGGAACCACGTACGACCTGGCCGCACATCGCGGCAAATGGGTGGTGGTGAACTTCTGGGCGACCTGGTGCGCGCCGTGCCGCAAGGAAATGCCGGAGCTGTCGGCACTGCATGCCATGCGCGAGGAGATCGAAGTGGTCGGCCTAGCCTACGAAGACATCGAACCGGAGGAGATGAAGGCGTTCCTGCAGAAGCTGCCGGTGACCTACCCGATCGTGCTGGTGGACACCTACAACCCGCCGGAAGACTTCGCCGTGCCGCGCGGCCTGCCGCTGACCTACCTGATCGCACCGGACGGCAAGGTCGCCAAGGAATTCCTGGGCCCGGTCACCGCAGCGGACATCGAAGCGATTGTGCATTGACGATCTGCCCTTGGTTGATTGATCCCGATCCGCGGACGCCACGTAACAATTCGTAGCGCCGGCCGTTGGCCGGACACCGCGCGAAGCGCGGCCCAAGTGTCCGGAGACGGTTGCGCCACGCTCGCGACCAACACGCCGGGGTTTACAGGTTCCGAAGCCGTCTGTCGGGCGTTCATGGCGCCGGAACGAAAAGCGGCCGGCCAACGGCCGGCGCTACAGTCGGCTTCGGATCGTCCAAGCGTCGGACGGATTACCGGAGCCGCGTTTTCCCAGCTGCGGATACGTGGGCCGCGCTGCGCGCGGTGTCCGGCCAACGGCCGGCGCTACGAATTCATACGGGCCCATCAGGATCGGGATCAATCAACCTGGGGGTCATGAGGTGACAGGTTGATCGGTTTCAACACGCCGAAATGCTCTTCGTGCAGTTTGCCTTTCAACGGCGGCAGGTCCGGGATGGGATCGTCCACCCCGGTATCGGGCAGGCGATCCAGCAGGTTGCGGATCAATCCCAGCCGACCGCGCTTCTGGTCGTTGAAGTCCACCAGCGTCCACGGCGCCTCTTCCCGATGGGTGGCGCGCAACATCGCCTCGCGCGCTTCGGTATACGCGCTGTACTTGCTGCGCGATTTGAGGTCCACCGGTGACAGCTTCCAGCCCTTGAGCGGGTCCACGTGGCGCTCGGCAAAGCGTTTCTCCTGCTGCACCTGGTCGACCGTGAGCCAGTACTTGAACAGCAGGATGCCATCGTCCACCAGCAGCTTCTCGAACACCGGCGCCTGCGCCAGGAACGCGTGGTACTCGGCCTCGGTGCAATAGCCCATCACGTGCTCGACCCCGGCCCGGTTGTACCAGCTGCGGTCCATCAGCACGATCTCGCCGGCAGCCGGCAGGTGCGACACATAGCGCTGGAAGTACCACTGGGTACTTTCGCGGTCGGTCGGCTTGGGCAGCGCCACCACCCTGCACTGGCGGGGGTTTAGGTGCTCGGCGATGGCCTGGATGGCGCCGCCCTTGCCGGCGGTATCGCGGCCCTCGAACAGCACCAGCACGCGCTGCCCGGTGTGCTGGGCCCAACGCGCCATCGCCGTGAGTTCGAGCTGCATCGGTTCAAGCAGTGCCTGGTACGCCTTGCGCTTGAGCTTGCCCATCGGTGCGGTATTCCGGCTGACAGAAGAAACCCGAGCCTAGCGCAGTGGGTGGTCAGCCCGCGTGTGCATCCTGCCAGCCATGCAATCGCCCCATCGCCTGCACCTCGGCAGTGAAGTCGCGGGCGAAGGCGGCCATGTCGAACAGGCCGGTGTCCGAACGCCGCTGGGCCAGGGTGGCGCGCAGCGCTGCCAGTGCCTGCGGGTTGTTGCCCAGCGCGATGGCGGTCTCCACGAAGACGCGGTCGTCGGCAGCGTTCATCGCCGGCAGCTGCAGGTGATCGTTGAGCGAACCGGCCACGCGCGAAGCGAACGTCGCGCCCGGGCAGGTCAGCACCGGGCAGCCGGCCCACAGTGCATCGGATGCGGTGGTGTGCGCGTTGTACGGGTGCGTGTCCAGGAACAGGTCCGCCTGCTGGTAGCGCGCCAGGTAGGTCGGGTGCGGCAGCTTGGGCATGAACACCAGCCGCGCCGGATCCAGCCCCGCCTCGCGCGCCGCCGCGCGCAGCCGCGCATCGGCATTGCCCGGCCCGGACAGCAGCCACAACACGCTGCCCGGCACGCCCTGCAGCACCGCGAACGCGCGGCGCATGCTGCGCGGGTTGAGCTTGTAACTGTTGTTGAAGCAGCAGAACACCACGCCCTGCGCGGGCAGGCCACAGGCCTCGCGGCCCGGCGCCGGCTCCAGCACGCGGGTATTGTCCGAGGGCTGGAACGCGCGGGGCAGCCGCCGGACCTGTTCGCTGAAGGCCGGCGTCAGCGCGGCGGGCAGCACGTAGTCATCGGCCAGCACGTAGTCGATCCACGCCGCGCCCGACGTGCCCGGATACGCCAGCCAGTTCACCTGCACCGGGGCCGGGCGCATCGCCAGTACCGCCGGCGCGCCACCGCCGCCCCAGCCACGCAGATCGAACAGCACATCGATGCCGGTCGCGCGGATTTGCGCGGCGATTGCCGCGTGCGGCAGGCTCGACACGTCATGCAGTTCGGTGGCAGCGGCCTGCAGGCGCGCGCGGATCGCGCTGCCATCATCGGCGTTGAGGGCAAACAGATGCAGCTCCAGCGCGCCGAGCGCACGCAGCTGCTCGAACAGCGCCACGGTCAGCAGCCCGGTCGGGTGCGCGCCGAAGCCATTGGAAAGGAAACCCACGCGCAGCTGCCCCGCGCGGCGGACCTGCGCGGGCGGCAGCGCACGCAGTCCCTCGGCGATGCCCGCAGCGCGCTGCCGCGCACACGCCAGCTGCTCGGCGGCGCTGGCGTCTTCGCTGAGGAAGGCGAACGGCTCCACTACCGCCGCGCCTTGCGCCACGGCCTGGCGCACCTGCTGGGACAGCGGTTCGAGTTCGCGCCAGTCGCACAGCCGGCGTTGCCAGTTGAGCAGCTGGGCGGTGATGTAAGGCTCGCCGGGCAGCAGCCGATGCGCCTGGCGGTAGGCATCGGCAGCGGCTTCGGGCTGGCCGGCGTCTTCCAGCGCGTGGCCCAGCCACAGCGCGATGCCGGGGTGCTCCGGGACCAGGTTGGCGGCCTGGCGCAGCAGCGTGGCTGCTTCGCCATGGCGGCCCTGCATCCAGCGCGCGCGGCCCAGCCGGGCCAGCGCTTCGGGGTGGCCGGGGCGCAGTTGCAACGCGCGTGTAGCGGCATGATCGCCGGCAGCGGTGTCACCGGCCTCAAGCTCGGCGTCGGCCAGCATCACCCAGGCGATGAAGTCCTGCGGCTGGCGCTGCACTGCGCTGCGCAGCTGCTCGCGCTGCGGGTCCATGCTCACGCGCCGGCGGACAGCTGGGCCAGTTCATCGGCCTGGTGTTCGTGGATCAGCCGCTCCACCAGCGTATCCATCTCACCGGCGATGATGTTGGGCAGGTCGTACAGGGTCAGCCCTTCCACGCGGTGGTCGGTGATCCGGCCCTGCGGGAAGCTGTAGGTGCGGATGCGCTGGCTGCGGTCGCCGCTGCCGACCTGCAGCCGGCGGCTTTCAGCGGTGGCGGCCGCCTGCTTGCTGCGCTCGGCATCGAGCAGCTGCGCCTTCAGGCGCTTCATCGCCTTGTCGCGGTTGGCGTGCTGGCTGCGCTCGGTCTGGCATTCCACCACCACGCTGCTGGGCACGTGGGTGATGCGGATGGCCGATTCGGTCTTGTTGACGTGCTGGCCACCGGCGCCGGACGAGCGGAACGTATCCACCCGCAGGTCGGCCGGGTTGATGACGATCTCATCGACCTCGTCGGCTTCGGGAATGATCGCCACCGTGGCCGCCGAGGTGTGGATGCGGCCCTGCGACTCGGTGGCCGGCACGCGCTGCACGCGGTGCGTGCCGGATTCGAACTTGAGCTTGGAATAGGCGCCGCGCCCGACCACGCGCGCCACGATCTCCTTGTAGCCGCCATGCTCGCCGGGGCTGTCCGATTCGATCTCGACCTTCCAGCCCTGGCGTTCGGCATAGCGCGCGTACATGCGGAACAGGTCGCCGGCGAAGATCGCCGCCTCGTCGCCGCCGGTGCCAGCGCGCACTTCCAGGAACAGGTTGCCGTCGTCGCGCGGATCGCGCGGCACCAGCAGCAGCGCCAGGTCATGGTCCAGCTGCTGCAGGCGTTCCTGCGCGGCGGTGATTTCCTCCTCGGCCAGCTCGCGCAGGTCCGGGTCGGCACGCATCGCTTCGGCGGCGGCCAGGTCGGCCAACGCCCGCGCTTCATCGGCCAGCGCGGTGGCGATCGGCTGCAGCTGGGCGAATTCACGTGAAAAATTGCGGAAGCGCTCGTTGTCGCCGACCACGTCCGGGTCGGCCAGCAGGCGTTCAAGTTCTTCGCGGCGTTCGGCCAGCGCTTCCAGCTTACGGCGCAGGGTCGGCGTCATCGTTGCTCACGGCAGGGTGTTGGTAGCCCGGCTTGGCCGGGAACAGGCGCTCGGCGGCGCGGGTCAATTCAGTATCGCCGCTGAGCGCGGCCGCACGCAGCGCGGCGGTCGGCGGGTGCAGCAGGCGGTTGGTCAGGCCATGCGCAAGCAGCTCCAGCACTTCCTCCGGCGATTTGCCGTGGGCCAGCTGCTGGCGCGCCTTGTCCAGCATTTCGACCCGGGTGGCTTCGCCGTACGCGCGCAGCTGGCGCAGCGGCGCCTGGTGCGCATTGGCCTGCAGGGTCTCGACGAACCGCGATACCTGCAGCTCGATGATGGCTTCGGCTTCGGCGGCCGCCTCACGCCGGCTGCGGCGGTTGTCCTCCACCGCGCGCTCCAGGTCGTCGACCGTGTACAGGAAGGCATCCTGCAGCTCGCCCACCCCGGTTTCGATATCGCGCGGCACCGCCAGGTCGAACAGCAGCATCGGCTTGTGCTTTCGCGAGCGCAGCGCCGCGGCGATCTGCGCCTTGGTGATCACCGGCTCGCGCGCGGCGGTGGCCGAAAACACCACGTCGGCTTCGCCCAGGTGGCGTTCCAGCTCGGTCAGCGGCAGCGCCACGCCGCCATGGCGGGTGGCCAGCTCCTGCGCGTGCGCCAGGGTGCGGTTGGCGATGAGCAGCCGGCGTACGCGGCCTTCGCTGAGGTGACGGGCGGCCAGTTCGATGGTTTCGCCGGCGCCCACCAGCAGCACGGTGGAGTCTTCCAGCCGCGCGAAGGAGTTCTGCGCCAGGCGCACTGCGGTGGAGGCCACCGAGATCGGGTTGGCGCCCACGCGGGTATCGGTGCGCGCGCGCTTGGCCACCGAGAAGGTCTGCTGGAACAAGCGATCCAGGCGCTGGCCGAGCAGGCCATGGTCGCGCGCGGTCGCCCAGGCATCCTTCACCTGGCCCAGGATCTGGGGCTCACCCAGCACCATCGAGTCCAGCCCGGTGGCGACCCGGAACAGGTGGCGCACCGCATCGGCATCGGCATGCTGGTACAGGTAACCGTGCAGCTGCCCGGCGTGCGACTCCAGCCACTGCGCCAGCGCCTCGCCCGATTCGGCCACGGCATACAGCTCCGTGCGGTTGCAGGTGGACAGCAGCACCGCCTCGGCCACCTGTGGGGTATCGCGCAGCGACGCCAATGCCTGGGGCAGGGCGTCGCCGCCAAAGGACGCGCGTTCGCGCAGTTCCACTGGCGCGGTCTGGTGATTCAGTCCGAGCACCCACAGGGTCATTGTTCAGTTGCTTGCGATAAGCTGCTGGCCATTCAAGTCGTCATTTTAAGGCCAGAAGCCCCCGATGCCCGCATTGATTCGCATCTCCAGCGTTCTGCTGCTGTCCCTGTTCACCGCCAGCGCCCTGGCGGCGGCCCCGGCTGCACCGGCTGGCAAGGCCGGAACGGCCGAACCGGCGTCGCTGACCCCGGTCATGGCCGGTGAGTTCGCGCTGCAGGCCGGCAAGCTGCCCGAGGCCGCGCGCTGGTACCTGGAGGCCGCCGAGGCGGGCCGTGACGACGCCGGCCTGGCCGAGCGCGCCACCCGGATCGCCATGCTCGCCGACGATGACAAGCGCGCCACCCGCGCGTTGGCCCTGTGGGAGAAGCGTGCGCCCCGTTCGTTGTCCATGCGCAGCGCTGCGGCCGCGCTGGACCTGCGCAAGGGCGATGTGAAGGGCGCGCGGACCGAGCTGGCCAGCCTGCTGCGTGACCCGGACCCGCGCGGCTGGAAGTTCGCACTGGCCGCGCTGGTCGGTGGGGGCCGCGACCCGGCCGCCGCCGCCGATGTGCTGGGCCGGCTGGTCGACGACAACGCCATCCCCAACCAGCTCGAGCCCTGGCAGGAATTCGGCCGGCTGGCCATGCGCATGGACCGGCCCGAGCTGGCCCGGCGCATGGTCGATGAAGTGGTGCGCCGCTTCCCCGGTGAGCCGCGCGTGGCGCTGCTCAATGCCAGCCTGATGTTCCAGGCCGGCAAGACCGACGACGCGCTGGCGGCGCTGCGTTCGGTGGAACCGCGCACCGCAGAGGACCCGGAGCTGCGCAATGCCGTGGCCATCGCCTACGACGCCATGGGCGATGCGAAATCGGCCGAGCGCGTGCTCGCGGTCGGTCCGCAGAACGTGCAGACCTGGGGCATGCGCGCCTCGCTGCTGGCCAAGCAGAAGGACGATGCAGCGCTGCTGGCGCTGTATACCGATCTCTCGAAGCAGGCGACCAAGCCGGATCCGGCGCAGCGCCTGCTGCTGGGCAAGATCGCCGAATACCTCAAACGCCATGCCGAAGCGGTGGACTGGTACCTCAGCGTGCCGGGCGGCGAAGAGCGCGCCGAAGCGCGCCTGCGTGCGGCCAGCGCCCAGTACGAACTGGGCCAGACCGACAAGGCCTTTGCCGGGGTGCACGCGATCCAGTCCGACGCCATGATCGACGACGAAGCGCGGCGCGATGCCTACCTGCTCGAAGCCGAGCTGCGCCAGCGGGGCGATGACCTGCCGGGTGAGCTGGACGCGCTGGCCCGGGGCCTGGCCGCCTACCCGGACGAGAACGCGCTGCTGTATGCCCGCGCGCTGGCCTGGGAGCGCCGCGATGACGTGCCGCGCGCCGAAGCGGACCTGCGCAAGATCCTGGTGACCGAGCCGGAGAACGTGGCCGCGCTCAATGCGCTGGGCTACACCCTGGCCGACCGCACCACGCGCTACCAGGAAGCATTGGAGCTGATCGACCGTGCCCGTGTGGCCGAGCCGGACAACGCCGCCATCGTCGACAGCTACGGCTGGGTGCTCTATCGCCTGGGCCGCAACGAAGAAGCGCTGGTGCAGCTGCGCCGCGCGTGGACGCTGGCCAAGGACCCGGAAATCGCCGCGCATGTGGGTGAGGTGCTGTGGGTACTCGGCCGCAAGGACGAGGCCCGCCGTTTCTTCGATGAAGCACGCAAGCTCGACCCGGAAAACCGTGCGCTGCAGCGCGTGATCGAGAAATACGGCGTATGAACCTGATTCCCGTGAAGGCCGCCCTGGCGGCGGTCCTGGCCGTGTCGTTGTCGGCCTGCGTGTCACTGGACACGCGCAAGGCCCCGGCCGCCCCCGATGTGGTGACCACCGTGAGCACCGAAGCGCAGAAGGCAGAGGCCGCGCGCGTGGACGCGCTGCGCGCGCAGCCGGCGTGGTCGTTCCAGGGCCGGGTCGCGGTCAGCAAGGGGCGCAACGGCGGCAGTGGTCGCATCGACTGGCAGCAGCAGGCGCGGCAATACGTGGTGTCACTCAGCGCGCCGGTCACCCGGCAGAGCTGGACCTTGAGCGGCGACAGCGAAAACCGCAGCGGGCGCCTGGACGGCGTGGACGGTGGGCCCCGCCAGGGCGAGGATGCGCAGCAGGTGCTGCTGGAGGCCACCGGCTGGGATATCCCGGTCAACCAGTTGCCGGAATGGGTGCGCGGCCTGGTCGCCGAAGGGGCCGGCGCCGGGCAGATCGATCGGGACGCCGAAGGCCGGCCGCGCCGCGTCCGCCAGATGGGCTGGGAGATCCAGTTCCTGGACTGGTATCCGGCCGAAGGCGACCGTCCGATGCTGCCGCGGCGGATCGAGGCGGTCAATGGCGACGCCAAGGTGCGCCTGCTGGTCGACGGCTGGCTGCTGGGCAGCCCATGAGCGCGCTGGACCTGAACGCCGGCGGGCCGTGGTTTCCGGCCCCGGCCAAACTCAACCTGTTCCTGCACATCACCGGCCGCCGTGCCGACGGCTACCACGAACTCCAGAGCGTGTTCCGGCTGCTGGACTGGGGCGACCGGGTCCAGCTGCAGGTGCGTGAAGACGGCCAGGTGCGTCGTGTGGGACCGTCCGTGCCCGGCGTGGCCGAGGCCGATGATCTCGCCGTGCGTGCTGCGGTCCTCCTGAAAAATCATGCGAACGTCGCGCAAGGTGTCGATATCGCCGTCGAAAAGCACATTCCCGCGGGTGGCGGTTTTGGCGGGGGTTCTTCCGATGCGGCGACCGTCCTGGTGGCGTTGAACGCGCTCTGGAAAACGGGTCTGGACGAAGACGCGCTGGCGGGCCTGGGCCTGCAGCTGGGCGCGGACGTGCCGGTCTTCGTGCGTGGCCGCAACGCCTGGGCCGAAGGCGTGGGGGAACAACTGACCCCGCTGGCGCTGCCGCCGGCCTGGTATGTGATCGCCGACCCCGGCGTTCACGTGCCCACGGCTGCACTTTTCGCCAGTCCCGATTTGACGCGCGACGCCCCAGTAGCGAAAATAGCGGACTTCGCTTCCGGGTCTTTGCTCGGGAACGCGTTCGAGCCGGTACTGCGCCGTCGCGAACCTGCCGTCGAGGCAGTGCTTATCGCGTTGGACAGGATTGGCCGGGCACGACTCACCGGGTCGGGAAGCGGTTGTTTCGTCGAGTTCGCCACGCGCGCTGCTGCAGAGCAGGGCCTGGCGCGGTTGCCGAAGGAACTGCGGGCATGGGTGGCTGCGGGCGTGGAGCGCTCGCCACTGCTTGATGTACTCGAGCGTTATTGATTTTGATGCAGGGGCGTCGCCAAGAGGCCCAA
>Ga0209257_1003216_pt1 | contig 14408 bp, 14 predicted proteins | sample AraplaCvi_mCL_r2_FD_184277 | JGI IMG/M metagenome (GOLD analysis project Ga0209257, IMG submission 184277) | Arabidopsis root microbial communities from North Carolina, USA - plate scrape MF_Cvi_mCL_r2 (SPAdes) (version 2) | ecosystem: Host-associated > Plants > Roots > Endosphere | place: USA...
CATCCGCATCCTGGACCGCGCCGGCCTTCGCCCGCAGGAGGCCGCCCGCGCCTACATCGAGATCCTGGAGACCGTCGAGGTCGTGGACGGCGACAAGCGCGCGACGCTGAAGCCGGCCGACGGCTTCGAGGTGGCCTTCGAGATCGCCTTCCCGAGCGCCGCCATCGGCCGCCAGGCGGTCGACATGGTCATGGACGAGCGGACCTTCCGCGACGAACTGGCCGACTGCCGCACCTTCGGCTTCCTGCGCGAGGTCGAGGCCCTGCGCGCCATGGGCCTGGCCCGCGGCGGCTCAATGGAGAACTGCGTGGTCCTGGACGGCGACCGCGTGCTCAACCCCGAGGGCCTGCGCCGCCCCGATGAGTTCGTGCGCCACAAGGCGCTGGACGCCATCGGCGACCTCTACGTCCTGGGCGGCCCGCTGCTGGGTCGCTTCGAGGGCGTGCTGGCTGGCCACGGCCTCAACAACGCCGTCGTCCGCGCGCTGCTGGCCCGCCCCGAGGCCTGGCGGATGCGCACGATGGTCGAGGACCTGCGCGAGGCGGTGTGAACTCCTCTTCCTTTCACACGAAGTGGGAGAGGGGGACCGTCGGCCGAAGAGCCGATGGTGGAGAGGGCAAGACCCATCCTGTGAGTTATTGAGCGGTCGATCTACCCGCTGCGCCTGAGGCCTGCCCTCTCCACCACGCCTTCTACGGGGCGCGGTCCCCCTCTCCCGCTGCGTGGGAAAGGAAGTTGCGACCAGTTCGCAACCAAGCCTAGGGTGGCGGAGGGAGACCTCGCCATGGCCGATGACGCGTCCGCGGAGCTGGACCGGCTCTACAACCCGCCGCACAAGTTCACCGTGGCCAAGTGCCTGGATCACATCGATCCGCACGGGCGACGGTTCATCGAACTCTCGCCGTTCGCCGCCGTCGCCTCGGTGGGGCCGACCGGCAGCATGGACGTCTCGCCGCGCGGCGGCGGGCCGGGCTTCGTGCGCGTGGCCGAGGACGGCCGCTCGATGATCATGCCGGACCGGCCGGGCAACAACCGCCTCGATACGCTGCGCAACATCGCGGCCGGGACGGGCGAGGTGGGGTTCATGTTCATGATCCCGGGGGTCGACGACATCTACCGCGTCAACGGCCGCGCCAGCCTGCTGGTGGACGACGAGTTGGCCAAGGACTTCCGCGATTTCGGCAAGGTCCCCAAGACGTTGCTGAAGGTCGAGGTGCGCGAGGCCTATCTGCACTGCCCCAAGGCGCTGATGCGCGCCGACCTCTGGGGCGAGACGCATCGGATCGACCGCGCGACCCTGCCGTCGCTCACCGAGATGGTCAGCGACCAGATCGGCCTGCCGAAACCCACGACGACACACGAAGAGCAGGTCGAGGGGCTGAGGCAAACACTCTGAGCTGCGACTGCGCCGCCGTTTGCTCGCCACAAGTCGTAGTGTAGAAGCGACTCTCCGCGTGGGGGCGCGCGCGCTGGTCTTGAGGTGAAGGTGTCTTCGGTTCGAAATTCCACCCGTGCTGTGCTCGTGGTGACTGCATGCGCTCTCGCCCTTTCAGCCTGCGCCGGCAACAAGAAGAACAAGCCGCGGCTGGCCTATGAAGAGCGCCCGGTCGAGCTGCTGTACGCCACGGGCGCGGACCGGCTGGACCGGCGGCAATGGAACCAGGCGGTCAACTACTTCCAGGAAGTGGAGCGCCAGCACCCCTATTCGGAGTGGTCGCGCCGCTCGATCCTGATGCAGGCCTTCGCCCACTACCAGGGCAACGACTACGCCGAGGCGGTGGCCGACGCCGACCGTTTCATCCAGCTCTATCCGGGCAACCCGACGGCGGCCTACGCCCACTACATCAAGGCCATCTGCTACTTTGAGCAGATCGTCGACGTGAACCGCGACCAAGCGGCCACCGGTCAGGCGCTGGAAAGCCTGCGCGACGTGGTCCAGCGCTATCCGCGCACCGAATACGCCGCCGACGCCCGCCTGAAGATCGACATGGTCAACGACCAGCTGGCCGGCAAGGAGATGACCATCGGTCGCTGGTACCTGCGCCAGGGCGACACCCTGGCCGCCGTCAACCGCTTCAAGACCGTGGTCGACCGCTACCAGACCACCAGCCACACGCCGGAAGCGCTGTATCGCCTGGTCGAGAGCTACCTGACCCTGGGCCTCATGGAGGAGGCCAAGCGGAACGGGGCGGTGCTGGGCTACAACTATCCGGGCGACCCCTGGTACGGCGACGCCTACAAGCTGCTGACGTCGAAGGGGCTGAAGCCGGCCGTCGAGCCCAAGGGCGGCGGGCGCGGGATCTTCCGCATGCCGTTCCGGCGCGACAAGGACAAGACGATCCAGCCGCCGCAGGCGACCGACTCGAACGTCGCCGTGCAGTCGAGCAAGGCCGCGGACCAGCGCACGCTCTTCAAGCTGCCCCTGGGCGGCAAGAAGGACGAGAAGCTGCCGCCGGTCGAGGCGACGCCGGAACCGAAGTAGCGGCCAAACGGCTCGGGGCGGAACAAAACCTGTCCGCCCCCCTTCTTTCCCACCTGATTCCGTACGATCTTCCGCAGCGATGCTGATCGGCTTGCAGATCCGCGACGTGGTGCTGATCGAGGCCCTGGACCTGTCCATCGGCCCCGGCCTCACGGCGCTCACCGGCGAGACCGGCGCGGGCAAGTCCATCATCCTGGACGCGCTTGGCCTGGCCACGGGCGCGCGCGGCGACGCCGGCCTGGTGCGCCGCGGCGCGGCCCAGGCAGTGGCGACCGCCGCCTTCGCGCCCACAGCCGACCACCCCGTCTGGGAGATGCTGGAAGAGAAGGGCCTGGCCTACGCCAAGGACGAGGACCTGGTCCTGCGCCGGACGCTCAGCGCGGACGGCCGCAGCCGCGCCTTCGTCAACGACCAGGCTACCGGCGTCGGCGTGCTGAAGGAGCTGGGCGAGGCGCTGCTGGAGGTGCACGGCCAGCACGAGACCGTGGGCCTGCTGGACGCCCGCACCCATCGCCCCCTGCTGGACGCCTATGGCGCGCTGGACGGGCCGGGGAGCGCCGTCGCAGCCGCGTGGAGGGCCTGGCGCGAGGCGCGGGACCGGGTGGACGCCCTGCGCGCCGACGTCGCTCGCTCGGCCGCCGAGACCGAGGAACTGACCTTCCGCCTCTCCGAGCTGGACCGCCTGGACCCGCGCGCGGGCGAGGAGACCGAGCTGGCCGAGGCCCGCGCCGTGCTGGGGGCCGCCGAGAAGGCGCTCACCGACATCGCCTCGGCGCGCGAGACCTTCGAAGGCCTGGGGGGCAAGGTGGCCGGCGCCATCCGGGCGCTGGAGCGGGCCCGCGAGCGGGCGATCACCGCCGGGGCGGCGTCCGACGGCGCCGCCGTCACCCGCCTGATCGCCGCCGCCGAGGCGCTGGACCGGGTGCTGGTGGAGGCCGACGAGGCCGAGGCCGCCATCGACGGCGCGGCCGCGGCCTTCGACTTCGAGCCCGACCGCCTGGAGAAGACCGAGGAGCGGCTGTTCGACCTGCGCGGCCTGGCCCGCAAGCTGAACGTGGCGGTGGAGGAGTTGCCGCTACTGAGGGTGCGCTTCGCCGAGCGCCTGCGGGCGGTGGAATCCTCCGAGGAGGCGCTGAAGGCCGCGGAAGCCGCCCAGGCGGCGGCGCGCACAGCCTATCTCGCGGCGGCCGAGGCGCTGACCTGGGCGCGCCGCGCCGCGGGCGACCGGCTGGCTGAGGCGGTCATGGCCGAGCTCGCGCCGCTGAAGCTGGAGAAGGCTCGGTTCCGCGTCGCCGTCGAGCCGCTGGGCGAGGAGCGCGCGGGCGCCACGGGCCTGGATCGGGTGGCGTTCGAGATCTCCACGAACCCCGGAGCGCCATTCGGCGACCTGGGGGCCATCGCCTCGGGCGGAGAGCTGGCGCGGTTCGCGCTGGCCCTGAAGGCCGCTCTGGCCGGCCGCGCGGCGGGCGCCCAGCCGCTGATGATCTTCGACGAGGTGGACCAGGGGGTCGGCGGCGCCGTGGCCGACGCGGTGGGCCTGCGCCTGAAGCGCCTGGCCTCTGCGGCGCAGGTCCTGGTGGTCACCCACAGCCCGCAGGTCGCCGCCCGCGCCGAGGCCCATTGGCGCATCGCCAAGGCCGGCGACGGCGAGCGGATCCGCACCGCCGTCGAGGTGCTCTCGCCCGCCGACCGCGAGGAAGAGATCGCCCGCATGCTCGCCGGCGCCCAGATCACCGACGCCGCCCGGGCCGCGGCGCGGGCGTTGATGGATGCGTAGGCTTCCGCCCGCGACGCTGCGCGGGTTACAGCTTTCGCATGGATTCCCCGAAGCCCATCGACGCCCTGACCGAAGCCGACGCCGCCGATGAGCTGACGCGGCTCGCCGATGAGATCGCGGCGCACGACATCCGCTATCACCAGCAGGACGACCCCACGATCTCGGACGCCGAGTACGACGCGCTGAAGCGGCGGAACCTGGAGATCGAGGCGCGCTTCCCGCATCTGATCCGGGAGAACTCGCCGTCGCTGAAGGTGGGGGCGGCGGGCTCGGAGAAGTTCAAGGCGGTGGAGCATGGCGTGCCGATGCTCAGCCTGGACAACGCTTTCGCCGACGACGAGGCGACGGAGTTCGACGCCCGCATCCGCCGGTTCCTGCGCCTCTCGGCCGGCGAGACGGTCGGCTACACCGCCGAGCCGAAGATCGACGGGCTGTCGTGCTCGATCCGTTACGAGATGGGCGCGCTGGTTCGCGCGGCGACGCGGGGCGACGGGCGGATCGGCGAGGACGTCACCGCGAACGTCCGCACCATCGGCGAGATCCCTCATCGGCTGGCCGGCGCGGGCTGGCCGGACGTGATCGAGATCCGTGGCGAGGTCTATCTGGGCCACGAGGAGTTCGCGGCCCTGAACGAGGCCGCCGCCGCGGCCGGCCAGAAGACCTACGCCAACCCGCGCAACGCGGCGGCGGGCTCCCTGCGCCAGATCGACGCCAAGATCACCGCCGCGCGACCCCTGCGCTTCTTCGCCTACGCCTGGGGCTTCCATTCGGCGCCGTTCGCCGAGACCCAGTGGGAGGCGCTGCAGAAGCTGAAGGCCTGGGGCTTCCGCACCACGCCGGAGAGCTGCCGGGTGGAGAACGCCGCCGGCCTGCTCGAGGCCTATGCGAAGATGGAACAGGTGCGCCCGCACCTCGGCTACGACATCGACGGCGTGGTCTACAAGGTGGACCGCCTGGACTGGCAGCAGCGGCTGGGCTTCATCACCCGCACCCCGCGCTGGGCGATCGCGCGCAAGTTCCCGGCCCAGCAGGCCCGCACCATCCTGGAGGCCATCGACATCCAGGTGGGCCGCACGGGCGCCATCACGCCGGTCGCGCGGCTGCACCCCGTGACCGTGGGCGGGGTGGTGGTGGTCAACGCCACCCTGCACAACGCCGACGAGATCGCGCGCAAGGACGTGCGGGTGGGCGACACCGTGATCCTGCAGCGGGCCGGCGACGTGATCCCGCAGATCGTCTCCATCGTGCCCGAGGAGCGGCCGGCGGACGCGAAGCCGTTCGAATTCCCCACCCATTGCCCGTGCCCGTTGCACACCGAGATCGTGCGCGAGACCACGGCCTCGGGCGCGGAGACGGTGGTGCGCCGCTGCTCAGGCGAATTCGCCTGTCCCTTCCAGAAGCTGGCCCACCTGCGCCATTTCGTGTCGCGACGGGCGTTCGACATCGAGGGCCTGGGCGAGAAGCAGCTGACCCTGTTCGTGGAGCGGGGCTGGCTGGCCTCGCCCGCCGACATCTTCCGCCTGCGCGGCAAACGGGCCGAAATCCTGGAGATGGAGCGGTTCGGCGAGACCAGTGTCGGCAACCTGCTCGACAGCATCGAACTGCGCCGGAATATCGCGCTCGACCGGTTCATCTATGGCCTGGGCATCCGCCACATCGGCGAGACGACCTCGCTGGCCCTGGCCCGGCACTTCGAGACGGTGGAGCGTTTCGTCGAGACCTCGAAGGCGGCGGCCGACCAGATCGCCGGGCCGGTCTACGCCGAGCTGTCAGACCTGGAGGGCCTGGGCCCCACGGCGGTGGCTGCGGTGCTGGACTTCGCCCGCAGCGGGCAGGAGGTCTTGGTTCCGCCCGAGATCTCGCTGGACTCCCACCTGCACCTGGCCGTCCCGAAACTGAACGCCAAAGCGCGCGCGGCGCTTGCGGCGCGGTTCGGCGACTGGGCCAGCTTCGAGGCCGCCGCGCGGCAGGCCGCCGCCGAGACGCCCGGCGACGCCTTCCTGGAGGTCGCCTCGGTGGACGCCGTGGGCGTGGTGGCCGCCCGGATGATCGCGGAGTTCTTCGGCGAGGACCACAACCGCGCCCTGGTCGACGACCTGCTGGCGGAGCTGACCGTGATCCCGGCCGAGCGGCCGAAGACCGACACCGCCGTCGCCGGCAAGACCATCGTCTTCACCGGCGCCCTGGAGAAGATGACTCGCGACGAGGCCAAGGCGCAGGCCGAGGGGCTGGGCGCGAAGGTGTCCGGTTCGGTCTCCAAGAAGACGGACATCGTCGTCGCGGGACCGGGGGCCGGCTCGAAGCTGAAGCAGGCCACCGAGCTGGGCATCCAGGTGATGACCGAGGATGAGTGGCTGGCGATGGTGGCGGGGTAGGCCGACGCGGCGCCGCGTCGCGGGGCTTCGGCGACCTGACCGATGGTAGTTGAAGTTGTAAGGCCCCGGATCTCACCGTTGACGGGCCGCCGTCCGTCATGGAGCCTCCGTCGATGCGGATCCTTTTCGTCGAGGACAACGAGATCAACCGCCGCGTGGTGGGCGAGATGCTGCGCGCCGGCGAGATGGAGATGGCCGAGGCGGAAGACGGCGAGGCCGGCCTGCGGATGGTCGAGGCCAACGACTACGACCTGATCCTCATGGACCTGCGGATGCCCGGGATGGACGGCATGACCGCCATCCGCCACATCCGCGCCCGCGGCGACGCCAAGGCCGGCGTGCCCATCATCGTCGTCACGGCCGACGCCGGCTCCAGCATCGAGGCGGACTGCCGGGCGGCCGGCGCCGACGACCTGATCGTCAAGCCGGTCTCGATGGCGGCGCTGTTCAGCGCCATCGGCGCGCAGATCGCCCGGGGCAGGTCAGGGGCGGTCGCCCAGGCCTGACGCCGTTGCCGCGGTCTACTTCCGGGCCTTCAGCGCGGCGCAAGCGTCGGGTTCGGCGGTCCAGGTGGCGCTGGCGATCTTCCACCGGCCGTCGACCTTGGCCAGGTCGAAGACGTCGATGCCGCAGTGGGTGCTCTTGCCGTCCAGTTTGAACTCGTAGGGCGCCGTCACCGTGGCCAGCAGGCCGCCGCGCAGGACAACCTTGGGCGACCACATCGCCTCGTGCAGGCCCGGCCGCAGGTTCTTGATGAAGTCCTCGACCGTGATCCGGTTGATCTTCGTGCCCCCGCCGGGCGCGGGGCGGATCGAGGTGTAGACGCTGGCGGGGATGGTGAGGTTGGCCAGCGCCGCCGCGTCCTGGGCCGCCATGGCGTCGAAGAACGCCTGCACCGCGCCGACGGCGGCGGTCTCCTCGGGGGGTGCGGCCGGGGGCGTCGCGGCTGCGGCGGGGGCGGCCAGCGCAAGCGCGGCCACAAGGCTCAGGGCTTTCATCGTGTCTCCTCCCGGCCGGAAGGAGACACGTATTCCCGCGCTCCGGCTACCCTGCCGGATAGGCGCGCACCGCCTTCATCTTCCAGGCGCCCGCCTCGCGCACGGCCAGCGAGACGTTGTTGAAGCGGCGGACCTCTCTCCAGGTCCCATCCGGCTGCTGTTCCTCGACCCGCACCCAGAGGTCGGTGAGCGCCAGGTCGGGACCCAGCATGTCCTGGCCGCGGAACTCGCTGATGTGCCGCATCGTGCCCACGCGCTGCGCGAATGCGCGCTTGAAGTAGGCCCGGATGTCTTCTCGGCCCAGCCGCACGCCGCTCGCGCCGCCGACCAGCAGGCTGGCGTCGGCGGCGTAGTGCGCCGCCATCCGGTCGGCGTCCTTGGCGTCCCAGGCGGCATCGGCGGCGTCGCCGAGGGCGCGGAGGGCCTGGATGTCGGCCGGCGAGGGCGGGGCGGCCATGGCGGCGGTGGCGGCGGCCCAGGCCAGGGCCGCGACGAGCAGGGTCTTCATGGAGATCTCCGTCCGCCGGCATCGGCGCCGGCCCGGGGGCTGATGGCCGGGCGGGGCTCTTCGCGGCAAACCGGGTTTCGCGGAATCCGGATCGTTTTCGCGAAGGCCAGTGGCGCTTCAGGGGATCAGCCCGGCCTCGCGCGCCGCCAGGCCGAAGGTGCGGCTGACGGGCGCGCGCACGCCGCCGCGCAGCACCAGGATGTGGCGGTCGCCCTCGCGCTCCACCCGCTCCACGGCGCCCCTCGCGACCCACCACGAGCGATGGACCTGGACCCCGGCGTCATCCAGTTCCCGCACCGCGTCCGAGAAGCGGTGGTGGATCAGGCTGTCGCCGCGCTCGGTATAGACCCGCAGGTAGTGGTCCTCGGCCGCCAGGGCGACGACCTGGGCGCCGAGTTCGGGCGGCAGGGCCTTTGCGAAGCTGGCGGCCTCGGCCGGCGCGGCGCGCGGCCGGCGGTGCTGGATCAGGGTCAAGGGGGTGAAGACGCCAACGGCGATCACCGCGACGCTGCCGTAGGTCTCGGCCAGCGAGCGCGGCGTGAGCACCCCGCCGACCCGCAGCAGGCCCTCGACATAGGCGACCTCGAAGGTGGTCGGCACGGCGCCCGCCAGCGCGGCCAGGGTCGCCTGCAACCACAGGGGCCGGCGGGCGAAAGCGGGCGCGCGGTGTGAGGCCGTGAAGACGGCCATGGTCTGCAGCCACATCAGGACGGTGAGGCCGATCCAGTAGGCGTAGCGTTCCGCGACCGTCAGATCGCCGTAGGTGCCGAACGGGCCGAGCAGGCCGAGCGCCGCGCCGGCGACCGTTGCGGCCGCAACGCCCTGCAGCCAGGAACCTTGCGGGTCACTCACGCGGGCGCGGTCGCGGTGACGATCCAGGTGGCCGAGCCCAGTTTCACGCCGTCCGGGCCGTCGTGCGGGACGATGGCGGCGCGGACCGCCTCGACCACGGCGTCGCGCTTGCCGGGGTTCTCGCGCAGCAGGGCGCCCAGCGGGCCGACGTTCAGCGCCAGCCGCAGCGTGGTCTCCGCATCGCCCGGGCCGATGGCCTCTTCATGCGGTGTGATGGTGACGTCGGTGAAACCGCCCGCCGCCAGGATCGTGCGGACCCGCTCCGGGTCGGCGAAGGCGAAGGGGCCGGGCGCGCCAGGCTCGGGCGGCGGCGGCGGGCTGTCGACGTGAGGCAGGGCCGCCAGCATCGGCAGGCTCATGATCGGGTTTTCGAGCGCCGTGCGCCAGCAGACGAACGCCAGCCGGCCGCCGGGCTTCAGGGCCCGGCGGAGGTTGGCGAAGGCCGCCGCCGGATCGGCGAAGAACATCACCCCGAAGCGCGAGTACACCGCGTCGAAGCTGGCGGCTCCGAACGGGTGGGTCTGGGCGTCCGCCTCCAGGAAGGCGACCCGGGCCATGCCTTCGGTGCGCCGCCGGGCGATCTTGAGCAGCGGACGCGAGATGTCGACGCCCAGGGCCTCGGCGCCGGTGGCCGACAGCTCCAGGGTCGTCTCGCCGGCCCCGCAGCCGATATCCAGCACGCGCTGGCCGGGTCCCAGGTCCAGCTCCGCCATGGCGCGCCGGCCAAGCGGCGAGAGCTGGCGGTCCAGCGGCGCCTGCAACTCGGCCCAGGTGGGGCCGGCTGCCTCGTTCCAGTAGGCGACCTGCTGGGCGTTCGCTTCGCTCATGGTCAGATCGGCGCCGTGGCGTCGACCAGCCAGCTGCGCACCTCGGGTTCGACCTGCGGCCCGATCACCTCGCGAACGCGGGCGTGGTAGGCGTCGAGCTGGGCGCGCTCTTCGGGGCTGAGCAGGTCGCGGTCGACCAGCCGGCGGTCGATGGGCGCGAGGGTCAGGGTCTCGAAGCCCAGCATCGGCCGCTCGCCGCCCGGGATTGGAGCCGCGGGCGTCACCACCTGCAGGTTCTCGATGCGAATGCCGTAGCCGCCCTCCTTGTAGTAGCCGGGCTCGTTCGAGAGGATCATGCCGGGCTGCAGCGCCACGGTGTTGGGCGCCTTGGAGATCCGCTGGGGTCCCTCGTGGACGCCCAGGTAGCTGCCGACCCCGTGGCCGGTGCCGTGGTCGTAATCCAGGCCGTGCATCCACAGGGCGTGGCGGGCCAGGACATCCAGGGCCGAGCCGGTGGTGCCGGCCGGGAAGCGGATCGCGGCCAGCGCCAGATGGCCCTTGAGCACCAGGGTGAAGCGCTGGCGCATCTCCTGGCTGGGCTCGCCGATCGCCACGGTGCGGGTGACGTCCGTGGTGCCGTCCAGGTACTGGGCCCCGGAGTCGATCAGGAACAGCGAACCCTTCTCGGCCCGCTTGTTGAGCCGCTGGGTCGGCCGGTAGTGGACGATGGCGCCGTTCGCGGCGGCGCCCGCGATGGTGTCGAAGGACAGGTCCTTCAGCTGGCCGGTGGCGGCGCGGAACGACTCCAGCTTGCTGACCGCCTCGACCTCGTCCGGCGGGTTGATCTGACCCTCGGTGGCCATCCAGTGCAGGAAGCGGGTCAGGGCCGCGCCGTCGCGGGCGTGGGCGTTGCGCGTGCCCTGGATCTCGACGGCGTTCTTCTGGGCGCGGGGCAGGGCGCAGGGGTCCTCGCCGCGGATCACGGTCGCGCCCGCCTTGCCGAGGGCGTCGAAATACCAGGCCGAGGACTGGGCGGGATCGACCACCACCTTCTGGCCCTTGAGCTCGGCGAGCGCGCCGGGCAGGTCGTCCGGCGTCTCCAGCCTCACCTGGTTGCCCAGCCACGCCGGCAGGTCGGGGGTCACCTTGGCGGGGTCGAGGAACAGGCGCGCCGTGCCGTCCTTCGACAGGATGGCCTGGCCGAGCGGCAGGGGCGAGCGGATGACGTCGCCGCCGCGCACGTTGAACAGCCAGGCGATGGAGCTGGGGGCGGTCAGCACCGCCGCATCGCCGCCCTTGGCCGCCACGGCCTGGCCGACGCGGGCGCGCTTGGCGTTGGAGTCCTCGCCGGAGTATTCCGCCGGGTGCGGCGCGACGGCGGCCACCGGCTGCGGCGGACGCGCCTGGCCCCAGGCCTGGTCGAGCGGATTGTCGTTGACCGGGGTGAGCTCGGCGCCGGCCTTGGCGGCGGCGGCCTTCAGATGGGCCAGCGCATCGGGGCTGTGCAGGCGGGGGTCGTAGCCGATCTTCTGGCCGCGGCCGGTGGCCGTCTCGAGGTAGGCCGGCACGCCGCCCTCGACCAGGTCGCGGATCTCGAACAGGCCGGCGTCGACCTGGTCGCGGACCTGCAGGGTGTAGCGGCCGTCCACGAAGACGGCGGCCTTGTCCTTCAGGATCACCGCCGCGCCGGCCGAGCCGGTGAAGCCGGTGGCCCAGGCCAGCCGGTCATTGGCGGCGGGCAGGTACTCGTTCTGGTGCTCGTCCTCATGTGGGACGAGGAAGCCGTCCAGCCCCTGGGCCGCCATGGCCTGGCGGATCAGCGGCACATGCTTGGGGCCGAAGGAGCGGTCGGTGGTTTCGTCGAAGGTCTGGAGCATGGGCGGCATGTAAGCCGTTCGACCGGCGTCGGCAAAGGGGCCGCGGATGGCGTTATTTAATCCGGGTAAAATTGACTTGGCCGGGCCCATCGGCTATCGGTCCGCCATGGACAAGCAGAGCCGCCGCGAGGCCATCCGCGACTACAAGGAGAAGAAGACCCAACCCGGCGTCTATGCGGTGCGCTGCGCCGCGACGGGCGAGGCGTGGGTCTCGGGCGCGTCGAACGTCGAGAACCAGCAGACCCGGCACTGGTTCGGGCTGCGGATGGGCAGCCACATGAACAAGGCCATGCAGGCGGCCTGGAACGCCCACGGCGAGGGCGGCGTCAGTTTCGAGGTGCTAGAGACCATCGAGGCCGAGGAGCTCACGCCCCTCGGCCTCGCAGACCTGGTCAAGGCGCGCGAGCGCCACTGGCTGGCGACGCTCGGCGCGAAGAAGGCGGTGGGCTAGCGCTCCGGCTCGGTCGCCGCCGCGTCGGACGCGGCCTTCGACGCGTCGTCGATCACCTGATCGGTCCGGGCGGCGGCGGCGGAGGCCGCGCTCTCGGTGGCCGAGGCGGCGTTGGCGGCGGCGTTCTGGGCCGACTGGGCGGCCGTGGACGCCGCCTGCTGGGCGTTCTGCGTCGCGGCGGCCAGGCTGGCCTCGGCAGCGCCCTGGTCGCGGGCGGCCTGCAGGTCGTCCTGGGTCGGCGCGCCGTTGTTGTTGACGATGAACAGCACCGCGATGATGGCGACGATCGCGACGAGGGCGGCCATCCACCAGGCGGCCGCGCCGCTGCTCTTGCGGATCACCACCTGCTCCGGTTCTCCGGTCACGGTGGTGCGCTCATAGTGTTCGGACATGGTTGCGTCCTTCCTCACAAGGCCCCGCTTGGACGTCGGCCGGAAGAACGTGGGTCGAACGCGGCGGTTCCGGTGGTCAGGCGCGGCGCAGCACCAGTGTGGCCCAGGCGTCGCGGTGCAGGCGGCGCACCAGGCGGAAGCCCTTGGACATGTAGGCGGCCAGCACGCGCCGTTCCTGGGTGCGCAGCAGGCCGGAGAGGATGGCGATCCCGCCGGGCTTCAGGGCCAGCTTGATGTCCTGCGACAGGGCCACCAGCGGCGGGGCCAGGATGTTGGCGAACACCAGGTCGTAGGGGCCGTCGTTGCGCACCAGCGGGTCGTTCAGGCCGGAGGCGTGGACGAAGCGGGCCTGGGCGCCGTTCAGCGCCGCGTTCTCGTTGGCGATGCGCACCGAGGGCGCGTCGATGTCTGTGCCGACGGCGATGGGCGAGCCGGTCCGCGCGGCGGCGATGGCGAGGACCCCGGTGCCGCAGCCCACGTCCAGCACCCGCTCGAACGAACGCGCCTTCAGGAGGTCGTGGAACGCCTGCAGGCAGCCGACGGTGGTGCCGTGGTGCCCGGTGCCGAAGGCGGCGCCCGCCTCGATCCGCAGGTTGATGGTGCTGACCGGCGCCAGGCCCTTGTCGTGGGCGCCGTAGACGAAGAAGCGGCCCGCCCGCACCGGCGGCAGGCCCGACAGCGCCATGGCCAGCCAGTCGGCGTCGGCCAGCTTCTCGGTCACCACGCGCAGGGTGGGGAATTTCGCGAGCACCTCGCCGATGGCGGCCTGCTCGTCGGGCTCGTTGGGGAAGGCGTCGATGCGCCAGACGTCGCGATCCTCGTCCTCCTCCAGGATGGAGAAGGTCAGCGCCTCGGTCGCGGGCTCGGCTTCGAGCGCCGCGGCGGCGGCTTCGGCGTCGGCGCGGGGGCCGCGGGCGATGATCTGGACGGCCTCTTCGCTCATGGGCGGGAGGCTCTAGCGGTAGCGGGCGCGAAAGGCGAGGGGGATCAGCCGGCGGTCGGTCCCGCGTCGTCGGCCATCGGAGGCTCGGGCGGGGGCGGCAGGTCGGACTCGTTGGGGGTATTGCCGCGTTCCGAGGGGTAGGACGCCTCGCGCGGTTCGTCCTCCCAGCGCGCGTTGCGGATCTCGGCCGGCGCCTCATAGGCCATGACGTCGCCGGGCTCGCCGGTGTTGGCGCGCTCGGGTTCGGCGACGTCCTCGTAGGCCGGGACGTCGTACTGCGGGGGCTTCAGCGCATCGGTTCCGATGACGTAGTCCGGGACGCGGCCGTTGTAGGCGCCGAGCCCGACGTAGCCGGCCTCTGACGCGCTCCGTGGTCCGCCGCCGCTGGTCAGGATCTGCGGTCCCTTGATCTTGTCCAGGTCGAGGTTGGGATACATGACCCCGCCCATGAGCAGCCCGGCGGTCGCCGCGACGGCGACGCCGGCGTAGAGGGTCTTCAGGTCCTGGTTCCGGATCAGGGTTCGCATCGCCGCAGATACGTGCGGCGGGGCGAAAGGTTGCCGGCCGCTAGAGCCAGCGCGCCTTGCGGAAGGTGATGAACAGGGCCGCGCAGGTGACCACGATCACGGCCCAGACGACGAAGTAGCCGTACTTCCAGTGCAGCTCGGGCATGAATTCGAAGTTCATGCCGTAGAGGCCGGCGATGGCGGTCGGCACGGCCAGGATGCCGGCCCAGGCGGCCAGCCGGCGGGTGATCTCGCTCTGGCGCTGCTGTTCGAACAGGTTGGAGACCTCGAACACCGAGGACAGCACATCGCGCAGCGCCTCCGCCGAGTTCGACACCCGCCGCAGGTGATCACCGACATCGCGAAAATAGGGCCGCACGTGGGCGTCGAGGAACGGTAGATTCAGGTGCTCCAGCCGCGCGCACACCTCCTCCATCGGCCCCAGCATGCGGCGGAAGCGCATGATCTCCTGGCTCAGGT
>Ga0209257_1003225_pt1 | contig 14371 bp, 10 predicted proteins | sample AraplaCvi_mCL_r2_FD_184277 | JGI IMG/M metagenome (GOLD analysis project Ga0209257, IMG submission 184277) | Arabidopsis root microbial communities from North Carolina, USA - plate scrape MF_Cvi_mCL_r2 (SPAdes) (version 2) | ecosystem: Host-associated > Plants > Roots > Endosphere | place: USA...
AGGTGCATCAATGTTGTCACCGCATAGGCGACGAGCGTGTAGCGGATGAACGGCTGGAGCCCGAATTGCTGGCGATATTTGACGAGCAGGAGGTTCGCCGTGACATTGGTCATGAAATAGGCGGCGGTCAGCCATGCCGCCTCGTCGCTGTTGAGCCCCAGCGTGCCTTGCGCGAAATTGAGGTTGACGGTCACCAGCGCATTGCCGAGCCCGCCGGTGATCCCGATCAGGCAGCCGATCAGGAAATGGCGCACCATGCGTGGGGTCGGATGATCGGGATTGGCGGGCGACCCCGGAAGCGTGGGTCGCTCGTGCGGTTTGAAGACATAGTCCGCCATGGCGGGGTCAGGCCGGCTTCGCGGTTATGGACGCGCCATGATCGGAGCGAGTCGGTTCGATCGTCATGATTTTCCTTACCGCATCACCGGGGCGCGTGCAGCCTATTCGGTGGAATAGGCGCTCCGCGACGCGGGCATAGCGCCAGGACGTTCAATCGCCGTGCGTTTTCCAGAGCCATGCCGCGCAGGCGAGGTCCTGAACGATCGAGCCCAGCGATTTATAGATGGTGACGTCCGAAGCCGCGCGGCGACCCTGCACGGTGCCCGAGAATATATTTCCGATCTCGGGCAGGACATGCGCTTCGTTGATCAGTCCGGATGCGCTGGCGCGCAGATATTCGGCTCCCTGTGCCAGAACGCCTTCGCGATGGTCGGGCACGAAACGCGCCCGCGCGACAAGCGCTTCGTCGATTTCTGAGGGGCCGGCCCGGCTGGAGCCGACGGCATTGATGTGCGTTCCATCCGCAATCTGCGCGTCGAACAGCACCGGTTCGGCGGCGCCTGTCAGCGTGCAGATAATGTCCGCGTCGCTCGCAGCATCGGCGACCGAGGCTGCGACATGCGCTGGGAGGCCCAGGTCGCGGACGACCCGATCGACAAGGTCTGCCGCCTTTGCGGGCGAACGGCCCCATATCCGTACGTCATCCAGCGGGCGGACATGGCGGATCGCCGCGACGTGATGCCAAGCCTGCTCGCCGGTTCCCAATATCGCGAGGCTACGGGCGTCGGCGCGCGCGAGTGCGTCGGTCGCTGCGGCCGACGCGGCGGCGGTCCGGATCGCGGTGACTTCGCTGGCGTCGATCACGCAAACGGGCGCGCCGCTCGTGCGGTCGAACAGGATGATGACGCCCTGATGCGAGCTGCCATGAGCGGCGGCGGCGGGAAAAATGCTGATGATCTTTGCACCGAAGCCCGCGCCGTCGAGTGCGCCGGGCATGACGCCAAACAGGTCGCCGCCGTCGAGGTCGATGATGCCGCGCAGCAATTGCCGACTTCGTCCCTCGGCCAGCGCGACCATCGCACCCTTCATCAGCTCGATGCATGTCGCATGGTCGAGCCGCCGGTGGACCTCGGCCGCGTCGATGAAACGGATTGCCTCAGCCACCCCACACGCCTTCGGCGTGGCGCACGAAATTGAGCCCCATGATCTTCTCGATCCGGCTGCTCGAATATCCGCTCGCGGCGAGCAGACCGATCAGTTTCCGGAACTGGTCGGGCCCGCGCAGGTCGACGACGAAGGGATAGGTATCGGGCCGCTCGCCGACCGCACTGATCCCCGCCGCACGGCGCTCGGCGATCTCCTTGGCGAGTACGGCTTCATATGCCTGAAGATCGTCGATCTGGCCGATATGGCCATCGGTGCCGATCCCGACATGATCCTCGCCGCAGATGTTCACGGCATGGTCGATATGGCGGACGACGTCCTCGGCGCGGGCATGGCCTGAAATGTTGAGGAACGGCATGAAATAGATGCCGACAAACCCACCTTTTTCGGCAACCAGCCGCAGTTCGGCATCGGTCTTGTTACGCGGCAGGTCGGTGACGGCGCGGCAGCCGGTGTGATTGATCGAGATCGGTGCCTTTGACGCGCGCGCGGCCTCGAGGCAGGTCTTCTCGCCGCTGTGCGACAGGTCGACGATCATCTTTTGCGCATTGAGACGTTCGATCACCTCGCGCCCAAAGGGCGTCAGGCCGCGATTGTCCGGCGCCATCGATCCGTCGCCGAGCTGGTTCGCGGGATTATAGGTGAGCTGGAAGATGCGCACGCCCATGTTGGCAAAGATGTCGACGCGGCCCGCATCCTTGCCCATCATCGCACCATTCTGGAAGCCATATATGATCCCGATTTTCTTTTCGGCCTTGGCGCGGCGGATGTCGGCGGCGCTCAATATCTTGATCAGGTCACGCGGATAGCGGCGCAGCAGCATGTCCATCTCGGCGACGTCGGCGACGCTCTTTTCGAACGGATCAGCCGGACCCGCGACATAGCCGAGCGTGCAGTTGATCGCGGTGATCCCAGAGGCATGCCCCTCGGCCAATACGCGCGGCGAAAAGGGGTCGGGGGCATCGCGTATATTGGGATCGGCAAGCCCGCCGAGCGCATTGACGATCACCCATTTGCGGCTGTCCGGTGCCGCGGCAGCGCGCGCCGCAGAGGCAGGCAGCAGCGATGTCGCGGCGAGGCCCGCCGCACCTGCCAATATTGCGCGCCGGTCAATCGTCATTTCCAAGCTCCTTCGCCGTCGGTGCGACATAGTCGGCGCGACGATATTCGCGGCCACGTTTCACCGTCATTTCGATTTGTTCGATATTGTTGATATCCGCGAGCGGATCGGCCGCGAGCACGACGAAATTCGCGAGCTTTCCGGGCTCGATCGATCCCATATCCTTGTCCCGGCCCGCCGCGCGCGCGCCGACGAGCGTCGCCGAATGAATGACCGCGATCGGCGGCATGCCAACGTCGTGCGCCAGATAACGAAGCTCGGCATGGACTTCGGGCCAGGGATTGCTGGCGGGATCGACGAAATCGGTGCCGGTGGAAATCGGCAGGCCCGCCCGCCACGCCTGCTGGGTCAGGCGGATCGTCTGCGCGCCGCTGCAGCGGAGCGGTTTCGCTTTCGGATCGGCCTTGCGTGCGGCTTCGAACTTCACGAACAGGCTGCCGGTCGCGTCGAGGATCGTACCTTGCCTCAGCATCGCGTCGAAAAGGCGGGCGACGACCGGATCGTCGCCGTTCGCAGCGAGGCGCGCCTCGTCGACAGGGGTGCGGTCCTGATAGGCGGCGAGCATTTCAGGCTGCGCTTCGTAACCGAGGTAACAGACATGGCTGATCGAATCGGCGCCCGCCGCGATGACGTCGGCGGGGCGGGCAGGGAAGACCGCGCTGTGCGCCCAGATCATCAGCTTCTGGCGATGTGCTTCGGTAGTGATCGCCTTGACGCGCTCGGCGGGCAGGTTGGCGTAAATTTTGATCGCGCTCGCCGACGTGCCGCGCGCCAAGGTGACCGCCGCGCGCAGGTCGGTCTTTTTGTCGATCGCCTGCATCCAGGGTGCGGTGCCCGGCGTGAAACCACGGCTGACCGCAAGAACCCGGGGATCCTCAAAAAAAGATGGCCCGGCCATCAACGCGGCATAATAGATGTCGGGCGCGGGTATTTCGCCGACCAGCGACGCGCGCGAAAGCTCGCCCACCGCGCGCAGGTCATCAGCCATGTCGCGCACTGCGGTCACCCCGCCATAGAGCTGGCGGCGCAGGATCGCTTCGGCGCGCCCGCGGTTGGGCGGGGTCGCGAGATGGACGTGGCTGTCAATCAGCCCGGGAATCACAAAGCGACCTGACAGGTCGACGCGGCGAGCGCCGCTCGCCTGTGACGCCAGAGCGCCATGCGCGCCGATTGCCACGATCCGTTCGCCGTCGATCAGGATATCCTGATCGCGGCGGGCCGGACCACCGGTGCCATCGATTACCGTCGCATTGGCATAAATGATCTGCTCGGCCGCCACCGGAGGCGTCGCCGCAACCAGCGAAGCGGCAAGGCCAAGCGACTGAAAGGCAGCGACGAGCGCCGGCGAGCGTGAGCGGACCGATGTCATGCGCTCGTCGCTAGCGTCCTCATTTCATGTCCGCAATCGCCGGGCATCCGCAATCGGCGAAAAGCGATCTTCGTCGCCCTTTTCTCAGAATGCGTATCTCAGGGTCACTCGCGCATTTCTCGGTTCGCCATAGACGAAGCCAGGGAACCAGACGTTGCCGCTGAAAAAGCGCTTGTCGAAAAGATTGTCGACATTGACCTGTAGCGACAGTGCCTCGGTAAGGTCGTAGCGCGCCATGATATTGGCGATGGCATAAGCTGGCTGACCGATCCGCTCCTCGACATTCGTGCCGGGATTGACGGCGGTCACCGGCGGTCGGCTTTCCCATTTTACCGCGCCGCCGACGCTCAGGCCATCGAGCGTTCCGGTAAAATCATATCTGGTTGCGAAGTTGAACGCGCGGCGCGGTTGATGCGCAAGTACCTGCGCGCCATCGGCGTCCTTTGCGCTATAGTCGCTCCAACCGGCGCTGACGTCCCATTGCGGTGTGATCTTGCCGACGATTTCCAGCTCATAGCCTTTTGCGACGGTTCCCTTCATGCCGCGATAGGCCGTGAGGGGAGTGCCGGGGATCAGTCCGTCGGCGACCGCAAGATTGTCCTGTTCGATACGATAGACCGAAACCGTCGCAAGGAGCTGGCCATCGAGCAGCAGCGCTTTCAGTCCGGCTTCATAGTTGCTGCCCTCAAGCGGATCGATCAGGCGGTTGTTGCGGTCGCGCAGATTGCCCTGCGGCTTGAAGATATTGGTGTAGCTTGCATAGGCGGACAGATTGTCCGTGACGTTATAGACCAGTCCGACATAAGGCGTGATCTGGCCCTTGTACGACAGGCTATAGGGCGAACCAAATTTGCTCTCATGCTCGTTGCGCTTGTAATAGCTGACGCGCCCGCCGCCGATGAGCTTCAGCCCGCCGATCAGGCTGATCCGCGTCGAGGCATAAACCGCTGCCTGCGTGGTGTTGCCGAATCCGGACATGTCGTAGCGCTCGCCCCATTCTGGCTCGGCGAGCCGGCCATCGAAGCTGTTGAAGTCGTCGATCGGGTCGATCGCGATCGGATCGCGGTTCGTCCAGCCGTCATCGACCCGGCTCGCCATCGCGCCGAACGCGAGGTCGTGCTGGCCGCCCAGCAGCGCGAAGCTGCCATTGGCCTGGATGCTGCTGTGCCATTGTTCGGGGCTGGTCTTGTACCAGTAACCCGACGTGCCGACGCCCGCGCCGGTAATGCGGTCCGGTAGGCCGTCGAGCCACAGCAGCTTCGAATTTTCGATTCCCTTGTGATAGGCGATGTCGCCGCGGATTTCCCAGTCGCCGCCCAATTTATGCTTCAGCGTGGCAAAGGCAGAAATCTCGGTGGTATTCCAGAGCCCCCAGTCGGTGCCCGTGGTCTTGGAGCGCGGCCAGTCGGTGCGCGTGCCGTCGCTGTACCAATAGGGCAATTGCGCCCACATGATCCCGTCGCGCTCGTCGCGCTGATAGCTTGCGCCGATGGACAGGGTCGTACGGTCGCCAAGATCGGCGTCGATCACGCCATAGAGAAGGAGGCCCTTCTTCTTTTCCAGATCGACGAAACTGTCCTGCGTATAGGCCTGAACAACCGCGCGCGCACGCACCGTCCCCGCCGCATTGAGGGGCGATTGGATGTCGAGGGTAGCGGCGAAGCGGTCCCACGATCCGGCCTCGAGGCTGATATTGCCCGCGAATTCCTTTTCGGTGGCATGTTTGCGGATCAGGTTGACGACCGCCGACGGATCGCCAGCCCCCTGCATCAGACCCGCGGCGCCGCGCACCAGGTCCACGCGCTCATATTGTGCCGTGCTGGTCTCACCAAAGCCGACATTGCCGTTGGCGAACGGTGCGCCATCGAGCTGGAAATTCTGGACTTCGAAACCGCGGGCGGTGATTGCGCTGCGTCCACGATCAACGTCCTTCTTGGAAATGCCGACGGTAAAGTCGAGCGCGTCGTTGATCGTGTTGAACGCCTGATCCTTCATCTGTTGCTGCGTGATGACGCTGATCGTTTGTGGCGTTTCAAGCGGCGAGAGCGGAAGCCCCGTCGCGGCGGTGGGCTGATCGGTGCGGCCATAGCCAGTCACGACGATGGTATCGCTGGTCTCGTCGTCGGTCGGCAGGGGCGACCTGTCTTGCTGCGCGAGGGCAAATGTCGAGGTGCACAGAAATGCCGATCCGGTCAGCAGAAAACGAATGGAACGGCGCATCTTTTTCCCCTTTGTTGGCGGCTGGGCCGCGTCGGTGATGCGCCACTAGTGAGATTAACTCGCATTTGCAATATCGGAGGGCCGCGATTTTTCGGCATGCGCCCCGCGTTTGCGTTGGTTCTGACAGGCCAAAGGTCTCGGCGGACGCCTGTTAAGCCGTGCATTAATATGATACCGGTGGCATTCGAATCCGAAATTTTCTGAGCCGACGCGGCCATAAGTCGTGCGGCATGACTGCCTGATCTCCCCCGTGGGCGCCCGCGCTCATCGGCAAACAGAAACAGAAACGGAGGACCATGATGCAAACTCCAGAAGAATATGAGCTGTCCCGGCGTGGCGTGCTGGTGGGCGGTGCGGCATCGGTCGCCACGGTGACATTCGTCCCTATTGGAACGGCGACCGCGGCCGGACCGGCGACCAAGGCTCCGCCGACTGCCAAAGTCGCCTTTGAGGTCAACGGCACGGCGCGCGAGCTCGATCTGGACACGCGGACATCGTTGCTCGATGCGCTGCGCGAGCATCTGCAACTGACGGGGACGAAGAAGGGATGCGATCACGGCCAGTGCGGCGCATGTACCGTGATCGTCGATGGGCGGCGGATCAATAGCTGCCTGACGCTCGCTGTAATGCACGAGGGCGACAAGATTACGACGATCGAAGGTCTCGGTACGCCGGATAAGATGCACGCTATGCAGGACGCATTCGTGACGCACGACGGCTATCAATGCGGCTATTGCACCCCGGGCCAAATCTGTTCGGCGGTCGCGGTGCTCGACGAGATCAAGGCGGGCATTCCGAGCCATGTCACGGCGGACCTGGGCGCCGCACCGACGGTGACGAAGGTCGAACTGCGCGAGCGGATGAGCGGCAATATCTGCCGCTGCGGCGCCTATTCGAATATCATCGATGCGATCACCGACGTGGCGGGAGTGAAAGCATGAAAAGCTTTACCTACGAACGCGTCGATAGCGCGGCTGCTGCAACAGCCGCCTTTGCCCGGACGCCGGGGGCGCGTTTCATCGCTGGCGGAACCAACCTGCTCGACCTGATGAAGCTCGAGATCGAAGCACCGCAGCACCTGATCGACGTCAGCCGCGTCGCGCTCGACAAGATCGAGGCGACGCCCGAAGGCGGCATCCGCATTGGTGCGATGGTGCGCAACACCGATCTCGCGAGCGACGCCCGCGTGCGACGTGATTATGGTCTGCTGACGCGCGCGCTGGTCGCAGGCGCGTCGGGGCAATTGCGCAACAAGGCGACGACCGCGGGTAATCTGCTCCAACGGACTCGCTGCCCCTATTTTTACGACACCAATCAGCCGTGCAACAAGCGCAAGCCTGGCAGTGGCTGTGCCGCGATCGGCGGCTTCAACCGGCTGCATGCGGTTGTCGGCGCCAGCGACGCTTGTATTGCGACGCACCCCAGCGACATGGCCGTGGCAATGCGTGCGCTCGATGCTGCGATCGAGACGGTCGACGCGGCGGGCAAGGTGCGCGCGATCCCCATCGCCGATTTCTATCGGGCGCCGGGCAAAACGCCGCATCTGGAGACGGTTTTGGCGCCGGGTGAGCTGATCACTGCGGTCACGCTGCCGAAGCCTGTCGGCGGCACGCATATCTATCACAAGGTTCGTGACCGCGCGTCCTATGCCTTTGCGCTGATTTCGGTCGGAGTGATCGTTCAGCCAGACGGCACCGGGCGCGTCGCTCTCGGTGGGGTCGGTTACAAGCCGTGGCGCGTCGAAGCGGCCGAGGCGGCGCTACCGCGCGGCGCGAAGCCGGTTGCGGGCAGACTGCTCGCGGGCGCCAAGACGACGCACGAAAACGCCTATAAGCTGCCCCTTGTCGAGCGCACGCTCGCCGGGGTGCTGGCGCAAGCGAAGGGCTGAGCCATGAAATTCGACACGCCCGCAACGACCAACCCGATCGATCAGATGAAGATCGTCGGCAAACCCACCAACCGCATCGAGGGCCCGCTAAAGACGACCGGCACCGCGCCCTATGCGTATGAGCGCCACGATGTCGCGGCGAACCAGGCCTATGGCTATGTCGTCGGATCGGCGATCGCCAAGGGGCGGATTGCGTCGATGAACCTCGATGAAGCCAAAGCGGCGCCGGGCGTCGTCGCGATCGTTACCGCGGACAATGCGGGCAAGCTGACGAAGGGCGATTTCAACACCGCCAAATTGCTCGGTGGACCCGCGGTCGATCATTATCATCAGGCGATCGCGCTGGTGGTCGCCAACAGCTTCGAACAGGCGCGGGCCGCCGCTTCGCTGGTTCGCGTCGAATATGCGCGTGAAAAGGGCGCTTTCGATCTCGCCGCCGCGATCGATACCGCGATCAAGCCTAAAGCATCCTTCGGAACCGAGCCGGACAGCGCCGTGGGCGATTTTGCCTCAGCTTTTGCCGCGGCGCCCGTTCAGCTCGATGCGCGCTATACGACCCCCGATCACAGCCATGCGATGATGGAGCCCCACGCGACGATCGCTGCGTGGGAAGGCGACAAGCTGACCGTATGGACGTCAAACCAGATGATCGCCTGGTCGGTCGGCGACATGGCGAAGACGCTTGGCATGCCGAAAGAGAATATCCGCTTCGACTCGCCCTATATCGGCGGCGGTTTCGGTGGGAAATTGTTCAATCGCGCCGACGTGCTGCTCGCCGCGCTGGGTGCCAAAATAGCAAAAAGGCCTGTGAAGGTCGCGCTTCCGCGGCCGCTGATGATCAACAACACGACGCACCGCCCAGCGACGATCCAGCGCGTTCGGCTCGGCGCGACGGCGGATGGCAAGATGACCGCGATCGGGCACGAAAGCTGGTCGGGCGATCTGCCCGGTGGCGGCCCGGAAACTGCGGTAGCGCAGACACGCCTGCTTTATGCCGGCGAAAATCGCATGACCGCGATGCGTCTGGCGGTGCTTGATCTGCCCGAAGGCAATGCGATGCGCGCGCCGGGCGAAGCGCCGGGACTGATGGCGCTCGAAATCGCGGTCGACGAATTGGCCGAAAAGCTGGGCATGGATCCGATCGCGTTGCGCGTTCTGAACGACACGCAGGTCGACCCCGAAAAGCCGAGCCGCCCTTTTTCACAGCGCCAGCTCAATAAATGCCTGGAGACCGGCGCCGAAAAGTTCGGCTGGAGCAAGCGCGCCAAGCCCGGTGCCACGCGCGACGGCCGGTGGCTGGTCGGCATGGGGGTCGCCGCGGCGTTCCGTAACAACCTCAACGGACCATCGGCGGCGCGTGTCCGCCTTGCTAAATCGGGGATCGTCACGGTTGAGACCGACATGACCGATATCGGTACCGGCAGCTATACGATCATTGCGCAGACCGCCGCCGAAATGATGGGCGTGCCGCTCGAAACGGTCGTCGTGAAGCTCGGCGATTCCGCCTTTCCCGTGTCGGCCGGTTCGGGGGGACAGTGGGGCGCGAACAGTTCGACCGCCGGCGTCTATGCCGCCTGCGTGAAACTGCGCGAAGCCGTGATTCAGAAGCTCGGCCTGTCATCCGACGCGGTCTTCGCCGATGGCAAGGTCAAAGCCGGACGGCGGAGCATTGCGCTCGGCGATGCGGCGGCCGGCGGCGAACTCGTCGCCGAGGACAATATGGAATATGGCGACCTCGCCGAGAAATTTCAGCAATCGACTTTTGGCGCGCATTTCGTCGAGGTGGGCGTCGATGCGATGACCGGGGAAATCCGCGTCCGCCGGATGCTGGCGGTCTGCGCCGCCGGTCGTATCCTCAACCCCAAGGCGGCACGGAGCCAGGTGATCGGCGCGATGACGATGGGCGCCGGTGCAGCGTTGATGGAGGAACTCGCGGTCGACAAACGCTTCGGCTTCTTCGTAAATCACGATCTCGCCGGCTATGAAGTCCCCGTCCATGCCGACATTCCGCATCAGGAAGTGATCTTCCTAGACGAAGCCGATCCGACGACGTCGCCGATGAAGGCGAAGGGCGTCGGCGAACTCGGCATCTGCGGTGTCGCCGCGGCGGTCGCGAACGCGGTTTATAACGCCACGGGTGCGCGAGTACGCAACTATCCTATCACCCTCGACAAAATCATCGACAGACTGCCGGAGATGACGTGATCGCGATGCGGTGCGATCAGCGGCCGGGCAGATCGTCCGGCCGGTCGATATCGAGCAGTTCGTCGGCGCGGGCATGGACGAGTGCGGCCTCGGCCAGCAGGGCTTTTCCGCCGCGGTCGCCATCGCCAGCGCATAGTCGCTCGAACAACGCACGGGCGAACAGCGCAGGCGGCATCGTCGCTTCGCCATCGGTCGATGCCACCACCGGGGCTGCCGACGGATCGAAACGCGCGACGACATCGCGCAAATGGCCCGTGCTGACAAAGGGCATGTCGGCGAGGCAGACCAGCGCGGCTGTTTCCGGTCCTCGCGCAGCTTCGGCAATCCCGCATGACAGCGACTGTGACAACCCGCGTTCAGGATACGGATTGACGACAATCTCGAAACCCCGCGACGCAAGCAATTCTGCGAGCATTCCGTGGTCATCCGGGCAGACGGCGATGCGCCGTCCTGGCGTGAGTTCGACGATCCGCCGCGCCGCGTGCAGCGCCAGCGGCTCGCCCTTGAACGTCGCAAGCAATTTGTCGGCTGTCCCGAACCTTCGTGATGCCCCTGCGGCAAGCAGGATGGCGGCGATGTCGCCTGCGTCGCTCACAAATCACCTCCCGTTCGGCGCCTCTGGTGCATCCGGAGACTTCAAAGCAAAATACGCATGATAGCAACAACGCCGACGGACATATTGCGCTTTATCCTGCAGCGGGCCGAGGAAGAGGTTGCGACGATCCTTGTGACCCTGACTGCAATCGAGGGCTCCTCTCCGCGCGCGATCGGCGCCCAGATGGCGGTCGCGGAGGACGGCCGGTATGTCGGGTCCTTTTCAGGCGGCTGCATCGAGGCGGCGGTCGTTGCAGAGGCGATCGGGACGCTTGCCGACGGACGCGCCCGGCTCGTACGGTTCGGCGTGGGGTCGCCCTATCTGGACATCCGCCTCCCTTGCGGCGGCGGTATTGATCTCCTGTTCAATCCGCGGCCAGATCGGAAAGCGATCGCCGAAGCGCTGTCGCGGCATGGCCGCCGTGAAATGGCCGTTCTGCGGCTGGCCGAAGATGGCGTGTGTTCGGATAGTTCGGCCGTCACGCATGCGATCGCCGGCTGGGACCGCGGAAGCTTTCGTGTCGGTTATGCGCCGCCGCTCCGCATCGTCGCGATGGGGCAAGGCGAAGAGCTTACCGCGCTGGCGCGTCTCGCGGCGGCCTTTGGCGCGGAAGTTAGCGTGCTTTCACCAGACCAACGGGCGCTGGCGGACCTCGATGCCGAGGGTTTCGACGCCGTCCGACTAACCACGCGGACGGACTTGCCGTCCCTCTTTACCGATCGGTGGACCGCGATCATTTCGGTCTTTCACGACCGCGACTGGGAAGAGGAGTTGCTGCCACGTGCGCTCGACCTTCCTTCCTTTTATGTCGGAGCGATCGGTAGCCAGCGGACGCAGGACGTCCGGCAAAGCGCCTTGCGCGAAGCGGGTGTGCCCGAGCAGCTTCGCCGCAAGCTTCGCACGTCGGTCGGGCTGATCCCGGCGACGCGCGATCCGGCCACACTCGCGCTGTCGACCCTGTCGCAGATTGTGCAGGACTATCACCGGCTAGGAGTTGCCGGCGACGATGACGACCATCCGTACAGGAATCGAAGCTTAGTCGGCCTCGCTTAGTCGCGCTCCCGCGGCTGGCGTATCGAATCATATCGGGGGTCGAGATTGATCGCGCGCCGTTCGTCCATGTCGGCGCGCTTCGTGTCGCCCCGCTTTCGTAGCAGAAGGCTGCGGTTGTAATAGGCACGCGCGGATTGGGGCGCGTGCTGGACCGCCCGGTCGAGGTCGGCGATCGCGCGCGCGCTTTCCCCCTGTCGATCGTAGGCAAGGCCGCGATTGAGATAGGCCACCGACAAATCGGGCGCGACGGCAATCGCCTGATCGAACGCCGAGATCGCGCCATCCAGATCGCCCTCCCACGCCTGTGACAGCCCGTCGGACAGATGCGCGTCGGCTTGCGCGCGAACCGCCTTCGCGCCCTTGTTCGCCAGCCTTTTGCATCGTGACAGCGTTCGGCTGGGGTCGTTCACCGTGCAGGCGTTCCAGTCGCCGCGCCTCGGGGCACCGCGCGCCGCTATGCGCGTTCCTGTGACGACGACCGTATCTTCAGCGACATCGCCGGAAATTACCGTAATGGCGCTCGGCGCGTCCTGGACCGGGCGCGCGGCGCGCTGGGCCGTGACGGTGATCGCACTGCGTTCTTCGACTTTGGCGGCCGGCGCAGCGGTCTCCGCCCGCGCAATTTCGACGGGTTTCGCGGCCGGAGGCGCAAGGGCGGGCTGGATCGCGGGTGGGGCGATGTTCCCACTCTCGGGCACTTTCGCGGGCGACGGGGAGGGCGCGATGGCTACCGGGGCGGGGACTTCGACGGTGTCACGCGCGACAACGGGCGTCTTTGCCGGAACATCCCGCAGAACCCGTTCGTCGGCGGCCGGAGAGCTGTGTTCAAGCGTCGTCCATGCAAAGGGCAGGCTGATCGCGGCGACGAGCGCGGCGGCCGCAAATATGCCGGCCTGCGGACGCGCCAGATTGGCCCACCAGGATGCTCTTCCGGGCCGGGTCGCAACGGTCGGCGCAGGCGCACCGTCGAAGCGGGCAAGTGCCTCGGAAATCGCAGCTTCGCGCCGTTTCGGCGCAGGTGGCGGCGGATCGGGCAGGAAGGCTGTCAGATCGTCATCGCCCGTCATGGTCGCGATGTCCCCGACGCGGCCCGGCGCACTGTCGAGCGATGTCGAAACGGCAGGCGCAAGGAAAGGGGCATGAACATCGTCGGACCTTATACGCACAATATCGCAGCGGTCGAATATACCGATTGCCCGATCAAAACGGGCAGGGCGGGCGGCGGCGGTCTCGTTGAACCGCCGCCGCTCCATGTTAGCGTTCCAGCTTTGCCATCGATCCGGCCGTCCTGGCGGCGCGGACCATCTGGACCAGTTCCATGCGATATCCGAAATCGTCGGTGCCGCGCGCCGCGCCGACGATCTGCAGCACATCGTCATAGGTCATCGAGCCGCTGTATTTTCCGCCGCGGAGCAACTCGGCAAAGGCCGCGACTCCCGTCGCGAAGCGCGCATCCTGCGGCGCGTCCGCAAAACGGGCGAATTCGATGCGGCGGTCGATCGGCGTAGAGATCAACTGGCTGCGGTCCGATTTGGGCAATTTGTAACGGATCTTCACAAAGCCATATTCGCTGGACGCCGCGGCAACGGTTCTTGGAGCAGGCTTGCTGTAGCGCAGGTCGCCCATCGTCCGCGGTCCGCCGACGGGGACAATCTCGTAAAGCGCCGTCACCGTCTGTCCCGAACCGACATCGCCCGCATCGACCTTGTCATTGTCGAAATCGTCGCGGTTCAGCATCCGCGTTTCATAGCCGATGAGCCGATATTCGGCGACTGTCGCCGGGTTGAACTCGACCTGGATTTTCACGTCCTTTGCGATCGGGAAGAGCGTCGAAGTGGCTTCGTCGACCAGCGTTTTGCGCGCTTCACCAAGCGTGTCGATATAAGCCGCGGCGCCATTGCCGTTCTGGGCCAGCGTCTGCATCAGCGCATCGTTGTAATTGCCCATTCCAAAACCGAGGACCGAGAGGAAAATGCCCTTGCCGCGCTCGCGCTCGATATAACCTTTCAGTTCATTCTGGTCGGTGATGCCAACGTTGAAGTCGCCGTCGGTGGCCAGGATAACGCGGTTGACGCCGTTCGGATCGCGGTTGCGTTCGGCCAACGCATAGGCTTGGCGGATGCCCTCGGCGCCCGCCGTGCTGCCGCCCGCGCCGAGCTGGTCGATCACCGCCAATATCCTGTCTTTCTGACTCGCCGGGGTCGGCTCGAGCGCAGTGCCCGCGCTGCCGGCATAGGTCACGATCGACACGCGGTCGTTGCGATCGAGTTGGTCGAGCAGCAGTCCGAGCGATTTCTTGACGAGTGGCAGCTTGTTCGGCGCGTCCATCGACCCCGACGTGTCGATCAGGAAGACGAGGTTCGCGCGCGGCCGCGTCGCACGCTCGATTTCATAACCTTTGATGCCGATGCGGACGAGCTTGCGGCCCACCGTAAACGGGCTGGGGAAGACTGCGACGTTCGAGGAAAAGGGCTGCTG
>Ga0209257_1003227_pt1 | contig 14368 bp, 7 predicted proteins | sample AraplaCvi_mCL_r2_FD_184277 | JGI IMG/M metagenome (GOLD analysis project Ga0209257, IMG submission 184277) | Arabidopsis root microbial communities from North Carolina, USA - plate scrape MF_Cvi_mCL_r2 (SPAdes) (version 2) | ecosystem: Host-associated > Plants > Roots > Endosphere | place: USA...
CTGGCAGCGTCGCGGCAAGCGCCGCCATCAAGGTGGAAAGCCTCATTGAACGGGTCCCCACGCGCGTGCGTCCGGAGACCATCACACGAGTCGCGCCCTCAGGCGCGCCAGCGCAATGCGGCGGTGAAGCGGGCGGCGGCGTGCGCGATCCAGCGCGCCGGCGGACGAAAGGCGTCGCGGACCTCTGCAACGAGGGCGCGGAGCGGCGGGCCACGCGGCGCCGACGCAGACTTCGGCGTGCGCGGCAAGTCGGCTGGCGGCGACGGCGGCAAAGGCGCCTCGGCCAGCTGGCCTCGCTCGTCGAGGGGCGACGAGACCTGACCGCCGATCCGGGGCGTCACGATGATCGCCAGCTGCCGGCGGGCGTCCTTCTTGCGGGAGGATTGGAAGAGAGGCTGCAACGCAGCGCCGATCACCGGAATCCGCGCCAGGAAGGGCGGCTCGCGCGTGGTGCGCTCGCCGGATTCCTCGAAAAGCCCCGCGATGAGCAGCGGCTCGCCGTCGCGCAGGTCCACGACCGTGGTCGCGCGCCGCGTCTTGAGCCCGGGCACGGAGATGTTCGCGAAGCGCACGCCCACCGATGGATCGATCTCGCTCAGCTCAGCCTCCAGGCTGATGCGGATGAGGCCGTTCTCCTGCACGGTCGGCCGGAACGCCATCGCCGCCCCATAGGGCCGGAACTCGATCGTCACCTTGCCGTCGTTGGGCATGGGGAACGGGAATTCGCCGCCCGCTCGGAACCTTGCGGACTCGCCGGACAGGGCCACCAGCGATGGCTCGGCCACCACCCGCAGTTCGCCGCGGCTCTCGAGCGCCCGGACCGTCGCATCCAGCCGCAGGCGGCCCGCATCGATGGTGAGCTGCGCGATCCCGTGAGGGGTCTCCGCTCCGAGCGCGGGGCCGCCGATGGACACGCCCAGCTCTGGGCCGTTGGTCACGGAGAGGGCCCCGTCGATCTCCTTGAGGCTGACCTGGCCGACTTCGAGGATCTTCACATCCAGCCGCACCTGGCTGGCGCGGGCATGCAAGCGGGAGACGACCGCGTCGGGGGCGATACGCTCGGCCAGCCGTTCGGCGATGGCGGCGACAGAGGGGCTCGAGACTTCCCCTTCCAGCAGGACAGTGGAGGACAGGCCTTTGACGGTGATGGCCTCGCCGGGCAGGGCGTCGGCGAGAATTTCGCGCAGGGCCTCGGCGTCCGGTCCGACCTGGACATTCAGGCTCTGCGACAGACGCCCCTGGCGATCATAGACCAGAAGGTTCGTAGCGCCGGGCTGGCTACCGATCACATACAGGCGGTCGGGGCCGGCCAGGCCCACCTGGGCGGTCTCGGGCTGGCTCACGACCACCTTGGCCACGGGCGGCCCAGCGGCGCGCAGGCCGACGGCCTTGTCGAGCGGCGCCTGCACCGTGGCGACCGCGACCGGCTCACTGGGAAACTCCTGGGCGACCGCGGAGAAGGAAAGCGACGCGGCGCAGGCGCACGCCATCGCGCCCGCAAGCACCCGCAACGGCGCGCCTTGAAGACCCCGTATCGCGGAGGCGATGGCACGGTGGAGCTTCATGCGCGGCAGAACGCCACACTTGGGGTTCCATCAAGCCTAACGAACGTGGTTGCCGGGATCCTAACGCGGCGCCCAACGAAAAGGGCCGGCGGAGCGCTTTCGCGATCCGGCCGGCCCCCATCGCCCCACCATTGAGCGGGTGATCAGTTGTTGGAGGTCTTGGCCACGTAGGCGTCCAGCGCCTGGCGCGCGACGGTCTTGCAGCCGCTCGATTCGGCGGTCCGGACGATGTCGTCGAGGGTCACCAGGCTTTCGATGGCGGGGCAGATGCCGCCGCGGCGGGCCCCGAACGTCCGGCCGGCCGGCGGCGGCTCGACCAGGGCGCGCAGGGTCTCGAAGCGCGCCGTATCGGCGGCCGCGAGCCGGGCGCCCGGAACCACGGCGCCCCCAGCGCTGCCGCGCAGCGTGACGACCTCGCCGGAAGCCCGCATGAGCGTCACGGTCTTGCCCGCCCCGAGCGCCAGCTTGGCGCCGGCGTCGTAGGCCTGGCCCCGCGCGATCGCCGCCTCGTTCGAGGACACGACAATGTAGTCGCTGGCCATTGCGGTTCCGCCGAGGGCGAGAGAAAGTGCAGCTGCAATCAGTAGTTTATGCATTCAAGTCATCCCCGAAGGACGTGTTGGATCGTTCCCGTATCAGGCGCTGGACTATCACACTGAAGCCCTGAAAGGTAACTGAACAGGCGACCCGTCGTCTCATGTACGCGGCGTTTTGCCGCGAAGACGCACAAGGTCAAACTTGGCCAACCACACGATGCCGCGTTCGACGAACGGCCGCCGTTCGGGACGGATTTCCGCCAGCAGCGACTCGACTGTGCGGGGGCCTGCAACCAGGCCTTCGAGCAGGGCCAAGGCTTCGTGCAGGCCGGGCAGGCGCGCCCCGTCGTTGTGTGCGGAGCGGTGACCAAGGACTGCGGCGACCTCATCCGGCGCAAACGGTCGCGAGAGCGCGACCGTGTCAGCGGCCGACAGCGCCGCGGTCGGGTAGCCGGCGAACATGCGGAAGGGGTCGGGCCGGTAGGGGTTCTCCAGGGCGGCCTGTTCGGGGGCGGCCAGGCGGCGGCGATGCAACTCGGCCCACAGCGCCTGGTACTGCGGGATCACGACGCGCCAGTCGAACGCCTCGCGGACCCCCGCCTGGGCTGCCTGGCCCATCCGGCGGCGCAGGTCGTCGTCGGAGAACAGGGCCACGAGCGCCTCCGCGGTCTCGGCGATGTCGACGGCGGTGAACAGCGAGGTCGATCCCGCATAGCTGTCATAGCTCATCAGCCGCTGGGCGTAGGCGTAGATCAGGTCCGAACCGAGGCCCGGCCGGGGCGTCGTGGTGCGGATGCGAAAGCCGTCGATCCCGTGGCGAACGGTGTCGCGGTAGCCGTCCCAGTCGCTGACCACGCAGGGCAGGCCGGCGGCCATCGCCTCCAACGGCGTCAGGCCGAAGGTCTCCTGGATATTGTCCGACAGCGACAGGAAGACGTCGGCCGCAGCGAGGATCCGGTCGCGGGTGACGGCCAGCGCGTCGGGCGCCTCGCGGATCACCACGTCCGGGCAGAAGGCCGCGGCGGCGGCGCGGAAGGCGGCCTCCTCCTCGGCGCGCCGGGCCCCGCCGAACATCAGCCAGTAGACCGGGCGACCCAGGCGTCGGGCGGTCTCCTGCAGCGCCAGGCCCATCGGGGCGGGATGCATCTTGGCGGTCAGGCTGAAGCGGCCCATGTGCAGGGCGACGGGCGCATCTTGCGGGATGTCCAGGCGCTCGCGCCAGAGCCGGCGCGCCTCGGGATCGGGGGCGTGGTCGTCGGTGTGGACGCCCAGCGGGATGGTGACCAGCTGAGCCGGCGGGATGCGCGTGGCGCCGAACCGTTCCTGGATGTAGGCGGCGGCCGATTCCAGCAGCGTTTCCACGGCCTTGCGGACAGGTTCTGATGTGCAGACCAAGGCGTCCCACGGTTCCAGCGGAGCCAGCAGCAGGGCGCCCAGTTCGTCCAGGATGTAGGTCTCGGCGATGGTGTGGGTGACGCCGCTGATCGACCAGGCGTGGCCGCCGAACGCCCGGCGGGCCCAGGCCTCGCGCTGCAGTTCCGGCGTGGGGATGTAGACCGCACCGGGGCCGGCCAGGCCCGCCCGGTCCGCGCGCCCCAGCCATTCGACGGGCCGGTCCGGCAGGCCCAGGCGCGCTAGCAGGGCCTCGAGCTCGCCCTGGTCCTGGTCCAGCACGTTCCAGAAGTGGAAGCGCTCGACGTCTGCGTACTTCAGGAAGCCGCGCAGGAAGCCTTCGCCCGCCGCGTTGCGACCCATCGGCCGCGGGATCGAGGCATCGTACGGTTCGGTGCTGAGCTGGATGGCGGCGTTGGCCATGGGACTGGGCCGCGGGCCGCCGCCTCAGCGGTCCGCGGTTTGGGTCGCCGCGCCCGGCAGCGGCCGCGAGCCGTCGCCCACGATCGTGAAGGGGGCCCAGAAGTAGGGGTGCGAGAACTGCTCGCTCTGCTGCAGGGCGACCTGGGCCTTGGTCAGGGCGCCGGCCTTGGTGGGCGAGGCGGCCGAGAACATGCCGGTCATCAGCCGGACCGTGGCGACCGAGTCCACCGACCAGTGCGAGACGATCAACGAGCGGCCGCCGGCGTAGATCACCGCCCGCGTCAGGCCGCCCAGCGCCTCGCCGCCGCCCTGCAGGCCGCTGGTCGAGGCGTCGCCGCCGGCGCCGCCGGTGTCGCAGGCCGACAGCACCACGAGGTCGGCGTCCAGCTTCAGGTCGAGGATTTCGCTTGCGTCGAGCAGGCCATCGGAATCGCCGAGGCCCACCGAGGTCATCAGCGCCGGCTCGGGCAGGCAGGCCGAGGGCTGCGGCAGCAGGCCGTGGGTGGCGAAGTAGAGCACCTTGTAGTCGGCCAGGTCCTTGCGCGCCTTCACGGAGTCGTCGGTGAAGGCCTGGCCGACGACGATCTGCTCGCCCTGGTTTCCAGCGATGCTGGCGCCGACCTGGCGCACCTCCTCGGCGGTGTCGGGCAGGGCGGGCATCTGCAGCAGCGCCAGGCGCGTGTTCTCGCAGATGTCGCCGAGGTCGCGCTCGCTCCGCAGGCTCACCGAGCGGCGCACCACCGAAGCGTAGGCGCGGTTGTCGGACCGCGGCGGCGTGGCAGGGTCGGCGAAGCCCAAAAAGCTCTTGCTGGCTCTGGACGGCGCGAAGGCCCGGGACTGCATGAACGAGGCGGCCGACAGCACCAGGGCGGAGTCCACCTTGGCGCCCAGCCAGGCCACCTTCCGGTAGTCCGGATCGCCGCCGCGAGCGACGCCGGCCAGCAGGGCCGACGGATCGGCGGTCACCAGCGCGCCGACGGGCAGCGAGATCAGCGCGCCGTCGGGCTCGTAGACCAGATGCCGCGCGGCCATGACCTCCGACGCCACCGGTCCGAACAGCTGCTGGAACAGCTTGTGGGACGCCGCCACGTCGAAGGCGGGCAGGGTGTCCTCGGCCTCGAACGGGGCGCGCAGGCGGCGCACGGCCGCGCCCGCCGTGCCGCGGTTCAGGTCGATCGTGTAGGGCTTGGCCGTCGTGGGCGAGACCAGCAGGCCGTAGCCGCGGGTGTCGAGCATGAGGATCTTGACGTAGACCTCGTCCTTGCCCAGCGACTTCTGCAGGTCGGCCAGCGACGCCTCGGAGGAGACCAACTGGGCGTAGCGAGGGTTCGCCGCCAGCAGCTGGGCTTCCAGCCCGTCGGACTGTTCCTGCAGCGCCTTCAACCGCGCCTCGAGGTCGGTGCGCGGCTGGCCGGCATAGGCGTTCTGCGCCTGCAGGTTGGCGGCCTGGGCCTCGGTGGCGCGCAGCTCGCGGCGGGTGTCCTCCAGGGCGCGGACCAGGCCGGTGACGGCGCTGTCGCCCGAGGCGACGCGGGCGGCCAGCTTGGAGACCGTCTGGGCCGTGGCGTTGGACACCACGCTGGAGGCCGCCGAGAAGAAGCGGGCTTTGTAGTCGTCGGCCTTGGCGGGATCGGAGCCGATGCGCTTGATCAGCAGGTCGAAGTAGGGCGCGGCGTCATCGGCCGAGGCGCCCAGCGCCCCGCGCTGCGCCTGGAACAGCTCGAAGGCCCGCGCATAGGTGGCGAGCGCGGCGTCCTCCTGCCCGGCGCGCACCTGGGCGCGGCCGAGGTCCAGCAGCAGGCCGCCCTCGGCGGCCGTGCCGGCGTGGCGCAGGCGGATGGTGCGCAGCGCGCTGTTGTACCTGCCGATCGCCTGGCCCGGCTGGCCGGCGTCCATGTCGATCTCGGCGAGGTCGGCCTCGATGCGGGCGCGCAGCCACACATTGAGCGCGCCATTGGCTTCGGCGGCGGTGAGCATGCGGCCGGCGCGGGCCAGGGCCTCGCGGGCGCCGGCGGCGTCGCCCTGGGCGGCGAGGGACGAGCCCATCACCTCCAGCGATTGGGCGTCCTGCACGGCCAGCCGGTCGGCGCTGGTGACCCGGCTGCCGCCCATCACGTCGCGCCCGCCGGGGCGGTTGTTGAGGGCCGAGGCAAGGTCGCCGCCGATGGCGAGGCCGTCGGGGCCTTGCGTCACGGTGGGGCCGCCGGCGGCGAGCCCGCGGGTCGCGCGGACCTCGTCGCTGGCCCGCAGAGCGGCCTGGGCGGCGGCGACCGCGTCGGCGAAGCGGCCGGCGTTGCGAAGGTGCAGCGCCCGATAGGTGCGTGCTCGGGCGGCCAGCAGCGGATCGCCCGAGGCCGCGACCTGGGCGTCGGCGTCGCGGAACAGCCGGTCGGCCTCGGCGAAGCGGCCGTTGTTCGAGATGTTCAGCGCCAGGTTCAGGAGCGCCTCGCCCATCTCGGCCGGCGGGGCGCGGCGCGCCTCGGCGTCGGCGACCAGGGCCTGGAAGTCGGTTTCGGCCTGTTCGAAGCGCCATTCGTTGTTCTGGACGTAGGCACGGGCGCGCAGGCGGTTCGAATCCGTGGCCGCGGCGGCCTGGGAGCGCGCGAGACCGCCGGTGGCCCCGCCGAAGTCGGCGGCGATCTCGGCGCTGGCGGCCGAGGTCTGCACCTGGGACATGGCCGGCGGCTTGGCGGCGCCGGAGACGACCTTCAGGCCGGCTTCCAGCACGTCGGCGATCTGGGCCGCGCCTTCGGCGGCGTAGAGCTGGCCGCCCCTGTTCGCGACGTAGGCGAGGTAAGGCGCCTTGCCCGCGGCGCTGCGGCAGGCCCGGCGGTTGACGCCGCCGAGGCCGGCGACGGTTTCCGACTTGGCGGTGGCGCACTCCGCCCGGGTGGCGAGCGCGGTCTCCCAGGCGCTGGCGTCCGTGGCCTTCGGCAGGGCGTAGAGCCGGCCCAGGCTGCCTTCCCAGCCGCGGCAGCGGATGTTCCAGGCGCGACGGCCAGCGGCCTGCACCACCGGGTCGTCATAGTCGCGCACCGCCTGGCAGACCGCGCCCGAGGCGGCGCTCTGGCCCAGCGGGATCAGGTCGGCGCGGGTCTGGGCGCCGGCGGCGGAGGTCAGCGCGGTCAGGAGGACCGCGCCGCCCAGTCCGAGGAGGAGGCTCTTGCGGATCATTTGGTCTGCCTGCGCTTGCGCCAGATTTCTTCGCTGCCCGTGCCGGTGACCACCGGGTCGGTGATGATCTCGTCGGTCGGCGGCTCGGCCAGGCCGAGGAGAACGGGCGGGCTGGTCAGGCTTTCCGACGACAGGGCCTCGACGCCGGTGTCGGCGCTGTCGCCCAACAGGTCGCGCGCCGTCAGCACGCCCGAGCTCATGTCGCCCATGCCCCCGCCGCCGTCGCCGCCGGACGCCGGCGCGGTGATCGTCGGACAGTTGGTGGTGCCCACGTCGCAGGCGTTGAAGCGATAGGCGGCGCCGTCCGGCTTGCTGGTCGGCTGGCCGTTGGCGTCCACGACGGTGAAGCTGATTCCTGCGCCCGCGTCCGGACCGGTGACCACCCGGCCGTTCGATCCGGCGATGGCGCCCCACAGCTCCACCAGCCGTGGCGGATCGATGATCAGCGCGGGCGTGAAGGCGCCGGTGAAATAGAGGCCCGCGGTGCCGCCCGAGCCGGGCGGGGCGGTGTTCTGCTGCACGGCCTTGCCGTCGGCGGAGACCTCGAGCCGGCCCGTGGAGACGAAGACCTTGCCCACCTCGTCGCCGATCGGGACCACGCCGGCGGGCAGGCCCTTGGCGATGTCGATGTCGCTGATCGCCGTGCCCTGGACCAGGCTGATGAACCGCGGCGAGCCGAACAGGATGTCCTGCCGCGCGGCCAGCCGGACGTCGTCGAAGGCCCGCACGCCGGTGTAGTTGGCCCCGCCGGATACGAACGTCGCGACGCCCAGGGACCCGGTCACCTGGATCGAGGCGGGCCGCCACGCGAGGTTGGTCGCGTCGCCGATCCGCAGGGTCCCGCCGCTCGTCGTGGGCGCCACCGTCCCCTGCACCAGGGCGTTGTTTCCGGAGCCCACCAGGAAGCTGACGCTGGGCGTGTTGGCCGGATTGACCGACAGCGTCTGCAGCGTCAGGTCGCCCCGCGCCGCGCCCGTCGTCGAGCCCGCGTAGAACTTCGCGACGCCCGAGACGCGCAGCTGGCCGAAGTCGTTGTTGTCGAACACGAAGCCCGAGGCGCCGTCCGCGGTCCCGCCGACGCGCATCGCGCCGGCCTTGGATCCGATCTGCGCGTCCGGCGCGGTCAGCGTCCCCGTGAGGTCCAGGTCGCCCGCCACGATGCGGATCGCGTTGACCGCCGTCGTCGACCCCAGGGTGGCCTTGCCGGTCACGTCCAGGATCAGGTCGCGGCCTGCGCTGAGTGGCGCCGATGAGGTGAAGTTTCCGGTCGAAGTGATGGAAAGATCGCGAGGAACGGCGCTGATGGTCGAGCCGAGGGACAGCGACGAGCCCTGTACGATCAGGTCGCGGCCGGTCTTGTAGCTGGCCGTCGTCACCCCGCCGCCGAGCGCGCGCAGGGTGAGGTCCTCGCTGGCCGAGACGTTGCCCGCCGTCACCGTGGCGCCCACCAGGGACACCGACCCGGAATCCGCCCGCACGTCGGCCACCTTCAGGGCGCCCGCGGCGCTGACCGAGATGTTGCGCACCGCGGTCAGTGAATTGGTCAAGGTGAAGTCGCCGGTGGTGCTGCCCACCGACAGGTCGCGGCCCGCCTTCACCGAATCCAGCGTCACCGTCGGCGCCTTCAGCGTGGCGTCGCGTGCGGCCACCACGGAGAACGTGCCGGGCGTCGGGCTGAGCACCTCGACCGCGGCGTCGCGGCCGGCCAGGACACTGACCGCGGTGGCGCCGGTGACGCCGCCGGTCCCCAGGCCCAGCTTCGCGTCGAGGTCGGTGGATTCCACCTGCACGACGCGCCCGTTGCCGGCCATGTCGGGGCTGCCGGCGAACTGCAGGCTCACATCGTCGGCCGCTGCGCCGGTCAGGGTCGCGGTGGTGACCGAGGCCGTGCCGTGGGTGGCGCGAACATAGATGTCGTCGCCGGCGGTGGCCGAACCGACGATGGCGTCGCCGCTGCCGGCGATCAGGTAGAGGTCGCCATGAGTGGTGACCGTGCCGATCCGGATGCTGGACGCCTGGCCGAAGACCTTGGGCGCCGTGATCGTCCCCACGTCGGCGGCGCCGCGCAGCTGGACGATCTCGCCCGCGGTCACCGTGTCGATGCGGCCCGAGGCCAGGTTCAAGGTCACGGTCTGCGGCGCCGACAGGCTGATCACGCCCGACGCATTGCCCGTGCCCTCGCCGACGGTGATGTCGCGGCCCGAGGTGACGGTCAGCTTCTGCGGCGCGGTCATGGACTCGATCCGCGCATCGGTCTTGGCGCTGATCACGCCCTCGCGCATCACGCCCACGGCCGCCAGGACAATGTCGTCCGTCGTCGAGGTCGCATTGAGCGCCCCGCCGGCCACCAGGCTGTTGGCCTTGATCGACCGCCCCTGGACGGCGATGTCGCGCGCGGCGTTGACGCGGCCCAGCTCGATGCTGGCCGTGGCCGCGATCCGGGCGTCACGGCCGGCGCTGATCGCCGAGACCGCCGTCGGGTCGAACAGGCTGGCCACCAAGGCCCGGTCCAGCGCCGCGCCTTCCACCGGTGCGAAGCCAAAGCCGTTCCCGAACCCGTTGCCGAATCCATTGCCGAACCCATTCCCGAATCCGTTGCTGGATCCGCCTTCCTCGCAGCCGGAGCGCAGCTCGCATTCCGGCGTGTTGGCGTCGTCCTCGAGCGTGGGCGGGTTCGTGGTCTCCTCGGGCGGCCGCAGCCAGGGGCGGCCGAACGTGCGGCCGACGTTGCTGATCCGGATGTCGCGCGAGGCGGTGGCCTTGTTCAGGTAGATGTCGGTGGCCGACACGCCGTCCAGCGCCGCGTCCGGCAGGCGGTTCGCGATGCCGCCGCCGCCCGAAAGGACGATATCGCCGCCGTCGGCCTTCGCGGCCTGGGCGGTCACGAGGCCTTCCAGGTTGATCACCGCGGTTCCGATGCCAGAGTGGTTGACCGCCGCCAGGAACACGGCGTTCGCCTGGGTGTCCCCGCCCAGGTCGATCGCCACGCCCGCGTCGCTGCCGGCGCTGGCATTGGGCACGATGAAGTCCACCAGGTCGAAGTCGCCACCGGTTCCGGGGGCCAGGCGGATCTGGTACGACTTGGCCGAACCGTAGAGCACGCTGCCGTCGGTCGCGGTGACCACGGCGTTGGCCCGCGTGACGACGCTGGGCGCCATCACGGCCACCATCCCGCCGTGGGCCGTCAGGGTCGCGTTGGACAGCACCATGATCCTGGCGCCGCCGGGGACATTGTCCGATCCGTCGAACGTGAACGAGGTCGTGGCGGGGTCTAGGAATTTGGCGACATCGGTCTGGCCGATCGCCACCAGGATGCTGCCCGCGTCGATCTTCGAGCCCTGGCCGAAGATGATGCCGTTGGACGACGAGAACCAGATGTTGCCGCCGTACTGGCCGCCCACCTTGCCCTCGATCGTGCCCTCGATCCGGCTCTGCTGCAGGCTGGAGATGCGGTTCAGCACGATCCAGTTGCGGGCGCCGAAGTTGAAGCTGACCGTCTCGGTCGGCTTAACGTCGAAGGTCGCCCAGCTCAGCACAGTCCGCGGGCCGCCCAGGGTGATGTCGGTGCGGGTGGCTGTGCTGGTGATGGTGGGCTGGGCGCCGCCGGCGTTCACCTCGGGCGCCCCTCCCGTCGGCAGCGCGCGGGCCACGGTGGGCAGCACGCTGAGCCCGCAGAGGGCGCCGCAGAGCGCCGTGCGCGCGAGCAGCCGGCCGCGGCCGGCGGGCGTGGCGTGGGTGCGGAAAGGCGTCGGCATCTTCTCCCCCTTGCGCGTCACAGCAGGCTGGCCGTGAGCTGGATCAGCACACGGTCGCCTGGACGCGACCCGCCCGGGTTGGTGGCGTGGAGCGGGTGAGCGTAGGTCACTTCGATGTTGGCGCGGTTAAAGACGCGCAAGATCACGCCGGCGCCGACCGAGGTCAGGCTGCGGTCCTTCTCAAGCCCGGTGAGGGCGGTCTTGTTGTTGGCCACATAGCCTGCGTCGAAGAAGGCGTAGGGCGAGGCCAGGAGCTTCGGATGCAGCTGGGTGGGCCCATAGCGGACCTCGAAGGCGGCCGAGACGCCCTTGTCGCCCAGCAGGGCGGCAGGGTCGTAGCCGCGGCCGACGGTAAGGCCGCCCAGCGACATCTGCTCATAGGGCAGCAGCACGTCGTCGGAGTACTGCGCCTGGGCGCGCACCGCGCCGGTCAGCCGGTCGGTGAAGGCGAAGTCCGCGCCGCCCTGGGCCTTGACCGCCCAGGCCTCGGGTTTGGCGTTCGAGCGGGTCAGGAAGTTGTCGCCGGCCTCGCTGCCGCCCAGGACGGACAGGCCCTTGCGCAGCGTGATCCCGCCGGTCAGCAGCACCGGCCGCTGCGCGACCTCGGTCCGGTAGTCGCCGTCGGCGCGGGCGTAGACCACCCGCAGCTTGTCTTCGCTCAGCAGGCCGATGCCGCCCGCCCGGGTCTTCTGGTCGACGATGTCCAGGCCGCCGGCGAGGTTGAGGTTCTGGATGCGCGAGCGGATGACGGGGTAGGCGACCTCGAGGTTGCCCACCAGCGAGCGGCTCTTCAGGTCCAGCGGCTTCAGCGCCTCGCCCGGCCGGCTCTCGCCGTAGGTCAGTGCGCCGCGCGCGGTCAGGCCCTCGGACCCGAAGCGCGCGCTCTGCGCCAGCTGCACCAGCCACTGCTCGTTCGAGTCCAGGGTGTGGAACGCGGTCAGCGAGGTGCTTTCACCGAAGGCCGTGTAGCCGGCCAGGTCGCCGCGCACGAGCCCGCCCCAGCGGCCCACCGACTTGGAGCCGGTGTTCTGGACGTTGGCGATGGCGCTAGGCCCTTCGCGGGTGACGTTGAGGTCGATGTCGACCGCACCGCGCTCGGCGCTGGTCGAGGGGCGGATGGCGGCGCGCACGCGCAGGCCCGGGACGTCCGAGGCCAGCAGCAGGTAGCGCTGGGCCCGGGCCATATCGAAGGGCTTCATGCCGCGCAGCTTCTCGGCGTAGCGCTCGACGGCGGCCTGGGCCGGGCCCACGTCGCCACGGACGCGGACATTGACCACGTGCGCCTCGATCACCTCGAGGACCAGGGCGCCGGCGGCGATCCGCTGTTCGGGGATCTCGACGCGCGCCAGCACGCCGCTGTCGAAGACGATGCGGGCGGCGCGGTCGCGGATCCGGCAGATCACCGACACCGGCTGCGGCTTGCCGATATATTCGGCATAGGCGTCGCGCAGCTCGGCCTCACTCACGGCCGTCGCCCCTCGGAACGCGACGCTGTTCAGCGTCACTTGGACGTCGGAGGTCTCGAGTGGGCAGGGGCCGGGCGGCTCCGGCGCGAAGGCGCCGCCAGCGCGAGAGGGCGGCGGGCGCGACACGCGGGTGTTGGGGTTCAGCTCGGCGGCCGACGTGCCGGGCGTGGCGCGAGTCGGCGCCGTCTGGGCCCATGACACGGTTGGCGGACTCAGCGCCGTCGTCGTCAATGCGACCAGGCACAGGCGAGCGCCCACACTGGTTCGCAGAGCGCTATTGCGGCGCCCAATCATATTCGGAAACCCCCACGGTCGAGTGCGCGGTCTTATCCGCCCAAGAACGCGTTGTTAAGTACGGACTCTCGCCGGGCGAGGACGCAAACGACTTGTGCGCTCCGCGAGTGAATTGGCCGGTTAGCAATCTATTCAGGCTACCGAACGTCCACTGACCCCGCTAAGATTCGCCGCGTGTGTGCCGGGGGAGGGCCGATGGGGGAGGGACGAGCGTCGCGAGTGATCGGCGCGCTTTGCGCCGCCGCCGTTTTGATGATCGGCGGCCTCGCGATCGGTGCGGGTCGCGCCGCCACGGCAGCGACTGAAACTTCGAGCAACGCCACCCACGAGGGTGTGGCGTCGTGCGCCGGTTCCACGTGCCACAGCCGGCAGGTCGATTCCGGCGTCAACATCCGCCAGAACGAGCTGATCACCTGGCAGGATCCCTCCAGCGTGGCGGGCGCGCACAGCCGCGCCTACCGCGTGGTCTATGAGGCGCGCGGGCAGGCGATCGTGCGCAAGATGGGTCTGGGCGCCGATGGCGTCGCCCGCCAGTGCCTGGGCTGCCATGCTGACCCGGCTCCGCAGCGGGGCGCGCGCTTCCAGCTCTCCGACGGTGTCGGCTGCGAGGCCTGCCACGGCGGGTCGGGCGGCTGGCTGGCCAGCCACCGCACGGTCACCGGCACCCATGCCGACAACATCTCCCGCGGCATGCGGGCGCTCGAGAATCCCAAGGTCCGCGCCGGGGTCTGCCTCGACTGCCACTTCGGCGGTTCGAAGCCCGGCCAGTTCGTCAGCCACGAGATAATGTCGGCCGGCCACCCGCGCGTCGCCTTCGAACTCGACCTGTTTTCCAGCCTGCAACAGCACTGGGACGTCGACGCCGACTATGTGAAGCGCAAGACCTACGCGGGCGGGGTGAAGACCTGGGCCGTCGGCCAGGCCCTGGCGCTGGATCGGGCGCTCAGCCTCTATGCCCAGCCCGGCCGCAACAGCGGCGCGTTCCCGGAGCTCTATTTCTTCGACTGCCACGCCTGCCACCGGCAGATCTCGGACGACCCCAAGGCCCGTCCGCAGTGGGAAGCCAATCCGGGCCGCCCGATCCCGGCCGGCACGCCGCCGTTCAACGACGAGAACATGATCATGCTCTCGGCCGCGGCGAAGGTGGTCGCGCCGGGGCTGGCCGCGCGGTTCGACGCCGACAGCCGTGCGTTCCACGCCGCCCTGGCTGGGGACCGCGGGGAATCGATCCGCGCCGCCGCGAAGCTGGCCGCCTCGTCCCGCGCCCTGGCCGACGCCTTCGCGGCCCGGGCCTTCTCGCGCGCCGAGACCCTGGCCATCGTCGACAGCATCCTGCAGGGCGAGATCGCGCGGCGGTACACCGACTACGCCGGCAGCGCCCAGGCGGTGATGGCGGCCGACACCCTGCTGAACGCCCTGGTCAAGTCCGGCCAGGTCGATCCGGCCGCCGCCGCCCGCATCCGGCCCAACCTGGACCGCGCCTACGCACAGGTCCGCGATCCCAACAGCTATCGTCCTGACGCTTTCCGGTCCTCGCTGGCCCAGATCGCCCAGGCCGCGAGGTCGCTGCGATGAAATCCCGAGTGCGCTGGGCCGTGTCCGTGGCCGCGTTGGCGCTGGCGTCCTGTGGCGGCGGCGGAGGCGGGGGCGGCACGACTACCCCGCCGCCGCCGACGCCCCCGCCGTCCGCCCCGGCCTACACCCTGCCGGCCGCGCAGGCGCTGAGCGTCGCCGACGTGCAGCAGATCATCGCCCAGGCCGTG
>Ga0209257_1003228_pt1 | contig 14361 bp, 11 predicted proteins | sample AraplaCvi_mCL_r2_FD_184277 | JGI IMG/M metagenome (GOLD analysis project Ga0209257, IMG submission 184277) | Arabidopsis root microbial communities from North Carolina, USA - plate scrape MF_Cvi_mCL_r2 (SPAdes) (version 2) | ecosystem: Host-associated > Plants > Roots > Endosphere | place: USA...
GGCAATCGTCAACTCGCTGGCACGCACCTCGTATTCGGTATTCCTGATCCACTTCCCGGTTTGCCTGCTGGTGAACGCAGCCTTTACCCGCTTCGTGCCTGCGGACCCGGTGCTGCAAGGCGCGGGCATGCTGGCAGCCTGGGGCGCCAGCCTGGCCGCCGGCGCTGCATTCCATCGCTGGATTGAAGTACCGCTGGGGCGCCTGTTGCAGTCCTCTTCGAAGGCAGCCAGCGCCGCCCAGCGCGCGTAAGGCTGAAGTACCTTGGCCGTTGCCCCGGTCTAGTGCGCAATGGGCCAGGGATTCGGTTGGTGGCTGCGCTCTTGCTGCATCGAGAACACGAAATACGAGCGGAACATCAGGTCCAGGACCCACTTGGCCACTTCCTCGGACTTCTGGCCCTGTAATCCATATGCGGTCGAGTAATACGCCGCGAGCGACTTTTCGGCCGCCGGATACGCCTTCCTGATTTCTTCGTACAGGCGGCTGCGCGCGTGGTTTCCTTTGGCCCAGTCAACCAGGCCGGTGTCTACTTCCTGGCGCGTGTCATACACGTCCGCTTCGGAAAGCGCCCACGGACGAAGCGCCGCATTGGCCATGAGGTGGGCGCCAAGTGGCTCCGGTCTCTCGCGGCAGCTTTTCGAATTCGGGGCCATTCTGCAGGACGTCACAGCCTGATATGTCCCTTTCCGAAGCACCGAGGATCAACCTGCTTTCCTCCCAGCCCCAGTAACGGTCGATCAAGTGCTGCAGCCGAGCGTCAGGACGAAGATGCCAGCGGTGGTTTCTAGTTTTCATTTCAGCAACATGGTATCCTGCCGCCCATGAAAATGAGAACCCTGCTTTTGCCTATGGCAGCACTGTGGACCAGCGCGGCCATGGCCGCCGCCGTCGACCCGCTGACAGCCCAGATTGGCCTTGAAGATGCCCGCCGCTTCGCAAACCTGATGAAGGACGGTGCGGTGCCGACTGCCGAAGTCTTGCAGCGCGAATACTTGGATCGCGCCGGAGCTGGAGTGAAAGTATTTACGCCGATGCGTATTGTCGATGCCAACCGCTTGGCACGAACGGTTGCGGCCAAGCCCGATAATTATCGCTACGCGATCCGGGAATGCCTGCCGCGCCTGCCTGCCCTGCGAAGCGACCTGAAAGCAATCTACCTGGCCTATGCCGGCCTGTTGCCGGAGCGTCCGCTGCCCGCAATCGAAGTCGTATTCGGGGCGCTCAATTCGGGCGGCACGGCGAACTCGGAGATGCAGGTAATCGGCCTGGAAGTGACCTGCCCGCCGGGGACGACGCCGGAACAGTTCCGCACCTCGATGCGAGGCTTCTTTGCGCACGAAACGGTCCACACCTGGCAAGGCGACGCATCGCCGCAGGCACGCGCCGACCCCTTGCTGAACCAGGCCCTGAGGGAGGGCGTCGCCGACTACCTGACCAGTGTGGTGACCGGCGAAATTCCGGATCTCGAACGTGATGCCTGGGCGCGCCGGCGCGAGGCATGGCTATGGGAAGAGTTCATGCGCGACCGGCAGGCAATGCTCGCCGATAGTGAAATACTGAGCAAGCCCTATGCGAACCCGCGGTTCAAGCGCTGGTTCGCCAACTGCGGCTCCGCCCCGGAGGGCTGGCCTTGCGAAGCCGGCTACTGGATCGGCATGCGTATTGCGGAGGCTTACGTGGAACGCTCTTCGGACAAACATGCGGCGATCCGGAAACTGATCGAGCTCGAAGACCCCGCCGCCATCCTGACGGCCAGCGCTTACAAGCCAGGAAGCCAGTGAAGAACGGCTAAGCGTATTCGACCCGGTTACGGCCGTTGGCCTTGGCCCGGTACAGGGCCGCGTCGGCCTCCTTCAGCAGGGACTCCGGCGTCTGGCCGCGCCCGGCGACAGCGACCGCGACGCCGAAACTGCTTGTGATGGCAATGGACGGGCCGTCCGGTACATTCACTGGCGCTGCGGCGACGAGACCATGCAATTCCTCGATGCGGCGCCGGCCGCGCTCTGCGTCAAGGTCGGGCAGCAGAACGATGAACTCTTCGCCGCCATAACGCCCCACGGCGTCGCCGGCGCGCAGGCTCGCCTGCAGGCGCCGCACCACTTCCTTCAGCACGGCGTCGCCCGCCAGGTGTCCATGCGTGTCGTTGATGCGCTTGAAGTAATCCAGGTCGACCATGACCAGCACAAAGGTATCTCCGCCCAGTTCCAGCGAGGCCAGGCGCTGGGCGATGCGCTCCATCATGGCGCCGCGGTTCCAGGCCAGCGTCAGGCCGTCGAGCATGGCACGCAGCCGGTGCTCTTCGCGCGAGGCTTCCAGTTCGGCAGTGCGGGCCTTGACCAACTGGTCAAGCTCGCGCTGGCGGCGCACCACGACGCGTACCCGCCAGCGGAATGCTGCGCTGATGGCAGCCATCGCCAGCAAGATTGTTAGGGCGTAGAACCAGGTGCTGCGCCACCATGGCGGCCGCACCCGGAACGGCAGGTCGAGTTGCGGCGAAGCGTTCTGCAGCATGGCGTTGCTGGCGATCACCTGCAGCACATAGCTGCCCGGGGGCAGCGCGGCATAGCGCAACAGGGGGCTGTTGGTGGTACTCCATTCGTCCTCCAGCCCTTTCAGGCGATAGTGGTAGCGCAGCGCATCCCGGTTCTCGAAGGTGAGCGAGGCAAGCGTGAATTCCAGCGCGCCGCCGGTCCAGGGCAGCGTCATGCCTTTTGCCGGCGGCTGGTCCCGGCCGTTGAAGCGCATGGCGTCGACCCTGACGCTTACCGGCGGCAGCGAAAAGAGGTCCTGCGGCCGCTCGACGTGGGAGGCGCCGTTGCTGGTACCGATCCAGATCGAACCGTCGAGGGGATCTTCGCGCAAGGCGTACTGGTTTGCGTCATTCCATACCATGCCGCTCTGCTGGTCGAACGTTCGCCAGCGATTTCCGTTCCACACAGCGGCGCCGGAGTCGGTTCCCAGCCACAGCCAGCCGCGCCGGTCCGCCAGGATCGACATGATCAGGCGATCCTTTAAATTCTCCGGCCGCGTACTGACCGCGGTCAGTTGAAGCGTGCCGCCAGCCGGGGCGGGCGTGCCGCGCCAGATCCGTCCGCTGCGAGCCTCAAGCAGCCATACTGCCTGTGGGCCGCAAGTGACAGTCGATGGCCTGGCGCTATCCGCCCCTGCGATGGAGACCCTGTTCCAATTGTCGCCGTCCAATCGCAGCAAGGTGCTGTCGGCCAGGAACCACAGCACACCGTCCGCCGTGCTGCAGGCGCCGCGGATGTACGCACTGGATTTGCCGGCCAGCTTTTCCAGTGCTTCGACAAGGCGCGGCTGGGCGGCGGGTTCCGGACCTGCGAGCAGGTACAGGCCTTCCGTGGTGCCGATCCAGAGGCGCTGGCGGCGGTCAAACGTCAGGCTCAGGATCATCGGCAGCCGCATGGGCGGGCCAATGCGGCCGTCGCCGGCGCCGCGCCGCATCAGGTGGCCGGAAAACGTGCCGGCCCAGACATTGCCCTGGCGGTCTTCCGCCAGGGCGCTGACCTGTCCGTTGGCTTCCTTGCTGCCGGCTTCGATGTGGGCGAAGCGGCGCGCCCCGGGCGCCAGTGTGGCAATGCCGGCACCGGTGCCGATCAGCAGCGAGCCATCGCCGTGGCGCAGGAAGGACCAGGTATCGTCGCTGGGCAGTCCCTGCGCCGTGGTCCAGTTGGACCAGTGGCGATAGCCCTGCCAGTGCGCCACGCCATGTCCGGACAGCGCCAGCCACACCTCGCCATTTCGGTCGACCAGGATATCGTTGATGCCGCCGCCGGTCGACAGGCCTTCGGCGCGGGCGAAGACTTCCCATGCGGCGTCTTTTCCCCTGAACAGCCCTTCGTTGGTAGCGCCCAGCAGGCGTCCGTCGCTATCGAGCGCCAGGGGAAAGAACACTTCAAGGATGCGTGCCGGCGCCAGGTTGCCGGTGCGATCTTCGAATCGAGTGCCTCCGGACGGCAAGCGCAGCAGCTTGTTCGGGCTGCGCACCCAAATGCTGCCGGCATGGTCCTCGGTAATGCCGCCCAGGTATTCGCGCTCCGGCAGGCCTTGTTCCGGCCCAAACTCCTCAATCGCTCCCTGGCGGATGCGGTAAATCCGGCTCCGTTCGCGGCGCGTTGTCAGCCACAACGCGCCGTCACGGCCAGCCAGCACGCCGCCGATTCGCGCAAAGTCCGGCCTGGAGCGCATTTGCTCAGCGCTGAAGTAGGGGCGCGCTGTCCATGCCGTGGCGCCTGGCGCGCGGCTGGCAACAAAGGCTTGCTCGCCGCTGGTGAACAGGATGCCGGCCTGCGGGATTTCCGTCATGTGATGAAGGCCGCCGCTGGTAGGCAGCGGTTTGCCTTCAACGTCGAGGACTGGCGCGAAGCGCGCGCCTTCGTGGACGAACAGGCCAACTTCGGTGGTGGCCCAAAGCCGCCCGGCCTGGTCAACCAGCAGGTCGTTGACGGTGGCGGTGGGATCCATGCCCTGGGCGGCGCCGTATTGCTGGAAACGGTGGCCGTCAAAACGATACAGGCCGTTTTCCGTTCCCGCCCACAGGTAGCCGGGCCGGTCCTGCGCCAGGGTGGTCACTGACAGGTTGGCCAGGCCTTCCTGCTGGCCAAAATAGCGCAGCGGCATCTGCTGCCCCCACGCCGGAAGCGCCAGCAGCAGGCCACAGGCGAGATGCCAGATACGTGAGAGCAGGCGAGGGCTGTCCAGGTTCGTCATCGAAGATGAAACGGAACGCATTGGATAGCAGCATAGCCGAAAGCCGGCTACTGCGCGGTTTTCTCGCCTAACCTGGAAACCTGCGCCGCTTCCTTGATGAAATCGATAAACGCGCGAAGCGGCTCGGGAACCAGGCGGTGCCCGGGGTAGTAGAGGAAGGGACCTGAGAAGGATAGCCACCATGGCTCCAGCACCGGCACCAGCTCCCCGCTCGCGAAATGGGGGCGCAGCCAATCTTCGAACAGATACACGATGCCGCTGCCGCCAATTGCCGCCTCCACCAGAAGATCGGCGATGGCGCCGCCTTGCACTTGCAACTGGCCGTCGGCATCGATGTGCACGGTCTCGCCGTCGCGGGCGAATTCCCATGGCTGCACGGCGCGTCCCGCAAAGCGCAGGCGCAGGCAGTCGTGTTGCAGCAGATCGCGCGGGTGCAGCGGTTGCCCCCGCTTTTCCAGATAGGAGGGCGCCGCCGCGGCAGCGAAACGCTGTACGCGCGGGCCAATCGGGACCGCGATCATGTCTTGCTCCAGACGCTCGTCGTAGCGGATGCCGGCATCGCAACCTGCTTCCAGAACATTGACGAAATTGTCGTCGGCGGTAACGTCGAGCCGGATTTCCGGATACGCGGCAAGGAAGCGCGGAACGATGTCGGGCAGCACCAGGCGCGCTCCGCTTACCGGGACGTTCAGCTTCAAGGTGCCGGAGGGCCGGCCGCGGTAGTCGTTGACCGATTCCAGCGCCGCTTCCACCTCCGACAATGCCGCTCCAAGCCGGCCAAGCAAGCGTTCGCCCGCTTCTGTAGGGACGACGCTGCGCGTGGTCCGATGCAAAAGCCGCACGCCGACCTGCGCCTCCAGGCGCCGTACCGCCTCGCTCAGTCCCGATGCGCTCAAGCCGCTGGCGCGTGCGCCCTGGCGGAAGCCTTTGGCTTTCGCGACGGCGAGAAAGGCAGTCAGGTCGGCGAGGTCGATTTTCACTGTTCGAAATTTCGTACGGGTCGTGCAGATTATACCGGCTTATCGAACGCAAGCTTCATCCCTACACTTGTGTTGCCCACATAAGGAGAAGCACAAATGTCCCTACCATCCAATGTTTTCCAACTCGGCGGCCGTACGGTGAATCGTCTTGGCTATGGCGCGATGCGGCTCTCAGGACCGCACGTTTTCGGGCCGCCGGCCGACCGCGCAAATGCGCTGGCGGTGCTGCGTGCGACGATTGAATCCGGCATCAACCATATCGACACCAGCGATTTCTATGGACCGCACGTTACCAACCAGTTGATCCGCGAAGCGCTCCATCCGTACCACCATGACCTTGTCATTGCCACCAAGGTTGGCGCCCGGCGGGACGCCGAAGGCGCCTGGCTGCCGGCATCGTCCGCTGAGGAACTGAGGGCGGCGGTGCACGATAACCTGCGCAACCTTGGGCTGGATGTACTGGAAGTCGTGAACCTGCGGTTGATGATCGACCCGATGCAGCCAGCCGAGGGTTCGATCGAAGCCCCCCTGACAGTACTCGCCGAGATGCAGCAGGCGGGCCTGGTGCGGAATATCGGCTTGAGCAACGTGACCGAAGCCCAGGTGGCGCAAGGGCGCAGGATCTGCGAGATCGCGTGCGTGCAGAACCAGTACAACCTTGCACACCGGCGCGACGATGCGCTGATCGATGCACTGGCGAAGGATGGCATCGCCTATGTGCCATTCTTCCCGCTCGGAGGATTCTCGCCCTTGCAGTCGGCAGCCCTCACGGCTGCAGCCGCGCGCCTGGAAGCGAGCCCAAACCAGCTTGCGCTGGCCTGGCTGTTGCGTCGCTCTCCCAATATCCTGCTGATTCCGGGGACTTCGTCACTGGCGCATTTGCGCGAGAATGTGGCGGCGGCGCCGCTTGTGCTGCCGGATGATGTGATGCTCGAACTGGACGGCATCGCGGCGCGCTAAGCCGTCCAGGCAAGGCGTGTCAGCTGCCGATAGTCAACGTCAACGCCGTGGCACTGTAGTTTGGTGTGACGTTGGTGAAGCCATCCACCGTAATGGCGGTGAATTTCCCCTTCAGGCTGGCCGCCGTAATGAGCGTCAGCACGTCGCCCGCCTTCGGCTTGTAGCCGTTGGCGAATTTCACCCGCAGCGTGCCACCGGCGATGGTCGCGGTCGATGTCACCACCAGGCTGCCCGCAGCTGCTCCACCGAGATCCAGTTCCAGCGTGGTGTCGCCGCTCAATTGGGTGTACTTGCCGGCCACCTTCAGCGCGGCAGGAGCATTGGCGACCAACGTGCCGCCGCTGAAGTAGACATCGCCCGAGCCGAAGGCGGCAGCGGAATCGCCTTGCAGCGTCCCTGCGGTCAGTTCGGTGCCGCCGGACCAGGTATTGGCGCCGGCCAGTTTCAGCGTGCCAGAGCCTTGCTTGACCAGCTTGCCGGTGCCACTAATGTCATTGCGCCAGCGGTCCACGGCGTTGAAGCCGCCCTTGCTGGCATCCATCACGATGGTGACGTTGCCACTGAAGGAAGCAAAGCCATCGGCTGCGGCAAACAGGTTCAGGCGCCCCCAGCCCTCGGCATCGTCCATGACCGGATAGCCCGAAGGCAGGGCGGTGGTTTTCAGCACCACGCGGCGCTGGGCGTCGCTCAGGTAAGGCAGTCGGGTCTCCAGCAGCACCTCGGCGCCTTTCGGAACGGCGGCGGCCACATTGGTCGCAGCGATTGGCGCGAAACCGTAGGTGCTGCGGCGCAGGTAGTTGGCCTTGTTAGCAGCGTAGTCGGCAAAACGGTCAGTCGTCGTGGTGCCGGACTGCGCATAAGCGGCAAAGGTGTCGGCGTTGGTCCCGGTGGCAGCCATCAGGGTCGCATGCGCCTGGGCGATGGCGGCGGCCTTCCTGGCGGCGTTGGCTGGATCGGCCAGGTTGGCGGCGGCGCTGGCCTGGCCGAGGATGCGGCCGCTGATTACATCCAGCGGCGAATGCATGCCGGCAAAGATGCGCGATTCGCCCAGCTCGAGGCCCCGGCTCAGCATCTCCTGGAAGCGTTCCGGCACAGCATAGGCCATGGCCACCGCGTCGCGTACGCCCTCGGCCGAGTGGCCGCTGGTGAAGCCGCCATCGGTAGGCGGGGTGGGGCTCTTGGCAGGCACCAGCGCCGGCAACACCTGTACGCTGCTGCTCCAGCGGTAGGGCCTTGCGTATTTGTAGAAGCGCTTGGCCGGCTCGGTGGAAGCGTTATTCCCGACCAGGTTGACCAGGTCGACCACGTTGCCAAAGCTCGCGTTGGCGCTACCGGCGACGCCGGTGTTATTGCCGCTGTCGTTGTATAGCACCGTGTTGGAGTCGGCAGCAACCGACGTGATGCTGGTGGTTTGCTGGGCGGCGCTGCGCCAGGCGTTGGCCAGCGGGCCCATGCCGTCGGTGACGCTGTAGCCTTTGCCGCGGCGGTCGTCCAGGTAGGCTTGCACGCCTTGTTCTGCGGTGCGGCTGGTGGTGGCTTTAACTTAAAGCGCGGCAAGCCTCGGCCTTCAGGCAGAGGTCAAGAGCGCGGACGTCGAAGGCGTCCAACTGAACGCGCCTGCTCCCAGTACTGTATATAATTACAGTATTATGCGCTTGCAAACCTTCCAGTTTGAGCTGATTCCCAGTGAGCAGCAGCGTAGGGCGCTGCAGTGTTTCGCAGGCGCATGCCGGCTCGTGTTTAATAAAGGGCTGGAAATGCAGAAAAGGCGCCTCGAAGGCGGCGACAATTATCTGAGTTACCCCGCTCTGTGCAGGTTGCTGACAACGTGGCGCCACGGTCCGGACACCCCATGGCTGAAGGAAGCGCCAACCCATCCCCTGCAACAGGCGCTGAAGAACCTGGATCGCGCTTTTGCCAACTTTTTCGCCAAGCGTGCGGGTTTCCCGTGCTTTAAAAAGAAGGGCAGGCGAGAAAGTTTCCGTTATCCCGATCCCCTGCAAATCAAACTCGAACAGGGCAACAAACGCCTGTTCCTGCCCAAGTTGGGTTGGCTGCGTTACCGAAACAGCCGTCCAGTGCTTGGTACCGTCCGCAACGTTACCGTTAGCCTTCGTGCCGGGCGCTGGTCGGTGTCGATCCAGACGGAACGCATGGACGAGCCGGTCACGGCCATTGGCAGCCCGGTTGGCGTCGACATGGGCATCGTTCGCTTTGCAACGCTATCGGACGGCGGGCACCTGGAACCGACCAATAGCTTCAGGCGGCATGAAATCGCGCTGCGCAAGGCGCAGCAGTCAATGGCCCGCAAGGTCAAGTACAGCCGGAACTGGAGCAAGGCGAAAGCACGCGTCCAGCGTGTCCATGCGCGCATTGCCAATGTGCGCCGTGATTACCTGCATAAAGCCACAACAACGATTTGCAATAACCACGCGGTCGTGGTGGTGGAAGAGCTGCGGGTACGCAATATGACGAAGTCTGCGGCGGGAACTTGCGCAGCCCCTGGCAAGCATGTGCGTGCCAAGGCCGGCCTGAACAAGGCCATACTCGACCAGGGATGGTTCGAGTTCCGGCGACAGTTGGCATACAAACTGGCATGGAAAGGTGGCGGGCTGATAGCAGTGCCGCCACATCATACGAGCCAGACTTGCCCCGCTTGTGGCGTTGTGTCGCCGGAGAATCGGCGTACGCAAGCAGTGTTCAGTTGCATCGGATGCGGCTATGAAAACCACGCCGACGTGGTTGGCGCAATCAATATATTGCGTCGCGGGGAGGCAATGATGTGTAGCGAAGGGCGGGACGACGCCCGGTTCGCCTGTGTTGTGAACGGTGCGGCAGGGCCGTCATCAGCAGGAACCTACCTTTGTGCTAAAAGCGGCCAGCGTGCCGGCGATAGTGCAGAAGGAATCCCCTTCCTTTCCGCGTAAGCGGTGACCGCAGGCCAAGGTAGGGGAGGAAGTCAAGACGTAATCGATGTTCGCCTGGTGCACGGCCGTGTTGACCACTTTGCCGTCAGCATTGCCATCGTTCGGTACGCCGCTCCAGCTTGAGGCGACCACGGCCGGGAAGCCATCGCGGGCAGGGGCTGTGACCCCGACGTCGACGATTTCAGTCAGCGGTTTCCAGATATCCAGGAAGCCGCCCAGTACGCGCACGCCCGCATTGGTCGACAGCGTCGCGTAGCGCGCATCGCCACGCTGGTTGGTGGCGATAGTGTCGACAAAGGTCGTGACCGTTGGGAGCGGCACCACCTCGGCCGCACCCTGGTCGGCTGGCGCTGCCGGAATGACGAACGGTTCGTCGGAGGTGCCTCAGCAGGCGCCCAGGGCCAGCGCAACACTCAGGGCCAGGACGTGGGGGCGCGATGAAATCAATTGCATGTCGGTTACCGTGCGTTAGTTGAAACGCAGTACGGTAAAGGGCCCTTGTGACATGCCTGTTACGCAAGGCCGCAGCAAGGCCCGCCGCGTGAAATGTTATCGATCGATATTGAAATCGATATCGAGCCAATCACCCCAACCACTAACAAAAATGCCCACGAACCGAAACTCGTGGGCATGGCCTTAACCCCGATGAGGGGGATTACAGTTTAATTTTCAGCATCGGGGCCAGCTTGTTGGCGGTGGTGCCACGCAGGTTCGAAGGAATCGGCAGTACGACAAACTTCTTGTCTCCCGCGAGGAAGAAGGTTTGTTCGTCGTCGGAAAGCGCGATTTGGGTGTTGAACGTATAGCATCCCGTGTAATAGCCGGCATAAGGGTCATATGGGCAATTCGGCAGGTCGTCGAACTCGATGAAGCCGACTACCGGGAATTCGGTCGTCGTCGTCAGTTGCTGGCTCGTGTCGAACACATAGACGCGCGGTTTCACACCGGCAGCTGTACTTTGGGCGAACAAGTACAGGCGCGCTCCGTTGCGGGAGAAGACCTGCCGGTTGGACATCCATCCGCTCGGCAGCTTGAAGCTGCCTTTGAGCCTCAGGTCAAAGTCGAACACCTGGCCATTAAATGCCCAGTTGTTGCCGGCGTAATCCACTGCATACTCGTAGAAGAAGGGGGTGTTCGAGCCGGGATAGGTCTTGAATCTTCCGTCCACCAGGTCCAGGTGATGAAGCGGATCGCTCGGTGTCACCCTGCCGGAGGCGGAACGCATCGCGCGGAAGCCGTTACCGGAAATCGCGGCCCATTGCGCCAGGTTACCATGGGTATAGGTGTTGCTTTCAAAGGCGATCTGGGTGGCCGAGGCATTCTCAAGGTCGATCCAGCCATAGCTTGCATGCATCAGGCGGTTGTCTCCCGTGATCGGCAGTGGCACGTTGAATTCTTCGGAATAGCCGGTGCCGGTAGACAGGATCAGGGTCTTCTGCGTGGACAGATCGGTCGGCGACAGCTTGTAAATGGTATTGCCGTTCGATTGCACCACCAGCGAAGTGCGGTCCGGGGTCATTGCGATGCCGTCGACAGCAGGGAAGGAGCGGGTGTTCGCCAGCTGGAAGGTGCCGTTGACGGCCGCGTAGCGCATCACGCTTTTCATCGTGGAGTTGACAACGAAAGCGCTCTTGCTGACAGAGTCCCAGACCAGGGTAGTCTTCCTGCCTTCGGTGTTGAGCGTCTGGTAGGCAAAGTTCTCGCTGGCGTTTACCTGGACCACCTTTTGTGGCGAGTACAAGCCTGATGCGTGTCGCAGCGATACCAGGTACTGGCCCGCGCTGTTCGCCGGCAACGAGACGCGGATGACGTTATCGCTCAGGATGTTGACGGAAGCTGGCTGTGCGCCGGTGATGCTGAGGAAGTTGCCGGTGCCGTCGAGGCGGCTAAAGCCATTACCGTACAACATCAGGTCGCCGCCTTGACCGGCCAGCAGTGCCACGCTGTCCAGCCCTTTGATTTCCGCCAATGCCTTTTGCACTTCGATCGTAATCGTGCGCTCGAGCATGGTGTCCGTCGCGACGCGGATATTCGCTTTGTAGTACGCATTGTTGTCCAGTTGCGCGAACTGGAGTGGATCGATGGTCCAGGTCAGCGTAGCGGGGAACGTGCCGCTGGCTTCCGATACTTTCAGCCATGCCCGGTCGCTGCTTGCGGACCAGGTTTTTGCGCTGGCGCCGATGGCGAGCGACAGTGGAACTGTCCCCTGCATATTGGGGACGGTCACTGCACTGTCCACTTTAAAACTGACGCCCTCAACCGAGACCACGCCTTCGGATACGGTCAAGCTGACAGGCACGCGGACGCGCTGCCCGCCAGGCTGGGCGTTCAATACCACATAGGCTTGATAAGTACCGGCTTGCAGGCCGACTGCCGAGCCTTGCAACTGCACGGTGTTGCCAACGACCTGGGCGGCGAGCCAACCGTTTTGGGCACCGTCATATTCGATGCTGGAGCTGACGGTGGCGCCAGGCTGTGCAGTGAAGGTAAAGTTGGCGGTCGTTGAAGCGGACTGTGCCGCTGCAAGGCCATAGCTGGCAACAGAAGCCTTGAGTCTGGCATTGACCGTCACGGTATAAGGCACAGAATACGGCGAGCCTCCGTGGTGGACTTTGCATGCGTTGTCGGCGCAGGCCAGCATTTTGATGGTGCCGCTGTAAACCCCTGGCGCCAAGCCGGGCTGTGGAGTCACGGTAATGCTCGCGGTCCGGGAAGACTGGTCAACCGCCACCTGGATTGGAAGGGAAATGCCGTTGCCCTGAACTTCCGCGCCCAGCAGCACGTCCTTGTCGGTGGTGCCAGAGGCGCTCGCCCTGATAACCTGGGAGCGGGGCGGTTCGTTCTCGTTATAGGAGAAGGCCAACGAGGAGGTTGCAAAGCTTACCGACAGGCCGGTCGCTGATCCACCGCCGGAATTGGAGCCGCCACCGCCGCCGCACGCGGCGAGCGTCAGTGCGGCGAGCATCGCGCAGATTTTTCTCATGCTAATAATGCAATGGTTATAGTTTGGGCGAGCATATTAACAGGATAGTCACTTCGCAAATTGCGCAAAAAATCACAATGTGGAGGCTTGGCAACGAAATTTGCCGATCCAGAAACAAGAAAGCCAGTCCGAAGACTGGCTTTTCTGCGTAACCTGGTAGGCCGTGCCGGAGCGCGTCACCTGTCCTGGTCGTGACAGCTAACTCCTTTGTTGTTCATGCCGCGCCATCAGTTCGACGATCCAATCAATGAACACCCGAAGTTGCCTGCGAATATAGCGGTCAGGCGGATATGCCACGTGCAGCGGCATTGGCTCGATGCACCAGTCCGTGAAGAGCGGTACCAGCGCGCCGCTGCCAACATGCGCCTCGGCCATGTATTGCGGCAGCCATAACACGCCAAGCCCGGCCAGTCCGGCGGTCAGATAAGCATTGCCGTCATCGATCGCTAAGAAGTAGCGGCCACCGATCTTGACACGTTCTCCTGATTTTTCCATTGCGTATGGCAAACCGTTGCGCCAGCGGTAATGGACGATACGGTGGCCGGCGCTATGCAAATCGTCGGGATGTGTCGGTGTTCCAGCCTGGCCCAGGTACGACGGCGCAGCATAAACGCCCAACTGCAGGTCGGCGACGCGTCGCGCAACGAGCGATCCATCTTCAATTTCGCCGCCGCGCACCACGCAATCGACATTCTCGCCAATCAGGTCGACCTTGCGGTCGCTGGCGCCGAGATCAAGTTGGATTTCCGGGAAGCGAGCGTGGAATTCAGGCAGCGCCGGCACCAGAAGGATGTTCGCAAAGGGGCTGGGTACATCCACCCGCAGCAGGCCGCGGGGCGCGGTGGCTTCGCTGAAGATATTGTTCTCGATGTTGTCAAGCTCGGCCAGCAGGGGAGTCACGCGCTCGTGATAGGCGGCGCCGGCCGTCGTCAAGTTCACTTTACGTGTCGTTCTGTTGAGTAGCTTGATGCGCAGCTCGGCTTCCAGCTGCTGCACTAATTGGGTGACCGTGGTTTTGCTCACATGCAGCGTTTCGGCGGCCTTGGTAAAGCTGCCAGCTTCTACAACCCGGACGAATGCCCGCATGCCTGTCAGTTTGTCCATCACAGCGCTGGTAATAGTTTGGATTTTTAAAACAGTGTAGCAACATTTTTGCGGTTTATCCAAACTATTGGCCGGGCTATAGTGTTCGCACTGACCAACACAAGGAGCAAGCAATGAAAACGCGCGAAACCATTTTTCCAGCTGGGCGGCACGAACTGTACGCAGTCCATAAATATTCGGCCGCGATCCGGTCGGGGGATTTGCTGTTCGTATCTGGCCAGGTCGGCAGCCGTACAGACGGCGCGCCGGAACTTGACTTCGAGGCCCAGGTACGCCTGGCGTTTGAGAATCTGACGGCGACACTGAAGGCGGGGGGATGCGGACTGGATGACATCGTTGACGTGACGACTTTCCACACGGATCCGGAAAACCAGTTCGCTACGGTCCTGGCGGTCAAGGATGAGATTTTTCCAAAAGCACCTTACCCGAACTGGACCGCCGTAGGCGTCAACTGGTTGGCAGGTTTCGACTTCGAAATCAAAGTCATTGCCAGAATTCCTGGCTGACTATCTCTCCGCTTCTATTAGTCCCGCTGCGGCCAGAGCGCGACCAGAAACAAAAAAGCCCACGAACCGAAATTCGTGGGCTTCTCTGCGTATCTTGGTAGGCCGTGCGGGGCTCGAACCTGCGACCAACGGATTAAAAGTCCGCTGCTCTACCAACTGAGCTAACGAC
>Ga0209257_1003229_pt1 | contig 14357 bp, 9 predicted proteins | sample AraplaCvi_mCL_r2_FD_184277 | JGI IMG/M metagenome (GOLD analysis project Ga0209257, IMG submission 184277) | Arabidopsis root microbial communities from North Carolina, USA - plate scrape MF_Cvi_mCL_r2 (SPAdes) (version 2) | ecosystem: Host-associated > Plants > Roots > Endosphere | place: USA...
GGGCGCGATGCATTCGAAACTGCGGACCAAGCCAGGGAAGCGCAGGATGGCCTGTGGGATGAACCCGTCATGGGCCATATGAAGGCCGTGACCACGAAAAGTCTCGGCTGGCGCTTCGAGCTGCAGACTGAACACAATGACCGGGTCGGGGTGCTCTCGGAGTCCTTCAAGGACGAGGTCACTGGCATCACCAAGCGTGCCAAGCGCTGGCCGCCGCCCCGTTTTCTACCGCACTTGCGATCGATCGGCGTGCGCAGCCTCGTGCTGCGCCCGGACGATCCACAACTTGAAATGCTGCATGAACCCTGGCGCACCAGTGGTTTCATGCTTGCCCCGCTCCTGACCGGCTTCTCCAGCGCTGCCATTCCTTCGAAGTGAGCCCATGGCCAGTTCACCGACAGCGCGGCCGCGCGAGCTCATCGTCGAGCGACTTGCCGAGGATCTCGTTGGTCCTCATGCCCCAGACGAACTTCTGGGCGATCGGCCGTCGGATATCTACCTGACGGGCATTCTCTGGCCTCGGAATACCGAGATCGCGCCGGAAGAAGACGAACGGCTCGCGATCGCCGCCGGGGACGAGGAAGGCGATGATGGCGGTGACGCCGCCGTGCCGTCCTCCGTTTCCATGCGCCGGCCGTCCACGGCGGGATTGTCTTTCGCCGCACGTGACGCGGTCGGCGGTTTTCCGCGCGTCGTGGCCGAGGTCAGCTTTGCGCTCTACGAGTTGCAGACGGTCGACGGCCGGAAGCGCTGGCAACGCAGGCTTTCAGAAATTGAGCCGGTGGAATTGGTCCTGGACCCGTCGGCGCCGGCGGATATCCCGCTGACCGGCGATCCCGGTGGTCTCCGGCTCAATCGTCGGGTGGCGCAGTTCAGCGGGGGGTGGCTGGCCACTGTAACGCTCGTTAACGATGCACTGCCCAAGGAGCTTGGGCGCGACGCCCTCGAGCATGTCACCCTCTTCCAGGTGGAGCTTACGATCCGGCCGGCCAAGGGGAGCGAACTGGTCGCCCGTCCCAGTCGCCGGACGCCGATCGACGACGAGGACTTCTCCTCCGCGCTGCTTTTCCGTCATGCCCGGGAATTTGCGGTCGGCCATACGTGTTCGGCGACGTGGAGTGGCGGCGAAGAGGCCGCCGCGTCGATCACAGAGGTCCGCACAACGTGGCTGCCGCAGTCCGTGACGCCGGACATCAGCGGTGATGGGCACCGGCTCTTCGCTGGCCTGAGCGAGGGCGACAACGCTCCGCTCGCAGCGGGCTGGCTTGCGCAAGCGCGAGGTGACGCCCTTGCATTGGGGCTAGAGCGGCTGTGCAAAGCCTATGAGGACTGGATCGCTCTGCAGGAGCGCGATGCTGGCATCTTTGCTGGGCGGGAGCGGGAGACAGCCGACCGGCACCTAGCCGAGGCGCGGAACGTGCTCGCGCGGATGCGGGCAGGCGCGACGAGGCTTACCGTGGACCCCGCCGCCGCCGAGGCCTTCAGGCTCGCCAATGAGGTGATGACCCTGCAGCGCCATTGGGGGACCGGCAAGGCGCTGGTCTGGCGGCCGTTCCAACTGGGCTTCATGCTGCTGGCTCTGGAGTCCGCGATCGATTCCGATCACGCGGACCGGGAGGTGATGGACCTTCTCTGGTTTCCGACCGGCGGCGGCAAGACCGAGGCATACCTTGGCCTTGTGGCGATCGTGGCGTTCCACCGACGCCTGCGAAATCCGTCCGCGCCCGACACCGGGGCGGGTGTCGCCGTGATCATGCGCTATACTATGCGATTGCTGACGACTCAGCAGTTCATCCGTGCCGCGGCGATGGTCTGTGCCTGCGATGTCATCCGGCGACGTTCTCCGGCGAAGCTTGGCGCGAAGCCTTTCTCGATCGGTCTGTGGGTTGGAAAGCGCGCGACACCCAACAGCCGCCAGGAGGCGTTCGACTCGCTCACGGACGACCGCCTCGCCACGCCGCGACAGCTGCTGCAGTGTCCCTGCTGCCGGAAGAAACTGGACTACCGCCAGGGGCGGGGCACCGACCCCGTCCGGATCTACTGCACGACGAAGGATTGCACGCTGGCCGACGGCCAGCACCTCCCGGTCTGGGCAGTCGACGAGGATATCTACGCCGAGCGACCCACTCTCCTCATCGGCACGACAGACAAGTTCGCCCAGATTGTCAGCAAAGCTGCCACCGCCGCGCTCTTTGGTGTGAATTCCGGAGCGCAGCCGCAGCTAATTCTCCAGGACGAGCTGCATCTGATCGCCGGACCGCTCGGCACGATCGCCGGTCTCTTCGAGGCAGCACTCGACCTGATCCTGTCGCACGACGGCCCCAAGCCGAAGGTGATCGGCTCGACCGCCACCATCCGCGGCGCATCGAGCCAAGTGAGGGATCTTTTCGACCGCAGGACCTGCCAGTTCCCCCCGCCGGGACTGAGCGCCAGCGACTCCGGCTTTGCCGTCACCGTGGTCGAGGCGCCTGACCGGAAGGGGGCGGGCGGGCGCCGGTATGTTGGTGTCACCACCGCGGGGCGATCGGCGAAGTTCGCGCTGCAGGCGGTCGCCGCTTCGCTGATGCACACGGCCGTGTCCGGCCTCGACCAGGTCGATCGCGACGCCTATTGGACCCTGATCACCTACTTCAACTCCCTGCGTGAACTCGGCGGGGCGCTCGTCCTGATGCAGGACGACGTCCATGACAGTCTGAAGCTGCTTTCGGACTTGCGGGTGGAGCCGCGCCGCGAACCCCAGATCATCGAGGAATTGACCTCCCGGCTCACCCAGGACGAAGTCCGAGAAATGCTGGACCGGATGGAGATCCCTGATACCGAGCCTGACGCGCTGGACGCTGTCCTGGCGACCAACATGCTCAGCGTCGGCGTGGACATCCCTAGGCTCGGCCTGATGGTCGTCAACGGCCAACCCAAAACAGTTGCCGAATACATCCAGGCCACGAGCCGCGTCGGGCGCAACGGCGTCAAGGGGCTGGTCGTCGGAGTTTTGAATAGCGCCAAGCCTCGGGATCGGTCGCATTACGAGACGTTCCGAACCTGGCACGAGAGCCTGTACAGGGACGTTGAGGCTACCAGCGTGACGCCTTTCGCCTCGCGGGCGCGCGATAGGGCCCTGCACGCCGCTCTCGTCGCGGTCGTCCGTCATCTCGTGCCGGGCATGATCGACCGTCCACTGCTCGACCCGGCCAGAATCGCTGCTGCCGAGCAACTAATCGAGCGGATAGCTCAGCGCGCACGGCGCCTGGATCCCGATGAGACAGAAGTCCAAGCAGAGCTCCTGAAGAAGCTGCGCCGCTGGGTTGCCCGGGCGCCCGCCCACTACTGGCTGATCCACAACGGCACGGGACTGATGCAGCCCGCCGAACGCGCTGCTGCCCGGCGAGCCGCCGGCCGGACCATCGGCGAAGCTTGGCCGACGCCGACCAGCATGCGCGGCGTGGAGCCGTCGACGCCCTACCGCCTTACGAACTATCTCCGGAGAGATCGCTGATGCCTCGCAACGAGCTTGGCGAGCTTCGCCGCAGCGCTGCGGCCAACGGCTTTGGGCCGGGAGCCGTCATAGATTTCCGGGCTGATGGCGCGGCGATCTCGGGTGTCGCGGCCGGACTGGAGGAGTGGGACAGCAGTTTCCCGCCCGGAGGGCTTCGTCATCCCCAGGCCGTCAATGAAGAGCGGCTCGAGAAGAAACTCAACGTCGCTGGCTTCCGCCTTGCGCCGGTCCGCGACCCGAACAATCCCCAGGATGTCGAACGCGCGCTCGTGGCGGTCCGGTTTCCGGCATGGCTCCAGTGCCCAAAGTGCGATCGGATCGGAAGGGAAGATCTCTGGCTTAGCGAACTCGGCAAGGTGAGCCGTTGGTGCGGGCCCTGCACGAAGGCGGCGGGAAATCGCAAGGTCTTCGTGGTGCCAGTGCGTTTTGTGATGGCCTGCGAGAACGGTCATCTCGACGAGTTTCCCTGGCATACCTGGGTCAGCCACGTCGAAGGTTGCAAGAACCGCGAAGGGTTCCTCAAGCTCACCGCCGAAGGGGCAGGCCTCGCCGGCATCATCCTAAGCTGCGCCGCATGCGGCCAGCGCCGTTCGATGGACCGTATCTTCACTAAGGAGACTTGGGAGCGATTTCCGAACTGCCGGGGCCACAGGCCCTGGCTGGCGGCGGCTGACGAAGGTTGTGACCTCAAGCTGCGTGCGGCGCAGCGCGGCGCGTCCAACCTCTATTTTCCACTCGTGGAGTCGGCGCTTAGCATCCCGCCATGGTCGAACCGGCTCCAGGAGGCTTTGGGCGTCTGGTGGGACCACCTGAAGAGCATCCTTCCCGAGGACCGGCTGGTCATGATCGAGAGCTTGGCCCGCGGCCCTCTCAAGGATGTCCTCGAGGAACTTTCCCTTACGCCGGAGATGCTGGCGACTGAGATTGAGCTGCGTATCGAAGCCTGGCGCGCCATGGATGTCTCGAACCTCAGGATCGACGAATACCGCCAGCTGACCGGTGGTGCGGCCACGACCAGCGCGGACGAGGAATTCGAGATCCGGCCCCAGCCCGTGCCGCCTGAGATCGTGCGATGGTTTGGCCGGATCGTGAAGGTAGTGCGGCTGCGGGAAGTTCGCGCGATCACGGGGTTTACTCGCATCCAGCCGCCCGGTGATCCGGACTCCAAGAAGATCGCATCCTTGTCCGTGACGCGGAAAGACTGGCTTCCTGCGGTCGAGGTCCGGGGCGAGGGCGTCTTTCTCGAGCTGAACCGCAAGCAGCTCGAGACCTGGGAGGCCCTGCCCGCCGTTGTCGAACGGGCAGGGCGCATAGACCAGAGATGGCGCACGGAGTGGGCCCAGCGGCATGGCAAGGGATCGCGGCCAGACAAGGAGATCACGCCGCGCTTCCTACTGCTGCATACCCTGGCGCATGCGCTAATGCGGCAGCTCACCCTGGACTGCGGTTACTCTTCGACGGCCTTGCGCGAGCGGCTCTACGCAAACGACCCCGGCTTGTGCGGCCTGCTCATCTACACGGCCACAACTGATGATGACGGGACGCTCGGTGGCCTTGCCCGGCAGGGCGATCCTCGCTCCATGCGCCGCTCGATCGAGGCCGCCATCCGCGCCCAGGCGTGGTGCTCGTCGGATCCCCTCTGCATTGAGGACCTGATGTCCGGAGAGGAGGCTCTGTCGCTCGCCGCCTGCCATTCCTGTGTTCTGTCGCCCGAGACGTCGTGCGAAGAGTTCAACCGGTTCCTGGATCGCGCGATGCTCGTCGGGACGCCAGCAGATGCATCCCTGGGCTTCTTTTCGGACCTCGCCGCAGGAGAGCACGCTTGAGCCAGCCACGCATGTGGCCGGCCAAGCTTCCGGCGGACATCCGCGATCACCCGCTCCGAAGGGCGGAGGTAAGGGTCTATGACGCCCTTGAGGCTCAGCTCGATCGACACTGGACCGTATTCTATAGCAGGCCCTGGCTTGGCCTGACGGCGACGGGCGAGGAGATCGACGGGGAATGCGACTTCGTCGTCGTCCACCCCGATCACGGTGTGCTGGCGATCGAGGTGAAGGGCGGTGGCATCAGCTATGATCCGGTGCTGGATCAGTGGCTGACCCGCAATCGCCTGGGTGTCCGTGCAAGGATCAAGGATCCCGTCCACCAAGCCCGCGCGGCCAAGCACGAGCTCCTGCGCAAGCTGAAGGAAATGCGGCAGTGGCCGTCGGGCCTCTACATCCGGATCCGGCACGGTGTGGTCTTCCCCGATGCCGAGGCCCCGCCCGGCAACCTGGGCGCCGACCGCCCCGCATCGATCTTCTGCTGCCGGCCCGGGATGAAGGAGCTGGGCACCTGGGTGCGGGAGCGTCTCTTGGGCGGGGACGGCGAGCCCGTCGGGCGTGCGCGGTTGCCGCTCTTCGAGCAGCTTCTTGCAAAACCTTTCATCCTCAATGCGCCACTGGCGCACTACCTGGACGAGGACGACGAGGTCATCAGGCTGCTGACGCCACAGCAGTTCCACATCCTCGACAATATCCAGGATGTCCGGCGGGCGGCCGTGGGCGGCGGCGCGGGCACGGGCAAGACGGTTGTGGCGATGGAAGATGCGCTGCGTATGGGCCGGTCTGGCCTGAAGACCGTCCTGACCTGCCTGAGCCCGCGGCTCGCGGCATACCTTCGCGAACAGCTCAGGGACGAGCCTGTCATGGTTGCTACGTTTCTCCAGTTCTGCGACCAGATGTCCGAGGCGGCCGGAATGCCTTCATCGCAGGGCCTGTCGGCTGAAGCGCAGGTGGAACGGTTGCTGGAAGTGGTCGCCGCGGATCCTTCGATCCGGCCTGACTCAATCATCGTTGACGAAGCCCAGGACTTTCCATCGCACTGGTGGGTGGCGCTTGACGCGGCGCTGTCAGGTCATCCGGAAGCGCGGCTTCATGCCTTCTATGATACAAACCAAAAGGTCTACGGGGCGATCAAGGGGCAGCTGGCCAGCTTCCAGCTCGTGCCGATCAGCCTGACCCGCAACTTCCGCAATACCCAATTGATCCATGCCGAATGCAACCGCTTCTACGACGGCCTCCCTGTCAACGCCGTCGGGCCGGAGGGCACGCCGGTCGAGTGGATCGCCTGCGAGGGCCGCCCCATCGTCACGTCCGTGGCTGAAACCCTCCGGCGCCTGACGGGACGCGACGGAGTCGCCGCAGCCGACATTGCGGTGTTGACCGCTACAGATTCCCTGCGCGACGACCTGCGCAAGGCACTCACCAAGGCCATCGCTGAAGGGCTCACGATCACCGATATATCCGACTTCAAGGGGCTCGAGCGCCTTGTCGTTATAGTCTGCGCAGAACCTGAGCTCGTGGAGCGGCCGGAACTCATCTATGTCGGTCTTTCCCGGGCCCGGACCCACATGGTGGTGGTCGGTGAGGAAAGAGTGGTCGACTGGATTAAGAATACCGGCGTGAACGAAGCCGCATGTTGAGGCGGGGCAAACCCGTCGCCGCAACCAAGTCCTTGAAGCCAGAATGTGAAACGGCTTGCCGGCCGCTACGGCCTGAAGACGTCGAAGGCGCCCTTGCCGTCGGATCAGCCTCTATCATGGCGGCGCTTTGGCCGGCGGTGCAGAACTACACACTTCTGTTGACCGACTCACGCTGCACGGGCCAGGGTCCGCGCAGAACAAAAGGTGATTCGATGAGCGGAACAGTCCGCGTCCAGGTTCTCATGCGTCCCGATGAGGCCAGCCGTTTCGAGAAGTTTTGCGAAGCGCGCGGACATAAGAAATCAACTCTGATCGCCCGCCTGATCCGGGAGCATCTCGATCGTGAAGGCGGCGTCTCCGTTGCGCTGAGGAAAGCCCAATGAGCATCTCCGGCGAACAGACCATTCTGAGTAAAATCGCACGCCTGCAGGCCGGTGGCGCGCCGCGCGTCCTCGACCTCTTCGCCGGCTGCGGCGGGATCTCGCTGGGCTTTCAGTCCTCGGGCTTTGAAATCACCGCGGCGGTGGAGTTTGACCCTGAAGCGGCCGCATCGCACGGCGCCAACTTCCACCCTGGCGATCCGCGTCATGCGCTGCCCAGGGACATCACCAAGCTGTCGCCGGAAGACCTCGCCGAGGAGCTGGGTCTGGGCACGGTGGCTTCGGCGGTCGACATCATCGTCGGTGGTCCGCCCTGTCAGGCCTTCGCCCGCGTCGGCCGCTCCAAGCTTCGCGAGATCGACGAACATCCCGAAGCGTTCAAGCACGATCCTCGCGCGCAGCTCTATCTCGAATATCTGCACTACGTTGAAGCGTTCAAGCCGCTCGCGCTCCTCATGGAGAACGTGCCGGACATGCTCAACCACGGCGGCCAGAATGTCGCCGAGGAGACCTGTGAGGTCCTCCGCGACAAGGGCTATGTGGCCAAATACACCCTGCTCAACGCCTCCTATTTCGGCGTGCCGCAGATGCGCGAGCGGATGATCCTCCTGGCCTACCGCAAAGAGCTCGGCGCTGAGATCAGCTTTCCCAAGCCGACCCACTTCATGGAACTTCCGCCCGGCTATGCCGGAAGTCGGCAAGTGGCGCTCAAGCTGCTGAACCGTCGCTCATCCAGCGGCGCGCCGGTGAGCTATGTCGAACCGCCGGAAGCCGATGCGACGCTGCCGCCGGCTGTCACAGCCAAAGACGCCCTCAGCGATCTGCCGCCCATCACTCTCCACCTGGAAGGCAAGCTGAGCAAAGGTCCCAGACGCTTTGACACGGTGATCCCGTATGGCGCGGCTGAGGTCGGGCCCTATGGCCGGCTGATGCGCGACTGGCCGGGCCGGGAAAACCGCGAAGGCTTGTCCGATCACGTGATGCGCTACCTGCCTCGCGACTGGAATCTGTTCGCCCGGCTCCAGCCCGGCGACCAGTACCCGCAGGCCCATGCGCTGGCGGTGAAGATGTTTGAAGAGGCCCTGGAGAAGCTACGCCTGGATACGGGCTCGGCGCCGCGCAAAGGCTCAGCGGCCTGGAAAGCGCTGCGCGACTCCATCGTGCCGCCCTATGACGTCAGCAAGTTCCCCAACAAGTGGCGCAAGATGGAGCCGGATCTGCCGGCCCGCACGCTGATGGCACACCTGGGCAAGGATACCTACAGCCACATCCATTATGACAGTGCTCAGGCGCGCACCATCTCGGTGCGCGAAGCCGCCCGACTTCAGTCTTTCCCCGACGGGTTTAGATTCTGCGGCACCATGAACCCGGCCTTCAAGCAGATCGGGAACGCCGTGCCGCCGCTGCTGTCCAAAGCCGTGGCGACGGAGATGATGGCGACCCTGAAATCAGCGCTCAGAAGGCGAGATGATGTCATTCTCCGTACGGCAGAAGCAGTTTAAGGCCGCCATCCAGGCCAGCGCCGGCCCGGACGCGCGACTGGCGGAAAACTTCGGTTTCTCAAACAGCGCCCGCGTCCTCGAGGGCGGCCTGTTTGCGTGCACGAACAACCTCGAAGGGACATCGGTGAAGCTCGCGGCCGGCGAGCCCGGGCCCGGATCCTATGTGTTCACCTCGGTTCTGACCTTTCCGCCGCACGACGAAGTCTATTTTGCGATTACGGTTCGCAGCGACGCTGCCCGGCTTACCGAAGGGCTGCTGGAGCTCTTCCACGACGTGAAGGCGCGCAATGACGCGCTGGTCGCCCAGGGCAAAAAGCCCGGCAGCATCAACAACAACGTGAAGTTCTACCTGACCGAGGGCGGGCGTATCGGCTTCGACAACGAGTTCTTTGACGCGGTGTCAGAGGCCGAACCGCTCCACAGGCGTGCCGCGGTCGTCGACTCCGTCGAGTTCGCCATCTGGCCGCCCGCCGTGTCGGCCAAGCGAAGCCTGCTGGCCCGGGAATTTGTTGGCTATCTTGGGCGGCTGGTCGGCCGGGACCGGGTGCGCGAACGGAAAATCTGGACCTCGGAAGCGAGCGTCGGGCCGCTGATGCAGCGTATGCCCGTCGACCTGAAACCCACCGAGATCCGCGACGGCATCGCTGCATTGGGCGGGGTCTACCCCGAGGCCCTGGTCGACCGGTTTCACGCGGGGCTCAATCACCTGGCTCACAAGCACTTCGTGATCCTTTCGGGACTTTCAGGCACCGGAAAGACCCTGCTGGCGCTGCAGTACGCCCGCACGGTTCACGGGCTTTCCAGCCTGGAGGCGACCGATCCGCTGTTGTTCGTATGCCCCGTCCGTCCCGAATGGACCGATCCCAGTGGGCTGACCGGCTACGAAGACCGGCTGTCGGGAAAGTATGTCGTGCCGCCGTTCCTCGAGGCGCTGCTGGTGGCCACCGCCAATCCGGCGTCGCCGGTCTTTGTCGTGCTGGACGAGATGAATCTGGCGCGGGTGGAGTACTATTTCTCCGACGTGCTCAGCGCGATCGAAAGCCGTCACGAGCTGCAGCTGCACTCGAGCGGCGTGCCCATGGAGGGCAGCACGGGCGGCGAAGTGCCAGCCAGCCTTCGCGTGCCGCCAAACCTCTTCCTGATCGGCACGATCAATGTCGATGAGACCACAAGCAGTCTGAGCGACAAGGTGATGGACCGCGCGGTGGTCATCGACATGTCGGAAGTCAATTTCGGCACCTTTTTCGCCGGGCTGGCCGCGCGTGAGCCGCAGCTGCACGCTTCGATCGCCGCATGCCGGCCGGTCCTGGAAGAGGTCAGCGCCCTGACCGCGCCTCAAGGTCTGGGCTTCGGGTACCGTCTGGCCGAGGAATTTGTCCGCTACCACACCTTCGCCACGGAAAAACTGGGTCGAACGTCGGAAGAAGTCATCGACGATCAGCTGGTTCAGAAGGCCCTGGCCCGCCTGCGAGGTTCTGATGCTCAGCGTGACCTGCTCGCAGGTCTGGCCGCCAAGATGAGCGCCAGGCCCAGATCGCTGGCGCTTGTCGAGCGCCTGCAGCGTGACCTCGAAGAGCTCGGGGCGTTCCAGACCAGCCGGTGAGTGCTGTCCTCCACATATGGCCCGGGCGTGACCCGGCCCGGGCCGTGCGTATCTGGCCGGACGCCGAGATTCCCGCACCAGGACTGATCGAGGAAGCGCAGGAGCACCTCTTTGTTCTGACCGGTGCGCCCGGCGCTCAGCAGGCGGACCTCCTGATCGATGAGCTGCCGCTCGAGGCGTTGCGTTCTCCCGAACCCGACGGCGCGAGGTGGCGCTGGGCGCCAGGATTTCACGCCGGCACGGTAGAGTGCCGACTGAAACTTCCCACAGCCAGTTACGCGTTTGAGATCACCACGGATCCGGCTGTACGAAAGCTCAGCCGCGACGCCTTCGACGCCATGGTTCGCGAGGTCCTGGAAGACACCTTTGCGTTGTTCGCTCTGAGTCCCTTTCGCAAAGGCGTCGCACGCGGTGTCGGCCGCCGGCCTCCGCCGATCGCGCGTCTCGAATTTCTGCGCAGCCGCATGCAGGCGCTCATCCAGACGGTCCGCGCGATCGACGCGCGGCCGCGCCGCGTTCTGCGCGCTGAGGATGCGTTGACACCATACTGGCGGTCAGGAAGAGCTACGGCGCCCGAAGTCCTCAAGTCGTTTCGATCCGGCCGCCTGATCCAGGAAACCGGAACGCCGCGGCTCCCGGCCGCCCTGCAGGGCCATCTGCCGGAGATCATCCGCAGCAAGGTGCGCCGCTCCAGCCTTGATATCCCCGCACATCGTCAGATGAAGGCGTCTCTGGAAGTCTGGGCGCGCTGGCTTGAGGGCGTGGGGGTCGTGCTGCGCGCTTCTGTTCCTCCCGATCCGGAAGATGGACGCATGGCCCGGCTATGGGCTCACCGTACCCGGCGAATGGCCCGCGACCTGCGGGGTCTGCTGGCCCTTTCGCTGTTCGCGAGCGTGGGGCCAGGACCGCCGCGTCCCGACGCGGCGCCAATCTGGCTGGGTGAGCCGCAGTACCGCCGGTTTGCCGCACTTCACCGCGATTTCTCGCGGGGCGTTGCTAATGTGTTTGGCGACTTCCTGCAGATGCCGCTGGCCCGCACCTTCGACCTTTACGAGCTCTGGGCCTACCTGCGCCTGACCAGAGCCGCGATCGCCAGGTTCGGCGCAGACAGGGTCGATGTCTCTGGTCTGTTCGAAGCCGGGCGTGGCGTGACCCTCGCCGCCGGCCAGGCTGTCGTGCGCCTCCCGGCAGCTGGCATCGCCCTGTGCTTTCAGCGCCGCTACCGCGAGTACTGGCTCGAAAAGGACGGGCGCGGCAGCTTCAGCCGTGAGATGAGGCCGGACGTGGCGATCGAAAGCCTGGGCGACGGCGACCGCCTGATCGTCCTGGACGCTAAATACCGGATCGGAGCCGGCCTGAACGAGGCCCTGGCCTCTGCGCACATGTATCGCGATGCTCTGGTCGCGGCCGACGGCGACACGGGCATTCGGCAGATGGTCAGCGCCGCCTATCTGCTCAGTCCGGCCTCTCCGATTGTCGCAGGGACCTGGAACGATGCGCCGATGCCGGGACGGCTCTTTCACCCGGCCTATCGAAATCAGTTCAGGTTCGGCGCGGTTTCGCTTGCGCCGGGCATGAGCGCTGCGCAGATCGGACTGGCGCTCGAAGCCATCCTGCAGGATGCAGAGACTGCAGGCGAGGAAACGGTGGCATGAGATTCGCGGTCAAGCAGCTGACCAAGACGGACCTGACGTTCTTTGATCCCCATCACCGGGGTCTCAACCGCAACAATCAGAAGTCGATCAATCTCAACAAGGACTGCTTCGTCGACATCCTTTACCCGGATATCGCCGAGCTGATCGCCGAGCGCGGCGGGGAACTGGAAACCCGGCTTCGGATCTATGGCCCAGGGCTGTCGCACGATGAGCTTCGGGTTGTCCGTAAGATCGCAAAGGGCAACGCGTACAAGAACTATCGGCTGAACGGCGAGAACATCAAAGCACCCGAACAGGCGCTGGCGCGGTTTGCTGACCTTGTCCCGGGCGACGTGGTTCTGATGGGCTTTGAAGGCGTAGCTGCCCCCCGGTTGATCCATCTGGTCGTGTTGTCTGGCACAGAGCCGGCGGACGTCTCGATCCTGGCGGGCCTTAGCTTTTCGCCCAGGCGCACGATGGTGACGCTGAGCGCGGAGGCGCTTGCGGACCTTGCCGCCGATACGGCTGCGGAACATCCCATTCATCAGCTCCTGCTGGACGCGACGGCCGGCGAGGATCTGGAGGCCGCCGCGCAAGGCGACGCCGCCGCGACCGCAAGGCTGCTCAAGCGGCCTGCAGGGCGAAAGATCACGGCCGAGCAACTCGCCGCGGCCCGTCGGCGCGCGATGGAAACCGGCCTTGATGGCGAGCGCCTGGTTCGCAGTTTCCTCGAGCAGCCCAGTCCACAGATCATTAGCTGGCGCTGGACCGCGTCGGAAAACGCGATCAGTCCGTATGATTTCGAGGTTGAGGGCGCCGATGGCGTCGCGCTGATCGAGGTAAAGACCACAGTTGGCGAGCATTCCACGCCGTTTCACATCTCGATGGCGGAACTGGAGACAGCGGCGATCGACGACCGCTATGCGATCTGGCGCGTCAGCCGGCTCGGCGCCGATGGCGGCGAGATGCGCAGCGCTGTGGGGGTTGGAAAGTTTGCGCGTGAGGTGCTCGGACACCTGTCGACATTGCCGTCGGGGCTTCGGCCCGACGGTTTCACCGTCGATCCGTTGCTGCTGCACTGGGGCAAGCCGCTCAAGCTCGGCTGGCCAGAAACTGATGAGCCGTGAGCGGCGCGGGCGGTGGCGGCAGGCTGACAAGCGGGCGCGACCCTCATACGCTTGAGCAGCGCCGGCGCAATATGTCCGCCATTCGCGGCCGCGATACCAAACCTGAGCTGATTGTCAGGCGCGGCCTGCACGCTGCGGGTCTACGGTACCGTCTGCACGGCGCCCTCCCGGGAAAACCAGATCTCATCTTCCCTCGACGTAGGGCGGTAGTGTTCGTTCATGGCTGCTTCTGGCATGGCCACGACTGCCCGATGTTCAAGATCCCAGCGACCAAGGAGGACTTCTGGCGTGAGAAGATCGCTCGCAATCAAGCGCGTGATGTCACTGTTCAGGCGCAGCTTCAGAACAGCGGCTGGCGTGTGTTAACGGTTTGGGAGTGCGCTCTGCGGGGGAGAGCCAAGCTTGCCCCACCGCTGGTGATCGACACCATTCGCCACTGGTTAGACGGGCGAGAAGAGATCGCTGTCTTGGCAGGCGATTGGACGAGGGTGCAATCCCGTGCCGCGGTGGCGTGCCAAGGCAGTAACTTGTCCCGCCGCTCCTGACTCTTCTCTTCCTTTGAGAAGGTCCGCTTTCTGGAGCTCCCTCTGTCAATGGTGCTCCGCGAAAAACGTTCGGTGCGGTGTCGCCACGGATTGGTGTTCAGGGAAGCAAGGCACACGGATCTTGCGCCGGCGTCATAAAAACGACCCCTCGCTTTGCGCGGGTAGCCGCTACATGCAGATTGAAGCGGGCGGAGCGTTCCGGGTCACCTCCACGAGCTTGAAGGAAGCGCTGGTAGATGCCTTCAAAGACAATAACCTCGTCGAACTCCTTACCCTTTGCCTTGTGAATCGTCATGACCGTGACGCCACGATGGGGTCGGGTGGTTGCGGCGAACTGGTCCTCGACGACAGCTGCGGCCAGCAGCTCGCGGGCGGCGCGATAGGCGCCGTGTTCCCGCCACGCCTCGGCTAGGCGGCCTTCGATCTGGGTGCCGCGTCGGAGCAGGCGAAGGTGGCGGGCTTCCCGAGCGACGTGTCTGAGCTCGTCGCGGGGGCTGGCGGCCAGGATGGCCCGAACCGCGCGCCAGTCCGCCATGGGGGCGCCGGTCAAGACGATCTGGCGAACCTGAGCGACGAGGTCCCGCACGTCCGGCGCAACGCCCCGGGCGCC
>Ga0209257_1003235_pt1 | contig 14334 bp, 13 predicted proteins | sample AraplaCvi_mCL_r2_FD_184277 | JGI IMG/M metagenome (GOLD analysis project Ga0209257, IMG submission 184277) | Arabidopsis root microbial communities from North Carolina, USA - plate scrape MF_Cvi_mCL_r2 (SPAdes) (version 2) | ecosystem: Host-associated > Plants > Roots > Endosphere | place: USA...
GCGTCCGCGCACACGGAAGCTTCCCGCATGAATCCGCCCCGGCCGCCGCGCGGCCTCTATGCCATCACGCCGGACGAAACCGACACCGCACGCCTGCTGGCACGCGTGGAAACCGTCCTCGTGGCCGGCGCCACCTGGCTCCAGTACCGCAACAAAACCGCCGACGCCACCCTCCGCGACGCCCAGGCCCGCCAATTGCTGCCCTTGTGCCGCCGTCATGGCGTGCCGTTGATCGTGAACGACGACTGGCGCCTCGCCGCCGCGATCGGCGCCGACGGCGCGCATCTGGGCGAAGACGATGGCGAGCTCGTCGCGGCGCGTGCCGCGCTCGGCGCCGCCGCGATCCTCGGCGCCTCCTGCTACGACGACCTGGCGCTCGCGCAACAGGCGGCTGCGTCGGGCGCCACGTACATCGCCTTCGGCGCGTTCTTTCCCTCGCCGACCAAGCCCCATGCAAGGCGCGCGACGCTGGACCTGCTCCGCGACAGCGCGCCGCTGGGCCTGCCACGAGTGGCGATCGGTGGAATCGCGCCCGACAATGCGCGCCCTCTGGTCGACGCGGGCGCCGACCTGCTCGCTGTGATTTCCGGCGTATTCGACGCGCCCGACCCCGCCACGGCCGTACGCGCCTATCTCGCAAGTTTCGATGCGCCTGCCGCGCATTCCTCCATTCCGACGGACACCAACACCCCATGAACCACGAACGATCACACGCCCTGTTTTCCCGCGCCCGAGAGCTCATCCCCGGTGGCGTGAACTCGCCGGTGCGCGCATTCAAGTCGGTCGGCGGCGAACCGTTCTTCGCGCAGAGCGCGCAAGGCGCCTACATCGTCGACGTGGACGGCAATCGCTATGTCGATTACGTCGGGTCGTGGGGCCCGATGATCGCCGGCCACGCACATCCGCAGGTGCTCGCGGCGGTCGCCGAAACCATGGGCAACGGTCTGAGCTTCGGCGTGCCCAATCCGCTGGAAGTGACGATGGCCGAACGCATCGCGCAGATCGTGCCGAGCTGCGAAATGGTGCGCATGGTGAACTCCGGCACCGAAGCCACGCTGTCGGCGATCCGCGTCGCACGCGGCGCCACGGGCCGCTCGCGCATCGTCAAGTTCGAAGGTTGCTACCACGGCCACGGCGACAGCTTCCTGGTGAAGGCCGGCAGCGGCGTGATGACGCTCGGCCTGCCCAATTCCCCGGGCGTTCCGGCCGCGCTGGCCGACCTGACGCTGACGATTCCGTACAACGATTTCGACGCGGCGACGCAGCTGTTCGACGACGTCGGCAGCGAGATCGCCGGCCTCATCATCGAGCCCATCGTTGGCAACGCGAACTGCATCCTGCCGCGCGACGGCTACCTGCAGCAGCTGCGCGAGCTGTGCACGAAGCACGGCGCAGTGCTGATCTTCGACGAGGTGATGACCGGTTTCCGCGTCGCGCTCGGCGGCGCGCAGGCGCGTTACGGCATCACGCCGGACCTGTCGACGTTCGGCAAGATCATCGGCGGCGGCATGCCGGTCGGCGCATACGGCGGCCGTCGCGATCTCATGGAGCAGGTCGCGCCGAGTGGCCCGATCTACCAGGCCGGCACGCTCAGCGGCAATCCAGTGGCGATGGCCGCGGGCCTGGCGACCCTGGACCTGATCCAGGTGCCGGGATTCCACACCGATCTGGAGCGCCGCACGCACGCGCTGTGCGATGGACTGGAAGCGGCCGCGCGCGAAGCCGGCGTCGCGTTCACCACGACGCGCGCACCGGGCATGTTCGGCCTGTATTTCCGCGAAGGCCCGGTGGAAACGTTCGAGGACGCTAAGGCGTCCGACACCGCGCGCTTCAACCGTTTCTTCCACGGAATGCTGGATCGCGGCGTGTACCTGGCGCCGTCGGCGTTCGAAGCCGGCTTCATGTCGAGCGCGCATGGCGATGCGGAAATCGCGCACACCGTCGAGGCTGCGCGCGCGTCGTTCGCGGAAATCGCCTGACGATTGCCAAGATCCCCGCGAAAGCGGGGATCTTGTTTCAACCCACTGCCGTACCGATCAACCCGCGTTCGCCACGAACGCACGCAGCGCCGAACGCAGGCGCTGCAAGCCATCGGCGATGTCCGCGTCGCTGATGTTCAACGCAGGCACGAAGCGCAGCACGTCGGGGCCGGCCTGCAGAAGCAGCAGGCCGTGATCGACGCAGACGTCGAGGATCTCGCCGGCCTTGCCCGCATGCGTTTCGCGCAGCTGCGCGCCCAGCATGAGGCCCATGCCACGGATTTCGGAGAACAGGCCGAGTTCGGCGTCGAGCTCGGCAAGCGCATCGCGAATCGCCAGCGATTGCCGCGTGACGTTCGCCAGCAGCTGCGGCGATGAAAGTTCCGCCAATGCCGCGCGCGCGACTGCAGCGGCAAGCGGATTTCCGCCGAAAGTCGTGCCGTGCGCGCCGAACTGCATCGTTTCGGCGGCCTTCTCGCCCACCAGCATCGCGCCGATCGGGAAACCGCTGCCCAGCGCCTTCGCCAGCGTCACCACGTCGGGCGTCACGCCGTAAGCATGGGAGGCGAACAGATGGCCCGTACGGCCCATGCCGCACTGGATCTCATCGAACATCAGCAGCGCGCCGAAGCGGTCGCACAGTGCGCGCAGGCCGAGCAGGAATTCCGCCGTCGCCGGCGTCACGCCGCCCTCGCCCTGCACGGGTTCGACCAGCACCGCGCATACGTTGCCCGATGCCATCGCGGCTTCGGCCGCGGCCAGATCGTTGAAATCGCTGTAGACGAAGCCCGGCGGCAGCGGCTCGAAACCTTCGTGGTACTTCGGCTGCGCGCCCGCGGTGACGGCGGCAAGCGTGCGGCCGTGGAAACTGCCGCGGAATGTGAGGATGCCGCGCTGCGCGGGCGCGCGGCCCTGCGATGCGGCCCACTTGCGTGCGAGCTTGATCGCCGCTTCGTTCGCCTCCGCGCCGGAATTGCAGAAGAACACGCGCTGGGCGAAGCGCGAGGCGGTGACCAGTTCCTCCGCCAGGCGCAGCGGCGGCTCGCTGACGAACACATTGCTGGTGTGCCAGAGCTTGCCGGCCTGCTCGGTCAACGCGGCCACCAGCGGCGGATGCGCATGGCCGAGCGCGTTCACGGCGATGCCGGCGCCGAAATCCACGTACTCGCGACCGTCGCGATCCCATACGCGCGCGCCGCGGCCGTGGTCGAGCACGATCCGGCGCGGCCGATAGACCGGCAGGTAATAGCGTTCGGAGAGCGAGAACAGGTCGGACGACGAAGCGGTCATGGCAATGGGATGGGGACGGAATACGACATTGTCGCCGATCCGGGCCGAGTCGCGTGGGGGCGAGCCCGACTTGGCGCGGCCTGCACGAGCGGCTTCGCACAATCGCCCGCAGGAGGACGCCCATGCCCCTGCTGCTCCAGCCGGCCGCCGAATCCGGCTGGCGCCGCCGCTGGTTCGACATCGTCTTCCGGCACGACACGCGGCGCGCGCGCAATTTCGACCTGTGGCTGATCGTGGCGATCCTGGTCAGCGTGCTGGTCATCATGTTCGACAGCGTCGCGCGCATCCACGCGCGACATGCCGGGCTGCTGTACGTGCTGGAGTGGGGCTTCACGCTGCTGTTCACGGCCGAATACGCGCTGCGCCTGGCGGTGCTGCGCAATCCGTGGCGCTACGCGATCAGCCTGTGGGGCCTGGTGGACCTGGCGTCGATCCTGCCGACGTATCTGTCGCTGCTGTTGCCCGGAAGCCAGAGCCTGCTCGCGCTGCGCATCCTGCGCATGCTGCGGTTGTTCCGCATCCTCAAGCTCACCAACTACGTCGAGGAAGGCGGCGTGCTGATGGGGGCGTTATGGCGCAGCCGCCGCAAGATCTTCGTCTTCGTCTGCGCGGTGCTGACCATCACCGTGATCTTCGGCGCGCTGATGTACGTGGTCGAAGGGCCGGAGCACGGCTTTGCCAGCATTCCCACCAGCATGTACTGGGCCGTGGTGACGATGGCGACGGTCGGTTTCGGCGACATCGCGCCGCAGACGACGCTCGGACGGTTCCTCACATCGCTGCTGATCCTGATCGGCTACAGCATCATTGCCGTGCCCACCGGCATCTACACGGCCGAGCTCGCCAGCAGCCTGCGCGAAGCGAGCAACGACACGCGCCATCTCGATCGCCGCGGCTGCGGGCAATGCGGGCTGGAAGGCCACGATCCGGCCGCGCACTTCTGCCGGCATTGCGGCACGGCGCTGCCGTCCGCGACCGGATGAAGCGCGCGCTCAGTGCGGTTGGCGGGCCAGCTGGGATTCGGTGAGGAACAAGTCCGGCAGCAGGTGCTGCGCGTTCGGGTCGACCGAATAGCCGCTGAAATCGGTGATGCCGGCGGCGAAGAGCACGTCGTCGTCGATGAGGAAATGACCGAAGTAGTCGTCCGACGGTCGCGCAAGCACGATGTGCGCCGCGTCGGCGACGATCTCCGGCGTGCGGCACAGTTCGGGGCGAACGCCGGGGATCATGTTGATCGCGTCGGTGGCGATCACCGTGCGCGGCCACAGCGCATTGACGGCGACGCCCTGCGGACCGAATTCCGCGGCCAGGCCCAGCGTGACGAAGCTCATGCCCATCTTCGCCAGCGTGTAGGCGGTGTGCGGCGCCCACCATTTGGGATCGAGGTTCAGCGGCGGCGCGAGCGACAGGATGTGCGGATCGGCCGCCTTCAGCAGGTGCGGCAGACACGCCTGCGAACACAGGAACGTGCCGCGCGAGTTGACCTCCTGCATCAGGTCGTAGCGCTTCATCGGCGTGTCGAGCGTGCCGCGCAGCCAGATCGCACTGGCGTTGTTGACCAGGATGTCGATGCCGCCGAACGCTTCAACCGTGGCGGCCACGGCGGCCTGCACCTGGTCTTCCTCGCGGATGTCGCACTGGATTGCCAGCGCCTTGCCGCCGGCCGCGACCACTTCGGCGGCGACGGTGTGGATCGTGCCGGGAAGCTTCGGATTGGGGACCGACGACTTGGCCACGATCGCGACGTTGGCGCCGTCGCGCGCGGCGCGCAGCGCGATGGCGCGACCGATGCCGCGCGAGGCGCCGGTGATGAAAAGGGTCTTGCCAGACAGGGTGCGCATGGCGCGTGCTCCTAATTCATGATGCGCGCCATCGCGGCGCTGCCAGATGCCGCGATTATGGCCGTTCGGTCACGGCTTGGGCCCCTGGCCTTCGTTGTCTTCCCATTTCAGCAGGCGCCGCGTTACGAAGCGGTAGACCGGCTTTCCGGTGGCGAACCACGCCTCGCGCAGCCACGAATGGCGCTTGAGCACGCGGCGTTCCACCGGCGTCAGCGCGTGCGGGCAATACGTTCGCTTGTGCTTGAGCAGATGGCGAAGGTCCTCGCGCGCCAGCAGTCGCATCCACGGGGAGCGCGGTTGGCCGCGCGTGGCGAGCTGGAAGTCGATGATCCCGGGCCGTCCGTCCGCAAGCACCAGCCAGTTGGCTTCCTTCGCCAGGTCGTTGTGCGCCAGCCCGCGTCGGTGCAGCTGCTGCAACAGGCGGCGCGCGCGCCGGAAGTACGCGACATCGCGGTGCGGCGGGCGCTGGTACATCGCCGCGCCGTCCATGTAGCTGCGATCCAGTCGCCGGCCGTCCCAGCGCAGCAGTTGCGGAACGTCCGGCAAGCCGTGGACCTGCTGCAGCGCGCGGGCTTCGCGACGCGCGAGCCACCATGCGGGCAAGCGCAGCCACAGCGGGACATGGCGAAGGTCGCGACGCACGAACAGGCCCCGCCCGTCGCGCATGAGCGCGATGCGGCCGAAGCTGTCGGCCTTGAGGGCCTGGACTTCGATGGCAGCGTCGGGGGATGTGGTCATCACGCCAGTGTACGGAATCGCGAACTCGAGCAGATCCGGACGCAAATCCGACACGAATGGCCAAACGTCACCGTGACTGCCGCCATCGCGCCGTCATGGACGCGCTGCCTATAATCGCCCGATGGAACCGGCCTGGATCGAAAGCGCGACTGCATGGATCGCGGCAAACCCCGTCGCCGCCGGCGCCGTCATCTTCCTCATCGCCTTCTGTGATGCGGTGGTGCTGCTGGGCATCGTCGTGCCGGCGTTGCCATTGCTGTTTGCGGTCGGGGCGCTCGTGGGCCTGGGCCACATCAGTGGGCCCTATGCGTTGACGTGCGCGACGCTGGGCGCCTTCATCGGCGACGGCCTGAGCTTCTGGATCGGCCACCGCTGGGGCCCGCAGCTGCGCTCGCGCTGGCCGTTCTCGCGCTACCCGCAGTGGCTCGACCGCGGCGAGGCGATGTTCCGCCGCCACGGCGTGAAGAGCATTTTCATCGCGCGATTCGTCGGCGCGGTGCGTCCGTTCGTGCCGGCCATCGCCGGCATGCTCCATATGCCGGTACGGCGCTACGCCGTGCCGAGCCTGGTCGCCTGCATCGCGTGGTCGGCGCTGTTCCTCGCGCCGGGCTGGGTGCTCGGGCGTTCCTACGATGCCGTGGCGGCGGTGGCCGACCGGCTCGCGCTTGTGCTCGGGGCGCTGGCGATCGCCATCGCGCTGGTGTGGGCCGTGGTGCTGTACACGTGGCGATGGTTCGCCGACCACGCCGACAACCTGCTCGCCCGCGCGCTGCGCTGGACGCGCCAGCATCCGCGGCTTGGCCCGTACGCGGCGGCGCTGATCGACCCGAACCGGCCGGAATCGCCGTCGCTGCTGATGCTCGCCGTTTGCCTGCTGGGCATCAGCTGGGCGTGGTTCACGCTGGTGGCCACGCTGCTGGCCAGCGGCGGGCCGCTCGCGCTCGACCACACGATCCACGACTTCATGTGGGGCCTGCGCAACCCGTTGGCCGACCGCCTGATGGCGGCGCTGGCCTGCATCGGCGACGCCTCGGTGCTGGGCCCGGCGGTGCTGGTCGCACTCGCCTACCTGCTGTGGCGCAAACGCTGGATGGCGGCGGCGCATTTCGCCGCGGCGATCGTGTTCGGACTGGTCTTCACCTCGCTGCTGGAGGCGGTGATCGACATGCCGCGCCCGCCGACCGCGCCGGCCGGCTTCGGCTTCCCGTCCGTCGCAGTGACGATGTCCACGATCGTGTTCGGTTTCTTCGCGGTGCTGATCGCACGCGAGCTGCCGGGCCGTACGCGCGTGTGGCCGTACCTGCTGGCGGGCGTGATCACCACGATGGTCGCCTTCGCGCGGCTATACCTGGGCGCGCACTGGCCGAGCGACCTCGTCGGCGGCACGCTCTTCGGCGTGCTGTGGCTGCTGGCGCTGGGCATCGCGTACCGCCGGCACGTGCAGCGCTCGTTCTGGATGCGTCCGCTGGCGTGGCTGTTCTACGGCACCTTTGCCATTGCCGCGCTGTGGCACGCACCGCGTACCGCCGACAACCTGCTTGCGCGTTTCGCCGCGGCGACGCCGACCTCGATCATGGACGCCGACGACTGGTGGCGCGATGGCTGGAGCGAGTTGCCCGCGCAGCGCAATGAACGCGACCAGCGCCGTCGCTGGCCGCTCGACCTGCAGGTCGCCGGTCCGCTGGATCCGCTGCGTGAACGTCTCCAAGCGCACGGATGGCACGTGCAGCCGCAAGCGAACTGGATCGCCACGCTCGGCCTGCTCGACGACGACGCCCCGGCGCGCGACCAGCCCGTATTGCCGGCCACGCTGGATGCGCAGGCCGAAACGCTGCTGATGGTGCATCCGGCCGGAAGCGAGGAAGAGGAATTCGTGCTGCGCCTGTGGCGCGCTCCGGTGCGCCTGGACGATGGCACGCCGCTATGGATCGGCACGAGCCAGACCTTGCGCCTGAACAAGCCGCTGGGCGTGGCCGCGCTGTGGCTGCCGGTCAGCGATGACGGTCGCGCGCACGCGCTGGTACGCGAGGCGCTGAAAGACCTGGACGTCGTGGAGGGCCCGCACCCGCATGGCGACACGCGCGTGTTGCGCGTGCGCACGGCTCCGGCCGCGGGCGCTGCGTCAGGGAAGTAGCGCGAGCAGGCGATCCAGCCGCGCGTGGGGATCGTCCGTCTGCAGCAGCACCTGCCGCTGCGCGTTCTCCAGCGGCAGCAGTTCGGCGAGGCGCCAGCCGACCCAGGCCGCATCATCGAAGCGCGATTGCGGCGCCTTGGCGAATTCGCCACCGACCTGCTCCACGATCTGCTCCAGCAGCTTGCCCAGCAGGCCGTGCTCCGGTCGCAGCGGGTCATCGGGATCGGGATCGCACCAGCTCACGTCGGCCATCTGCAGCCCGTTGTCGCGCACGCGCACGCGCTGCGCATGGAAGCGGCGCTTGCCACGCACCTGCAACGTAAGCAGGCCGTCCTCACCGCGACCGAAATCCTCGATCACCGCCTCGGTGCCGTATGCGGCGGCGCTCGCCGGCGCGCCGGCTTCCTCGCCGTCGATGATCAGGCACACACCGAAGCCCTTGCCGTTGCGACTGCAATCGCGGACCAGGTCCAGGTAGCGCGGTTCGAACACGCGCAGGCCGAGCGCCGCGCCCGGCACGAGCACGGTGTGCAGCGGAAACAGCCCCAGCGGTTGCAGCGTGGCGTCGTCGGACATCGCGGACAGTGTAGGACCGATCGGGTGCCGACGACGCGAAGGCAGGCGCCGCGCGTCAGCGCGCGGCGGCGTCCTTCAACGCGGCGAGTTCAGTGCAGCCAGGAAGCGTCGCGGCGCGCCGTCGAAACCGCCGTTGGACATGAACACGACATGGTCGCCATCGCGGACGCGTTCGCGCAGGGCGGCGATCAGCGCGTCGGCATCCGGCACGGCGATGCCTTGGTTGCGCAGCGCGGACACGACCTTGCCGGCGTCCCATGCCAGCTCCGGGCGATGCAGGAACACCACCATGTCGGCGAGGTCGAGCGACGGCGCCAGCGCATCGGAATGCGCGCCCAGGCGCATCGAATTGCTGCGCGGTTCCATCGCGACCACGATCCGTGCATCGCCGACCTTCGCGCGTAGGCCCGCGAGTGTCGTCGCAATCGCCGTGGGGTGATGCGCGAAGTCGTCGTAGATCGTCACGCCCTGCGCCTGGCCGATCACTTCCAGCCGGCGCTTCACGCTGCGGAAATCCGCGAACGCGCCGAGCACGCCCGCCACGTCCACGCCCACCGCATTCGCCGCAGCGAGCGCGGCCAGCGCGTTCATGACGTTGTGCCGGCCGAGCAGCGGCCAGCGCAGTTCGCCCAGTTCGACGCCGCGATGCACGACGGCGAAGTGGCTGCCGTCCTGCGCGATGAGGCGTGCGGTCCAGTCGAACGCCGCGCGCGCGGCGGTTGCTTCGTCGGCGCGATCGCCGTGAGTGCTCCCGCCGGTGACGGCAGGCAGCTGACTCGCATCCAGGCCGAAGGTTTCCACCGGCGACCAGCAGCCCATCGCCAGCACTTCGGCCAGGTGCTTGTCCTCGCCGTTGACGATCAGCCGTCCGCGACGCGGCACGGTGCGCACGAGGTGGTGGAACTGGCGCTGGATCGCGGCCACGTCCGGGAAGATGTCGGCGTGGTCGTATTCGAGGTTGTTGAGGATCGCCACCAGCGGACGGTAGTGGACGAACTTGCTGCGCTTGTCGAAGAACGCGGTGTCGTACTCGTCGGCTTCGACCACGAATTCTCTGCCCTGGCCCACGCGTGCGGACACACCGAAATCCTCCGCCACGCCACCGATCAGGAAGCCCGGCTCGCGCCCGGCTGCCTGCAGCAGATAGGTGAGGATGGTGGTCGTGGTGGTCTTGCCGTGCGTGCCGGCGACGGCGAGCGTGTCGCGACCGGGCAGCAGGTTTTCACTGAGCCACTGCGCGCCGGAGGTGTAGCGCCGACCGTCGTCGAGCACCTGCTCCACCGCCGCGTTGCCGCGCGAGAGCGCGTTGCCGACGACGATCTGTTCGCAATCGTCGCTGATGTGCCCGGGCGTGTAGCCCTGCTTCAGCGCGATGCCGAGGTTCTCCAGCTGCGTGGACATCGGCGGATACACCGCCTGGTCGCTGCCTTCGACTTCGTGCCCGAGTTCGCGCGCGAGTGCGGCGACGCCGCCCATGAACGTGCCGGCGATGCCCAAAATATGAATCTTCAAGATCACCACTTCCTAGACGGTAGCAACACGGCTGGCAGGAGTGTGCACCGCCATGTCATCACTCCCCCGCTCCCGCGCGCGGGAGAGGGCAAGGTGAGGGAGGCGGCCGGTCGCGTGTTCGAAGCGCATCCGCGGTTCTCCTCACTCCAACCCAGCAATCCAAGACAGCTCACGCGGCAGTGCCGCGTGAGCGGCTCGCCTCACCCGACTTCTTTCGCCGGCGACAGCGCTTCGACGATGCGCGTGAACACCTCGTCCAGCGAGCCCACTCCATTCACGACGGTCAGCTGGCCGTGCTGGCGATAGAAATCGACCACCGGTGCGGTCTGGTCGTTGTAGATCGTCAGGCGGGTGCGCACCGATTCCGGGCTGTCGTCCGCGCGGCCTTCGGCCTTTGCGCGGCCGGCGATGCGCTCGACCAGCATCTCGGTCGGCACTTCCAGCTGCACGGCGTAATCCATCGGCTGGCCGATGCGCTGCAGCAGCTTGTCCAGCGCCGCCGCCTGGGCAAGGTTGCGCGGATAACCGTCGAGGATGAAGCCGCCCTTCGTGTCGTCGCGCGAGAGGCGGTCTTCCAGCATGCCCAGCAGGATCTCGTCGCTGACGAGGTTGCCCGACGCCATGATCTCCTTCGCTTCCAGTCCCAGCTTGCTGCCCGCGGCCACTTCGGCGCGCAGCAGGTCGCCGGTGGAAATGTGCGGGACCTGCAGATGGTCCTTGAGTCGCGCGGCCTGCGTGCCCTTGCCGGAGCCGGGCGCGCCCAGAAGTACCAATCGCATCAACATCACTCCTAGAACGGAAAAATGGGGCGGCCGAACGGCCCGGCGAACGCCGGCATCGGCCCGCATCGCCACCCGCCGGCCGGCGCTACACTCGCAGCAGCCTGCCCCGGCGGGCAAATATTGCGGCCACTTTACCGCATCCTTCCCGCCTCCCTCACCCGATCCGCCCACGGACCTGGAATTGGACATGCCCTCCGGAACCCTTCTTTACGCGCAGTCGGGCGGCGTCACCGCCGTCATCAACGCCACCGCCTCGGCCGTGATCCAGACCGCCCGCGCGCACAAGGTCCGGGTCCTCGCCGGCCGCAACGGCATCCTGGGCGTGCTTCGGGAGGAGTTGATCGATACCTCGAAGGAACCGGCAGGCGTCATCCGCTCGCTGGCCCATACGCCGGGCGGCGCGTTCGGTTCGTGCCGGGTGAAGCTGAAATCGCTCGACCAGGATCGCGCCCGCTACGAGCGCCTGCTCGACGTCTTCCGCGCCCACGACGTGCGCTGGTTCCTCTACAACGGTGGCAACGATTCGGCCGACACCGCGCTGAAGGTCTCGCAGCTGGCGGCGGAATTCGATTACCCGCTGACCTGCGTCGGCGTGCCGAAGACGGTCGACAACGACCTCGCGGTCACCGACTGCTGCCCGGGCTTCGGCTCGGTCGCCAAGTTCACGGCCGTGTCGGTGCGCGAGTGCGCGCTGGACGTCGCGGCGATGGCCGACACGTCGACGAAGGTGTTCGTCTACGAAGCGATGGGCCGCCATGCCGGCTGGATCGCCGCCGCCGCGGGCCTCGCCGGCAATGGCGAAGATGCGGCGCCGCACCTGATCCTGTTCCCGGAGCGTCCCTTCGACGAGGCGGATTTCTTCGCGAAGGTGAAGGCCACCGTCGAACGCGTCGGCTACTGCGTCGTCGTTGCCAGCGAAGGCATCCAGACGGCGGACGGCAAGTTCGTCGCCGACGCAGGCGGCGGCAAGGATTCCTTCGGCCACACGCAGCTCGGCGGCGTCGCGTCGTTCCTCGCCGGGCGGGTGAAGGACGTGCTGGGCTACAAGGTCCACTGGGCGCTGCCCGATTACCTGCAGCGTTCGGCGCGCCATGTCGCATCGAAGACCGACCTCGCCCAGGCGCAGGCCGTCGGCCGCAAGGCGGTGGAGTTCGCGCTGAAAGGCATGAACTCGGTGATGCCGGTGATCGTGCGCACGTCCGATGTGCCGTACCGCTGGAAGATCGAAGCCGCGCCGCTGTCGAACATCGCCAACCACGAAAAGATGATGCCGCCGGAGTTCATCCGCGCGGACGGTTACGGCATCACACCGCCGGCGCGGCGCTATCTGGAGCCGCTGATCCGCGGCGAGGCGCCGCCGCCGTACGGGCGCGATGGGCTGCCGAAGTACGTGACGCTGAAGAACGCGCTGGTGGAAAAGAAGCTGCCACCCTTGGCGGAATAGCGCCGTTCAGCTAGTTTCCCCTGTGCAGGACCGGAACAGGGGACAAGGATGAGATGGCAATTGACGCTGGCGGCCAGTCTGGCCGCCGGGCACGTTTTCGCGCAGGCGCCGGACGCACCGGCGCTCCCAGGCACCGTCGAGGCGACCGTCGTGTCGACGGCGCCGACGACTCCCGTTCCCGCATGCCAGGCGTTGTGCGCAGGGCTGGAAGTCGAACTGGAACTCGCCGAGCCTGTCGGCTCCGAGCGTCACAAGAACGGCGACCGCTTCCGTTTGCGACTGGCCACGCCCCTCGTGCTCGACGGTGCGGTCATCGTGCCCGCGGGCACGCCCGGCGTGGGCGAGGTGATCCATGCGCAGTCGTCCCGCAGCGGCGGAAAGCCGGGCGAGCTGCTGCTCGCCGCACGCTTCCTCGAACTCCCCGACGGCCCGCTGGCGCTGCGCGCGATGAAGCTCGCCGCGCGCGGCCAGGACAAGGCGGGCGCCGCACTGGCCACTTCATTCGTGGCGGGTCCATTCGCCATGTTCATGCACGGCCGCGAGATCGAAGTCCCCGCCGGCACGCACGCACTCGCCAAGCTCGCGCAGGACCTCGATCCCGCGCGCGCCAACCATACGCCGCCGGTGTCCGCGGATGCGGTCGCGCCGGCGCAGGAAACCCCACGCACCCCGGACGCGGACAACGCGTCCCACACCAAGGAGTAGATCGAATGCGTTCCATGCTGTCCCGCACCGCCGTCCTCTCGCTGCTGCTGGTTCCGGCCTTCGCCATGGCGAACGACGGCGAAAGCGCCACCGCCACCACGGCTGCCGCAACCGCGCCGGCCGCCTCGGCCACGAACACGCTGATCAACGCCGCGCCGGCGGACAAGGCGCAGATCGTGTTCTTCCGCGAATCCAAGTTCGTCGGCGGCGCCATCGGCTTCAAGGTCCGCGAAGGCGAGAACGAACTGGGCAAGCTGCGCAGCGGCAAGTACTTCGTCGCCAACGTCGAACCGGGCAAGCACGAGTACAACGTGCACGGCGAAACCAAGGACGTGCTGACGATCGAAGTCGAAGCCGGTGAAACCTACTACGTCCTCGGCTCGCTGGGCATGGGCATCGTCGCCGGACGCCCGAACCTGTCGCCGTCCGACGAGGCCACGTTCCTGTCGATGTCGGGCAAGCTCAAGCTCGCCAAGTAAGCAGTGCCGTCGTGATACGCGAAGGGGCCGCATGCGGCCCCTTCGTTCTTGCGCTCCATGCAGCAATCAGCGCGCGCAGGACGTCCCTTCGACCTTCATCTGCGCGGCGAACATCGGCACGGCGGCGAGCTGGCCGGCCTTCGCCTTCTGCGCCGACTCCTCCAGATAGATGCGCTGCTGGCCCTGGCCGTCGAGCTTGGCGGTCTTGTCGACCGGCCTTCGCCAGACGTGCACGACGGCCTGCTGCGACGGACATGCGGCGTTGGGCACGCGGATCACGTCGTTGAGCACCCATCCGTTCTCCGCCGGCCTGGCCTTGGCCGCATCGACGAAACGCGCGCGCGGCTGGCACTGCGGCGAGATGCGCACCACGGTGAAGGCGTACGGCTCGTCCGCCTGGCCGGTGAACATGCCTTCCAGGCGTGCGCAGGCTTCGGGAATCTGTCTCAGTGTGTGCACGGCGTTCTGCGCCTGCGGCTGCACCGGGCCACGCGCGATTTCGGGCTTGGGATCGGCCTTCGAAGCGGCCTTCGGGTTCGCTGCCAGCACCGGCAGCGTGAAAAGCAGGAGAAGGAGCGGCGACACTCGCATGGCGGCGGGAAGCTCTTTCCGTGACGGGGAGCGCAGGCTGGCACGAATGCGCTGAATGCTGCGTCTACAGCGTGCGTCCGCCCGGGAGCCTGTGCCATAGTCGGGCCGTTGACGCGATGGCCCACGACCCGCGCAGCCCACAACTCGAAGCACTCAACTTGAAATTCCTGGTGTTTCCACTTCTTTGGGGAGGGATTCATGCTGGAGCAGTACGGTTTGGTTCTGGCGCTGGTATGCGCCGTCATCGCTATCCTCTATGGGGT
>Ga0209257_1003237_pt1 | contig 14332 bp, 17 predicted proteins | sample AraplaCvi_mCL_r2_FD_184277 | JGI IMG/M metagenome (GOLD analysis project Ga0209257, IMG submission 184277) | Arabidopsis root microbial communities from North Carolina, USA - plate scrape MF_Cvi_mCL_r2 (SPAdes) (version 2) | ecosystem: Host-associated > Plants > Roots > Endosphere | place: USA...
GATGGCACTCGTCGAACTCGTCCGCCTGCCCAACGGCGCCGAGGCCGAGCTGCTGCGCGGCCGGCTCGAGAATGCCGGCGTCTACGCCGTCTGCTTCGATGCGGGGATGAATATCGCCGAAAGCGTCGGGCTGCTCATTCCGGTGCGCGTGATGGTACTCGACGAGGATCTGGGCGAGGCGCAAGCATTGCTGGCCGAGTTCGACGCGGGCTAGATTCGCAACCGAATCCTTCCCCCGTTCGTCCTGATTATAACGAAGCCCACGGAAAGCAGCCTCTCCCGCTCATGATCAAGGTCGCCAGCTACAATATGCGCAAGGGTATCGGGCTCGACCGGCGCCGCGATCCGGGGCGGGTGCTTTCGGTGCTCGGCGAACTCGACGCCGATATCGTCGCGCTGCAAGAGGCCGACCGCCGCTTCGGCACCCGTGCGAGCGCGATTCCTCCGCACATGCTTGTCGAGCATAGCGACTATGTTCCCGTCGAACTGACCGACCGGCCGCACAGCATCGGCTGGCACGGCAATGCGCTGCTCGTCCGCAAGGGGATAGAGGTCGAGGAAAGCCATGCACTCCATCTGCCGACGCTCGAACCGCGCGGCGCCGTCGCGGCGACCCTGCGCCTCGGCGACACGCGGCTGCGCGTCGTCGGGATGCATCTCGACATTTCCGGCCTCAGGCGGCGGCAACAGGCGCGCGCGATCCTCGATCATGTCGCCGGGGGCGAAAATCTGCCGACGATCCTGATGGGCGACTGCAACGAATGGCGCAATCGCGGCGGCTGCCTCGCCGATTTCGGCGCACAGCACCGGCTCGTCGACACCGGGCACAGCTTCCACAGCCGCCGCCCCGTGGCGAAGCTCGACCGCATCTTCGCGTCGCCCGACCTCGAAGCACTCGAGGCCGGCGTGCATCAGAGCGCGCTCGCCGCCCGCGCCTCCGACCACCTCCCGATCTGGGCCCGCTTCAAAGCGCTTTGATGCCCAAAATTTAGGCAAAGCGCTGCCTCGCTTGCCCATCGAACGCACGATCCGTTGCGCGTCCGACTCAAAAACCGTCACAAAATGTTAACTTTCGCGGCTCCCGCGTAATCTGGCACGGCTGTTGCACTGCAGCATGGTGCCATAAGCAAAAGGGGGCATCATGAAGCTGATCCTGGCTATCATCAAACCGTTCAAGCTCGACGAGGTGCGCGAAGCGCTGACCGGGCTGGGCATCGCCGGCATGACCGTGACCGAGGTCAAGGGTTTCGGCCGGCAAAAAGGGCAGACCGAGATTTATCGCGGCGCCGAATATGCAACCAACATGGTCCCGAAGGTGAAGATCGAGCTCGTCTGCGACGATGCGCTCGCGCCGCGGGTCGTGGAAACGCTCCAGCAAAGCGCCGGAACCGGGTCGATCGGCGACGGCAAGATTTTCGTCCTCGACGTGGGTCAGGCCGTGCGCATCCGCACCGGCGAGACCGGCGAGGCGGCTCTCTAATGACGAAGGGGGATAATATGACGTTCGCAAAGAAGATGGCGGCGAGCGCCGGGGCCGCCGGCCTCGCGCTGTTCGCCGCACTGCCCGCCTGGGCACAGGAAGCGGCCGCCGCGGCGCCCGAACCCGTCGTCGACAAGGGCGATACGGCGTGGATGATGACCTCGACCGTGCTCGTGCTCGCGATGATCCTGCCGGGCCTTGCGCTGTTCTACGGCGGTCTGACGCGCACCAAGAACATGCTTTCGACGATGACGCAGATCGGCGCGCTCGCGTGCCTCGCGATGATCATCTGGGTCGTCTATGGCTATGGCCTCGCCTTCGGCCCCGAGGGCAATGCCTTCATCGCGTGGGGCAAGTTCTTCCTCGCCGGAGTGACGCCCGACAGCCTTGCCGATACTTTCTCGGACGGTTTCAAGCTGCCCGAATATGTGTTCATCAGCTTCCAGATGACCTTTGCCGCGATCACCCTCGCGCTGGTCCTAGGCGCGACGGTCGAGCGCATGAAATTCTCGGCAGCGCTCGTCTTCGGCGTCATCTGGCTGACGATCGTCTATTTCCCGATCGCGCATATGGTGTGGGCGGCCGGCGGTTTCCTCTTCGAAGGCGGCATGTTCGGCAGTTCGCTTCCGGCGGCGCTCGACTTCGCCGGCGGCACCGTGGTGCACATCAACGCGGGTGTCTCGGCGCTGGTCGCCTCGATGATCCTCGGCAAGCGCATCGGCTACCAGAAGGAAATCATGGCCCCGCACTCGCTGACGCTGACGATGGTCGGCACCGGCCTGCTGTGGGTGGGCTGGTTCGGCTTCAACGCCGGCTCGGCGCTCGAAGCCAACGGCTCGGCGGCGCTCGCGATGATCAACACTTTCGTCGCCACCGCCTCCGCCGCGCTCTTCTGGATGCTCGCCGAAAAGGTCGCGGGTCACAAACCTTCGGCGCTCGGCTTCTGCTCGGGGGTCATTGCCGGCCTCGTCGCCGTCACCCCGGCGGCGGGCAACTCGGGCCCGTTCGGCGCTATCGTCCTTGGCGCGGTCGCTTCGGTGATCTGCTTCTATGCGGTGACCGTCCTCAAGCCGAAGCTCGGCTATGACGACGCGCTCGACGCCTTCGGCATCCACGGCATCGGCGGCATCGTCGGCGCGATCGGCACCGGCATCGTCTATGCACCCAGCCTGGGCGGCCCTGGCGGCGAAGATTTCGCCATGGGTCCGCAGGTCGCAACGCAGGTCGTCGCGGTACTGGTCGCCATCGTCTGGGCAGCTATCGGCACCGTGATCGCGACCTATGCGGCCAAGGCGCTCACCGGCCTGCGGGTCAGCGAGGAAGTCGAACGCGAAGGCCTCGACCTCGGCGAACACGGGGAGCGCGCCTACAATATCTGACGAGACAGGATACCCGCCGCCGCTCTCTCTCCTCTTTCAAACGGCGGCGGGATCCTACCGGGGTTCCTCCTGCGAACCACTGGCCGGCCATTCATTGGCCGGCCTTTTTTTGGGCCGGTACCGGGTGTGTGACCGACCTTGATTATCGAGCGAATTGCGACACTCCAGCAGCCGGAAACAGGCGTATCGCAGGAGCGAGGAAGCCGATTTTCCGCGACGGAATCCGCTCCCGAAACTGCACAAAAACCTGCACAATTTTTGGGCGCGACTGCCGCAATTTTAGCCTTCCCAACATGACATTAATGTGGCATTCATTGCGTCAACAGTTTCAGGAGGGGAGAGCCTGAAAGGCTGGGCCGGGACGAAAGTCCCGGCCCTCTTTTTTTGTGCGCAACGCGCGCCCCTTCCGAAAATCCCTTCTTTTCAGCCTTTTGTGCGGCGATAGCGCAGCATTGCAAAGACTCGCCAGCTGCCGTCGGGCTGCAGAATCGAATCGCTGACGGTAAGCGTTTCGCCGTTTTCGAGCACATAGGTCGAGCGCCCGATCTCGACGTCGGCGCTGCCCCATGTCGTCCACCATGTTGCACCCTCGACGCCTCCCGAGACGGGGCGCGTGCGGCCATGGCTATCGCTCCATTTTCCGCGCAGCCGGCCCTTCGCATCAAAGGCATAATCGGCTTTGGCCGAGTAGCTGACTGACGGTGCGCCGGCGATGCTCAGGCTATAGGCGAGCTCCGTCGCCCCGCCCTCGCCCGCAGCAATTTCCAGCGTCGCGGTTGCGGGCTTGCCGAACGCCTGCCCTTCGCCCGCCCAGCTTCCGCGCCAGGCATCGAGCGATGGCGCTTCGGCCGGCACTGCCGGCGCGACCAGCGCCGCCACCGTCAACCAGAAGGGCGTCATCCCGCCATCTCGGACTGCGAGAACATGAAGGCGTTGCCATCCGGATCGTAGAAGGTGAGGAGCCTGACGAGACCGGGGATGTGCTGGATGTCGCCGTCCTGCCTTGCCCCCTCGGCATCGAGATGTGCCTTCGCCGCCTCGATATCCGCGACTTCGAAGACGTTGGTCGCGCCGCCACCCTGCACGACGTCCTCGATCTGGCTGAGGCCGATATTCACGCCGGCCATCGGTGTCTTCAGTTCGCACCAGCCGATCTCGTCGACGCGATAGAGCAATTCGCAAAGCATGACCCGCTCGTACCAGGCGATCGACGCGGTCATGTCGCGGACCCCCATCGAGCATGTGAGTTCGGACCCGATCTGAAGCGCCATCGACGATCTCCCTGTTCGCCAAGCGACCGGTACGCGGCAGAATCGCCCGGACCATATCGCTTGCCCTTATGGTCCTGTTTGTATAGTTAGTTGTGAATGCGGTCAAGCACGCCCGATCCCTTGCTCACCCAACTCGGCAGCCATCGCTGGCTGGTACCGCTGCTTGCCGATCTTGCTGCGCACAAGGGAGCTCGCTTCGTCGAGTTGCTCCACCGTCTCGGGCTGTCCCGCGACAGCCTGACGCGCACGCTCGACGCCGCCGCCACGACCGGCTGGGTGCAGCGCAACCCCGGTCACGGTCATCCGCTGCGCCCCGAATATATCCTCACCGAACAGGGTCAGGCCGCGGCCGCCCGCGCCGGGCCGATCGCCCGGGCGCACGGCGCGATCGGCTTGCCACCCGGTGCCGCAACACGCTGGGGTTTACCGCTCGTCGCGGGAATCGGGGCAGGACACGACCGTTTCAACGCGCTGTCGCGCCTGCTGGCGCCCGCGACCCCGCGGGCCTTGTCGCAGGGACTGACCGCGCTCGGCAGGCACGGGCTCGTGATGCGCGAGGTGCTCGATATGCGTCCCCCGGCAAGCCGCTATGCGCTGACCGCCAGCGGCGAACATCTGGCCGCCGCCTGCGGGTAACGCCGACCGATCAGGTGCAGTCGCCGGTGCGTTCCGCCTTGATGCGGATGGTCAGGCTTTCCATCAGCTTGGCGCCCTGTTTCACCTGCGCCGCCTGTTCGGGAGACATTCCCGCGGTGGCCGAATCGGGAAGATCGAACTTGACCTGCCCGTCGAGTTCGACGTGGTCGGCGGCCAGCGCCCCGTGAATTTCGGTCGATATCATTCCGCCCGGCGCACGCTGGCCATCGGTCTGGCAAACCGACTTGCCCGCGATGGCATTGCCCTTCCGTTCCTCCCACTCGAAGGAGCAGCCGGGATGGAAGGACAAATAATTGCGCGCCAGATTGCGCGGAAACTCGCCGGTCTCGCCCGGCAGGACGCAGATGCTGTCGTCCACGCTCCCCGGCCCGTCGCCGGTCTTGAAGAAGACCCCCATCTTTCCGCCCTGCATCGTCACGCGGTACTGGCCAGCGGCGAGCTCGACAGGCTCTTCGGTCGCGGGATCGCGCCCGCCCGAACAGCCGGCAAGCAGCGCCGGCGCGAGCGCAACCGGCAGGATCAGTTTGCGAAACGGTACTATGGCCATCAATATCTCCGGGCTAACGCATCGGAAGCGGTACCGGCCTGTAGACGGCGGGGCTTAAAGCCCGATTTACCCGGCGAGCGCGGCCTTGACGAAATCGGCAGCGCGTTCGCCGATCATGATGCTCGGCGCATTGGTGTTGCCCGACACGAGGCGCGGCATGACGCTCGCATCGGCGACCCACAATCCGTCGATACCGTTCAGCTTCAGCGTCGGGTCGACCACCGCATCGGCGTCGCTGCCCATCCGGCAGGTGCCGACGGGATGGTAGACGGTGTCGGCGCGGCTGCGGATCAGCGCGTCGAGCGCCGCATCGTCGTCGATATCCACCGGATGCCGGTCGATCCCGGCATAATCCGACAAGGGCGGGGCCGCGACAACGCGGTGCATCATCCGTACCCCCGCGCGTAGCGTCGCGACGTCGCGCTCGTCGGTCAGGAAGCCCGGGTCGATTACCGGCGACGCGGCGGCATCGGCCGACGCCAGCGTCACCGATCCGCGGCTTTCGGGGCGCAGCACGCAGGCATGGACCGAAAAGCCGTGCCCCTTCACCTTCGTTCGCCCGTGATCCTCGAGCATCGCAGGGACGAAATGATACTGGATGTCGGGCGCGGGCAGGTCGGGCCGCGATTTCCAGAATCCGCCGGCTTCGGCGAAGCAGGTCGTCATGATGCCCGTCCGCTTCGTGCGATGCTCGAAGATCGCCTTCACCATACGCCACGTGCCGCCGAGGCTGTCGCCAAGCGGATCGGTCGAGCGCGTCTCCCAGCTCGACACATAGTCGATATGATCCTGCAGGTCGGCACCGACGGCGCCGCGATCGGCAACGACGTCGATCCCCTTGTCCCTGAGGTGCGCGGCGGGCCCGATCCCCGACAGCATCAATATCTGCGGGCTGTTGAACGCGCCGGCCGACAGGATCACCCCGCCGCGCGCCTTCAGCATCTCGCGCTTGCCGCCGCGCCGGATCACCACACCGGTCGCGCGGCCGTTCTCGACGACGATCTTCTCGACCAGCGCCCCGGTGCGCACCGCGAAATTGGCCTTCTCGCGCAGCGGCTCGACATAGGCGCGCGCTGCCGACCAGCGCTCGCCCGCCTTCTGCGTCACCTGATAGAGGCCGAAGCCTTCCTGCTGCGCGCCGTTGAAGTCGGGCGTACGCGGCAATTGCAGCGCCGCCGCGCTCTCGATGAAGCGCTTGCTCGTTACATTCGGCCAACGCTGATCCATGACATTCAGCGGCCCGTCGCTCCCGTGGAAATCGTCGCCCCCGCGTTCATTGCCTTCGCTCCGCTTGAAGTAAGGCAATACGTCGGCATAGCCCCACCCGGTCGCACCAAGCGCGGCCCACTGGTCGTAATCGAACGCATGGCCGCGGATATAGACCATCGCGTTGATCGCGCTCGATCCGCCCAGCCCGCGCCCGCGCGGCTGATATCCTATGCGGCCGTTCAGCCCCTTCTGGGGGACCGTCTCGTACCGATAGTTTGACGCGTCGGGGATGAAGGGCATGAAGCCCGGCGTCTTCACGCGGATCGTGTCGTTGCGTCCGCCCGCCTCGATCAGGCAGACGCTGCGCGATCCATCTTCGGCAAGCCGTCCCGCCGCCGCGCTGCCGCCGCTGCCGCCGCCGATAACGATGATGTCAAACTGATCCATGAAAGCGACTCTCCCTCGCGCCGCCTGCTGGCGGTCGCCCGGGTGCTTACATGAATGTCATTAGGGAGTGAGGCAAGGGGGATCGGGCGCGAGCCCTAAAGGCAATCACCCCGAAAGCAGCTATAAAGGAGACCAGCCGCGCCGACGAGGACGGGGAGCATCACGACCGGGACTATGATCAGCATGGCGCAGCCTGCAGCGATCAAACGTCCATCGCCGTGGCGCCAGGCAAGAATGACACTGGCGAAATACACAAACAACGACGCCAGCAGCAACTCGTCGGCGAACCCGGCGAGGTCGGACCAGCCGTAAAACAGAATCAAAAAGATGACCAGGGGAGCCCCGCCGGAAACGAGCGACACCACATCCCAATGTTTCCAGCGTGCAACGTTCCTCATCGGATGCTGCAGATCACTCCGCCGGCTCTTCCGCCGGTCGGCCCGCGGCCCAGCGCTCCTTGATCGTTGCGCTCGTCGCGCGGCTGCCATCGTGGCTCCAGCCGGGCTCGCGCCACATATAGGAAAGCTTGTGCTTCCACGGCGCGTGCCAGACATCCTTGGCAATCCCGACCCATTCGTGGACAGCGGCCCAGAGGATATTGAAGCTGCCGAGCTGCTTGACGATGCCGTATCGCACCGGCTCGTCGTCGCGTTCGGCAACGAAACTGCCGAACATCTTGTCCCAGATGATGAAGACCCCGGCGTAATTTGCGTCGAGATAGCGCGGGTTCACGCCATGATGGACGCGGTGGTGCGACGGCGTGTTCATCACCGCCTCGAACCAGCGCGGCAGCCGCCTGATTGCCTCGGTATGGATCCAGAACTGGTAGATCAGGTTGATCCCCGCGCAAAAGAAAACCATCGCGGGCGGAAAGCCGATCAGGAACAGCGGCAGACGGAACAGGAAGGTCAGGCTGAAAAAGCCCGTCCATGTCTGCCGGAGCGCGGTCGACAGATTATAATGCTGGCTACTGTGGTGGATGACGTGGCTCGCCCAGAACCAGCGCACGCGGTGTGCGCTGCGATGAAAGGCGTAATAGGCGAGGTCGTCGAGGAAGAAGCAGAGGATCCACGCCCACCACCATTGGCGAAACGCAATGCCGATATCGAACAGGTGGAACTGATAGACCCACACCGACATGCCGACCACCGCCGCTCCGACAAGCGCGCCGGCGACCTGGCTCACCGTACCGAGCATAAGCGAGGTCAGCGTGTCGCGCGCCTCGTAACGGCTTTTGTCGGCGCGCAGCGAGATCACCATCTCGGCGATCAGCAGCAGGATGAAGGCGGGCACCGCATAGACGACGGGATCGGGCAGCTTATCCACAATTGAGGTCCCGCATCCGGCTCGCCCACATCCCCGCTTCCTTTCCCAGTTGCAGCGTGACCGATCCGAAGGTCTTTTCCGGCATGGTCAATGTCAGGAAATCCTTGTCGAGCCGGCCGACGACCTCGATGTCGACGGGCCGCGCCGCGAAGTGATTGCCGTGCGCCCGCACCAGCATCATCCGCCCCCCGGCATTGCGCACGATCGCCGAAAAACCCGCGCGGTCGCGCGCGACTTCGATGCCGTTGAACCCGGCCTCGGCCTCTTCGGCGAGGCGGATCGCATGGTCGGCATCCTGAATGCGCGGATCGGCACCGAGCCCCATGCGCTTGACCAGCCAGGCAACGAAGAACACCGCGACGAGCGATGCGCCGAGCTGGATCAGATCATTGAGGCTCATTCGTCCCCCGCGAGCGCGTCGAGCATTGGGCGAAGGCCGGAAAGATCATAGCCCGCCTTCGCCGCGGCCTCGACAATCGCTCCGACATCGTCGCCCGCCCGCGCGCGCGTCAGCGCCCAGAGGTGCGTCGAGCGCGTTCCCGAACGACAGTAAGCGAGAATCGGCCCCGTCGCGTCTGCCAGCAAAGTGTCGAGCGCGTCGATCTGCGCATGGCTGAAACCCGAATGCCCGATCGGGATCGCGGCATAGGCGAGTCCCTCGGCCGCCGCGGCGTGCCCGATGTCGAGCCCCTGCGGCGCCGACGGCTCCTCGCCGTCGGGGCGGTTGTTGACGATCATCGCAAAGCCCTGCGCCTTGGCCTCGGCAACATCCTCGATGCTGATCTGCGGGGCGACGCTGAAGCCGGCGGACAGGGGTCTGAAATCGCTCATGCCAGCGATCTACTCCCGCTGCCCGCTTGCTGACAAGCGTGAAGGTGCGCCTCAGCCGTTCGGATACTGGTTGATGCAGTCCTGCATCTCGTCCCACAGGCCTGCCGCGGCCGGAAGCCGGATCACCGCCGCTTCCTTGCCGAGTATCTTGACCCTGAGCTCGGTCCCGGCCTTGAGCTTCGGCCACACGCGGCTCTGCAGCGTACCGAAGCGATAGGTCGTCGCGCCATTCTCGGTGAGGCCGAAATCGAAGCGCGCGGCGATGCCGCCATCGACGAAGAGCGCGCTGCCCGGAAAGTTCGCATAGCTCACGCCCGGGGCGAACTGCTCGACCGGATAGCCCTCGGCATCCTCGGTCACCGTGACGCCGGCGCTGTGCTGCACGCCCAACGCCTCCATCTGGTCCTCGGGCATCTTCGGCAGCCCCTTGCCGGTCAGCGACACCGCGCCATCCTCGAAATTCGTGAAGCCGAGCCGCAGCGTCACATCCTTGCCGATCGCCCGCGTCGCCGTGCAATTGTTACCGCGCGACTGAAAGGTCCAGCCATCGCCGAACGCCAGATCCTTCTTCGGGATCGGCGGCGGTTCGAGAGCTGCCGACGGAGCGGCGGCGAGGAGCAAGGCGAGCGGCAAAAGCCGCGCGGGTGATGCGCGCATGAAATCTCCCAACTTCATTGCGACCCGTCTGTCAGGCTATTGCGCCCGCCGCGCCTGTCAAGCGCCCGCCGTCAGGCGGCTGCCCCCGCCCGCTCGCCGGCGTGCACCGGCTCGCGCGAAACGACCTCGTGGAATCGCTCTGCATATCGGGGATGCTCGGTCCCCATCCACTTGTCCCACCAGGTGAAATAGAGGCCGTAATTGGTGTTGAAGCCGCCCGCATGATGCAAATCGTGGTGCGTCGTCGTGTTGATCCAGCGGGTCGCCGGGGTCGACAGCCACCAGCGCGGGTGCAGTTCGAACCCGGCATGGCCCATTGCGTTGCGGATGATCTGGAAATTGATCCACAGGAACATCACCCACACCGGGGTCGCAACGAAGAAGAGCCAGATCGGCACGAACAGGATCATCACGAAGGCCTCGGGAATCGCGAAGCTATATGCCGCCCACGGCGTCGGGGTGATCGAGCGATGGTGCGCGCGGTGGAAGGTCTTGAACAGCTTCGGATGGTGCATCGCGCGGTGCACCCAATAGAAATAGGCATCGTGCGCGACAACGATCGCCGCGAGCAGTGCGGCATCGCCCCGGAAGCCGTAACTTCCCTGGAAGCGGTGGAGCACCCCGGCATCGACGCCCCAGACGATGAACAGCGCAACGAACAGATAGACGCCGACGGTCTGCAGCGATTGCACGAACTCGCGGCGCTTGTCGGCCGCCGTCGCCTCGCGTGCCTGGATCTTGCGCGCCGCGATACTCGATCGGCGCAGGCCCCACACGACGGCGCTCGTCACGCTCGCGGCGACCAGATAGCGGCCGAAGTCGAAGGCGAACATCGCCGGGCCCTGTTTGAGCAAAATGGCGAGGGGAGGAATGGATTCGATCATGGCGTCGCCCTTGTTGTGCATGACGGCGATGAAGCAGTTTGGCGCAGCGTCCGCTCCGCAATGTCGACAATCGGCTAGCCGATTCCGGAATCGGCGAGTTTCGCCGTACGGTACGCGCTGGGCGTCGTCCCCTCGGCGTCGCGGAACGCGCGGTTGAACGGCCCGAGCGAGCCGAAGCCCGCGTCGAGCGCGATCGTCAGGATCGGGACTTCGCGCTGGCCCGGGTCGGCGAGCGCGGCGCGCACTTCGTCGAGACGAAAGCCGTTCAGAAACGCAGTGAAGTTGCGAAATCCCATCTCGCCATTGATCGCGCGGCGAACGCGATATTCGGGTTCGCCGAGCCTTGCCGCGAGCGCCGTGATCGAAAAGCCCTCGGCGCGGTACGCGCGCTCCTCGGCCATCACCGCCTCCAGCCGCCGCGCCAGCGACGACGGTTCTGAGGCGGGCGCGGGCTGCTTCGGGGCGGCACCGGGCGCAGCGAATAATTCGGCCGACCGGAACCGGTAGAGGCCGACCGAAACGATGAAGGTCGCAATCGCGATCGCGACGAGCATGAAGGTGCGCCACAGATCGTGGGTCGTGTCGCGGTCGTGGAACATCTCGACGAAAGTCGCGAGCAGGATGAAAATGCCGATCGCGCAGACCAGCGTGACGCGAAAGCCGCGCCGCGCCTCGATCAGGTCGTTCGACCGGCCGCGCCACGCGATCCACATCCCCGCGACGGCAAAGGCGAACATGCCGATGCGGACGACGACCCAGATCGCCATGTTGAACTGCGCCGTCGCCGCGATCAGCGCGATCTGGATCAGCGGCAGGGTGCCGAACGCCGCGACGAGAAGCCAGCTGCGCCAGCCGATGCGCTGCTGGTCGTCGAACCACAGCCGCACGAACAGCCAGAAGAAGGCCGGCACCATCACCGACAGCGCGTCCGAAAGGACATAGGGCAATTGTGCAGGTCCGTGCGGATTGAACAGGCGCGCGAGCAGATAGGCGATGATCGAGAGGTTCATCGCGATCGCGACGCGCGCGGGCAGCACGTCGCGATGGTCGCGCCACAATATCGCGATCCACAGCAGGAACAGCGCGATCGCGCCGCCGCGAATCATCGGGTCGATTATGTCGAGAGGCGCCATCACCGCCTGCTAACCCAGGACCGGCGACGGCGCCACAGAGCGATCACCGCGCCGCCAGCCGCGCGAGCCGCTTGTCGTTCAGCTGCACGAGCGCGTCGTCGCGCACCGATGCGCGGCATTCGCGCGCGGCCCGGCGCGCCTTCAGCGTCAGATGCTCGACATCGTTGCGGCAATAGCCGGCGACCGCGCGGTCGATCCGCCGCTGCGCAGCCTGCACGCCGCGGGGGGTCGTGAGATCGAGGCCGTCGAGCGCGATGCGCAGCGGCTGAACCGGCTCGGACGCGAGCGCGGCGGGCGAAAGCAGGGCGGCGCCAAGCACGGCGAGGATCGTCATCTGTTTCATGATCATGCTCCTTGTCGGTCGACGCCGCAGAGGGGAGAGCGTCGATGGACAAGGGATGCGGGAGATTGCACGGCGGGTCGCCGCAGGTTCGAAACCCGGCTAGCCGGTTTCGGAATCGGCAAGTCGCAGCAACGGCCGAGGCGTCAATATTGCCGGATCACGCCCAGAAACGCGTCGCCCCACGCCTCGAGCTTCTTGGTACCGACCCCGGGAATCGTCCCGAGCGCCGAACGCGTCGCGGGTCGATCGCTCGCCATCGCGCGCAGCACCGCGTCGTGGAAGATCACATAGGGCGGCACGCCAGCCTCGGCGGCAAGTTCGCGGCGCATCGCGCGCAGTGCATCGAACAGCGGGTCGCCGACGGGGTTCACCGCCGCGCCGTCGCCGCGACGCGAGGCCCTTTGCGTGCGCTTCACCGGCGGCTCGGCGATCAGCACCTGCGTCTCGCCCTTCATCATCGCGCGTCCGGCAGGGCCGAACATCAGCCCGCCATGCTCGGTCGTCTCGAGCGCCTCACGCGCGACGAGCGTGCGGACGAGCGGCTTGATCAGCCGCGCCTCCTCGCCTTCGACGATCCCGAAAACAGACAATTTATCATGGCCGCGCTGCGCAATGCGTTCGTCGTTCTTGCCCGTCAGCACCGCCTCGACATGCCCCGCACCATAGCTTTGCCCGGTGCGATAGACCGCGGAGAGCAGCTTCTGCGCGAGCACGGTCGCATCGACTTGGCGCGGGGGTTCGAGGCAATTGTCGCAATTGCCGCAGCGTTCGGGCGGACTTTCACCGAAATGGCGGAGCAACAGCGCGCGGCGGCACTCGACCGTCTCTACCAGCGCCGCGAGCGAATTAAGCCGCGCGCGTTCGCCGGCGATCCGCGCCTCGGGCAGCTCGCTCAGCCGCATTCGCGCGCGCGCGAAATCCTCGGCGCCCCACAGCATCAGCGCCTCGGCGGGGTCGCCGTCGCGGCCGGCGCGGCCGGTTTCCTGATAATAGCTTTCGATCGACTTCGGCAGCCCGGCATGTGCGACGAAGCGGACATCGGGTTTGTCGATCCCCATGCCGAAGGCGACTGTCGCGGTGACGATGCCATCCTCCGACGCGACGAAATCATGCTGGACCTGCGCGCGCCGCTCGGCGTCGAGCCCGGCATGATAGGCGGCGACGCTCCGCCCCGTCGCCGCGGCCAGCTTCTCCGCCATCCGCTCGGTCCCGTCGCGCGTCGGGCAATAGACGATCCCCGGCCCGGGGTTGGCGGCGATGAAATCGGTGAGTTGCCTTGCGGGCGAGATACGCGGCGTCACGCGATAGCGGATGTTCGGCCGGTCGAAGCCCGCCAGCACCAGCCCCTCGGCGGGAATGCCGAGCTGGACGAGAATATCCTCGCGCGTGTGCTTGTCGGCGGTCGCGGTCAGCGCGAGCCGCGGCACCGAAGGAAAGGCATCGAGCAGCGGCCGCAGCAGACGATAGTCGGGGCGGAAATCATGCCCCCATTCGGACACGCAATGCGCCTCGTCGATCGCGAACAGCGCCGGTGTCCGCGCCTCCATCAACGAGCGGAACCCCTCGCCCGTCGCGCGCTCGGGCGCAATGTAGAGCAGGTCGAGCTGGCCGTCGCGATACGCCTGTCGCGTATCGGCGAAATCGGCGTCGACGCTCGTCAGCGACGCCGCCCGGATCCCCGCCGCGCGCGCGCCGCGCAGCTGGTCGTGCATCAGCGCAATCAGCGGCGATACCACGACAACGCAGCCGTCGAGCGCGACTGCGGGCAGCTGATATGTCAGCGACTTGCCCGCCCCCGTCGGCATAACCGCGAGCGTCCGCTCGCGCGCCATGACGCGCGAAACGACCTCGGCCTGCTTCCCGCGGAAAGCGTCGAAACCGAAGGTGGATTTGAGCAGAGGGAGGAGAGCGTCGGCGGACATCGTCGGGCCGCGATAGAAAGGAAGAGGCGGCGAGGGAAGTCTCAAACCCGTCCGGAATCGCCGAAACGCGTCAGGCCCGCGCCAGCATCGCCCGCTCGGCCATCCGCGACGCCGTCTCGCGCTCGGCCATCACGACATGGTCGGCACCGCGCCGCACCAGATCGTCGACCTCCTCGTCCGAATGCGCGCGCGCCACGATCACCAGCCCGGGGTTGATCGCGCGGGCGCGCCGCACGATCGCCCCCA
>Ga0209257_1003241_pt1 | contig 14311 bp, 16 predicted proteins | sample AraplaCvi_mCL_r2_FD_184277 | JGI IMG/M metagenome (GOLD analysis project Ga0209257, IMG submission 184277) | Arabidopsis root microbial communities from North Carolina, USA - plate scrape MF_Cvi_mCL_r2 (SPAdes) (version 2) | ecosystem: Host-associated > Plants > Roots > Endosphere | place: USA...
GGGCCGGTCGAGCAGGCGATCACCGCCAAGCATTTCGGGATCGATCCCGACGCCGACCAGCAGCGCTCGGCGGGCTTCGGGACGCTCGAGCATGCCCTCGATGCGCTCGAGAGCGCGGTCGACGGCAAGAGCTTTGTCACGGGCGACAGCTTCACCGCGGCCGACGTCTATGTCGGCAGCCAGATCGATTGGGGGCTGCAGTTCGGGACGATCCCTTCGCGTCCCGCATTCGAGGCCTATGCCGCAGGGCTACGCGAGCGCGCGGGCTACAAGGCGGCAAAGGCAATCGACAATGCGCTGATCGCCGAGATGCAGGCGGCAAGCCCCGCCTAGGGCAGCGCTTTCAGCAATTCGACTGCGAGCGGGGCGAGGCGCTTGACCTGCGGATCCTGCGTCTCGGCTGCACTGACGTAGATGGCGTTCGCGAAGGCTGTTGTGTTGTGGATCGCGGCGAGGCCCGCGTCGCCCGCATAGGCATCCTGCCAGCGCGCCCTGCCGTCGGGGTGCAAGGCCTTGAACCACGCGGCCCAGGCCGCATCGTCGAGGTCTGCGCGTTTCGCGAGGAAGATCACCGGCCGCGCGAGGCGCGACGGCTCGCCATGACGGTAGTAGGGAGAGGCCATCGGCGCGACCTGCACTGCGATCGCGCCGAGAAGCAGGTCGGCGTCGGAGCGCGCCAGACGCGGATTGAGTGCAAGTTGAAGCGCAAGGTCCGAGCCATGCGCAACGCCGTGGCGCCACCCCTCGCCCGGCACGAAACCGCGATAGTCGGTTACTCCTCGAAGATAGGTCGCGCCGGTTGCGGCAAGCTCGTGCAGCTCGACCTCGGTCAGATAGGCCTCGATCCGGTCGGCGCGGGCGACCTCGGACAGCGCAAGCGCAGCGAAAGGGCGACGAAAACCCCCGGCATCGTCCGGACCGTCAGCCATTTCGCTCAGCAGCGTCAGCGCCTGCCGCATCTGCGTCGCGCTCAGGTGCCGCCCGCGCAAACCTTCCGACCAGAGGGTGAAGGCGAAGCCGTCGCGCACCGCGGGATCGGGATCGCCGAGACAGCGCGCGAGCGCTTCGAGGTCGACCAGACCCGCCTTCGGAAAGAAGGTCGCGGCATAGGTCTTGAGGTCGCCGTCCGCGGGGCGCGCGACAACGCAGTCCGGCGCGCGCGCCTCTGCAGCCGTAACAGGCATCGCCGCCGTCATCGCAGCGACCAGCATTCCCGTGCGCAGCATCGACACCTCCCCGAAAAGAAAGGGCCCGGCGAATTACTCCGCCGGGCCCCGTGTCCTGGTTCTGTCCGCCCGCTTATTCGCGGTTGCCGAGCAGGTTGAGCAGGAAGGTGAACATGTTGACGAAGTCGAGGTAGAGCGTCAGCGCACCCATCACCACCGACTTGCCGACAAAGTCGGTCCCGCGGACGTAGAAATACATGCTCTTGATCTTCTGCGTGTCATAAGCCGTGAGGCCCGCGAAGAGCAGCACGCCGATCACGCTGATCGCAAGGCCCATAGCGCCCGACTTGAACAAGAAGGCATTGAGAAGCATCGCGACGATCAGGCCGACCAGGCCCATGATCAGGAAGGTGCCGAAACCCGACAGATCCTTCTTGGTCGTATAGCCGTAGAGGCTGAGGCCGAGGAAGGCCGCCGCGGTCGCGAAGAAGGTCTGCGCGATCGAGGTCTGGGTGAAGGCCAGGAAGATCGTCGACATCGACAGGCCCATCACCGCGGCATAGGCCCAGAAGAGCATCTGCGCGGCGGTCGTCGACAGCTTGTTGATGCCGAAGCTCAGCACCAGCACGAAAGCCAGCGGCGCGAGCGCCACTACCCACATCAGCGGGCTGCCGACCATCGAGGCGGTGAAGCCCGAATTATAGGCCAGCATCGCGATGATGCCGGTGAGCAGCACGCCCGAACCCATGTAATTGTAGACAGACAGCATGTACGACCGCAGGCCGGCATCGACAGCCTGATCCATCGCGCTCGCGCTGCCAGGGAAGCCGGACGCCGCCATATTGGGGTCGTTCCAATTAGCCATTTTCATCTCCATCACCAGCCAGACGATACCGGCCGTGCCGATAATATCGGGATATTCGCGCTTTGTTTCAAGCGAAACCGGACATCGGCCGATTGATATGCCGTAGCGCGACCCCGCGAAATGCCTATGCTGACGCCACCATGTCCACGCACCGCCTGTTCGTCGCCCTGCGCCCGCCGCACGCCATTCGCGAGCGGCTGATCGCCGCGATGCACGGGATTTCGGGTGCACGCTGGCAGGATGACGAGCAACTTCATCTGACGCTGCGCTTCATCGGCGAGGTCGATCACCACCGCGCCGAAGACATCGCCGCCGCGCTCGGCAGCCTCTATGCCCCCGCCGCTACCGCGCGGATTGCGGGGGTCAGCCTGTTCGAGCGGCAGGGACGCCCGCATATGGTGTGGGCGGGGGTCGAACCCGCCGAGCCGCTCGCGGCGCTGCACCGCAAGGTCGATCAACTGCTCGCCCGGGTCGGAGTTGCCCCAGAAACGCGCGCCTTCACGCCCCACATCACGCTCGCGCGGCTCAACCGCGGATCGGGGCCGGTAGCGTCCTTTCTGGCGCTGAACAGCGATCTGGCGAGCGAGGCGTTCACCTTCGGGCATGTCACGCTTTACGAAAGCGAGATGGGCCACGGCGGATCGCGCTATCATCCCGTCGCGCGCTACCCTCTCGAAGAGGCGACGAGCGCCGCGGCGACCGCGCTGACGTCGTCCCACGTCGCGCCGAAGCCGTCGTCGGAACCATAATAGGGGTCGGCGACGCTCTCGCCTTCCCGGCCGGGAACCAGATCGAGCATCAGCTTCAGCTCCGCCGTCGCATCGGCGGGGCGGATCGCGAGCGCATCGGCGAGATTCGTTTCGTCGGCCGCGAGGATCAGGTCAAAATCGAAGAAGTCTCGCCGTCGAAGCTGGCGTGCCCGCAAATCCGAGATGTCGGCGCCGCGCCGCCGGGCCTCCGCCTGCGCCCGAACGTCGGGAGGGTGGCCGACATGCCAGTCGCCCGTGCCCGCCGAATCGAGCCTCGCCTCGATAGCTGCGGCTGCGAAAGCCGCGCGGGCGGCGCCTTCGGCAAGCGGCGAGCGGCAGATGTTGCCGAGGCAGAGGAAGAGGATCGCGGGGGATTCCTGTCTGTCTTTGCGCATGTCGCGACGTTGATCCTTCAAAGTTGAACCGACTTTCAACTTGCGCCGGCTCGCGGCTCTGCTAGCCATGATGCACAACGATAACGGGTCAGGGAGAGGGTTGCCAGATGGCCGACAGCGCGAGCGATACATCCGCGGCTACCGAGCCGAAAGCGACCGGATACAGCTGGTACGTCCTGTCGGTGCTTGTCGTCGTCTATATTCTCAATTTCATCGACCGGCAGATCCTGAGCATCCTTGCGGTGGACATCAAGGCCGACCTGAAATTGACAGACGCCGACCTTGGCTTCCTCGGCGGTGCGGCCTTCGCGGTCTTCTATGCGCTATTCGGCATTCCGCTCGGCCGTCTGGCGGACAACTGGAACCGCAAGAAGTTGCTGACGATCGGGCTGACCCTGTGGTCGGCGATGACGGCGCTGTCGGGCTTTGCACAAACCCAGTTGACCCTGACGCTCGCCCGCATGGGCGTCGGTGTCGGCGAGGCGACCGCCAGCCCGACCGCCTATTCGCTGATTTCAGACTATTTTCCCAAACGCCAGCGCGCCACCGCGCTCGCGATCTATTCGTCGGGACTCTATATCGGTGGCGGCGTATCGCTGCTGATCGGCGCGAAGATCGGGCAGGTGTGGAACCAGACCTGGCCGGACGGCGGCCCGCTCGGCCTCGTCGGATGGCAGGGCGCGTTTCTGGCAGTCGGGGTTCCGGGCCTGCTGATCGCACTGTGGGTCTCGACACTGCGCGAACCCGCACGCGGCGCGATGGACGGCGTCGCCAGCCCGGTTTCGCCGACCCCGTTCCGCAGTTTCGTCGGCGATCTGTCGAGCATCGTTCCGCCATTCACCCTGTTGGGCGCATGGGAACGCGGGCCGGTTGCCTTGGCCATCAACCTTGCGGTAGCGGTGCTGGCCGCTGCCGGGGCGTGGCTCATGATCGAGCTGACCCACAATCTGCCACAGTGGTCCGCCATCGCCTTCGGCTATTATGCGGTCTTTTCATGGGCCTGCACGCTCAAGGCGCGCGACCCCGCCACCTTTCGGCTGATCTGGGGCACGCCGGCGTTCATTTGCACGACGCTCGGCTATAGTCTGGTGTCGCTGGTCGCCTGGGCGCTGGGATTCTGGGCTGCGCCCTATGCCGAGACCGTGCTGCACCTGCCCAAGCAGGAACTGGCATTCGTTCTGGGCGCCAACGCGGCGGTCGCCGGCTTTCTGGGCGTTATTCTCGGCGGTCGCATCGCCGATGCCTTGCGGACACGCAACCCCGCAGGCCGTATCTGGGTGATCATGTTCGGGGTCGTCGCTCCGGTCATCCCCATCTGGATCGGCTATACGACCGAGAGCGGGACCCTTTTCTATGTGATGAATTTTCTCGCCGGGATGTTCGGCGCTGCCGCACTCGGCGCAGCGGCAGCGACCACGCAGGACTTGGTTCTCCCGCGCATGCGGGGCACGGCCACGGCGGCGTTCTTCCTCGGCACGACGCTCGTCGGTCTCGCCTTCGGTCCCTATATGACGGGGCAGATTTCCGATCTGACGGGCACGATGGTCGATGGAAAGCCCGTTGGCGACCTGCGCACCGGGATCCTGTCGCTGATCGGCGTCGCACCGATCGCGCTCGCCTTGCTGGTCTATGCCTATCGCGCGGTACCGAAAGCCGAGGCGACGATCGAATCGCGCGCAGCGGACGGGGCGATCTAGCGCCCGCCGCTGCCCGCAGACCGACTCATTTGCCGGCTGGCAGCTGGATTACGCCGCAGGCGACGCGCGCGCCGCTGTTGCCGCTGGGATCGGTCCTGAGATCGTCCGCCTGCGCGTGAATCACGAATGCGGCGCCATCGGCATCGAGCAGCGCACCGTCACCCGACAGGCGCGTCCCGACGAGCTTCAGCGTCGCGCGGCCGATCGCACCATCGTCGATCACGAGGTTCGGGAGGTCGCCGTGATGCGCGCCCATCGGATTGTCGCGCCCGTGCTGCGCACCGGTCGGGTTCCAGTGCGGACCCGCACTCGCGAAATCGGGCGCATCGCAGCGGCCGACGGCGTGAACGTGCATGCCATAGGTCCCCGGCGCAAAGCCGCGCGCAACCAGCTCGATCCGCAGGCCATCGGAATCGCGATAGAAATCGGCGCGGCCGCGGTCGGCGCCGCGCGCGTCATAGAGCTGCGCCGAGGCATCGGCGGCGGGAAGCGTCTTGACCGGTTTGCCGCCCATGCTTGCGCAGCCGGCGAGCGCCAGCGTGGCGGCGACCGCGAGGCCGGTAGCAAGCGAAGGGCGGGCGTGTGAAGGCATGGTCATCGATCTCTTCTCCGGTTGTTCGGCATCATAACGCCATGGGGCGATTTTCGATCCGGCGAATGATGCCGTCAACTCATCCCGTTTCCAAGGACGATATCGGGACCCCGGAATTTCATGTCAGGGAGCCCGCAGCGGTGCCGGGCAGTCGCCCGCATAGCTGCTCGTGGTGGCCATGCGGATCTTGGCGCTATGTCCTGCCCCGGCAGAAACCGCCAGCGTTTCGATATCCGACGCCATTGCGACATCGGTGTGCGTCGCCTGTACAGTCATATCCGCCTTGAAACCGCCGGCGGGCGAGCCGCACGAGACCTTCAGCCCGAGGCGGCTCTTGTCGGTGGTGACGTCGCTCAGCGCGCATCCGGCAGAAATCCTGACGCCGGGCAGGATCAGGTCGCCGTCCGGCGCCGGGTCCGATCCGATACAATCTTCCGAACTGAACGCGGTGCCCACCTTCTCCCGAAGCTTTGCCTCGACCTCCGGTGACACGGTTCCGCCCGAAAGGGGAACGACCGTCACCGACGTGATGCGGGCCGTCGTTTTCCAGAGGCCGGGCTTCAGCCCCGTTTCTCGGATAATGCTTGCCGGAGCAGGCACCAGCGTGGCGAAAGCCGACGCCGCCCACAAAACGCCGGCCATGCAGGCACACCCCGACAGATATCCGCGCCGCATTTTGCCCCCAAGGTCTGCCGATCCGGAAATCCCCGATATCGGGTAGATCTCCCGCGCGCAAAGAGAAAGGGCCGCGGATCGCTCCGCAGCCCTTCCTCCTGTACGCAAATCCGATCAGGGATCAGAAGACGCGTGCATATTGTTCGTTGCCGACGAAGCCGAGCTTGCCCACGCCGCTGCGCTTGATGACAGCCATCACGCGGTCGACGACGATATAACGGGCATAAGGATCGGGCTGCACCTGCAATTCGGGTTCGACCGGCAGAGCCTTGGTCTGTTCCAGATATTGCGCGAGCTGCGCCAGATCGATCGGCGTGCCGTTCCAGGTAATCGTACCCGCCGGATCGATCATCACCTTGTTCTTTTCCGGGTCGACGTTGTTCTTCGCGTCGGTCGGAATCGGCAGGTCGATCTTCACAGCGTGAGTCTGGACCGGGAGAGTGATGATGAACATGATGAGGAGCACGAGCATGACGTCGATAAGCGGCGTCGTGTTCATTTCCATCATCGGTTCATTGTCGTCCCGATCACCAACGGCCATAGCCATAGGATTATTCCTTCATTCCTTGGTGGACCGACCCCTTAGAGGCGGCCCAGCGTGCCCGAGCCAGCAGCCGGTTCCGAAATGAACCCGATCTTCTGGAAGCCGGCATATTGCATCGTGTAGATCACACCACCGATGCACTGGTACGGCGTGTTGACGTCGCCGCGGATGTGCACTTCGGGGAAGTTCTCTTCGGTGATATTCTGCGGACCGCCGATATCTTCGAGAAGCTGTTTCAGCTTGTCCTGACCCTTTTCGAGCAGCTGCTTCGAATCGACCGGGGTCTGGCCCCAATAGACTTCGCAACCCGTGCTCTCGGGGTTGGGCTCGCCGTCGCCGTCGGTATCCGACGAGCGGACCGACAGAAGCACGTTTTCGGGCTTTGTCGTCGTCGGCTCGAAGACCACGTCCGGCAGCTTGAGCGTCACCGTCTTCAGCACCACGGGAACCGTGATGAGGAAGATGATGAGCAACACAAGCATGATGTCCACGAGCGGAGTCGTGTTGATGTCGGACATCGGGGCATCTTCGCCCTTTGCGCCTGAACTCATCGCCATAGGATTAGCATCCTGTCACAAAATTACTGTCATGGACAGGGACGGCGCACGGAGCGCGCGTCCCGTCCAGCGAGCCCCCGCGATGTTCGCGCGGGGGCCGCAGACCTTACTTCTTCGGCGCAGCGGCGGCGGCCGGAGCGGCAGCCTTGGCGGGCGCGGCCGAAACCGGCTTCACCTGGCCGCCCGACATGATCGAGCCGAGAACGTCGTTCGAGAAGGTCGACAGACGGCGGGCGATCGCCTTGTTGCGGCTCTGGAGCCAGTTGAACGCGAGCACCGCGGGAACCGCCACGATCAGACCGATGGCGGTCATGATCAGAGCTTCACCGACCGGACCGGCGACGGTGTCGATCGAGGCCTGGCCCGACGCACCGATCTTCACGAGAGCGCGAAGAATACCGATAACGGTACCGAACAGACCGACGAACGGAGCGGTCGAACCGACCGTCGCGAGGAACGCGAGGCCCGAATTGAGCTTCGAGTTGATGTGGTTCTGCGAACGCTCGAGCGTGCCGTGCATCCAGTCGTGTGCTTCGACGGGGTCGGTCAGCTTGTTGTGCTCTTCGTTGGCGCGCAGACCGTCTTCGACGACCTGGCGATAGGCGCTGTTCTTTTCGAGCTTCGACATGCCGTCGGCGAGCGTCGGCGCGCGCCAGAAATTGGCGTCGACCGCCTTGCCCTGGCTCATCACCTTGTTCTGTTCGAACAGCTTGGTGAACAGGATGTAGAGCGTGCCGATGAACATGATCAGCAGGACGAGGAAGGTGACCTGCGACACGATGCCGCCTTCGCAAAGTGCGGGAACGAGGCCGTAGGGGTTCTGGCCTTCTTCCTTCACGCACATCGACGCGGGCATCAGGCTGAGGCCGACGTCGTGGGCGGCAGCCGGCGCCGCAGCGGCGGCATTTGCAATCAGATTAAACATTTCGGTTATTCCCTCTCAGAAAACGAAAGATCAGAAAATTATGCGGTCCGTGGAGACCCCGGGCGCCTTAGCGCGGGATCTGCCAGCGGATACGGTTGCTGTAAGAGCCGCCCTGCGGGTTGCCGTTGCGATCCTTGCCCGGATCGAAGCGCGCGCGGCGCAGGATCAGCTTGCAGGTCTCGGCATCGAGATCGGGGTGGCCACTCGACGACGTCACATCGCAGCCGGTTGCCTTGCCGCCGGCGTCATAGGTCACACGGAAGCCCGTGGTCCCTTCACGCTCTTCGCGCATGGCCCGCGCCGGATAGTCGTCGTTGGTCGCCCAGCGAGCAGGGTTGCCCCTCGGCTTGCCCGGAGCGCTGAGGTCGGGGGTCGACGGCGGCGCGGGGGGCGCCGGCGGCGTATAGACCGGCGGCGGCGCGTAGCGCGGCGGCTCCGGGATCGACTGCACGGTGTTCGTGGTAACCGGCGGCGGGATCGGCGACGGAGGCGTCACCACCGGCGGCGGCGGCGGCAGCTTGTTGTCCGGCGGCGGCGGCGGCGGCGGTTCCTCCGGCGGCGGCGGCTCTTCGACGTCCACCACGTCCAATTTCTCGGCCAGTTTCTTGACGATGCTGATGTTCAGGCCGTTGACCAGGCCATAGCCCAGCACTGCCGTTAACAAGCCCACCAAGACAACTGCCACTACCCTGTTTTTAGGGTCGACATTATCACCATAAGCCATTCAGGGACGACGCTCCTTGCTAGATCATCCTGACACCAATTCCGCACCGACGGGTTCGGTTGCCCATTGCCCGGATTTTATCCGTTGCGATCTGCAGACCCGGCGGCGTCGCAGCCGGCTATTATTTTGGTCTTGCCGGACGCTTCGTCGCCCGTCCTATCGCGGTGGCGACAAGTTCGCAAACCCTTTATCAGCGGTTAATGTCCGCTTCCCCATGAAGGGGTTTTGGCGCCTTTCCGGCGCATTCAACTATGGAAGGTGGTTCGATCATGCGCGCGATCCTGCCGGCTCTTGCCGTCGGCCTATTCACGCTAAGTGGCGGTTTTTCCAGCGTTTCGGCAATGCAGGCACCGACACCGGTGACAGCGGCTTCCCCCTATAGCTATGCCGATATTGCCGATCTGGCGACGATCGCGCCGATGGCGATCCACGGGAGAATCTACAAGACTGCCGTGCTCAAGCCCGAACAGGCCCCCGGGCTCAAGCCCGGCCAGGCGCGACTCTATGTGGAGGCCGATGTCGTCGGGCTGATTCGCGGCGGCGGGCCGCTCGCGGCGCGAATCAACTATCTGGTCGACCTGCCGCTCGACGCGAAGGGCAAGCCGCCGAAGCTGAAAAAGAAGCAGCCCGTCCTGATCTTTGCGCGGCCCGTCGCGGGTGCGACGGCCGGAAGCAGCAACACCGCGAGCGTTCGGCTGGTCTCGCCCGATGCGCAATTGCCGTGGGACCCGGTGACCGACGCGAAGCTGCGCGCAATCCTGACCGAGCTGGTCAGGCCCGGGGCGCCGCCCGCGATTACCGGAATCGCCAACGGCTTTCACGTTCCCGGTACGCTGCCGGGCGAAGGCGAGACTCAGCTGTTCCTCGATACGAAAACGGGCGAGCCGGTGTCGATCACGATCCTGACGGCGCCCGACGGGTCGCGGCGCTGGGCGGCCGCCTTCGGCGAAATCGTCGACGGATCGGCGGCGGTGCCGGCGCGCGACACGCTCGCCTGGTATCGCCTCGCCTGTGGCCTGCCGCGGACATTGCCGCTCGCCAAGCTCGGCGGCACCGCACCCGAGGATCGCAAGAAGGCGGCGTCGGACTATGCCGTGGTGCTCGGCGCGCTCGGCGAATGCACGCGGACGCGGACGCCGCCGGTGGGGGGATAAACCTCCCCTTCGGCGCCGCCAAGCCGCATCGGGCTTGTTTCCGGCCCAAAAGCCGATAGGGCGCAGGCACTCTGCGGGGCATTCCCCGCGTCTGTCCATAGGAGTGCCCTGATGTCGCCGTCTCCCGCCCCTGCCGCGCCCCGCCCGCCGCTTCGCGTCGCGCTCGCCGGTATCGGCGTCGTGGGCGGCGGCGTCGTCAGACTGCTCGAGGCGAACCGCGACCTGATCGCGCGACGCGCCGGGCGCGCGGTCGAGATCGTCGCGCTGTCGGCGCGCGACCGCCACAAGGATCGCGGCATCGACCTCACCTCCTATCGCTGGGAAGACGATCTCGGCGCACTGGTGACGGCGGGCGACGTCGATGTGGTCGTCGAGATGATCGGCGGCGCGGACGGCATGGCGCTGACACTCGCACGCCAGGCGCTCGGCGCAGGCAAGGCGCTGGTCACCGCGAACAAGGCGATGATCGCGCATCACGGGCTCGATCTCGCGCGGATAGCCGAGGAACGCGACACGCCGCTGAAATACGAAGCGGCCGTCGCGGGCGGCATCCCTGTCATCAAGGCGATCCGCGAGGGCGCGTCGGCGAACCAGATCGCGCGCGTCTATGGCATCCTGAACGGCACCTGCAATTATATCCTGACGCAGATGGAGCGGAACGGCGCGAGCTTCGCCGACGCGCTCGCCGCGGCGCAGGCCGAGGGCTATGCCGAGGCCGACCCGACCTTCGACGTCGACGGGATCGACGCCGCGCACAAGCTGTCGATTCTCGCCGCGCTGTGCTTCGGGACCAAGCTCGACATCGATGCGGTGACCGCGAACGGCATCCGCAATCTGATCGCCGCCGACATCCGCGAGGCCGAGGCGCTGGGGCACCGCGTCCGCCTGATCGGCATGGCCGAGCGCGACGGAAGCGGACTCTACCAGCATGTCCAGCCGTGCCTCGTCCCCGCCGACCATCCGCTCGCCTATGTCCCCGGCGCGCTCAATGCCGTCGTTGCCGAGGGCAATTTCGTCGGCCGCCTGTTCTTCGAGGGCGCAGGCGCAGGCGCCGGACCGACCGCGTCGGCGATCGTCGCCGACATCATCGACATCGCGCGCGACGAATATGGCCCCGCCTTCGCAATGCCGGTCGACGCGCTCGATGCAGCGCCAGCCGCCGACGCCGGCGCGCGGGTCGGCAAGCATTATGTGCGGCTGATCGTCGAGGACAGGATCGGTGTGCTCGCCGAGATCGCGACCGCGATGCGCGATGCGGGCGTGTCGATCGAAAGCTTTATCCAGCGCGGGACCGACGAGGAAGAAGGCGTGGTGATCGCGATCGTCACGCACGAGGGTCCGGCGAGCGCGATCGAGGCGGCGCTCGGCATCCTCGCGGGGTCGGACCATGTCGTCGGCGCGCCGATGCATATGCCGATCCTCGCGCTTTAAAGCCGCGCTTGTAATCGCGAATCGCGCTGTTACCCCTGCGGACAGGGGAACGGGGGATCGCATGGACATCGGAATCAGGAACGGGCTCGCCGAGGCGCGGGCGCTGGCTGGCGAGCACAGGGGCGCACTGGCGGCCTATGTCGTCATGGGAGTCGTCTTCCCCTATCTGCTGCTGTCGAGCGAGCCGATCTTCGACCTGCGCACGGTGATGGCGATGATCGTCTCGCCCTACAGCGCCTATGTCAGCGGCTCGATCGCGGGGCCGCTTTATCTGCTTGGCATCGTCGCGGTGATCGCGTCGGGCGCGATGCTCGCGGCATGGAACGCCTTGCTGGCCGAGATTCGCGAGGGCTATGTCTCCGAGATCATGTACGGGATGGTCGCGGGCGCGGGCTTCCTGGCCGCCAATATCATCGTCTATGTCGGCACCGGCCTTCTCGCGGTGCTGCCGATCATGGCGACGATCGGGATCGTCGAGTGGAACAGCTTGGGCGGCGGCACGGTCAGCGCCGCTTACAGGCTGGCGCTTTCGCTGTTCGGCACGTGGATCGGTGCTCGCCTGTGCCTGACCGGCGCGATCATGGGCGCGGGGAACCGGCTGGAACCCTTTTCGGCGATGGCCGAATCATGGCGGCTGACGCGTGAGGCACAGGGGCGGCTCTTCGCCTTCTACTTCGTCTATGGCCTGATCGTCGCTGCAGCCTTCGGCGGTCTCGTCCTGCTGCACGGCGCGGTGATCTGGAACAATGCACAGGCGCCGGGCACCGTTCTCGAAATCGCGATGAGCTTCGGCTGGGTGTTGCTGTTCGCAGCCTGCTTCCTGGGCCAGATACTGTTCGCCGCGGGCTTCCTGCGTTCGGCGCGACCGGCCGCGGGGCCGGCCGAAATCTTCGCCTAGGGCTCTTCCTCTTCGGGCGGCGCCGGCGTCCCGGTTTCGGGGTCAGTCTCGCGCTTAACCTTTTCATAAAGTTCGTTATATTCCGGGCCGCGCTTCATTCGTCCGCCGAGCGACATCCAGTTATAGGGCAGCTTGTCGAGGCTCATCGCCTTCGCTTCGGCGCGCGGCAGCTTCGGCGGTGCCTCGCGCCCCTCGCGTGCAATCGCCCGCAGTTCGGGCGACAGGCGGTGGCGCTCGGTATCGCTGCCGCATACGGTGATCGACCCGTCCGCAGCGGGTTTGCAGCGCTTTACCGGGTCGGTCATTTCTTTCGTATTGTCGATCGCCGTGTCGGCAGCGGACTTCGCAGGCTTGGGCGCCGGCGGCCCGATCATCTGCGCATTTGAAGCGGGCGGCGTCATCGCGATGACGCACAGGAACGCAAAAGCGGTCCCGAATCGGGCGAAGCATTCTCGACAAGCGGCGCGGGCGACCATATGGGGCCCACCATGCCCATGCGGCGGAACAAGTAAAGACGGAGAGTCAGGGCGATGACGAACAGCAGCGGCAGCAATCTGGACCGGGTGCTCGTGCTCGAAATGGTCCGCGTCACCGAGGCGGCGGCGATCGCGGCCGCAAAGCTGATCGGACGCGGCGACGAAAAGGCCGCCGATGCCGCCGCCGTCGAGGCAATGCGCAATTCGTTCAACACGCTCTATATGGACGGCACGATCGTCATCGGCGAGGGCGAGCGCGACGAGGCGCCGATGCTCTACATCGGCGAAAAGGTCGGTAACGCGCCCGGCAAGGGTCCGAAGATCGACATCGCGGTCGACCCGCTGGAAGGCACGACGATCACCGCCAAGGCCGGCCCCAATGCGCTCGCGGTGCTCGCGATCGCCGAGGAAGGCTGCCTGCTCCACGCGCCCGACGTCTATATGGACAAGCTCGCGGTCGGCCCCGGCTATTCGCCGGATATCGTCAATTTCAACAACAGCGTGCGCGAAAATGTCGAGGCGGTTTCGCGCGAAAAGGGCTGCCCGCCGTCGCAGATCATCGTCTGTGTGCTCGACCGCCCGCGACACGAGGCGATCATTGCCGAGCTGCGCGAGATCGGCTGCGGCGTCGCGTTGATCCCCGACGGCGACGTCGCCGGCGTGATCGCGACGACCAATCCCGAAACCAATGTCGACATCTATATGGGGTCGGGCGGGGCGCCCGAGGGCGTGCTCGCGGCGGCGGCGCTGCGCTGCGTCGGCGGCCAGTTCAAGGGACGGCTGCTGTTCCGCAACGACGACGAACGACTGCGCGCGCGCAAGTGGGGGATCGAGGATCTCGACCGCGTCTATGACCTCGAGGATCTTGCCAAGGGCGACGTGATCTTCGCCGCGACGGGCGTTACCGACGGGTCGCTGCTGCGCGGGGTCAAGCGCCGCCGCGACGGCGTGATGACGACCGAGACCGTCGTGATGCGTGCCTCGTCGGGCACCGTGCGGTGGGTCAAGGGCGAACACCGAACCGCTTGAATATAGCGCGAGCTGTGCCATCGTCTTGACCGCAAAGGGGGAGCGGAATGGAAGAGCCGAAGCGTCCGAAGCTGTTCGTCAGCCATCATTCGAGCAAGTACGAGGTCGCGCTGCACGTCGAGAAGGCGCTGGCCCGCCATGGCGTTGATTGCTGGATCGCGCCCCGCGACGTCGGGCCGGGCGAGGCCTTCGATACCGCGATCATGAAGGCGATCCGCGACTGCGCAGGCGTCCTCCTTCTTTTCTGCAGCCAGTCGGACAAGAGCCCGCATGTGAAGCGCGAGCTGATCCTGGCCGATAGCGCGCACAAGGCGATCATTCCGCTGCGGCTGGAAGAGATCGTTCCCGACGACCTCGCCTATCATCTGGCGAGCGCGCAGTGGATCGACTGGCTGGAAAAGCGCGATGATTCGATCGCGCGGATCGCGGCGAAA
>Ga0209257_1003246_pt1 | contig 14282 bp, 12 predicted proteins | sample AraplaCvi_mCL_r2_FD_184277 | JGI IMG/M metagenome (GOLD analysis project Ga0209257, IMG submission 184277) | Arabidopsis root microbial communities from North Carolina, USA - plate scrape MF_Cvi_mCL_r2 (SPAdes) (version 2) | ecosystem: Host-associated > Plants > Roots > Endosphere | place: USA...
CGACGATGGTCGCGCAGCTCGGCAGCGCCGAAGCGCAACCGGTCGAGCCGCTGCGCAGCATCGGCCTTGGCGCCGACGGCATCGCGGGAACGCCTCTCTGGCTGCGCGCCGAACCCGGCGAAGACGCCGCCATGGCGTCCGCAATTGCTGCCGATATCGCCGCCTGGAGCAAGACATGCGGCATCAGCTGAATTTCCCCTGCGAGAGCGCGGCGCTCGCCGCGACGCTCGACGAGGCGCCCGGCACGACGGGGCTGCTGATCGTCTCGGGCGGCAATGAAGTGCGGAGCGGCGCCCACCGCGGGATGGCGACGCTGGCGCAGCGCGTCGCAGCGGCGGGGCATCCGGTATTCCGTTTCGACCGGCGCGGGATCGGCGACAGCGAGGGTGCCAATGGCGGCTATACGAGCAGCGGCCCCGACATCGCCGCCGCGATCGCCGCGTTCCGCGAGGCCGCGCCGCATGTGACGCGCATCGTTGCGTTCGGCAATTGCGATGCGGCGAGCGCTCTACTGCTTCACCAGCCACTGGCGGTGGACGCACTGATCCTCGCCAATCCATGGACCTATGAGGACAGCGACGAGGAGGCAGGCGAGCCGGCGCTGCCGCCGGCTTCGGCGATCCGCGCGCGCTATCTGGCCCGGCTGAAGGACCCGAAAAGCCTGCTGCGCCTGCTGAAGGGCGAGATCGACATCGGGAAATTGTTTCGCGGCCTCTCGGCGCTGAAGCAGGCGCCGCAACCGCCCGTACCCGACAGCCTCGCCGACCGGCTCGACAGCATCATCGCCGAACTGCCCTGCCCCGCGACGATCCTGCTCGCGACCGGCGACCGCACCGCGCAGGCCTTCATGGCCGCGCTCGCACCGTCGCTCGCCTATATCGAGGCGAATCCGTCGACCGTACGGATCGAAAAGCTGGCGAGCCCGTCGCACAGTTTCGCCGGCCCCGACGCCGACTGGCTCTGTCAGCGGATCATCGCGGCGCTCGCTGCCTAGGCATCCACCATCGCGTGATATTCGGCCTCGGCGAGGAAACGTTCGGCATCGAGCGCAGCCATGCAGCCCATGCCCGCGGCGGTCACCGCCTGACGATAGACCTTGTCGGTGACGTCGCCCGCGGCGAAGACGCCGGGGATCGAGGTGAGCGACGTGCCGGGCGTCACCTGCAGGTATCCGTCGTCGTCGAGCGGCAGCTTGCCCTTGAACAGCTCGGTCGAGGGGCTGTGGCCGATCGCGACGAAGCCGCCGTCGGTCGGCTCGTGGCTCGGCGCGCCGGTGACGGTGTCGATCAGGTCGACGCCGACGAGGCCCGCGGTACCGTCGCCCCCAACGAAGCGCTCGACGCGCTTGTTCCACAGCACCTTGATCTTGGGATTGGCGTGCAGGCGATCCTGCAGGATCTTTTCGGCGCGCAGGTGATCGCGGCGATGGATCAGCGTCACGTCGTCGCTGTGGTTGGTGAGATACAGCGCTTCCTCGACCGCGGTGTTGCCGCCGCCGATCACCACGACCTTCTTGCCGCGATAGAAGAAACCGTCGCACGTCGCGCAGGCCGATACGCCCTTGCCGCCGAGTTCCTGCTCGCCCTCCACGCCGAGCCATTTCGCCTGCGCGCCGGTGGCGATGACGAGCGTTTCGGCGAGATAGATATCGCCGCCGTCGCCGGTCAGCCTGAAGGGACGCTGCGACAGGTCGACGTCGACGATCGTGTCCCAGATCATGCTGGTGCCGACATGCGTCGCCTGCGCGGTCATCTGTTCCATCAGCCACGGACCCTGCACCACCTCGGCAAAGCCGGGGTAGTTTTCGACGTCGGTCGTGATCGTCAGCTGGCCGCCGGGCTGAAGCCCCTGCACGACGATCGGCTTCATCCCCGCGCGCGCGGCATAGATGGCGGCCGACAGACCGGCGGGGCCGGAGCCGAGAATGAGCATTTTCGTGTGGTGCGTGGCGGGCATGATCGTCTTTCGAATCCTGTGCGGGACGGCACAGATGGGTGTTGCCAACCGCGCTAGCAAGGGTCACCTTCCGCGCCAAGGGGAGTCGGAAAAATGGCGAGCTGGTGGGAACGTCACGGGGTGCCGCGGTTGATCAAATGCGCCTGCTCGCAGGGGCAGATCATGAAGGCGCGCAGCAAGGTCGTGCCGCATGCGTCGGGCGACGTGCTGGAGCTTGGCTGCGGCGGCGGCATCAACATGGAATTCTACGATCCCGCGCGGATCAGGAGCTTCACCGGGCTCGACCCCTCGCCCGAGTTGCTCGCAATGAGCCGCGCCGCGGCGCAGGCGCGCGGGATGGCGGCGGACATCCAGGGCGGCGTCGGCGAAGCGATGCCGTTCGAGAGCGGTCGCTTCGATACGGTGGTCACAACCTTCACGCTCTGCTCGGTCGCCGATCAGGCAGCGGTGCTCGGCGAAATCCGGCGGGTGCTGAAGCCCGGCGGGACCGCGCTGTTCCTCGAACATGGCGGCGCGCCCGATGCGGGAGTCGCGAAATGGCAGCGGCGGATCGAGCCGGTGTGGAAGCGCATCGGCGGCAATTGCCACCTCACCCGACCGATCGGAGAGGCCTATGAAAAGGCAGGATTTTCGGTCGAGCGGCACGGCGCTGCCTATATGCCCAAGACGCCGCGGCCTTTCGGCTGGATCGAATATGGCGCGGCACGCGCCGCTTTGTGACGAGGGGATAGCGGGATGATCCGGATCTGGCTTTTCATACTCACCACCGTCTTGCTGCTCGCGCCGGGGACGGCAGAGGCGCGCAAGGTCGCGCTGATGATCGGCAACAGCGACTATGCGAACACCGGCCGGCTGGTGAATCCCGCGAACGACATCAAGCTGGTCGCAGCCTCGGCGCGAAGCGCCGGGTTCGACGATGTCACCATCGCCGCAAACCTGTCGGTCAACGACTTCCAGAAGGCGATGCGCGATTTCCGCGCCAAGGCCGACGGCGCCGAGATCGCGATGGTCTATTATGCCGGGCACGGGATCGAGGCGCAGGGCAAGAACTGGCTGATCCCGACCGATGCGGGACTGAAATCCGACCTCGACCTGCCCTATGAGGCGATCAACCTCGACCGCGTGATGGAATCGGTGTCGGGCGCGCAGATCCGGATGGTTATCCTCGATTCGTGCCGAAACAATCCGTTCGGTCGCTCGTGGAAATCGGGAACCCGCGCGGTGCAGACGGGGCTCGCTGGCGTCGAGGCCGACGATGTGCTCGTCATATTCGCTGCGGCGCCGGGACAGACCGCGGCCGACGGGACGGGCGCCAACTCGCCCTTCGCGACCTCGCTCGCCAAGCGGCTGCCGCAACCCGACCTGCCCGTGCAGCTGCTCGGCGGCGCGATCCGCGACGACGTGCTTGCGGCAACCGACGGCCGGCAACGCCCCTTCGTCAGCGCGAGCATCACCGGCACCCCGGTCTATCTCGTTCCGCGACCCGGGCAGGCGCCCGCGGGCAATCGCGGCGCGCTCGAGGATCTGATGTGGAAGGGCGCCGTCGCCGAGAACAGCGTCAGCGCGTACAATGCCTATCTCGCCGAATTTCCGAAGGGGAAGTATGCGGCGCAAGCGGGCGAGAGCGCCGCGCGGCTGGCCAAGAACCCGAAGGCAGCGGCAGCGCCCGCACCGACCGCGGTTGCCGCGATCATCCCGCTGGCGAAGAAATACACGCTGTCGAACATCCGCGTCGAATGCGTGAAGCTGACCGGCCGGCTGGGGCTCGGGCTGCCCGACCAGCTGTTCCTGCGCTTCAACACCGGCGAGCGCTTCCCTGAGGGATCGCGCGAAATCTTTTCGATCAAGCGCGGCGAAAACTGGGTGGTCGACCGCAATTTCGCCTTTGAACAGCCGGTGAGTTTTCAGCTCCGCGAATTCGACGACATCGGTGGCAGCGACAATATCGGGACGGTCGACATCGGCAGCGAGCCGGGGACGTTCACGAAGACGCTGAGCGGCGACGCGAGCGACTATCGCGTCACCTACACGTTGACCGTCGGCTGATCAGTCCTTCTCGCCGACCTCGACGAGGCCGTGGCCAACGCTGACGCGCTCGTCGAAGACGAAGCAGCTGCCGTGCCAGCGGGTGTCGGCTTCGGGCACCTGCTCCAGATAGGCGAGGATGCCGCCTTTCAGATGCACGACATCCTCGACGCCTTCGCCGCGCAGGAAGGCGGTCGATTTTTCACAGCGGATGCCGCCGGTGCAGAACATCGCGATGCGCTTGCCCGCAAACTCGGCGGCATGGTCGCGCCACCACCCGGGGAAATCGCCGAAGCTTCGGGTACGCGGGTTGAGCGCGCCGTCGAAGCTGCCATAGCCAACTTCGAAATCGTTGCGCGTGTCGATGACGACGGTGTCCGGATCGTCGACGAGCGCATTCCAGTCGGCAGGGTCGATATAGGGCGCCGCGTCGCGCGCGGGGTCAAGCCCCGGCACCTTCATCGTGACGATTTCCTTCTTGAGCCGTACCTTGAGGCGCTGGAAGGGCATTGCGGCGGCGGCCGAATATTTGACGTCGAGTTCCGCACAACCGGGGAGCGCGCGGATATGCGCGATGACCGCGGCGATGCCGCCTTCGGTGCCCGCGATCGTGCCGTTGACGCCTTCGCGCGCGAGCAGCAACGTGCCCTTCACACCGTGCGCGGCGCAAAGGGCGAGCAGCGGCTGGCGCAGCGCGGGGGGATCGTCGAACGGCGCGAAACGATAAAGGGCGGCAACCTGGAACATCGCGGCGCCATGTAGGCGCGATTGACGCTCAGCGAAAGGGATCGCTCCGCGCGGTCGCATAATGCGCCATCGCCATCGTGGTCCATTGCGCATTGACGCGGATGCAGGTCGGGAAGACGCTGGCATCGTTCACCAGCACATTGGTCGTCCCGTGCACGCGGCAGTCGGGGTCGACGACGCCATATTGCGGGTCTTCGTTGATCGCATTGCCGCCGTGCGGATGGCTGCTCGACAGGGTGACGTCGTCGGCCTCCTCGATCGCATCCTCGAAGAAGGCGTCGATATCCATCCCGGGCGTGATCGTCTGACCTTTCGTGAGCGCCGGATAGCATTCGAGCGCACCCGCGGCGAAATGGACCTTGGTCAGCGTCGCCATCGCGCGGCGCAGCAGCGGCAGATCCTCCTGCGTGTCGAGCCTGAATTCGAGCTTGCCGTCCTTCACCCGCCCGCGCCGGTCGGCGGGGAACAGGATACCCGCCGAATGGACGCGGCCGAAATTCCGCATTCGCTCCGCATGATCACCGAACCAGCCGGGCATCAGCGAGGCCATCGCCATCGGCGGCTGGAAATGGCTTTCGAGCAGAAAATCGCCGCAATCGACATAGCTCGCCATCTGGTCCTCGTCCCACGCATCGCCCCCGGCGCCCGGCGGCATCAGCGCGACGACCGGCGAGGCGATGTTGAGCGACACCTGATAGCCGGTGCCGTCGATATCGCTGCGGTCGAGCAGCTTCGACGAGGCGATCGTCCCCCCGGCAACTACCACCCCGACGCGCGCGCGAACGAGCGTTTTCGATCCGTCGGGCAGAACCAGCTTCACCGCCTCCGCCTCGCGCCGGCCGTCGATCGCGGTCTGCCAGACGATCCTGTCGGCTTTCGTCCCCGGCAGGATGCGCGCGCCTTCGCGACACGCGTCGGGCAGATAGGTCTGCGCCATCCCCATCCGCCGGCCATAGGCGCAGCCCGCATTGCAATATCCGCAATAGGCGCAGGCGTTGGGCGTGTTCGGCGGTCCGAAATTCTTCGCGAACCAGTCGGCGATCGCGCGGCTGTCCCTCGGATCGCCGGAGGTCGGCGCATAAGCGTTCCAGCCATTGATCAGATGCGGACCGTTATGCCGTCCGCTGCGCGGTTCGATCGTGTCGATGCCGAGCCGCGCCTTGATCGCATCATAGCTTTTGTGGAAATCGACCTTGTCGACGGGCGCGCCGATGCTCGCCCATTTGGCGAGCACATCGACCGCATCGGGGTGCGTCCGCCCCGCCTCGTTCACGCGCAGGCAGATACCATTGTTGATCGTCGATGAGCCGCCGACGCAGCGCCCCTGAAAGACGACGAAATCGCGGTTGGTCGAGGTCTGGAGCGCGCCATGCTTGAACAGGTTCGCGACCATGTCGAGCTCGTGGTGATTGATCCGTGGCGAGGGGTAGAAGGGTCCGGCCTCGACGATCAGAACCTTGTACCCGTGGTCGTGCCCCATGTGATAGGCCGCGACCGCGCCGCCGGCGCCCGACCCGACGACGATCACATCATATTCGTCCTCGAGTGTCGTCGCATCGAGGATGTGCGCCGGATCGATCTCGCGCCCGTCGATACGCGTCAGCGGCATCTCGCCTACGCCGCGCGTACGATGTTTGGGCAGGGTAAAGCCGATCTGCGCATGGACGGGGTTCGCGACATTGGCGTCCTGATCACCGGGTTCGAGCCCGGGCTGCCAATGGCCATAATAGCAGCCGTAGATGATACCGCGGAGGCGGGCCATGTCCTGAAACAGGTCGATCTGGCTGTTCTGCAGCCGCCGTTCGATCCGTTCGGCGCGTGTATCGACATCGACCTCGGCGAACATCGGCCCGAGCACGATCTCGGTGGCCGTGAGCGAGAGCCGTATTTCGTCGAGCTTGGTCCCGCCGACCTTCGCGAACAGCTCGCTGACGTTGGCGACGACCTGATCGGGCGTGATCGCCATCGGCGCGCCGTGAAACAGCGCCTCGGTCAGCGCCTTCAGAAATTTGAGCTGCCCGAAATTGAACGGTGCCGTCATCGCCTGCCCCCTGCCTCGCCTTGCAATTGGCGGGCTATAGCGCGGGAAGGCAAGCCGATATTGTATCGAAACGGCGACAAGCACCCGCAAGCGTCACCTGGCGGCTGCGGGCTGCCCCTGCGCCAGCGACGCCAACCAGAAAAAGGCGAGATCGGCGTAGCGGCCATTCGCCGGATCCGCCGCCGCGGCGCGAAACAACACCTCCGCCTCGGTACGCTGTCCCGCCACGAGCCGCGCGATGCCCGATCGCACCTGTGCGCCCTTCGGGTCGGGAGGCGTCGCTCTGCTGCCATTCCGTCGCTTGACGATCGCCCGGTCGACCTCCGCGATGATTTCGCGGGTTGGCGATGTCCGGGGGTCGATCAGTCCCCGGCTTGTCGCTTCGTCAAGAACCGACTTCGCCTCCGAAGCTTCGCCCGCCTGCGTCAGCAATTGGGCCATACGTTGATATTCCGCACCCTGAACGAGGACGCCGACGTGCCGCATCAGGCGCGAGATATCGATCTCGAACGCCGCGTCCGGCGCGACCAGCTGGCGATAGACCGACAGGGCTGCCCGCCAGTTTTCCGGCGTCGGATAGGCACCGACCAGCGCACGCGCCGCGGCGACGCCGGGTTCCACGAGATTGCCCTGCTGCGCGATGCTCAACCGCTGCCGGTACCAGATAGCCGATACGGGCTGCCCGAGCGCCTCACGCGCCGCGATCGCGCGCGTGAGCAGCTCCATCGCGCCGGGAGCATCCTTCCGCGCCAGCCGGACCTGCGCCAGATTGGCTAGCGCATCGGGATCCGACGGCCTCAGTTCGAGCAACCGCGACCAGAACCCCTCCGCCGTGTCGAAATCGCCCGCCCGAAACGCGATCTGTCCGCGCGCCGCCAGATGGCCCGGAAGCTTTTCGGGCCGCGTCGTCTGGCTGGCGATCAGGACGTCCAGCGCCTCCGCACGCATCGCGTCGTCACCCCGCCGGTTGCCGATCTCGAGTTCATAGAGCGCCAGCGCATAGCGCGCGTCGCGGCTGTTCGCGACACGGCGCGCCTCGGCCAGCGCCTTGTCCTGCGCCGCTTTCTGCCCGCCCCGCACCAGTCCCCCCAGTGCGGACAACGCCTTCATTTCCTGCGGCGAGACCGCAAGCCGGCTCCCCCCGAGTTCGAGCGACGTGCTGACCTGCGCCTGCGCGTCGACGGCAGACAACGCCCCGCCGCCGGCAAGGAGCATCAGCGGGGCGGCAAGGCGCGCGAGCACCGGACGCGCCCGTCAGCAGGGATATTTGTCGAAGAGCGCGTTGCGGATCGAACTGACCGCCGAATATTTGAGGCCGCCCATCTTGCCGCGCCAATAGGCGAGAATGGCCGTGCGAACCTCAATCGCCTTGATCCCGACGGGAAGGCAGATCTTGTTCTCGTCGATCCCCGTGTCGCCATAGAGCTTGATCATGTCGTGCGCGCCCATGAGGAAATAGTCGCACATGTCCAGATCGGCGGCGTTCTTCGACACGCAAAGATCGTATATCTGCTGCCCGGTCTTGAAGACGCCCGACGATGGCGTGCTGTCCTGCGCGCCGGCGGGCACGGACAGGAGCGCAAGCGCGGCAATCGAAACTATGGCTTTGTGAAACATGATGAATCCCCCTGTTCGACCCGGGGATATCATAAGCCGCAATTTCGCCGGGCGCCAGTTCAGCCCGCCGCCTTTTTCTCCTGACGATATTTGTGCAGCAGCGGTTCGGTATAGCCCGACGGCTGGGTCACGCCCTCGAAGATCAGCGCGCGCGCCGCACGATATGCGATGCCGTCGGGCGTCAGCTTTTCATAGAGCGGGTCGGCGGCATTCTGGGCATCGACCTTCGCCGCCATGCGCGCCAGCGCGGCATCGACCTGCGTCTCGCTGCACACGCCATGGAGCAGCCAGTTGGCGAGCGCCTGCGACGAGATGCGCAGCGTCGCGCGATCTTCCATCAGGCCGACGTCGTCGATGTCGGGTACCTTCGAGCAGCCGACCCCCTGATCGATCCAGCGCACGACATAGCCGAGGATGCCCTGGCAATTATTGTCGAGTTCGCGCGCGATTTCGGCCTCGCTCCAGTTGCGTCCCGTCGCGACGGGAATGTTCAGCAGGCGATCCAGCGACGGCACTGCCTCGCCCGCGATCTCCTTCTGCCGCGCGAAGACGTCGACTGCATGATAATGAAGCGCATGGAGCGTCGCCGCGGTCGGCGACGGCACCCAAGCGGTGTTGGCGCCCGACTTCGGATGGCCGACCTTGGCTTCGAGCATCGCCTTCATCAGGTCGGGCATCGCCCACATGCCCTTGCCGATCTGCGCCCTGCCCGACAGGCCGCAGGCAAGGCCGATGCGGACGTTGCGATCTTCATAGGAGGCAATCCAGTCGCTCGCCTTCATCTCGCCTTTCGGGATCATCGGGCCCGCGCGCATCGAGGTGTGGATCTCGTCGCCGGTGCGGTCGAGGAAGCCGGTGTTGATGAAGACGATGCGGTCGCGCACCGCCTCGATGCACGCGGCGAGGTTCGCGCTGGTGCGCCGTTCCTCGTCCATCACCCCGACCTTGATCGTGTGGCGCGCCAGGCCGAGCATATCCTCGACGGCGTTGAACAGCCGGTCGGTGAAGCCGCATTCCTCGGGCCCGTGCTGCTTGGGCTTCACGATATAGATGCTGCCCGCACGGCTGTTCTTGCGGCTGCCGAGATTCTGCAGATCGTGGAGCGAGCAGAGGCTGGTGATCACCGCGTCGCAGAGCCCCTCGGGCGCCTCTGCCCCGTCCGGCAACCTGATCATCGGCGTCGTCATCAGATGGCCGACGTTGCGGACGAACATCACACTGCGGCCGGGCAGCGTGAACGCCGTCCCGTCGGGTGCGGTCCATTCGCGGTCGGGCTCCATCGCGCGCGTGACGGTCGCGCCGCCCTTCGCGAAGCTTTCGGTCAGGTCGCCGCGCATCAGGCCGAGCCAGTTGGCGTAGCCGAGCGCCTTGTCCTCGCCGTCGACGGCAGCAACCGAATCCTCGAGGTCGATGATCGTCGTCAGCGCGGCTTCGAGCAGGACGTCGGCGATGCCCGCGGGGTCGGTCCGGCCGATCGCGCTGTCGGGATCGATGACGAGTTCGATGTGCAGGCCGTTATGCCTGAGCAAAATGCCGCCGGACTTGCTGCCCGCCCATTGCGACGGATCGGCGAGCGTCAGCTGTCCGCCCTGCCAGTGGGCCCAGCTTCCCGCCGCCAGCGGCACTGCGTCGTCGAGGAACGCCTTGGCGCGCGCAATCACCGCGGCGCCGCGGTCGGCATCATAGCCGCCGGGCTTTGCGGGCGGCGCATCGAGCGCGTCGGTACCGTAAAAGGCGTCGTACAGGCTACCCCAGCGGGCATTGGCCGCGTTGAGAGCGAAGCGCGCGTTGAGCGCAGGCACGACGAGCTGCGGACCCGCCATCGTCGCGATCTCGGGATCGACGTCGGCAGTGCCGACCCTGAACGGCGCGGGTTCGGGGACGAGGTAGCCGATTTCGCGGAGGAAGGCCTGATAGGCGGCGGCGTCGTGTGCCTGCCCTTCACGTGCCTGATGCCAAGCGTCGATCTTTGCCTGCAGACCCTCGCGCTTTGCAAGCAGCGCGGCATTCTCCGGCGCGAACGTGCCGAGCAGCGCGGCGAAATCGGCCCAGAATTTCTGCGCGCCGATGCCGGTTCCGGGCAACGCCTTGTCTTCGATGAAGGCGGCCAGACGCGAATCGACAGACAGGCCGTGGCGATCGAGGAAATCAGTCATTCTGCACCCTTTGGTCGGCGCGAGCGCGCCAGTGGACCCGGGGAGGAAAGGGCCGCCGCCCTATGGCGCGAATGCACGGGGTTGGCAATGGGGCGGACGCTTCGCTTTCGGGGCAAGTCGTGGCAGACTGTACGAGCCGGCTTGTCCGGAGGGGAACATGCCATGGTCGACCAGACGCAACATCATTCGCCGTCCGTTTTTGCGAGGAAGCCGGTCCTGACGGGGATTGCGGTGGGAATCGGATCGCTTGCGCCGCATTTCTTTCTGCCCGCGGCGGCCTCGCTCGGCTTTGCGGCAGTCCTGATCGGACTGATCGCCGGCGTCTATTTCGGCTTCGCCGTCGTCAACGGATCGCCGCGCGACCAGTTCGTCGAATTCAATGTCGCGGGCGGCTTCGTCGTTGCCGGCCTGCTCGGCCTGCTGCTTTGGCCGGTCGCGCTGCCGCTCGCCTATTTCGGACACGCGCTATGGGACTTTGCGCACCACAACCGGTCTAAGCTGAGGCTGGTCGCGATCCCGCAATGGTATGTACCATGGTGCGTGGTGATCGACGTCATCGTCGGCACGGGACTGCTCGCGATCTGGCGGGTCGACGGACTGATCTGAGCGGGGTGCCAAGCGCGCTTTCGCTCGCTATAGGCCGCGCCATGACACCCCGCGAACTTCTGGCCACCGCGCCCGTACCCGGCGGCGAAGAGCTGCGCCTGTTCCGGCGCGGCGGCGATTTCACGATCGCGCTCGGCGGCAACGAGCTGATGAGCAGCCGGCTGAGCGGTTCGGAGATCGCGCTCGCGGAGATGAGCTGCGACCGGCTGCGGAGCGGCGACGCACCGCACCTGCTGATCGGGGGCTATGGCATGGGGTTCACGCTGCGCGCCGCACTCGCGCGCCTTGCCCCCGACGCGCGCGTCACCGTTGCCGAGCTGGTGCCCGAGATCGTGGACTGGGCACGCGGGCCGATGGCCGAGCTGACAGCCGGCGCGCTCGACGACCCGCGCGTCGAGCTGCGCATCACCGATGTGTCGGGCGTGATCGGCGGCGCCGTGCAAGCCTTCGACGCGATCCTGCTCGACGTCGACAACGGCCCCGACGGTCTGACGCGCGAAAGCAACGACCGCATCTATTCGGCAGCGGGGCTCGACCGCGCGCGGCGCGCGTTGCGGCCCGGCGGCATCCTCGCGATCTGGTCGGCGCATCCCGACGTCCGCTTCACGCGGCGGCTGAAGGAGGCAGGGTTCGCAGTCGAGGAAGTACAGGTCCGCGCGCGCAGCAACGGCAAGGGCGCGCATCATCTGATCTGGTTCGCACGCACGCCCTGACCGGCAACAACAAGGGTCGCAAAGCCCCTGGCTGCCGGTTATGGAACGGGCCTGTCCCCCATTTCGCACGGTGCCGAACCCCATGCCGCGATCGATATTTGCCCTTGCCGCGCTGCTGCTCGCGGCCGCCATCCCCCGTCTTGCGGTTGCCCAAGAACCGAAGACACGCGTCGCGATCCTCGGCGTCGATCACAGCGCCCAGCTCGTCGCCGAGAAGGACCAGCCGGGGATGCTCGCCGCATGGCTCGACATGGCAAAGCCCGACGCGCTCTGCATCGAGCGTCCGCCCGAACAGGCATCGCGGCAGGACTATTATGAATTCACCTATGAGGTGCAGGGTATCATCCTGCCCTGGGTCGCGAAGCGGCCCACCGAAATCTGCCCGATCGACTGGATGCCGCCGGCCGACGACCAGCTCCTCGGCTTCGGGCTCGATCTCGACGCGCCGCTCGAAATCCGGAAGGCGAGCGGGTTTCAGGGCTTTCTGACCTTTCCGGACCGCAAGATTCTCGACTGGGATTTCTTCGCGGCGGAGGATCCGGCCGTTCTCGCCCCCTTGCGCAAATGGGCGGGCGAGCCCGCGCCGCGCGCCGACCGCGACCTGCCGCGCCGCCTCTATCTCTACCGCACCTATATGCAGGCGCAGCGCATACGCGCGATCGCGCACAAACGGCCGGGCGAAACGGTCGTCGTCGTCGTCGGCTATTTCCACAAGCCCGATATCGAGGCCGTGCTGCAGAACGATCCGGCGATCGAACTCGTCTCGCCAACGAGCCTCGGGCGGCCCGGCGATGAAGCGGTACGCACGGCGACGACGATGGAGCATCGCGGCGCGATCCTGTCGTTCAATCTGCTCGGGATGCAGGCCGCCACCGGGGTCGTGAACCGGTACTGGGTCGAACGCGTGCTCGCCGATTTCGCGAGCAGCACTCCGTCGCCTGAAGCGCGGCTGTTCCGGACGCGCCTCGCGCTCCTGACGAACCGCATTTCGCTCGCCGAGGCGGCACGGCAATACGAGACGATCGCCGACGATCCGGCGGCCTCCACGCCCTTCACATGGGACGGCGTAAAGGACCGCAGCCGGATCGATTCCTTCTTCGACCCCTTCGGCAATCTCGACGTCCGGCGGCGCGCGCGGATCGAGCTTGCGCGCACGCTGTTCGCGCAGGGCAAGGCGGCACGGGCCGGGCAGATGCTGGCGCAGGCGAGCGCCGGGCTTTCGCCGCGCAAGGCGCTCCAGCTCGAGGGTTATACACCGATGCTGAAGTCCGCCCCGGCGGCAGCGAGGGCCCCCTGACGCCGGATGTCGGGGGTCGCCAAACCCTATTGCGCGCGTCTATAGCAACCGCATGACTTCGCTCTCGTCAGCCGAAACCTCCACGCTCGAACGCGCGGCCGATGCGCCGATGCTCGCACAGGTCGAACGATGGGCGGCAATCAACAGCGGCACGGGAAATCTGGCGGGCCTCAAGACCGTCGCCGGCCAGCTCGCCGACGCCTTTGCCACGCTCCCCGGCGACGTCCGCCTCGTCGCGCCGCAGCCGGTCGAGAGCGTCGATACCGCGGGTGCCATCAAGACCACGCAACGCGGCGATCACCTCCATCTGCGCGTCCGGCCCGAAGCACCGGTGCAGTTGCTGCTGACGGGCCATATGGACACGGTGTTCGCCGCCGACCATCCGTTCCAGACGCTCCGATGGCTCGAACCCGGGGTGCTCAATGGCCCCGGCACCGCCGACATGAAGGCGGGAATTTCGGTGATCCTCGCGGCGCTGACGGCGCTCGAAGCCTCACCACTTGCGGCCCGCGTCGGTTATGACGTGATGATCAACAGCGACGAGGAAACGGGCAGCCACGCCTCGGCGGCGCTGATCGCCGAACTGGCGAAAGGCAAGGCCGCGGCGCTCACCTATGAACCCGCACTGCCCGACGGCGGGCTTGCGGGCGCCCGGCCGGGCAGCGGGAATTTCTCGGTGATCGTCCACGGCCTGTCGGCGCATGCCGGGCGCAATCCCGAAGACGGGCGCAACGCGCTGATCGCCGCGGCCGATCTGGCGCTGCGGCTGAACGCGCTGAAATCGCCCGACCTCAAGGTCAATCCGGCGAAGATCGACGGCGGCGGGCCGAACAATGTCGTGCCCGATTCCGCGATCCTGCGCGTCAACATGCGTCCCTCGACGCCCGAAGCGATGGCTGCGGCTGAAGCGGCATTGCGCGACGCGATCGCCGCGGTCTCGCGCGACCATGACGTGCACTGCCATCTGCACGGCAATTTCAACCGGCCGCCCAAGCCGCTCGATCCGGCCGCAACGCGGCTGTTCGAGCTGGTGCGCGATTGCGGCGCGGCGCTCGGCCTGCCACCGATCCGCTGGAAGGCGACCGGCGGTGTGTGCGACGGCAACAATATTGCCGCGTGCGGAG
>Ga0209257_1003255_pt1 | contig 14221 bp, 1 predicted proteins | sample AraplaCvi_mCL_r2_FD_184277 | JGI IMG/M metagenome (GOLD analysis project Ga0209257, IMG submission 184277) | Arabidopsis root microbial communities from North Carolina, USA - plate scrape MF_Cvi_mCL_r2 (SPAdes) (version 2) | ecosystem: Host-associated > Plants > Roots > Endosphere | place: USA...
TTTATTGCATCGCCCGCGACTCTGCCCTTAGCTCAGTTGGATAGAGCATCGGCCTTCTAAGCCGAGGGTCGCAGGTTCGATTCCTGCAGGGCAGGCCAATATAATCAGCAGCTTACGTGAATTTTCGATGTCTCTTTTTGGACTGAAAACTCGTCGCGTAGGCGCTGCGTACGCAATGCCGAAAAATGTGGACACCAAGCATCTCCAAGCGTTGGAGGCGAATATGGGCGAAGGCCAAAGCACTCCCGGGTGAGGCAATGGGTCTTGTGCACGGTTGTCACCGAGCAGCACATGGCGTGCGCGAATTCTTCCGGTCTGATGAGGTTGCGTCCCTGGGCTACTTCCGCCAAACCAAGGGGGAGCAGAATTCACTGGTTCATTACACGTGCTTTTGCATCAGTCGGGGGTCAACCTTCTTGATGAATCAATCTTTGCCTGGGGTGCGCTTGAACGTTGATCTTGGAGTTGCCGAATAATGAAAGGCAAGCTCAAGCCGCAATCGCACTGTAATCGCCCTGCCGGACCCGATCCAGCATCGTCAGCTGGGCGGGCAGGCAGATGGCGTGCAAGTCATAGCGTTCAATAATGGTCTGGCGCGCGCGACGGGAAATATGCGCGAACGCTTCGGGATCGGCCAGGACCTGTGCTACCCGCTCGGCGATCTGTTCGGGTAAGAAGAAGTCGGTCAACAGCCCGTTGTCGCCATCACGAATAACTTCTTCCACCGGCGGCGTGCGCGAGCCGATGACTACGCAGCCGCTGGACATCGCCTCCAACATCGACCATGACAGTACAAAGGGATAGGTCAGATAGACATGGGCGCGCGACAGTGCCAGGATGCTGATGAAGTGGGGGTACGGCACCTTGCCAAGGAAGTGCACTCGGCTCCAATCGACTGAATTGCCCAGCTCCTTCAGCATGACGTCTTTCCAGGAGCCGCCTCCAGCAGGCGCCGCGCCATAACTGACGCCATCGCCGCCGACAATCAGCACGCGCGCATGCGGCCGGCGGCGCAAGATCTCGGGCAGGCTGCGCATAAAGCTTGGGAAGCCGCGATGCGGTTCCAGGTTCCGGCCCACGTACGTAAGGACTTCGTCGCCGGCCTTGACCGTGATGCCGGCACCCGGGATCTGGTAACTTGCGTTGGGATTCGGGTGTATGCGTGCCGTATCGACGCCTTCATGCAGTACATGTAGGCGCTCGCGATAGGGTTCCGGGTAGAGCGATTGCTGCCAGCGCGTCGGTGTGATGCCGGCATCGGCGGCATCGAGGGACAGCAGGTTCACCGTGTTGCGGGCGCGCAGGCGAGGAGCGGTGTCCGGGGTGACAGGTTCGTCGGGTGCAAAGCCGACGTCGCCCTTGCTGACTTGGTAGAAGTACTCGAAGTAGCCGACCAACGGCACGTCCGGAAATACGTCCTTAAGGAACAGGATCTCTCCCCAGCCGCTGTGGCCGACAATCAAGTCGGGCTTGAAGCGATTGTGGCGTAACCGCATCGCGACGCGCGCCACCCCTTGGCCATAAAGCACCGCCGATTCCGCGCTGCGCAGATAGTGGTGGGTCTGGTGCGACGCCCCGCGCTCAGGCTGGTACACCATCGTGCGCACCCCGGGCACATTCATACCTTTGCGTTGCGTTATGAAAATGACATGGTGGCCGTTGGATGCCAGATGCTGCATCAGGTGCAGGAATTGGCCCGGCATGTTTTGGTGGACAAAGATGATATTCATGGCGGCAGCACTTTACACCGAAAAAAAAATTCATACATCCCTAAATTGTTGCGGAAACCGGTGGATATATTGATATGGAGTTGGCGCGGTGCAGACCGTGTGCAACGAAAAATATCAATTGGGAGTGGCGGATGGTTGCGGTGGTTAGCGGTAGCGGTGCGGGTTTGTTGAATTCTTCGCTGGGTTTGATGGGGCAGGGCGGCGTGGCGGGGCGCTGGCCTCAAGGAGAAGCGGGAGAGGCTGGCTACCTGAATATCGCTAACGGTAATCTGGTACTACAGCGGCGCGATGAATTCGTGGCGGCCGCTGGTGTGGACCTGAAAATGGTACGCACCTACAACTCCCAGGGCGCGTTCGACGAAGGCGCCGGGCGCCAGTGGAAAATCGGGCTGCACAAGCAGGTCGGATCGCTGATCGGCACAATGAACGCTTCCGGCAGCAGCATCACCCGCATCGAGGGCGATGGCAGTTCCGCTGTTTTCGTTTTCGACTCCGCCCGGGGGCGTTACCTGAACGAAAACGGCAGCCAAAGCCTTGCATTCGGCTCTTACCAGAAATGGACCTGGCGCGACGAAACCGGCACGGGTCTCTACGAGGTTTATGACGAGGCTCATAATGGCCGACTGCTGCTGGCCGGCGACCTTGAGGGCGTGCGCCTGAACTACGAGTATGGAGAAAGTGGCCTGGTCGCTGCTATCCGCACGTCTTCTGGCGACACTACGCATTTCGACTACGACGCCAACGGCAACCTGGCCCAATACCGGACGGTGACCGGCGATACCGCGCGGGAGCTGATCCGGGTGCGCTACGGATACGACGGCCTTGAGCGCCTGGTTAGTGTGACGACCGATTTGAGCCCGGAAGACAACAGTGCCGCCGATGGCAATACGTACGTGGTGCGGTACACCTATGATGGCGCCAGCAACCGCGTTGCCAGCATTGTACAAACAGATGGCACGTTGGTCAGGATGAGCTACGTGTACGCGGGCGATGCGTGGAAGGTTGCGAGTATTACGGATGCACAGGGTACCCTGGCCATCGAATACAAGCAAGGGCAGACGGTGCTGACGGATGCGGCAGGCAAGGCTATCGCCTATACCTTTGACGGCGAAGGCCGCCTGCTGGCAGTCGGTACTCCTGGCAGCCCGCCGCAGGCAAGTTTTGAGTACGATGCGAATGGCAATGTGGTTCGCGCGGCATCGGCCGGTGCTGCGACCATGACTTACGAGTATGATGCGCGGGGCCAGCGCGTTGCCGTCCGTGACGCGGACGGAATGCTGGTCCTGCAGCGTGGGTTTGCGCCGGATGGCCGGTTGCTGGCGGAAATCTCATACGATGCCACTTACCAGGCGTCGCTGACCAATTATGTTTACGATGGCGCCAGCAGGCTGGCGTTTGTTGTCGCGCCGGACGGTCGGGTACAGCAATATCAATATGACAATGCGGGCCATCGTATCGCGACGGTCCGCTATCCGGATTCGCGCTATGGCAGCGGCCCGCGCACGGAAACGGCGCTGCGAGCCTGGGTTGCCAATGAAGTTCAACAGAAACATACCGTACAGCGGACGAGTTTTACGTACGACGTGCGTGGCCTGGTTGCGAGCCGCGCCGACGAGTCTGGCACAACTTCCTATCTTTACGATCAGGCGGGCCAGCTGCTGCAGCAGGTATCGCCCGACGGTATTGCGACTCTATACACCTACGACGGATTAGGCCGCCTTCTGGCGACGACTACGACGGGCGGCCAAAGGGACCTTTCAGATGCCGACGGCGCCGCCAATGTCATGGTAACTTCCTTCAGCGAAGGTCAGGCAGGCAGTCAGGTGTTTAGCGGAAGCGACACTCTCTTCATGGGTCTTGTTGCTATGGGTGCGCCAACCTATGCCGCGATGATCACTGGCTCCAGCGAACATGAGTCTCTGAGCGGGACCAGTGGGGACGATTACCTCAATGGTGGCGGTGGCAATGACAGTCTGTTTGGCGGCGACGGCAACGATGTGCTGGAAGACGCGCTCGACGCCAACGTTCTGCACGGTGGGGACGGCAACGATACGTTGGCGGGTACCAGCGCTTCCAATGACCAGCTCCTGGGGGATGGCGGAGCGGATACCTACCTTTACGGAATCGGTCACGGTAAAGACACGATCTCCGGGCAGCGCGACCAGGATACGCTTCAACTTCTCGATGGAATCAGCCCAGACGATGTCACGTTTGAACGCGTTTCCGGTAACACTAACCTTGAGGTCGTGATCCGCCAAGGCGGAGTCGAAAAAGGGCGCGTTGTCCTGGAAAGCCAGATGCAGGAGAGTGCTGGCAGTGTCACTGGGGTGAGCCGCATCGTATTCGCTGACGGCACGATCTGGGACGCAGCGTCGATTCGAGAGCGCGCCCTCGCGGGTACGCCGGCAAGCGATTACCTGGACGGGTATAGCACGAACGACACCATATTGGGAAATGGCGGCAACGATGTAATCTACGGTGAATCAGGCGATGACTCCTTGGACGGTGGCGACGAAGCGGACTTGTTGTCCGGTGGCTTGGGCAGCGACACCGTGCGCGGTGAAACCGGTGACGACACGTTGTACGGCGGCGGTGGCGACGACGTTCTGGATGGTGGTGCCGGTGCCGACTTGCTGTTCGGTGGGGATGGCAACGATACGCTCACCGGTGGCCTTGGTAACAACCTGTCGGAGGACACCCTGCGAGGGGAAGGCGGCGCGGATGTCTACGTATACGAACTAGGGGGCGGAAGTGTCAAGATCGAGGGCCAGCGAAATGAAGACAAGCTGCAACTGGGTACTGGCATCAATCCCGGCGATATCGTCGTTGAACGAACTGGCAGCGATCTGGCACTGGTGATTCGCAAGGGCGGGCTTCTGGCCGGCCGCATTGTGCTAAGTGGTCAAGCGGGTGATGGGAGCGGCTCCCCAGCCGGCGTGATGCAGGCTGCATTTGCAGACGGTACGGTCTGGGACGCATCAGCAATACGGACTCGTGCCTTGCTTAGTTCGACAGACAACGACGCCAGGTTGCTTGGTTATGCTTCCGACGACTCGATCCGAGGGAATGCTGGCCAAGATACGCTCGAGGGCGATGCAGGGAATGACACGTTGTTTGGCGGCGATGGCAGCGATACGCTGTACGGCGGCGATGGTGACGACGTCCTGAATGGCGGCAAGGGATCTGACGAACTGCGCGGCGAGAACGGCGCCGATACCTTTGTCTACGAACTGGGGGGCGGCAAGGATTGGGTTTATGGCCAGCGCAATGCAGACACTTTGCTGCTTGGAGCGGGCATTAATCCGGCGGATATCAGTTTCGCGCGTAATGACGCGAACAGCGCAGGTATTGACGTGGTTATCCGTCAGGACGGCATCGAAGTCGGACGCGTTGTACTGGTGAATCAAGGCAGCGATACTTCTGCCACGGAAGGCATCCAGAAGCTGGTGTTCGCCGACGGCACCGCATGGGATGCCGCGACGATTCGTCTGCGGGCCTTGAACGGCACCGAAGGCGACGATCGCAACCTTTCAGGATATAGCAGCGACGACAGCATTCAAGGCAACGGCGGCGCCGACGCTCTGTATGGCGGGAACGGAAACGACGTCCTGAATGGCGGTGACGGCGACGACTACCTGGATGGACAAGTTGGCGCAGATACCTATGTCTACGAACTGGGGGGCGGAAACGACACAGTTCGCGGAGCGCAGAATGAGGACACCCTCAGGCTGGGGCCAGGCATTCAGACGTCTGATGTAAGCTTCGTCAGCTACGGCAGAGACATCGAAATGGTGGTTCGCCCTGGCGACGGGGCTGAGCGGGGGCGGGTTCTGTTGGTGGACCAGCTATTCGACATCGCGAGCGGGAACTATGGTGTAAAGCAAATCATCTTCGCGGACAACACGGTATGGGATGCTGCGAAAATCCGCTCGCTTGCCGTAGCAAATGTGCCCACCAATTCTCCTGGCGGTACCATTGGCGACGATGTTCTTAACGGTTCAGACAGGACCGACAATATCTATGGCGGAGAGGGGAACGATACCCTGAACGGCGGCCAGGGCGCCGACACGCTGGATGGTGGCAATGGTAATGATTATATCTATGGTGGAGGCGGAGACGACTCCCTGGTGGGAGGGAGCGGCAACGATACTCTCAATGGCGGGTTGGGTGGCAGCTACGCCCGCGATACGCTGATTGGCGGCGCGGGGGCGGATACGTATATATATGAACTGGGCAGCGGAACTGCGACCATATGGGGGCAGCGTGACGAGGATGTACTCCAGTTTGGCCAGGGAATCATTGCGGACAATGTAACGGCAGTGTGTGTCGGTAGTTCTGACATTGCGTTGATCATTCGCGCGGGTATTGGCGAAGTAGGCCGTGTCATCCTGCATAACCAGGCCGGGGAAAGCGGTAGCCTTACCGGCGTCAAGCAAGTGATTTTTGCCGACGGTACGACTTGGGATGCTGTGAAAGTTCGTACGCTTGCGGTGACTGGCTCAGATGAGAACGACGCTGGGCTGAATGGGTACAGCACCGACGACTTCATTGTCGGCAACGGCGGCAACGATTCCCTGGATGGGGGCGCCGGCGACGATACGTTGGACGGTGGCGCCGGCAACGATAACGTGGATGGGCAGGCAGGAAACGACAATGTATCAGGTGGCGCCGGCAAGGACATACTGTACGGTAACGACGGAAATGACACGTTGAACGGTGGCGAGGGCAGCGATACACTCTACGGCGGCACCGGAGCAGACACGTACATCTACGAATTGGGTGGTGGCACTGAGACGATCTTCGGGCAGCGCGGCGAGGACGTGCTGCAATTCGGTGTTGGAATCAGCCCCGGCCATGTGACGGTTTTGCACTCCAGCGATAACCAGCATCTGGCGATGGCGATTCGCCAAAATGGGTCCGAAGTTGGTCGAGTTGTACTTGTGAACCAGGCCTATGATCGTGCCGACCCTTTTTCCGGCGTCATGAAGGTAGTTTTTGCCGATGGAACTGTCTGGACGGCAGAGACGTTGCGCCTACTCGCCATCATTGGGACCGAAGGCAGCGACAGCTCTGTAGCTGGGTATGACAGCAATGATGCCATGTTCGGAGGCGGTGGCAACGACAAATTGAGTGGTGGTGCCGGCGACGATACCCTTGACGGTGGCACAGGCGCAGATCGTCTGAGCGGCGACGCAGGTAACGATTCCTTGATGGGCGGCTACGGCGAAGACACCTTGTATGGCGGCGCTGGCAATGATGCCCTGGATGGTGGGCAAGGGGCCGACATGATCTGGGCGGGCGACGGCAACGATACGATCCGGGGGGGCAGCGGCTATGGAGGTAATGACAGTCTGTTTGGTGAAGCCGGGGCGGATACTTACGTCTATGAACTAGGTGGTGGTGAGGATAGCGTGTATGGCCAGAGCAATGAAGATACATTGCAGCTGGGGGCCGGCATTAACCCTGGTGACGTGAGCTTTGAGCGTGTCAACTCTGACCTGGAGTTGGTAATTCGCCAAGGCGGCGCGGAGGTGGGGCGCATGGTATTGGTGAACCAGGCAAGTGACAGCCAGAATACAAATTCTGGTGTCATGCAAGTGGTTTTTGCTGATGGAACCGTGTGGGATGCAGCGACCATCCGTTCGCGTGCCCTGACCGGCACCGATAACAGCGATACCAATTTGCGCGGCTATGGCAGCGACGACTCTATTAACGGAAACGCCGGGAACGATACTATTTATGGTGGCGCTGGAAACGATACTGTCGAAGGTGGCGAAGGTTCGGACATTGTCGAAGGTGAAGCTGGCAATGACGCGCTGGCAGGCGGCGGAGGTAGCGACTCGCTGTTTGGCGGCGACGGCAGCGACACCCTGAGCGGTGGCGCTGGTAATGATGTGCTGAATGGTGGTCTTGGTGGCGACACTTTTTCCTACGAATCAGGTGGTGGCAAAGACTGGATTTATGGTCAGCGCAATGAAGACGTCCTGAAGCTAGGCGCGGGCATTTCGCCGGACGAAGTGAGTTTCGTTCGCAATGGCGACAACCTGGAGTTGGTCATTCGCCAAAGTGGTACCGAAACCGGGCGCATTGTCCTCGTGAACCAGGCTTATGATGGATCCAAGCCTGAAAGTGGCGTAAGACAGATCGTCTTTGCAGATGAGACGATTTGGGACGCGGAAACGATCCGGGCACGGGCACTGATCGGCACGGAGGCCAATGACGTCTTGCGCGGCTATATCGGCAATGACAGTATTGTAGGCAATGACGGAAACGACGCCATCACAGATCCAGGCGGCAGCGAAACCATTGATGGCGGAGCCGGCAACGATACGATCAGTGATAGCGGGTCTGGCAATAATCAGGTTCTGGGGGGAGCGGGCAACGATTCCATCACCTACAGCACTTCATCGAACAATACGGTTTTCGGCGGCACTGGCAACGACACAGTGACCGTTTCCGGATCCGGCAACTTTGCCTACGCGAACCAGCTCGCTGGTGGCCGCGGGCGCGACCGCCTGGTCGGTTCCAATGCGTCGGATTCGTATGTCTTCTATCGTGGCGACGGCCAGGACACAATCTCCGATTACGACGTCAACGCATATGGCAAGATCGACCGCCTGGTGCTGGGTGAAAGCATCCTGCAAAGCGATATCAGCTTCAGTCGCGTCAATTCCTCAGACCTGCTGGTCTCCATAAGCGACGCAGGCAGTGCAACCCTGGATTCGATTCTGGTCGAAAACTGGTTCAATTCCTCGGGCGCCTACCAGTTGGAGCGGGTCGAATTTGCCGATGGCGCCAGCATGTCGAAGGAGCAGGTCAATGCGCTGGCAAATGTCCGCTACGGAACAGAGTCCAATGACGCTTCGTTTGGACCGATTGCCGGTGAGAGCAGCGCGACTTATGGCTTGGGCGGCAACGACACAATTGTTGGCAGTTCCAGCGGCAACGATACGATCGACGGCGGTAGTGGAAATGATTCCATCAGCGATTCCGGCGGCACGCGCAACGTGCTACTGGGCGGCGATGGCGCCGACACCATCCAGTTCGCCGCGGCCAGCGACAATACGGTCAAAGGCGGTACTGGAAACGACTGGATCAAGATCTCCTCGGCAGGTGCCGGACAGGGCAAATCCAATGAACTCGAAGGAGGAAAAGGCAACGACCGACTGGAAAGCGGCTCCAGTGCGGACGTCTACCTGTTCAACCGCGGCGACGGACAGGATACGATTTACGATTACGACGGTGTGAATGGCGGCGCCACGGACCGTGTGCGCTTTGGCGCAGGAATTGTCCCATCCAAGCTGAGTTTCATGCGGCTGGGGAACGACCTGGCGATTCTCGTCGGCGGCGATAGCGTGCCGGGACGTTCCGATCAGATCGTCATCGAGAAATGGTTCACGAGTGCACAGTATCAGATCGAACGCTTCGAGTTTGCAGATGGCAGCTTCATCGCAAGCAGCGCTTTGCCCGCGTTGATGAGCGCTATTGCCGGTACCAGTAGTTCGGAATTACTTGCTCTTGCCGATACCGTACCGGCCGTGGCCGCGGCGTTCGGCGCCGATGGCAATGATACGGTGACCGGCAACTCGGGCAACAACACCATCTTTGGTGGCGCAGGCAACGACAAGATCACCGATGCCTCGGGCGACAACAACCTGCAAGGCAATGCGGGCAACGACACCATCAACTTCAGTGGCGGAAACAACTACGTTGATGGCGGCGCAAACGATGACCAGATCAACGGCAGCGCTGCGGCGGGCATGAATAATGTCATTGTTGGCGGGACCGGTAACGACCGCATGGTCAGCGGCGCCAGCAACGATACCTATATCTTCGCGCGCGGAGATGGCATGGATACCATTGCCGACAACAGCAATGCCGACCTGGACGTGCTTGAATTCGGCCCAGCAATTGGATTGGCGCATTTGAGCGTTGCCCGTAACGGCAACAACCTGGTCGTGCGCGTAGTCGATCCCGTCAACACCTCGCAGGTTGACCAGGTCACGCTCGAAAACTGGTTTGTCGGCACCAGCAACATCATCGAGAAATTCCGCTTTGCCGATGGTACGGAGATCGCCACCGCGCAGATTGTCGCGATGATTGGCAACGGCTCCCGCTTTGGCGGAAAGGGTATGGAGAACCTCGATGCGGGCGCACTTCAGGCAGCAGGCAGCTTTGGCACCGATGCGGCGCTTACACTGGTAAATACGGGTAACGGCAACTTTGTGCTGCAGGAGCACGATGCGGCGCTGGCATCGCTCGGCCTGGATGTGAGCCTTGGCCGAACCTACAACTCGCAAGCGCAGATTGGCGCGACTGGCTGGGCCAACTGGCAGCTGGGGGCCGTCAGGACTGTGCGCCTGGATTCGACCAACAATACCGCATATCGCAGCAACGGCGATGGCTCCGAAGGCAAATATGCCTGGGATGCTTCGATCGCCGCCTATCGCTCGCTGGACGGGCAGGGCGCCTATGACAGGCTGGCATTCAATGCGAGCTTGCAGCAGTGGACCTGGACGGACGGCGCCACCGGCATGACTGAAACATATGACGCGGCCAAGAGTGGCCGCCTTATGAATTCGCGCGACATTAACGGCAACGTCACTACGTATGCCTACCGGAGCAGCGACGGCCAGTTGGACTACATCACCAGCGCCTCCGGCGAAAAAGTAGTAATGGTTTATGACAACGCAGCCAATCTGGCTTCTGTGCGCGTGGACTACACCTCGAATGGCCAGGCCAAGAGCAGCACCCGCGTCTATTACGACTACGACGCGCAACGCCGCCTGACGATGGTACGTACCGACCTGACACCGGAAGATAACAGCATCACCGATGGCGACGTCTACTGGACGATGTACAGCTACGACGGCGACAGCGGCCGTATTGCCCGCATCACGCAAAAGGATGGCAGTTCCTTGCGCATGACATACAAGCAGGACCCGGTGAGTGGCGCATCGTGGGTTGATACGATGACTGACGGCACCGGACGTATTACTCGCCTGGTTCGCGGTGCGGACGGTACCGTTATCGAAGACCCGGCAGGCCGCCAGGTCAAGTACACGTATGACAGCGCAGGCAAGCTCGCTAAGGTGACAGACCTGACGACTCTTCAATCGTCGGACTACGCCTACGACGCTAACGGCAACATCCTCAGCGTGACTGACGCCAATCGCGTCGTCAATCAATTTTCCTACGACAGCGACGGCAACCAGATTCTCGACCGAATCGCCGGCGTGCGTGAGATCAGTCGTACTTTCGCAAAGCCCGGCCTCGTGCAAACCCAGACGGTTAACGGCGAGACCACTCGCAACGTCTATGATGCCCAAGGTCGCCTGCGCTTCCAGGTATCCCCGGAGGGAAGCGTCACCGAATCGCTCTACAACGCCAAGGGTGCGGTGGTCACGACGTTCGAATACGCCGGTGCAAAATTCAACGTGTCCGCCCTGGGCGCGACGGTTGCTCCGTCCGAGGCCGCGCTGGTGGCCTGGGCTGAAGGGATTGATCGCCGCAACAGCCGGCGCACCGATTTCACCTACGACAGCCGCAGCCTGGTGCAAACCTCGACTACCTATGCCGCGTTGGCGGCCGACGGTAGCGGCGTGGTGGATGGCACGGAATCTGTCCGTCGTTATACCTACGACCAGAATGGTTTGCTCCTGCAAACCATCGACACCAATAACAAGCAGGTCAGCTACAGCTACGACGGCCTTGGCCGAGTCGTCGCGACGCTGGATTCCCGTCCCGAGACCGCACAAGCCACTACAACGGTGTACGACGATGCAGTTTGCACCGTAGTCACAACCGGCGTCAACGGCAACACAGTCAGCGAAGTATTCAACCGCACCGGTCAGCTGCTCAGCAGGACCGCCAGCTCGGCCGTGGCAAGCGGCACCTCGCGCATTTTCTATGATGCTGCCGGCCGCCCGGTCATGACCGTGGATGCTGCCGGTACGCGCAGTTTCGTCATGTACGACGCTGCCAGCCGCAAGATCGCCGACATCGATAGCGACGGCAGCCTGGTCGAGTACCGCTATGGATCGAACGGCCAGTTGGCGCACAGCATAGCCTACGCCACTCCGGTCGATACGTCGGCACTGGTCGACGCCGGCGGCAAGCCGGTTGCCAGGACGCTTGCGAGCGTAAGGCCTGATGCGAAATCTGATGACCGTCATGCCTGGAACATATATGACTCCGTGGGACGCCTGGTGCAGACCGTTGACGCTAAGGGGCAAGTTACGGAAACCTTGTACGATGCGGCCGGCCATATCGCATCGGTAGTGCGGCACGCGGAACCCGTAGACACCGCTGCACTGAAGCTCACTGATGCTCCGGCTGCATTTGCGCTGGCGACCGACCTGGCCGATAGCGTAACGCGCTTCTTCTACGACAAAGACGGCAACCGGCTGGGCGAACTCGATGGTTCGGGTAATCTCACGGAGTTCGCCTACGACGCCACCGGAGAATTGATATCCAGCATCGTCTACCGCCGGGCAACTAACGCAGCTTTGCGCGCAACTGGCAGCCTTACCGATCTGCGCGCAGCAGTCGCAGCCAGCGCCGTAGCGACAAATTACCTGTATAACGGCAAAGGCCAGCAGGTAGGCACGGTGGATGCTGGCGGTACGCTGACCGAGACCGTCTACGACAAGGAAGGCAACGTCTGGCGCAAAGTGCGTTATGCCACGCCTGTGAACTGGCAGGCTGGCACCACCATCGCTACCTTGCGCCCTGGAGCGTCCGCCGCCGACCGTACCTGGGACTACACCTACACTGCGCTGAACCAGCTTGCGACCGAAACCGCACCTGACAATACGGTGACCCAGTACAAATACGACAAGCTGGGCAAAGTCACTGCGGTGGTGCGCTTTGCGGGTACCCCTGTAGCCGAATCGGCACTGGCACGCTATGACGTAGAAGGCCGCCTGACCGCAGAGCTGCCGGCCAGCGCAGCATGGCGCATCATTGACGCGGGCGGAGATCCCGCCGCCATCGATGAGGTCTGGAATACCTACGGCGTAAGCTACCAGTACGATAGTGCTGGCCGCCGCATCAGCATGACTGCGCCGGGCGGAGCGCGTACGCTGTACTTCTATGATACGGATGGCCGCCTTGCGCATACGGTCAATACCCTGGGTCAGGTAGTCAGCACCGAGTACAACGCCTTCAATCAGATTGCGCGAAGTGTGACCTACGACAGCGTGGTCGATGCGCCGACGCTGGCAACGCTCAACGGCGGCAATGTATCTGCCCTCGTGGGAGTCCTGCAAACCCTGGCGCCGGTCGCTATCGCCAATCGTACCTTGTACAACGAGGTCGGCCAAGTTGCTGCCACCGTGGATCCGATCGGCGCGCTTAAGGCCTATTGCTACGATGCGATGGGGAACGTGAGCGAGACCTTTGCTTTCGCCACCCCGATCAACCCTGCCATGGCGGAAGCCGACATCCTGTCAGGCATTGCCGCCGGCGTTTTTGCCAACGCCGCGCACGACCAGCACCAACGCTTCGTCTATGACGGGGCAGGCCGCCTGGCTGCCACCTTCACGGCACTGGAGGCGGGGCAAAACGGCCAGCAATGGTCTGTCTCCACCCGCAGCTACGACGGCGCCGGCAACCTGGTTGGCACCACGTCCTTCGCAACGCCGCTCACCCACGGCGCTCCCACGGCAGATCAACTGGCTGGCATGAGCCCCGCTGCAGGCGACGAGCGCGTACGCATTGTCTACGATGCAGTAGGCCGTATTGCCGTCACCGCGACCGCCCAGACCAAGGATGGCGATAAATACAGCTGGACACTGCAAACCCGCGAATACGATGCCAACGGCCTGCTGGCCGTGCAGCGCACATTGGCAACGCAAGTTACGTCGGTCGAACCGAGCGCCGCTGAATTGTCGGAGGCCTCATTGAAGTACAGCGTTAAAGATGGCGTGCAGCGTTTTGCCTACGACGAGATGGGCCGCGTGACGCACACCGCCACTGCGCAAGGCGTGGTGGACGGCGCTTTGCGCTGGGCCGTGTCGAGCGCAGCATACGATAAGGCAGGCAACGTTACCGAGCGCACCGCCTACGCGGCGGGTTTGTCGTCCGCCACGCTGCCTGCCAACCCAACGCTCACCGACTACACGGCCTGGCTGAAGAGTGCCCAGGCCGATGCCGACCGCGACCGCACCACGCGCTATGTATACGATGCCGGCAACCGGCTGCTTTACACTATCGGCGCGCAAGGCAACGTCGTTGGCCAGGAATACGATGCACGCGGCAACGTCGTCGCGGTGACGGAATACGTCACGCAAGTCCTGAATGCAGTACCTGCCAACTTCGCGCCCGGTGCGGCGTATAGCGTTAGTCGCACGATCTATGACGCCGCTGGCCGCGCGCAATACACGATTAACGCGGAAGGTGGCGTGAGCGAATTGCGCTACGACGCGCTGGGCCGTGTCGCCGCGACGATTGCCTACGCAACTGCGATCCCGGCGGAATCGTCGCGGCGA